>Ga0179593_1260379_pt1 | contig 11956 bp, 22 predicted proteins | sample CZODoug2_1_08_16_FD_185931 | JGI IMG/M metagenome (GOLD analysis project Ga0179593, IMG submission 185931) | Vadose zone soil fungal communities from Angelo Coast Range Reserve, California, USA - CZODoug2_1_08_16fungal (PacBio error correction) | ecosystem: Environmental > Terrestrial > Soil >...
CTTACGGGGGAAGGCAGGGTGTCACAGAAGGGAACACAGGCCTCGCTTTTGAAGACAAAAGGAAAAAAAAAGAACGAAGGCGTGCACCACAACCTTAAGCCTATCAGAGGGAAAACACAAAAAATCGTTTGGAAGCAACTTCTCGAAGCCCTACGAACCAGGACGACAAAAAAAAAGCGCATTTTGTGGAATCTAACACCACGGCGGGTACTGGATAACATTAGGATTCGACCCAAAAAAAACAGTCTGCAAGGACCCGGAAAGAGAGGGGAGAGGAGAGTCGCTAGCCGAAGATTCCAAGGATTCGACAACGTCAAAGAGACCCCGGGGCGTGAAAAAGGGAGCGCAACTGGGTGCACGAAAAATCAGCGGAGGAAAGGAAAAGGAAAAGAGACAAACAAGAAAGAAATAAAGGTGAACGACAGAGGTCAATCTACACTGACTTAACAAGGGACAGGAACGGGACGCTTGGCGGACACTAAAATAAAAGGGAAGAAGGGGAAAAAGGGGAAAAATGACCCAGAAAAGGCTTTCACTCTAAGTACGAAAAGGTTTGTCCTTCTCAGGCAATCCACGTCTCGGTATCAGGGGGGGGGAAAGACTAGGGGAATCCAAAACAGCCACCGGGGGACAAGAAGATCAGCAGGGCTGAAAAAACTTGTGAAATCCGAAAACAGCGGACAAAGTGCGGGTGTCGGATCGAAAAGAAAAGAAATGGGAAAAAAGGTAAAGAAAAGCCCCCGAACGAAAGGGAAAAAAAGCATCAAGAAAATTTGCCCATGGGGTGAAAAGAGTGAGCACGAAAACGCTGTAGGGGTGAACGGAGGAGGTGTTAAAAGAAGAGAAAAGAATTGATGGGTTTACCAAGAGACTTTCGGAACGGCCCAGTCCTTAGGATTTGGGAAAGACCCGGGAAGACGAAATTGAGGGGAGGGGGAAAACGTGGCCGAGGAAAAAGGATGGAGCCTCATCTAGGCAAAACCAGGCCGAAAGTGGAGCAAAAGGAGGGGGGGGAACCACTAGTTCAGTGAGAAGGTACTGGGAAATCCAACGAGGAAAGGACATCACTGGGGACCCCAGGAAGGAAGGGCACCCCCAGTTGTACCACTCAAAGGAGAAAACGGAAGGAAAAAAAAAAACAATTAAAAAGCCCCAGGGGTCCCGAGGGAATAAAGTACATTAGGGGGGGGACTGATGATCGAGATGCGGAGTTAAAGGACAATGCCGCAAATTAAGGGTGGGAGAGTAAGCTCGGAGCCTGTAATAGTATCCCGGTAAAAAAAGCATTTTAAAGGGCGACGGAAATGACCAAACGGAGACGACCGGCGCAACAGACTCTGAAAAAGCAGGAAAAAGGCAAGAAGCAACTGGAAAAACGAGGGAAAAAGTCCTTACCTCCTAAACGGGGGTTGTCCAATTGAGGGAAAAAAAAGATAGATCAAACGCGGGAGGCCACTGGAAGAGAACTTAGAACTCGGGGAAAGAGGGGAACAAAAAAGTCGATCAAGCCCCAGTCATCAAGGGGGGGGGGGGGGGATCAAAGAAAAGAGGTGGAATGAGGAATGACGGACCAAAGGGGCAGGGGGAAGACCAGGGAGGGGAGAAAAAACGGAGGTAAAGGAGGTTGGTCCGGAAATGGGCGCTTCCAAACTTTAGCCGACACGCGGCACGAAATGAAGGAAAAGGGGGGAAATCAGTGGAGAAGGAATACACGTGTACGGCCCACCGGAACCCTAATAGGAGAGGTCTAAGACCAAAAAAGGGAATCTAACCAACTAGCTCCTAAAGTGTAGAGGAAAGAATAAGCCAAGAAGGAATGCTTAGGGACAAGAAGTTCATTTAAAAAAAACAAAACGTGATGGGGGGGGGAAAGGAAGGGGGGGGGGGGGAAATCAAGGACGAAAAGGAAACGACTGGGGGGCTCGGCGTACACTGAAAACAGAGGAGAGGGAGGGGGGGAAGCTTATTATGTGCAGGTCCGAAGTAAAAAAAGGAATGGGGGTGGCGTAACTAGCGGGGGATGGGGCAGAGAAAAAAATGAAAAGTCAGGGGGTGCGCTGGGGGAAAAAAATGCCAGGAGCGGAGGAAAGAAAGAAAAGCCGGTTATTGGAATTCGAAAAAAGAAACAAACATGGGGGGGCCGGGGGAAAACCCGATAACTCCAAAAAGGGGAAAGTCATGCGTACAGGCATGAAACAAAATCCCGGGCGTGCAGGAGGGGAAAAAAAACAAAGAAGCTCCAGGGGTACAACAGCGAAACACGACTTCGTCAAAATAGGGAAAAGCGTGAAGCTGTACTGCAAGGCAGGCGCCGCCCAGGGGGGATCTGGGAAAAAAGATGGACAGCCTTGCAGCGGGGAAACCAAAAGGGATTTCAGGTGTTGACACAAAAGAGCCTTGCATGGAAAGTTGATCACTACCGGGGGAAGGGGATGGGTGGGCAGTCTAGTCTAACAAAGAACGGGGAGACATCGAGACGGAAGGGAAAAAAAAAAAGCCAAAACTTCCAGAACAGGAAAGAAGAAGACTGAGACTCCACTCTGAACCCACCGGATAATAGCTTCCGTGTTGGGAGCAGATAAGTCAGTAAGGAAAAAGAACTAGGGGGGTCAAAAAAAAAAGACCGAAAAAAAAGAGAAATGACTAGAGGCTGTCAAATTTTGTCCGAGAACAGGAAAAGGTGCAAATGGTAACAAAAGCGGCCAAATGTGAAAAATTCCCGTGAAAAACGGGGGGGGGGGGGGGAAAGGAGACTTATTTCCCTTCCAGGGGGAACAAGAAGAGGAAGGGACCTGGAGGGGGGTATCGAGACAACTCGTTCTCACCCTTGCAAAAAGTTTAGGTAAAAATGAAAGAGATGGAAGCTTAGACTCGGGCTCCGATTGGAGGAGGAAAAACAGTGAAAAGGAAAAGAAGTGTTTAAAGGGTGCTCTTTGCTTTCCAAAGAACGCAAAGAGGAAAACTGGAGGAAACTCTCTACTAGTTCCTCGGAAGCAAGCAAGAGGGAGGGGGAAAAAAGAATACGGTCCCAAAAACGAGCGGACGAGGGGATGTAAAGTGGCATCTGGGTCAAATCAGAAACCCACCTTTTGGGGGGGGAAGAAAAAAAGGGAGGATATGCAATGTTCATGGTAAACGGGCGTGAGAATTCCTAGGCTTTTCAAGAAAAACACGACGTTGGAAGCGAGGACAAGCTTAATCAAAACCAAAAACGCCACGAAAAAAGCAAAAAAAGTGGAGGAAAATCTCAGAAATAGGAAAAGGGCGGGGAAGGCATGGAAAATTCGAATAAAGCACAGATTAAAAAAAAGTTGCCTAGACAAGGGGAAAAGGACACATTAAACGGGAAAAACACAAACTGAAAAAAAAAGGGAAGTCTGAGTTTTCCGGGGAGAGTTGGACTGGTGAAAGTCAGGAGAAAAAAATGGAAAAAAGAATGAACCTTGGGGGGGAGTGAAAAAAAAAGAAAAAGAAAAGCTAACCCAAGAAAAAGTACACAACGGAGACGTGTGGTTAAACCTGAAAGAAATAGGGGAGAAAGTGGGGGAAAAGGGGGAGGAGTTGTCGCTGAGTCTAAAAAAAAGGGGCTCGCTTGATGGGAAAAGAAAAAGAACGGAAAAAAAAAGAGTTTTTGGGACAATTTCGCCCTTCGGGGGACAAAAAAGGTGAAAGGGAGGGGGAAGGAAGAAGTGCCAGGAAAGGCACCAAAACCGGGAAAAAGGGTGTCGACAGTTATCCCCTAGACAAAAAAGTCAGGGAAAGGAACTCAAAAACGACGTGGTCTTCCGTGGGCGTAAAGGGGGGGGGGGGGGTCGCGTGGAAAAAAAAAGAATCTATAGTACAAAAGAATTTAGAGGAGGGGCAGAAGGGGGGAAGGGAGGGGGGAGTCCGGGGCGAGAAAAAGCCGACGATTGAGGGGTTCCGAAAGAACACGAGTATATCATGGAGGTGATTACAACTAGAGAGGTGAGGAAGGGAGGAAGTTTAAGCACCGGTCGCGAGAACTGGGCCAGTAGGCATTTTACCAAAAAGGAGGGCAAAGGGTCAAGCAGAGTATAAAAGCAAACTCAAAAGGACAAGCTAGGAGGAAAAAGAACTTTGACAAGGTTGAAGATGTTGTAACAAAAGGGGAACGTAAGAGAACCACCTCCCTCGCCTGTCGGCAACACCAGGGAAACATAGGGTTGAAAAATACATTACATTCGCTTATCTTAATCATCGGAAGAAAAATCCCAAGCGCCAAGTCTCCGCAATCGAGGCTGAAAGTCGAAATAATACAAAAAGAACGCACCTCTCAAAGGGAAAGGTTTTGATCCGAAGAGACTTGGGGGGGGGGGACAGGAAAAGAAGGGAAAAACATAAAAGTCTACCCGCCAAAGCCAGTCAAAAGTCGAAAAGAAAGAGGGTCTTCGGTGAGGCGTCAAAAATTTGCAGTCAGGGAAAAGAAAGGTAAGAGAAGGGGTGAAAAACACGATGCGCAACTTGGCAAAACACGGAGCGGCGGCCAATTGGAAAATCCAAAAGGGACTCACGATTGAAAAGACCCGGCAAAGGGGCAAGAGGGGGCAGAGAAAAAAGAAAAAGGGGAGGGGTTGCCAAAACCGAGACTGGACGCGGGATGCAGGCACGAAAAACAGTGGAAAAAAAAGGGGGTTAAAAGATCAATGAGCAGGACTTCGTCCACGACGGCAAGCTTGGGTTGGAAAGGTCCCAGAAACAAATGAAAGGTCCAAAGAAGATTCAGAGAATCCACATGCAGAAAACCGCACGGAGACTCCGTATTAAAAAATACTTGGAGCCGACGAGGCGGACCCAGGTCACGTGGTCAAAAAAAAAAATACAGAAAAAACCGAAAAAAAACAAAAGGGGAAAAAGTTCGGCACGCCCGAAGTCCAGAACCCACATGCATAAGCCGCAATTCTCGAAAAGGGGGGGAGCGCACGTGCAGAAGCACCCATCCGAGGATGGGAAGGGAGTGGGTAACGGACCGAGAAAGGTGAGCGTTGCAAAACGAAGACTGGCTTAAACCACTAGGCGGAGGCATTTTTGAAAGAAAAACAGAGAAAAGAATTGGGGGAGGAAAGGGGGGGGGGAACGTGCCGCACACAAATGCAAAGGCACGTATCGAACTGCGGAAACTGATAAATTTCTGGAAAGGAGGCCGGGCCTGAGGAAAAGTCAAAAAAGCAAGAAGAGGCAGCAACGGATCGGTCCGCCCCCCGGTTACTAACGCCCATGCTCTATGAAAAATAAGGGAAAAAGGAACTCCGAAAAAAAGGAAACGATCGTACATTCTGTGCCGCACTCAGAAAAAAAGTCTTGGAAAGAAAGGGGGGAAGATAGGGGAGAAAAACAGTCAAATGCAAAAAAATCAAATCGGAAAAAACTATCGGCGAGGTCAAGGGATAAGGGTCAACGTCTGTCCCGCGGTTTTTGGGTCGAATCAAAAGGATGACCACGGTTCTATCTCACGGAAAAAGAAAAATTCCGGAAAAAGAATTCAATGCAGCTTCGAAAAAGACCGTGGACGCCCGCAGATTAATCACGAACCCTAGGCAAACTCACGCTTACGAGAAGACCGAGCGGGGCAAAGATCAGGGGGAAAGACTAGGGAAAGGGGGAGTTGAAAAAATGATTCGTCGGGCAAACAGGCAGCGATTTTTGGGGTTCGCACTCAAGGAAATTTGTATTGACGTCGCAGACCGCAGGCCTGAAAATCCGGGGAAAAAAAAAACGGGAAGGCGGGGGGGTGGGGGAGTTCCATTCATGGAAGGCCAAATCTCGGCAAAGACAAAACAAAAAAAAAAAAAAAAAGTACTTAATCCACAAACAAAAAGCGTTAAGAAAAAATCCCAGTAAGAAAGACATTGAAAAAACCTTTCCTCAAAAATGTCGCATGCGAGCAGCTCACCCAGTCCAGAGGGTCGCGGAGAGAAAAACCTTCTCTAATAATCAACACCAAACAACGGAGGAGAAAATAAGAAAGAGAAAAACTTCCGAAAAAAAGGAAAATAGCTCTACTTGTATGCGGAAGAAAGAGAAAAATGCGGGACCAGAAGGGCCTGAAGCCGGGGATTCACCGGAAAAATTCGGGGGGGGGGGGGCTTTTGAGGAAAAAAGTATTCTATGGTGAAGGAGGGTTGCCTGACGACGCCTAAATCACGGACAAAGCTGGGGAAAAAAGGGTCTCAAAAGAACCTTAAGTGCTTCCGACCCCGGGCGGCCATCCAGTGCTCTGTCGGGCAAGACCTGTCGGGGCGACAAGTCATAAGCCACGCTGAAGGCGGCACGTGGGGGGGGTCGACTCAAAAAAAACCATCCGCTGCTGTTACCCTCGAGAAAATCTCTCGTAAACGTAAACGAAAAAGGAGAAAGCGACTCAAGAATCCTACGATCATGTTTAACATAACCCTAAAACAAGGAATGCGCGTCCAGTTGGGGCAATCCCTTGGGCAGGGAAAACAATCACTCCGAGGACAAGTCAGGAAAACGTCTGTTCCAGGGAAAAGAAACGCAGAACAACCCGCGGAAAAAAACGGAAAAAAGAAAACATGGGGCTGCGCGCCACATTCAGGGAAAAGCGGGGGCGCACTTGGGGGTGGCCGTTCAACCGATAAAGACGAAAAAGCGCAAAAAATCAGGAGAGGGATGAACGGGGGTGGTTTGTTGCCCGAAAAACCCAAACCGCGGTAAAATAACTTAGGGGAGGATCGACAAACGGGGGGGGGGCAGGCTAAACGCCCGGTGCGGCTGAACAGGGGGAACAAACAGCGCCCTCTCCCAAAAGAAAAAAAACGTGCAAACAAGCCTCCCGTCCGGACTGGCCTATCCGAGTAGGGAAGAGCAAATGTTGGAAGGTGCAGAAACGTCATTACCAAAAAAAATGAACTGGAGAGTCAAAAATTGGGGTAAAAAAAAAACAAATCAAGCGGGGGCCCTCTATAATCAACTAAAAAAGAAAAACTCTAACGCAGAGTCAAAAACAGGGACGAGGAAAACCACGAAATCGGAGGGGGGGGGCTATTCAAGAGTGCGTTCCCATCAAGAAAAAAAGGCCGAATTGGGGAAAAAAATGGAAAACGTCCGGAAGTGGGGACCTGAACCTTCAAAAAAAAAAAAACGGAACAAATGGACGGCAAGGGAAAAACGGGTAAAGGGAACTGCACAACACCAGGGGGCTCCGTCGAGGGCGGAAGAAGGGCCAGGGGACAGGGAAAGGGGGATTCAAATCACGATACACTTGAAGGACTTGCAAGTTCAAAAAAGAAGGGAAAAAGGGACAACACCTGCGGCTCACTGGGCGAGCAGAAGATTGCGGAAAAAAAAAGGTTTACCAAGCGGAGACAAACAGAAAAGGGAGGGAAGGTTGCCTACAGTAATCAAATATGGGGGAGAAAGGGGAAACAAGCAATCTCGGCGATTGTGGCTGGGCCCGAAAGGTAGGGACGAATCCTACGGTGGGGGGGCAGTTATAAAGTAGGTTAAGAGGAAAACCCCTTTGCGCAAGGTGGAAAAAAAAGTCCGGGGGGGCAAAAAACCATAAGGGGCGCGGGAAAATTGTTCTAACTAACAGGTCATTGGGAGAAAGGGAACCCCGAAAACGGGAAAAGGACATGGAGAAAAAGAAGGAGACTGGGTCGCCTAATTATCAAAGGGCATCGGGGGGAAAGATTCCCCCAGGGTGGTCTCGGGACGCGCACCCCGGAAAGGCGGTTAAGGAAAATGGTGAAGGGGGAACGGGAACTGGGGAAAAAGAAAGTGGTTTTCCTAGAACCATATCAAAAAAATGCCAGGGGTGGCGCCGACCGCTGGGGAAGACGGTTCTGTATTTGATTCAAAGGACCGCAAAAATCGTCAGCGGGGGGGGGGGATGTCATGTACCTTCACCAGGGGAAAAAAGCGGAAAAGGAAAAAACCTTTCAGCAGGATGGGATGAGGCAGAAAAAAAACAAAAAACTTATAGTAGAAAAGAGTATCAGAATAATCTACACCCAGGAAGGTTTTAACCATGGGACGGGGACCGAAGTGAACTTCGACGAAAAGGGCAAAACGGATAAAAGAAAAAAGCTAGAGAGGTGACCAACTGTAAAAATCATCGCTCCCGCAATCGTTTGAAAGCGGCAATCGACCAAAAACAAGCAGTGCGGGGGGGAGGAGCACTAATAAAAGGGGGGAAAATCCCCGCCTCAAACGTTCTGATAGCAAAAAAAATTCGACCGCAACGAAAGAAAAAAAAGGGGCAGGGAAAAACGTCGAATCGAGACAAGGGTATCGGGGGCCGCGTTGCCGAGCAAATTAAAAAAAAATGGGGGTGGTGACAAAGGCGCAGGGCACGCAAAAACGGCAAGCGGGCCAGACCAGTGGGAAAAAGTCCGATCACAGGAACAGGTTACCAGACAAAAAGGGGGGCCAAGCGCCGGAAACGGGACAAAACGGACGACGCGAAACCTGGGGAGGGGGCACTAAATACTTTGGCAGTATTGGGGAAAAAAAAACGATGTGACCCAAACACGTTAATGCCATAAAACGAAGAGGGGGTGTAAAGTGAGGCAAAAAATGCACGCGAAAAAAGAAAATGAGAGAAAAAAAACAGGATAGGAGGGGGGGGCAACAGAGCAGACTTGGTGGTGCGAAAGACGGCGACGGGACCAGTCGTTTGCACGAAAAGAAAAAAACAAATCTTGCAAAGAGGAGGTCCCACAAACGGCATCAATGACACAAAAAGTTGGGGGGGGGAGAAAGTTGCAAACACGCTGCAGAAAAAAGAAGGATGCTGTCGGTTACGTCGGGTAAGAACTAAGAAAGGTGAAGGCGGCCTAGGAGGGGGGGCCGGGAATCGGGAAAAAGAAAAGTTTCGATGAAGATTGTTGGAAGACAGAGCAACCGAAAAAAAAAAAAACGGGTGGGCGCAGGAAGGGACGTTTCGAGAAAGATGGGACAAAACTCAGGGGGGGTTGACAGAGAGAGTCCAGTGAAACAAAAGGAAGACACGGAGGGAGGACCAAAGGGGCTACAAGATGGTAACCATCCGGAAAAAGGAAAAAGCAGGGTCGGTCATTTGAGTAATCAACAAGGGAAAAGGAAAAAAGGAGAACACGTCAGGATCGGAAAAAACGGAAGATGGAACAAGTCCAGTTACTTGGGTGCGCCATGCAGCCAAAGCCGAAAACCAGAAAAAAAAATTCTGAGGGCGCGAACTCAAAGGTCAAAAGCCCAGCGGGAAAAGGGGTTTATAAGGAAACCGGGGGAATTCTTGGATGAAATGAGGGGGGGGTGTGGGAGTCAGAGGAAAAGACGGGGGGTGAACAACCAGGTAGCGACGAACAGAACAGACGCGCTCGACAACGCAGGAATAAAAAAGGTGTCAGGATCTTAAATTCCCAAAGCCAAAGGGGGGGGAGGGGGGTTTAAAACAGACGCCGGGGGCATGAATATCAAAGTCTCTCCGGAAAGCTGGGCCCAGGTCAGGTAGAAGTCTAAACCCAAACAGAAAAAAGAGAAGGGTTGGGAGGCAAAAAAAGCAAGGACAAGAAATGGAAAGGGGTAATGCAGCCTGAAAAGCTTTAATAAGTGGAGAAGACCTTAGCGTCCCAGGGGGGGGTAAAGGAAGTCAAAAAAACGGGTTCAAGCCGGCAAACTGATCAGCAATCAGGAAGAATCAAAAGAACAAAGGCTCCACTATCAAAGGTGGAAAGAAAAGAAAAAGGACGAAAGGGAAAAGCCTACGGCATCGTCCTGGGAAAAGCTCAAAAACCGGTAACAGGAACCAGACCAGGTTTGTCAACCAAACAGTTAAAAGGGGGGGATGGAGATACGAAGGGTCCGCAGACTGTTGGGATCGGAGACGGGAAATCGGCAACGCAAGGGAATGTCCTAAAAGGCGGGGTTTGAAGGGGGAAAAAGGGGCAGCCCGATCGAGTGTGCTGTAAAAGAGGGGATGGGACGAGCAGGGTGTGCTGCTAATTGGGGGGAATCAACGGCAAAAAAAACGACAAATCAAAGGAAACCAGGGGACCATTTGAATCAAGAACCTAAAACTTCCCAAAAAGGGGGGGAGAAAATAAAGACAAAGTTTGCACGTAGGGTCGGAATATCGAAAAGGCCGGATGGGAGTCAGGCTCCAACAGGAGGGGGGAACCGGGGGTAACCTAGGAAAGAATTCGTCCAAAAACGAGCCAAGAAAAGACAGAGCTGCCGCAACAAAAAGCCCGATTTAAGGGGGTCAACAAAGAAAGGATGATGAGGAACATGGCTCTTTAATTTCTCTATACAGTTGGGGCGGCTAGGAGACTGCTCGGGCTGTTTTTTAATCGGGGAGCACTGTCTCTTATTGGCAAGGAAAAAAACGCGAAAAGCCGGGAAGAGAAAAGAATCAGGAGAATCACCGCCCCTTACTCGCAAATGGTAACTTCATCAAGGGGAAACGGGCCAGGAATCGGGTCTGGCCCAGAGAGCACCAAGAAAAGGATTCGCAAGTTTTCCACAGCCTAAAACAAGGGGAAAAAGAAAAAAAGTGAAGCGCCGAAGAAGCTTTCAGACCACCAGGGTGGGCAGTCTCAACGCAAAAACAAAAAACCCCCAAAAACCGGGGCTACGTTGGACTGGGGGACAAAGCGCTCCAGAGGAGCAACCTCACTAGGTGGGTAGAAGGAAAACAAAAAGTTCCCTTAAAAGTTGCCTATAGTGGGACAGTAAAATTGTGTTTCGACTTGATCTCAGCTGAACGATCTGATTGTAGTAGGGGGGGGAACAAAAAAGACGTAGGGGGGAGGGTATGGAAGACCATCAAAAGAGAGGCAAAAGAAAATCAAAGCTTACAGCCGGAAAAGGACAGGACTAGTGGGGGTAAGTGGAGTAGAGCAGTTCAGCTCCGAAAAGGGGGAGAGAGGGGGACGGGGGGACAGTGGCGAAATAAGTGGAAAAGGTTGGCAATACAGTGGGATGGACAAGCAAAATTGGAGGGGGAATATAAAACTAATGTGGGAACAGATCCCTTAAGGGGGGGCCACCCTTCGTTGTCACTACAGCTGAAAAGAAGGCCGTGGGGGGTCTTCTTTAATGGACATAAAGAAAGGGGGAGAAATCACAGGGAATGGACCCGTTACAAAACAAAAGGAAGGGGAATTTTTCCGTTGGGCATAAAAAAAAGGGGGAAAAATGGAATTGATGGGGGGGATTGACCTTCTTAAAAAGAGACACCTGTTCTTGATAGAAGGGAAGCAAGGGGACAAACGGGGAAGGAGGGAACGGATAGGGGTCAACCCAAAAGGACTCTGGACGAGGGGGGGACAGGGATTCCGAAGGGGGGATCTGTGGAGAGAGGAAATTAGAAAAACTGAAGCAAACTTTTTTCGAATTGGGAAAAGAGGTTTGTCAAAAGGCGAGGGGGAAGTAGTAAATAGAACTGAGGTGGGATAAATAAGTGGCACCCTACATTAAGACTAACAAAAAAAAGAAGTGCAGAGTGACGTAGGGGATTATAGACAAATCTGGCGGCTAGGAAAAAAATGGTTTACTCGAGCGCGCTAGGGGGGGGTAAAATGCAAAAGGATTGAATTGAGGAGGGGGAAAGGAATGAAAAAATACGGAAGACAAAAATGGGGTGAGTAGGTGGGGAGCAAGAGATTGTAAGATCTGGGGAAACAAAAGGGGGGGGGGGGGAAGGTGAAAAAAAGGGGGAAGCAACAGAAGTTAAGGCCAGGTACTTCAAGGGAAAAACGACAGGGAGAAAAGGAGGTGAGCGGGGCTAAGATAAACTAAAAAAAACGGAGGAGGGGAGGGGGAAAAAGAGGAAAATAGGAAGGACCATCCGGCAGGACCGCTGGGTGGTGGGAAAAAAAGTTGAGTAGGCAAGGGGAAAATCTAGGTTGAGGCCCAGGGAAACAGAGGGAAGGAGGGGTGACGGAAAAATAAACCATGCAAATGAGGATGAGAACCCTAAACAAAGGGAAACTTT
>Ga0179593_1460439_pt1 | contig 11956 bp, 8 predicted proteins | sample CZODoug2_1_08_16_FD_185931 | JGI IMG/M metagenome (GOLD analysis project Ga0179593, IMG submission 185931) | Vadose zone soil fungal communities from Angelo Coast Range Reserve, California, USA - CZODoug2_1_08_16fungal (PacBio error correction) | ecosystem: Environmental > Terrestrial > Soil >...
CGGCCCAAGAAAACTTTAATTTGCCTGAGAAAAGTGAACGGGAAAGGAAAAAGTTCTGGGAGCAAGGAAAACAGTGGAAAGAACCGCACGGCGTGGGGGAAAGTAATTCTGGGCCCAAGAAAGACCGATGCAACGGGACGCTTTCTAAAAAAACATGTTCAGAAAGGGGACCGGGAGGAGTCTGAAAAACAGCCTGGGGAATAGGAGGTGGCCAAAAAGCGGTGTCGACCCGCAAAAGTAGAAATTACGGTACCGGTGTAAAGAGGAGTGGATTCGGCAGAGGGAGGAGGTCTGAACCAAACCTTTTGAAAAGTTCCAGTCCCACGATAAAAGGTGCCCCGTGGGGAAAAACGAGAGGCCGCCAGCAAAGCCCAATGTCGCCTTTGGTTGTAGGAAAGATACCAGGGGCGACGTGTTGAATTACCTAAAAAAAAAAGATGATCTAGGCACCAGCAAAGTAGTGAAAGACTTGAAAAAGAAATAAAGCGGGGTGCGTGGCGAGGACGCCTTTAGGAAACAAACCTAACATCGAGTGGCATAGAAAACAGAAGAAAGTGTGGGACTGCGTTCACGCGAAATCTCTGGTATCAAAACCCCGAAAGTTTAACTGTCGGAAGGATTCCATCAACAAACGGTCAAAAGGAGGAAAAGGAGTCAGAGCAACATTTTGACGGGTGAAAAGTAGGCCCGAGTTAACATTTCGAAAGGAATCGGGTTCCGTAAGAGGGGCTTCCTGTTCACTTTGGCGGAGGTGTCATATGCAGGGGGAGGATACCCAATCTAAGCCAGATTTAAAAAAAAATTCCAAGAAGTTGATCCGAAAGGGTACAGGACAGTACTACGGGATGGGACCAGGAGAAACGACTTCAGGGGGAGTAAGTTTTGCATTAAGGCAAGTAATCATATTAAGGGAAAGACAATGTAGTGGAGATTGAGGCAATTCATCTTGATGGCGAAATCTCTTTAACTGAAGAGGAAGTACTCCTGTTGAGGACCTAGATCAAAGGGACTTTCTTTATGGATAATTTGGAGGGGGATATTAAGAATACTTTATGACGTACTAAAACAAAATGCTTCCTGTCTCGGCGGAAAAAACCTTTAAAAGCTAGCAGTCGGGACCGCCCGTTAAAGACGCTGCAATGGACTCTTTCTAAAGGGTCAGGAAAGACAAATCTAGAACAGGAAGGAGAAAACCGAGGGAGTGAAATTACGGGAGAGGAAGGAGAAACGAAACGAAACGGGGTTCCCTGGGATGGGAGGAAAGTATTCATTTGGAGGCGTTAGATCAAAGAATCCCTCATGTCCGTCCAGTCGGGAGGGTCTGCCGAACGGTGTGGAAAGGGTCCCAAAACTCTGGCACGGGACTCCGGCAAGGGAAAAAATATCCATTAGGTTTCAAAGGGGGCTCCTGGTTGTATGGGGCCTTAAGCACCGAGCGCCTTGTCGCAGAGGTCAAAAAATGTTCGTAGCAGGGAACCAAAGATCATTTTCACGGGCTAAGTGGCAGAGAACATTTTAAAGAAAAGAAACGAGGGGAAACCCGCGGGGTTACGTTCCATTTACACAAGGACAAAGGTTGAACCGCCTAGGTTAACTTCACCCTAACTCACGAGCCCATAGATGGGGGAACTTACAAAGTACACCGAAGTTTATTCCCACAACAGCCGGGGGAGCTAGTCAACAGCCGTACTAAGGGGATCGCAAAATGAAAACGTGAGGGACAGGGGGGTTTCGGGGGACGCGACGCCTGGGAAGCCAAGGAAACCTTCTGCTTCAGCATCGAACTACTAATTCCATTGGTGGAGGTCGGACAAGAGAGTGTACACGATCCACAGAAAAAGGCGTTTCCCTTTTTCCCAGAAGGCACAAGGAAGCGGTGACCACGACAGACGGCGGGCCACCCGCCGGAGTCAGTTTTGTTTACAAAGAAAAAGGAAGACTTTGTCCAGGGGCAAGGGGAGAGGGGGGATTATAACTCAAAGAAAACAACAAAAGAAGGTTAAAGAGGAGGAATCGCGGTCCGGGGACAAGGGGGGAAAACCTAAAGGGCCATTCGAGAAGAGATAATCAAATCCCCAGCGGCCGGGCAATTCTCCTGAGGTCTTTTACTTAGGATTGAAAAAAGGGAGGGACATCGGGGGGGGAAGGGGGGGAGGGTTTCCCATCAAAAATTCCAAAGTCGCCATACAACAGAAAATGGAAGGATACGAATGCCAGGTTCCGGTCTCAAGGCGTCAACGGGCACGTACAACCAAATGGAAAAATTTCTGACAAGGTGGATCAGTATTACGGGATGGGGCTCTTCATAAACAGGCTGTGCTGGAATTATCGGGGAGGGGACTGTCTTTAACTGGCACAAGAAACAGGTGCCAACGCAGAGCGTCAAAATCGCGAGGGAACCAATGGACGAAAGGGAAGGAACGAAAAGCGGGGGGACAACATCGGGGCTTTAAAAATCACCCAGCGGGAAAAGAACGCGAATTCAATTATCGGTGTGGAAGGAAGACCATTGGAAATCGACCGAAGAAGAAGGGGCTAGGGCATGCACAGCTCCGAGTAAATGATTACCTAACGGTCTAAGTGCGGGGGGGAGAGAAAGACTGGCATGCAAAAGTGGAACGGGCTCGGAATCAGTTGGATCCCTCTAAGTTAAATGAAGTGGGAAGTTAACTCATCTATCAAATAAAAAGGAGGACCAATTCAATGAAAAAAAGTGACTTTAGAATCGCCAAAGTGCCTGACTCAGCGGTCCGTAAGGGGCCGGGGTGGGAACTCCTACATACCAGGTAGAAAGATGTCCATCAAAGCTACTCCTTTAACGCGGGGAACAGAGTAAAGAGGGGGTACCTTTAGGACGAAAAACCAGAAATCTGGTTACAAGTATCAAAGTTCTTTTTATGACTCTCATCACTAAAGGCCGCGAGTCTCTATGGGGGAGGAAAGATTATAGGTCTGACGACATCGGGGTTCCTCATACTCTTAAGGTCTCCACTAAGAAAATGTAATGGTAAGGATCATTTCCTTCCTCAAATTGGAAATAACCTCTCCGAGAGTCTCAGGGGGGGAAGAGGGGCGGTACACTGGAAAAAGTGGTTTAGAAAAAGGGGCCGCTTTCGGAGCTCGGGGGGCAAGTCGGGGACTCGCGGATGAACGCCTCCCAGCTATTAAAAGGGAGGGAAGGGGGACCTCAGAAGAAGTCCCTTAGCATCCGTCAAGGCTACTCCACCAAAATCCTGCGGAGATTCGGAGAATGATACATACTTCGTTTACTTGGAAGTTAAAAATAAAATAAGCCCAGGGAAAACTTCAAAAGTCGTTTGCCGGTTTGATGTACCATCTGGGGGAGCGAACGCCTTATACCATGGCTGGGGGGTACAGAGGAATAAAAATTCGGAACAAGAAAGAACTATTGCGCGCACGTATACACCTCGATATTTCTCCCTGTAATAGTGAATAGAGGGGGACCTAAGGGGCGGGGGGCAAGACCGGCCAAAAACTTTTCTTTGGAATTTCAAAAAAAAAGGTACATCGGGAAGGAACAAAACATAACGAACTGGGGAGGCATGCAGGTAATTGCACAGAGGGAAGTTCGCCGGAAAAATTACCTTTTGGCTTAAAGGAAAAAAGGGCGGGAAAAATCAGAAGGGAGGGGAGCCTGAAATGCGCACCAAAACAACCGCTACTTCATCATTTCTTGAGGAAAAGACGCAGATCGAGGAAGAGGGAGGGGAAAAAGCAAGCAAAAGCCAAGGGGGGAGGAAAACTGGGGTGCTGACGTTCGCGAAACACGCAAAAATCTTTCGTAGAAGGAGGGGAGCAATTCCCCCAAACACCGAGGTGGAAAAAAAAAGTAAGTCACTACGGGAGGACGAAACGAATCAAAGTTCCTTAGATTTCCATGGGGAGTGGTGGAAGGGAAAGACACAACAAGGGGGTAGGAAAGAAAAGAGGATAAACCAGACAACCCTGGAATTGGCGAAGGGTGGGAACGTAGAGTGTGAACCTCATTTCTTGCACGGGGGGTCTTAAAAAATCCGGGGGGCGGGGGGGGAACGAAGGTCAAACCAACACTCCTTCACAGGGCAGTCCTGGCGAAAGGGCGCGAACGGGGAAGCCGAGTAATTTCAGCCAAGGTGGGCTTGAGCTGCACCGGAATAACTTTCCTCCTGGCAGAGAGGGTTCTTCAAAGACAGGACTTAACTTCGGGTATCCTGGGGAATAGGAGGAAATCTATTCTCCCGCGGGGGGATCAAAAAAGTCCACTGCAGAAAGGAATCCTTTCTCTTGGAAAGATCAGAAAAGAAATGAAATCCAGTTAGAGGGAGGGTGTCGGCAAAAGGTAAAGGACGGAACCCAGCCCCTCCGATATCGCGGCCCAAAGTTAGGAAAGAGACGCTGCAGAAGGAGGAACATCAAAGTTGTATGCGCCTGGAAAGCGAAGGACACCAGACTTCTCTTGCCGAAATTTCCCTGGGTAAGCGTTCGCGCCCAGAGGACATCCACCAAGGAAGAACACGGGGGGAAATCCCTGCCCTGTTCTGAAGGGATGCCTCAACAACGGACAAATGCAAGAAGTAGAGGGGAGCATTCTCGGGGCCTCCGTTGGGGCTTGTCACCTAGATGATTCCGTAAGGGGAACTTAAAGTCTGGGGGGGGCCTGCACTTCTGGCGCTGGGGAGGGAGACGGTGCACTCAACTAAGGGAACAATCTAGGGCCAATTTCCCCATCTGAGAAAATCCAGGGACTAGGGAGGGGACCTCGCCGATCACCCTTAGAAGGGGACTTAGTGCAAAGCGGGCCGGGAAAAGTATTCCTACTGAAAAGGGGTGAATGCTAGGTGGAGAAGCTGAGGGAGGCATACTAGAGGGACATCTTAAACTAGGGGAAGACATAGGCATAATCTTACATTGAGGGAGGGAAATGGACTATTAAAATACGGATTACCGTTGGAAATTGGCGACAGGATCTAAAGGGGGGGAAGGGGACCTTTAAAACTATCATCTACACTTTAAAAGTCAGCCTGCAGATTCTGGTTACCAGGGGAGCTTGCCTAGTCCTTGGTACAACCTTCCCTTGTAAACTCGAAAGGGGGATTCAGAGAAAAAGTAGAAAAGAAAGACCCAAGTGACCCTTTAAGTTTTATACGTATGAAAAAAGGGGAATGGATTTGGTCGCTAGACCCCATGTCCTTCCGAAAGGATCGGGTCCCCTCCTGGAAGACAGTGGGGTCTGCAACACTCTGGCACAGGATACCGTGCGAAACGAGAACGCGAGACAAGGGAGTTCTACAAATCCCCACCTTGCAATCATTGTAGTTCGAGTTGCACCGGCCTGCTACCCCTCGAATTGTCTGCAATTTCCGCGTGACCTGGTGCTTCTCGTCCCCAAGTGAGGGGAGAATACGGGGGGGGGGGTAGACAGCGAAGGGTTAAAGGGGGGGAGGGAGGGGAATGGGAGGAAAGAGGGCAAACCGGATCAATTGTGAAAGACGTTCCCTTTCTGCCTCAAGAGTGGGGGGGGAAAAGACTGAAAGCCCTAGGGGGGGAAAACGAGGGGGGTGAAAGGGACCGTTCCAGGAGGAACCTTTTCTTTGTGCAGACCGAGGTCCTAGACCAGACAACGTCTGGACAGGGGGGGGGGGGACGAGGGGTGGCATGCACATAGGGACAAGAGGGTGAAAGGCCAACACAAGGGGGAATTATTAATATACCACACTTAAGGCCTCTGTGGGTCGGAAACGTCATTCCGGAACCGTGTGTCAGATAAAAGGTTTCACGTTTGGGGCCTGCCAGGTTAGCAAACAAAACCGAATGTCTTGGAGAAACCTACACCTTCTAGGCAGAATCGCCCCCCAAGGCATGGTGGAGGTTACACTTAATCTCTGTTACAAAAAGGAGAAAAGGAAGGTCCGTTAACAGTTTCCCCAAGGATTCTACTTCCATAGGGGAACACGCGCAAGGAGGCCGCGAATTGGTTGGCCGGGTAGATAGGCCTGGAGGGTGTCCGGAAGCCTTATAAAAGAGACAGATTGGAGCTCTATCCAAACAACTGAGGAATAGATATATATAAAAGAGGCAGGAACTTTACAGGTGAAGGAAGCCAACTTGAAAATAGGGGAGAAGAGATAGGGCATCCCCCACCCCCAAAAAAAACAGTCGAAGGGGAAATGGACTGGGCCTTAGGGGTCTGTCAAAGAAAAAATTTACTTATGATGTAAGTTTATTTTAACCGGAAAACAGGGTAATGAAAAATTTTGGGGAAAGAGAAGTTATCTCATACACCTTCCGTAAAATTGAGTGCTTGTACCCAGAAAATGTTAACCGGAGAAGAAATCTTGCGGCTCACTTACACCTGGGCTGGGGCAAGGGGCTTATCAGGGAGAGACAAAACTTCTTAGAAGGGGGGGGGGAAAAGTCATCATTAGGATTGTGAATGAAAAGACTGCTTGAAGGGTCTGAAGGCCCCAGACCAAAATGAAAAGAAATGGAGGAAGATCAGGTTCAAGAATTAAAACTCCCGTTCCTCCATTTTTAATGGAAAGGGAACCAGGACACCGCTGGCGGGGCAAACGATCCCCAGTCTTATCAATCAGGAAGGAAAATGATCTGACATCTACGACATGTGCCATCGGCGAGAACCGTCATGTCATTACACATCTAACCTTCTCCAGGATGAGTTGAGAGAGGTGATAGGAGAACGGGGAAAAAACCTGGACTCATTTTCCATTAGGGGTCACCCACCGGTGTCCTCGGCCAGAATGAAAAGAAGGAGACAAGGTAGTCTGATTAGAGAAGCCCACGGAAGAAGGGAACAATGTTGCACCATGATTCCTAAAAAAAAGGAGAAAAAAGCCGTAAGAAGGCCGAACTGACTTGAGTCCGCCTGCCTCTACCGGAAGGCGCGGTCCATCGGGGACAGCTAAAGCCAGGGAAAAAAGAGGGTCTGAAGGGAAAGGGGAAAAAAAAAGCCGAACGGGGGGACACGCCAAAAAGATCTGCAGTGTGCATAAAGGAGGGGCTTATCTCAAAGGGGGAAAGAAAAACATGGGGACGCTTGAAACTCGGAGGTAAAAATTGTAACTCTGTACGATTGAGTAGACAGACTCTTCGTGCGACACGAAGCACCGAAATGGAATCAAACAGCATCCGGTTCAGTCAAGGAACTACCCCCTCCGAAAAGCTCCGCGAGGGGGGAGGGTAACAAATCAACTTGGGTCGTACTCACGTTGAGTTTAAACAAGAAAAGGGGGACATTCTCGTATCAGACTCACATGCCACTCCGACAAGGGGATTCCAGCCTCGGAAAGTCGCATAGAAGGAAATGGGCGTGGAGGAGAACGGAAACCCGGCGGGCAGCGCCTTCTCGCCTTGCGCAGGAAAAAGGGGGGGGGTAAGGGTTTAGCTGACTCATGCCTATTGGGCTGGACATCGTGATCCTTTTTTATGGAACAGAGGAGGGGGGAGAGGGGGTAACGCAAGGGCATCAGGGTTGCCCTGCTGCAAGGAAAAAAGGGGAATGGTCGTTTTACTCCTCCTGGCGCGCAACATAAAAAGAGTGATGGAGGACCGCTCGGCAGCGAGAGTTAGCGGCCAGCTATCATCATTTCGGATGGTGGAAAGTGCACACGACGGTAAGAGGGAAGAAAAAAGAGTAACCTTGGCAGCATGCTGGCGGAAGGGATTTCAAGAGCCGGACCCAACAAAAAAAGGGGATGAAGGGATGAAAGGAAAAAGGCGTTGGGACAAAAAAGGGGAGAAGTAATCCCAGTCGTCCCGGGAAAAGAGACTTCGGGCGGGGGGGAAGCACCTTACTAGGGGGGGGGCACATAATAGGGACAGAGGGCAGGGAGGAAGATCTAAAAAAAGGGCTGAAGTTGACGGAGAGAAAAAAAACTAACAGAAATCGCTGGCGGTGCCTGATGGGTTTTTAATCATCCTTTCAAAAAAAACCACTGACGTAGGGGGGGAAAAAAAGAGTTCACAGCATGGCTGAAAAGAAACAAGAACGGAAAGGAAGTCAACTCCAGGGGAAAGGGGGACGATCTCATCAAAGGAAAACAACAACAACGTCGATATGAACTATAGAGATCACCCCTTACACCCTTTAGGGGAATCGAAGCCGGACTGGCGTTCAGGTCCCTGCATCGCGGGGGGAGAAAAGCAAAGGAGGTGGTTCAAAAGAGACTTCCCAAGAGCAAAGGCCAGAAAGGGCCGGGAGCTCGACGTCAGCCAGTAGTTCAGCCAAGGTTTCCAGTGGGGGAAGGCTGGAGGAGGAACAGCCTTAGCTCGCGTATTACAAAAGGAGATGGTGTCTCTCCCGACGGAAAGTAGCAGTTACCGGGGGGCACCCGGAAAGTAGGGAAGCAGGCGGAAGGCTACCCATGGGACGTTCCATTTGAAGCAAAAGGGGAAGTGTTCAAATTTCCCTGTCTTTCCGCCACGCACTCCCATGTGAACGGCTGGGGGGGGCCTTCCAGGGTCAATACGAAGGGTAATTAAAAAAAAATAAAAAGAGGATAGAGTGTGTGGGTCCCAGCCGCAATATACTCTTCCTAATTCGAAAAAGGAGATTTGTATTCTAAAAGTTGCAGGAGCGAAAAAAGGGAAGAGACCAACCCTAACTGCTCCTTGGCAAGAAAAAGGGGAAAATTTGTCGAAGTTCGAACCAGAGCTGGGGGGAAAAAGCCCCCAGAGAACGATTAAACATTTTGCCAGGAGATTGGCCCCTTCAACCACGTCACCAAGAGCGATGGAGAAATGCGCCTAAGTAAAAGGACTCGTGGGTTTTCGTATTCCCCGTATGGCCCGCAGTCAGGGGGGAGGAACTTACTGGGAACGCGAAGGGAGGGGATGGGGGCGTCCTGAAGGGGGAGGGGATAGTTGAGTCGGATCCTAGAGGACTGAAGCCGCAAGGCCAAGAGGGGATCCTACAAACTTGACTAAGGGACCGCATCTGCGAGCGCCTGGGGTCTTAGTGAAGATTGGCCCGAACCGGTTAAGAAAAAAGCCGTAGGGAGGGGAGACAAGGAATCAGCCGCAGGCGACTATTGGAGGCATCTCGAAATAAATTTCGACAATACCGAAGAATAGAGTATAAGAGAGTAATAAAGGAATATTCCTACTTTCCTAATTATGGGAGTGGGACTTCTTTCTTTGGACCGGGGTAAAAAGGAAGAAGCGAACGCAAGAAAAGGGGGGGGGGGGAGCGTCATGCTGAAGAGGTTACTAAGGGATACTCGGTTGATTCCCTGGAAAAAAAAACAAGGAACTTTACCCTCTCTTCATAAACGGTTGGGACTATGGAGACCAACAAGGGGGGGGGGGTTCCAGGGAGGGGGACAAAGGGTTGAGGAGAGGGAGGGACGAAGAATCATCAATGGGAGGAAAGTAACCGAGTTCTTCCAAGAGAGGAGGAAAAGGTTTTTACTTTTCAGACCCACTCCAAAAGGGCACTGATACGCTTTCTGCCCGCGACAAAAGTTTTGCCCCGTACAAGGACCTTGTGAGAGGGCAAGGGCAAAGACAGGCGTCCGGGATAGGAAGTGGGAACACAGTCGTAAGCTGTCCAAAAAAGATTAAGTACGCGTTGGAAGGGAGAAGGGGGGGAGACGGCAAAAAAGGGGGGGGACACCGGAACCATTTCCTTTAGGAAATTTTGAGTTGACAGAGGAAGGGTTTACTAGCCACATGGAAGACACGTGGGGAAGGGGGGATGTGTCCTACCGAGAATGTAGCCGCCTTGGAAGGAACAGCCCATCCTTATGAGAAATCAAACATTTCTGAGTAATCTCCGGATGACAGTAGGTGTAAGAAGGGGGCCACTAAAGGGGTCAGACCCCTTACTTAATCAGGCAGCATCTCCACGTAAGGGGGATTGTTATCCCGGTTCGTAAAGACCTTATCACGCCTTTGTAAGAAATTCAAAAGGTTCAAAACAGTCAAGAAATCCAGCGGTGAAACACTAAAAAGGGCGAAAGGAACCGTCCGCGGGCCGGGGGTTTGCCCTACTGAAGGGAGGGGGAATGAAGGGTAACGGGAAGGAGAAGCTTACAAAAAAAAAACAACGTGAAGGCAAGAGAGAGAGAAAGAGGGAGGCCGTGTACCAGAAAGAAAAGACATTTCCCAAGGCGCGTAGAAACCACCGTCCGAAAGGCACTTCTTTCTGGGGACGCGAGAGGGGACTAAAACCGTGGAAGTGTCAGGACAGAGGGGGGGATCACCGGGCGGTGGGGGGGTGAAAAGCGCTTCAAGTTATCTCCATACACCCCTCTGCGTGATGAGACCAGAATGGGTTCCTTTGGACTCAAAAAAGGGGAAGGGGGCGCGGAGAAAAAAAGAATGGCAGACAGGGGAGGGGCATCTGGAATCTTTTGGGAAAGGATATCATAAAGGGGAAAAATGAAAAGTCTGTCGGGTGGAGGAAGGGGTCCACCACCGGAATTTTCCGTGGGGGAGGGAAGGTCTTCACGGGCCGCTGGAAAACCGAAAAAATAAGTGTAACGGAAGGGAAAAGGGGGGCGGGTTTCAACCTCTGGGGAGGGCGATCAAAAAACCCATTCTATCCATGTCCGTGGACATGATCGGGGGGACAGCTACTAACATGGAAATCTGCTATCACTTCGGGCTGATAACTTGTAACTCTTACTATTTCTCGTGATGGGGGAAACTTAAAGAGAGCAAAAAGTAAAACCGTGCCCGTCCGCGGGACAGCCAGCGTATTTATTCCATTAGGGTGAGTCTAGCACCCTACCAAGGGGCCTACTAGGACACATCCAGGGCAAACACCTTCGAAACCAGGGGGGCAAAAAATTGCAGAACGCCAGGAGGAAGGAATTTCTGAAAGAGAAGAGAAAAAGGTCCATGGAAGTCGCCGAGCGAGGTACTAAAACAGTCTTTTCACGCTCGAGGTAAAAAGGGGACCACGAAGACTCACGCCAAGCATATGCCAGTAGAGTCAATACGCTTTCTTACTCTCATTATATTCAAAGACATGTAACTTTCTGCCTCTTAGAAACTCTGGGGGGATAGCTGACGACAGAAAGGGAAAGAGGAATCGCCACTCGCACGAAGCGGGTCGGCAAGGAAGGATCCTTCCGAATGAAAGACGCAAAGGGAAAAGAATCGCTCGGGTTCCGTCAGGGGGGGAAAAGATTGAAAAGGCGCAGAGGGGCCTGGGGAAAGAGTGGCCTGAGGGGGAAGCGAGAGGAGCCGCCCCGAAGGCCCGGACTGCTAGGCCTTTAAACCTCCGGAAAACTCCAGCAGGGGACCTACTGAAACCCACCCCGGCACCGCTCCGCCTTTAACTCCTTTCGAAGAGGGGGATCAGGGGGAATGGTTTATTAATAGACAAGGGGAAACCTGGAGGGAAATCGTGTGAAAGGGGGGGGAAAGGAAAGAACGACGCCCTACCAGGGCTTTCTTTCTTTTTTAAAACTGCTGCCAGATACAATGTGGAAGGTGGGGGATCCATACGATCTTTCTCAAACAGTGTGGGCGAGAAAAAAAACTCGAGCTAGAACTTCAGCAGCTTGATCGCGTCCGGAGGGGGGGGCCTAGATAGAAGGGATCGGATAATTCAAGCAGAAGTGGAGGCCACCCAAACTGGTCATGCTGGCGGCAGATCGTCACAAGGCCGACAAGGCACGGGAGGAAAGGGGGTGACGTCAAAAACGGAGTTCCCTCAAAGAAGGAAGGAATCCTATCCGGCGAAAAAGAGCTTATTCTGGTCGTGATCTACACAAGGGGGGGGGAGACCTCTGCTTACCAGACTCAAAACGGGAAGCAGGAGAAGGCAAATGCAGAAATTGCGAAGCGCCGGAAAAGGCGTGTGACCGGGAGGTTGAAGCCCTTTCCAAAAAAAAGAAGGAGTTTAAAAATACCCAAGTACTGCACAAATGTTCATTCTTCCCATAACGAGACAACGGGCCTTCTTAAACTTACCGGTGGAGGAAGGAGA
>Ga0179593_1758522_pt1 | contig 11956 bp, 16 predicted proteins | sample CZODoug2_1_08_16_FD_185931 | JGI IMG/M metagenome (GOLD analysis project Ga0179593, IMG submission 185931) | Vadose zone soil fungal communities from Angelo Coast Range Reserve, California, USA - CZODoug2_1_08_16fungal (PacBio error correction) | ecosystem: Environmental > Terrestrial > Soil >...
AAAAGAAAGAGAATCATATATGACCGCTAATGAATAGGGAACGGTCGTAAAGGATGGAAAAACGAAAATAAGATGAACCAAAAAAAAAATGCGGGAAACAATTCCCTACGAAAGAAGAAAAAAAGGGGGGAAATTCAAAGAAAAAAAAAACCACGGGAACCCCCGATCCAGTCCCTTATCTCCAAAGATGAACGTGAAAGCGGGGGCGGACAAAGTGAGACTATCAAAGAATACCGGGAACAGGGGAATGGGGGCCCCATAATTCCAAACTCCGCGTGGAATTGCGGGGTCAGGGGACGCAGGAGCGACGAGGAAGACTGTTGGGGAAAAAGAACATCGATCCAAGGTTTGGGACTATGCCCGGCGAAACCTTCAAGAAAAGGGAGACAGGCGTCCGGCAACCCGCTGTTTTGGAAAAGGGTAAAGCATCCTGGGCAGAAGGGAAAATATCCCTTAAACTTGAGTCTTGATCAAAAGAAAAAAGAACGAAAGGAACTGATTAGCGGCTCGGGACGGCAGGATCCCGCACTAAGAGGACAGGTCTTCCCTCAGAAAAATAACTTTCTTGCGATTCCTGATTTAAACCAGCCACCTTCGTGGAAAAAAAAGGGGCAAAAAAATGGAAAAAGAAAGGGGTCCAAAGAATGGAAGAGGTTTTTTCCCATGGGTTTTTGGTCGGAAGCGATTGGGGGAAACAAAAAAAAAAAAAAAAAAAAAAAACCCGCAGGTGCCTCGCAGGACCGTCGACCCGAAGGGGGGGGGGGGGGGGTGCCGAAAGGGGGAAAAAGACGGATCAAGACCCAACAACAAACAAAAAGGGAAGAAAAGAGAAATAAGAAACTTGTACAACCGGGAGGGATCTTTTGTGGAACAACACATCGGTCCGGACGGAAGCAAACTCCGACGGAAGAGGGGATGGTGGGAGCTTTCGGTACCCGGGAAGTTCCAAAACCGGGTCATTGGGCTGGACGTGAGTTCTCAGACACGACAACGCTGAAAACGAAGGGGGAGGGTAGGGGGGAAAAAGCGTATTCGGCGCGGAAAATCCAGGGTCCCAGGGAAGAAAGCCCAGAAAAACGAAATCTCTAAGAAAAAGGTGGGTCGAAAAAAACAAAGATGGCTGAGCAGGGGGATTGTTCCTACCTGCGAAAAAAAGGAGAGACGGAAAAAGACCCGGCGCAAAAGGAGGCCCAGAAAAAGTGACCTGGAAAAAAAGGGTCACCAAAAAAAAAAATGCAGCGGAGGGAAATGAAATTAGTTGGAACCACCAATGAAGAGGTACGTCGGTGAAGCAGGGGGAAGAAAAAACGAACTCCTGCGAGAACAAGGAAGGCCGAAGAAAAAGGAAGGGGGAAAGGCTGCTGGCCCAGGATCAAGAAAAAATGGTCGGGTCCTTTACGGGGGGGAAAATTAAAGGGTTAGAAACTTGGGGGAAGAACAACACGCAATAAAAAGGAAGGCATCGGGGAGAAAATCAAAAAAAGGGGTGTTGGTTTTTCGGGTGTGGGTGAAGCAAACACGGGCCTTGGAAAAGAGACGGGGTTTGGTCGCGGGTAAAGAAGAAAAAAAAGCTCCAAGGGGGGAAAAGGGGGGGAGGAGAAGATCTAACGGATTTGAAGCCACGGTCACCCGTAGCGAAAAAGGAAAAGGCCCAGGAAAAAAAAAACGGGTTGCGCCGCGTAAAGGCTGAAAAAAAAACGGCGTGCACAGCGTTTTGGAGCCCACGGCGCATTTCGCGAAAGATGAAGGGAGACGGGTAAAAGAGGGGAAAAGAAGTGGCGGCAAGTTGACAATGAGACCAGAACAACGAAGGGGGGCACCGCCACGGAACCGGCAAAAAGAAGTTGGATTTGAAATTGAGGAAGAAAAAAAAGGACTCAAGCTCCGCCGCGTAAAAGGAGGAAAAAAAAGGGAGGAAACTAAGGAGTGGGGTGGGTTCGATAACTCAGGAACAAAACTAGTGGGGAGAGGGGGGGCGAAAGGGCGGACGATAAGGGGGGGGAAAGAGGGGGGGGAGGTTTTTTGCCGCTGCTCCCTATCTGATGCGTGAGGGTGGAAAGGGGAACACAAAAAAAAAAAAACGAAGGAGAAAAGCAAAAGGTGGGGGGGGAAAAACGTCCACTGAGGTTACAGGAGGGGCCAAGGACTTGGCACGTGGGGTTGAAGAAGGGGTCCTTGGAAATGAGGAGGCTGGGGTAGGTGACTAGGGGGAGGGGGGACAAATTCAAGGGAGGGGCACTGGCGGGGTGCGAAAGCAAGGGGGGGCGCCCGGGGCAAAGGTGGGCGTTGGCTGCGCGAGAGTACACAAAAAACACAGAAACGGCCAACAGCGAGATAACATGTCGTTATGCAGCAATCTTCAAAGTCAACGGCCTGACTGGGAGTCAAAAGGGGAAAGGACGTCCATGGCTAGCCACCCCTGCCGGATACCAATCCTGACTATCCAAAGAGAAAGGGTCATGTGCTGCCGACAATGGCACCTCAAAAGTCGGGTAAGAGGGTATCCTGAAAGTACTGAAACGGGGGGAAAGTTTTCAGGGGGGTGGGGTGGGGAGGTTAAGGATGCCAAACCCGAAGGTCGTGGAAAAGGGTGCGAAAAAGGGGGACTCCACAAAACGAAAAAAAAGGAGGTCAATGTAAGGCTTTCCTTACATTTCCCTGGGAACAGTTTTTTAGAAAACCCGACTACTAGAAAAAAATGTGGAAAAAACAATTATGGAGCGCACGGCGGCTGGCGGTACAGCAGAAAAACGATTCGGGTGCCAAAATTGGAAAGTAATGGAAGCGGCACGACTCCGGGGGAGTAGGGGTGGGGGGAAGCGAATGGAAAGAAAGGTAATGGACGCCGTGAGGGAAAGGTCGCTGAAGGGAAAAAAGGGACACGAGAAACTACGGGATCGTAAAGAATCAAAAAACCATTCACGTCCCATTCAGGCAAAAGGGGGGGGATTGAGGAGAACACCGGGAAAAGGTGGGCTCCTTTTGGGCAGGGAAAAGAATTGTCACAATCACAACAAACAAAAGTTCAGGTACGCGGAGAGGAGCGGCGGAGACGCCGTGGGAGTGCGCTCGCCAAACCTAGGGCGGAGAGGGACGGACGGAAAAACAACCCTAGAAACCTCTGGGCACTCGAGAGCTACTCCGAGAACACAGAAGGGGGTTGATGAAAGCCAACTGCAATTGGAAAATCCCCACTTTTGGGGGGGGGGGGAAAACCAAGGCGGGGAATCCAAGGGAGGGGGGGGGGGGGAGATCTTTGGGCTTCACCTTTGGGGGGGCCCAAAATGCAACGTAGGAAAAATGGGAGGCCTACCTTAATATGCCTGGCCAGACAAAAAAAACAAGTTGTTGAAAGAGAATTAAAGGAAAAAGAAGCCCTAAGGACCCCAGAGTCCTTCAAGAAAAAAAAAACGACACGAAAAGGGCGAAACGGCCTTTGGGCAAAAACTGAAAGGGAATGCTGACAAAAGGGTTGGGAACGAATCCTCGTGGCGGTCCTGAGAGGGAGGATCAACCCGAAGTGCACTGGAAAAAAGGGGGTCCCTAGGACAAGAAAAATGGAAGGAAAAAATCTTTGGGCGCGAGAGCACGGCACTTGAACTGAAAAACAGGACTTCCGCTGAAAAGAGGGATGTTTCAAATAAGTGCAGGTGCGAACAATTCAGAGAGAAAACAAAAACAACGAAGGTAAGGAAAATAGAGAAATCTGGGTGCTACGGAAGGAATTTGAACGGGTACGCCGAGGTCCGTTGTGGTCAAAAATTAACGAGGACGAGACAGGCCACCAAAATAAGTCCATTAACCCATGGAAGGAAAAACGTTCAACAAGCCCACAACAAAAGACACAGGTTTTATCCGACGATCCCGGAAAAAGGGGAAGTTGAGATGAAAAGAAAGGGGAAAAAACAATAGGGAAGCGCGCTTTTTAAAAACAAATCCTTTTCGGAAGTTTCTGAGGAAGGAATCCAACTTACGGAGAAAGATTAGGGCGTGGAGTGAGCAGGGTCACGGCAAAGTCAAAATTGAAACGTGCCAAGGGAAAATATGTGGGAAAAATGCGCAAGGGTAAAGGAAAAGAAGGTGCAGTTTAACTGGGCCCCAAAAGAGAAAAGAACCAAAATGGTCTACTAAAAGTATTTTTTTCAACAAGCCGAAAGTTAAGCAATGTGGGGTTGAAACCCGTCACCTTGTGGTGTATCAAGGGTTGGACGCTAAATTTAGTTTTGTCCACTTAGAAGTTCCTTTGTGGTTGGACTAGAAGGTAAAGAACGGCTACTTCAACTGCCTCTGAGACAGAGGAGCTGGAAGAAAAAAATTTCCCTTACTCTTCCGCCAGAATCCAGCCATCAGTAGGAGAAGAAATAGGGCAGCTCCGTTGGTTGAATTACTGTAAGGTCATACAACTTATAAAAAAGAAAAAAAAGCCAAGAAAAGGGGGCGTGGTCTCCAACTTAATTAGGGACTGAAGTCGAAGTGGGGGGAAAATTGAGGGGGCGTAAAAGTGAGTTTCGTGTTGCACGAATCGCAAACTTGAAAAAAAAAGCCGTAAGAATTCATAAAGAGGACCGGCGTTCGGGGGCCACGCACCTGAAAATGCCGAACAAAACGGGGTGACGCAGTGCCGGGAACGGCTCACATCGCGGTGGGGAAATGTGGGAGAAAACACTAAGGAAAAAAAATAGAATTGGGATCGAAAACGCACGACACGCTAAAAAAAATCCATAAAGAAACAGCAGAAGGGAAAGGGGAAAAATGGTCAATTGAAGAACCAACTGAAAAAAAGGCCAACAAGGGTATTCAGAAATAGTGAAATACGCAAGCCAAAAAAAAAATGGACCGTGGGGCGGAGCGCAGGAGGGAGGTCTAAAACAAGGAGAGAAACGTAAACGCAAGTGTGAAGGGCACAAAGAACCAGAAAGAAATTCGCAACGCGATAAACATTGAAAAAGGACTGCAAAAAAGGGAGAGTCACTCTCAGCCACCCCCAAGAAAGAAGGAAAATCGAATCAAAAAGAACAACCGAGGCAACCCATTGAAGAGGCAAAGGAAAAAAAAAAACCACGAAAAACGAAAAAAAAGAAAAAAGATCAAGCTCGAAACCACTCCCTTACCAAAACGGCAGTCGTGCTCCTGGAACCCCCTGTAGAAAACGGGTCAAAAAGCCGGTCAAAAAGGATTACTTGGGGGGGGAAACCGAAAGCCAAGTCATGTAAAGGATGAAGTCGGGGATAAGCCGGGAACATGACCTCGAGACTAGTTCACCAAAAGGATCGAAGGGACCTTTCGCCCGAAACGGGAAAGTACATCGCTGGTAGGGAAAAAATAAGGGGGGGTCGCCTTCCGAAGGAGCGTAAAGCTTGCGATGATGTCTCTTGGGGGCGACAGAATGACAAAAAAAACAACTATCGGCGCTTGAACGGGGTTGGCCCAATATGTGTCAACCAAGGGGGACACCGGGGCATCGCAGTTTCAATAGAGCAATATCGAACCTTGGAAGGGAAAAAAGGATCGGGGGAAGGAAAAAGGGGAAAAACGCAAAGGCACGCCGTGCAGGGCAGATAACTCGCGGAGCTGCATCCACCAGGGGGAATTCCCCAAAGCATAAGGAAGAAAACGAAAAATCGAGAGGAAAATCCGTAGAAAGAAGAGAGGGACTTCAGAAAAAGCCACGAACCACCCAAGGAGGGAGGATACCTCCGAACATACGAAAAGGTCCCTCAAAAAAAAAAAGCAACGGCCTCCTTCAAAAAAAAAAAACAACACACTAAAAAAACCGATCTGACAAGAGCCAGAGAACGGGGGAAGGCGAAAGGTAACTAGAAAAGTTAAAGACCGAAGGGGAAGGGAAACAAAAGAAAGCCGGGAAGCGGAAAGTGCGGAGGTCATGCATTTTTGAGACTGGAACAACTGGGGAGAACTAACGGAAAACTCGATCACCGATGGGGGGGACAATGGGGGAAAAAAAAGCGAAAGACGTGACGCTGCTGAAGAGGACCAGGCGAAAGACGGCCCAAAATTTGGAAAGGGGGGGCCGGAAGGATCAGACGAGCAGGAAAGAAGATGGGCCTTGGAAAGGACTGTCCTCTCTTCTAGGAGTTACTTCACGAAGTCACAACCGGGAGGAGAGGGAAGTCGGGATTAAAAACCCGCCTCAAGACCGGGGATTCCTTGAAAAACGCCGAAGAACTTGGAGGGAAAATTCCTGATTTACCCACCAAAACTTGTCAGGGGAACAGGGTGGTCCTGCCAAGAAGAACTCAGGCAAGAGCAAAGGAGGGGTAGAAAAAAGTAGCAAAAAAAGAAAGGGGAACCAGCGAGGAATTTTGGAACGAGAACCGCCGGCAGGGGACTCACCAGGCCCCCAGAAGGGGAAGGTTGCCCACAACAACCGGTGTAAAGATGACTGATAATCAACAACAAAAACGGAGGTAGGAAAGCAGCGGGGGAGGAGGGCAAGGGGGAAACGACATCGGGCAAGAAAAGGAGCCCAGAAAAGGGAAAAGAGAAAGGACTGGGTTCAATCGCAGACCCGGTTGACTTCCCGAACATGGAATCATTAGGGAGGGGGAGTGCATGCCTGGGGAGCGCACGCTGGAACGAAGGTGAGTGTAAAGGAAAGGCAGAAGGTGCTTCGGCGGGGGAGGGATCCCCGTCGGTAAGAAAAAAAAAGAGGAGGGCAACCCCAGGAAAGCAAGGAGCCAGTTTGGAACGTCGTGAAAAGACGACAGTTAGGAGCGAGGAAGAGGGTGAATTCTTTTAAACTGCCCCCAAGAATGAAAGGAAAAAATTAGGCGGGGGGGCCAAAGGATGCGGGGGCCTGGTCCCATGGCATATAAGCGGAATCGGGCAGGCCGAAAGGGGGAAGGGAGCAAAAAACCATCGGGAGAGAGTTTTTCCACGGGTGGACGTTCGCAACAGTTGGAAAAAGAGTCCCTCCGGAGAAAAAAGCTGAATGCCTTTTTGGCCCCCGGCGAGGGGGTGTAGAAATTTCGTGGGAAGCCAAATTCCTGGTTGAGGAAAAGGGGGGGGAGGTAGCAGAGGAAATTGTTTCACTGAGACGGCCAGGAGTCGCCATGTCGCACCCTGGAGCTAGGGGCCGAATGTTGGATATGGGGGGGGGGGAAAGTGAAAGCCGTTGCCCCATTGCGGCGTGGGCGGAGTGGGGGACTCCTCTCCCGGTTGGCTTTGGCCCCCCCCTACTCCTGGGGAATCATAAAGCAAGGGATGTAAGAGGCCCGGAAAAAATAAACTGCCAGGAGTCCCGGGGAATTGGGAATTATTATTGGGGCCCGCGAAAAAAAGTTATCTGCCGCAAACGTGCGTGCACAAAACTGCCGTGGAAAAAAAATGGGCGCTTCCGCAAAAGAGGTAAGTTCCGCGTTAAGACCGTTGAAGAGGGGGGGAACGGAAATAAAAAAGTACCAAGGGGGGGTGACATCCGTCCCCAACGAACGGGGGGAACTGCCCCCGGAAAGCCGAAGGGAGGGGGGTGTCTTGGGACGCAAAGAGACAAGCAAACCCAAATTTGGTTACAGGGCAAGGCCTGACTGGGGGCAAGGAAGAGCTAGTTGGGGGGGACGAATAACTAGGGATTGGGAGGGGGCGGGAGGCGAGAAGGGTGTTGAAACTAGTTTGGAAGGCAATGTGAAGGCTGCCTCAAAACCATCTGACCATTGAGGGGTTGAAAAAAAGGGGGAAGTAAAGAAGGAAGGGCGATTCGAGGGCAAAAGGAATCAAACTGGTTGGGAACGTAAATCGGGGCAGAGGTCCCACCAAATTTGCCCGTTTTGAAAGTGTTGGGTCTTAAAGGAAAGGGAAGGGGGCCTTCTGTCAAAGGGCGTGGTGATACTTTAGGGTAGGGGGAAACTGGGCGGGCTGACATGGGGGGGTTTGAAGGGGGGGAGAAAAAAAGGTCGAGGGGGGTGATATCTGGGTGGCTTGACGGCGTGGGAAAAGAGTACCACGAGCGGCCCGAAGAGTCCCGTTAATTTGGGGGGGAGGGCAACAAAGGGGACGGGAGTGACCGGGCACCTTGTCTTAGGGTGTTACTTGGGCCGAGAACAACTGCAGAACGTCGCGAAAGCCTAGACCCCCTTGTCAAAAAACCAAACCCAGGGGAGGTGAACGGGAAAAAAACACTATTGCAGGGCGGAATAAGGGTTGCACAAAGTTGCAAATTTTTTGCCCAGTTTGTCGGGGAATGCAGCCTACGCGAAAAAAACACGGTCCCGTCGCGGCGGAAAAATTTTAAAAAAAAAGGGCGTGAAAAAAAGCGCCAGCAACGACTTTCCTGTCAGTGTCCCATTCAAAAAAGGGGCAAAAGGCAACGGCACTGCGGGAGCTAAAAACGGAGGAAACCAAGGGACCCCACTGGGAAGGCCGTATGTGGGGCGGACCGAGGCCATCTGTTTTAAAAAAAAAAGGTAAAACATAAAAAAAAAAGAACCCCCCCCCCCCCCAAACCCCCCCACAAGGAAGGGAATCCACGTGAATTTTCAATGGACTGCGTCGGCGATAAACGTGGGGAAAAAGGAAAAGGAAAAGAAAAAGCTAAACCGTCGAAACGCAAATACCGGCAAAAAAGATCTGAAAAAAACCAAACGAAGGGTCTGAGAGTAAGGCAGGGGTTGGGAGAGTTACTACCAAAGAGTGAGGGGACGGCTTTTATTAAACACGAGAAGAAAGTGGATCAGCGCGCCTGGGGGGGAGTCAAAAGCCGCCCAGAACAAACGCCATGAGGGATTACTTGGCGCCGCCCGGAACACTAGAACCACACGTTATCACCCAAAAGAGAAGGCAATCGCGCGAATTCCGATGATCACACGTTTGGGGGAAGGGGTGGAAAGAAAATTCTGATCGCGGCTGGGTTGTTGGCCACAATCGTGGGAGGAGTCCAAGACTGGAGTGGACTCCCTTGAGGAAAAGAATTGTGAAAAGGAGCCTTTACAGCGCTGGAAACGGGAAAAAAAAGATTAAGGGGCAGATCAAAGGTGGAAAGTGGCTGCCGAGCAATAAGAAAAATGGAAAAAAGACAGGAAAAAAAAAGTAAGGGAAACGCACGACACGAAAAGGCAGGAAACGTCGTTGGAAAAAAAAAACACTTACCCCGAAAAAAGCGCCCCGTTGTGAACGATTGACGTCTCCTCCAAGGCGGTCGGGGCGAAAACCCTGGGAAATGTTTGGCTGGGGGAAACGGCGTTTGGTAAAAAAAAAGGGCAGGGGCAAACTGAAGAGTCCTACGCCTCAGGTCCTTGAACGGAAAAAAAACGGGAGGAAGATCCATGTGGAAAGAAGTGGGACCAGTGAAAAAATCAAAAAAAAACGGGGAAGGGGAGGAAAAAGAAATCTTGTCACTGAAACTTGAGGGGGGGAAACATATACTTATCCGCGGGGTTGCAGTCAAGTGGACAAAACGAGCGAGACGCGCGGAAACCAAGGGGAGACTTTTGGGAAACAAGCCAAACTGCAGGTTGGTGAGCCGAAAAAGAAGGGAGTAAGTGGGAGAAAAGAGGAAGAGAGCGGGGTAACGGGGAAGGGGTGAAGAGTTCCCAGCCGCGCGGAGTCGGGCAGGGGGGTGCCCAAAAAGGGGAGAGCCACTGTGTAGCACCGGACGGGGGGTCCTTAGGCGGCATTGGGGGGTTGAACGAACACTTACAAAAGGGTGCCAGCAAATAAGTTTTCAGCGCCGGTTAAAGACGGCAAAGGCGCTGCCCAATAAAAAAAAGGGAAGATCAAAACTCCAGTTCTGAATAACCCGAAAAGGAAAAAGGTGCAAAAAGGGGAATCATGGTTTCTGGTCCACAAGAATGAAGGGGGGGGGGAGGGAATAGGGGGGGGGATAGAAGTCCGCGTGGGAAGGTAGAGGCCTTGGGTGTGTTCAGCAGTCCGCGCCGGGTAAGAGGGGGCCGAAAAAAACAATTCAATGCAGAAATCCGACAGGAGGTAAAACCATCGCCGCGTGGCCCGAAGGGGAGGGCTCTGTGTGGATTCTTCGACCTGAAGACGGGGAGGAAAAAAAGGGGGGTCTCGCAATCTAGGGTGACGACTTACTTCGGGGGAATGGTTCGCAGTTGAGACACTTGGAGGGGCTCGTGCAAGGGAAAAAATCAGAAAAAAAAAGGAATTCGAAGGTTAAACAGAAAAAAAGGCGGTCAGGGGCAGATTAAAGGGCCCAGTGCCCCCGGACGCTGTAAGCGAGTACCAAAAGGACTCAAAAAAAGCTTTCCAAGGGGGGTAACAGGTGACAGGGGAAAAATTGCCAAACCAAAGCGGGGGGGAGAGAAACCCTGGCGTCCAAAAGAACGGAAAAAGTTGAGAACCTCCACAGAAATTCGATACACCAAAAGGTAAAAGTGGAAAAAATGGAAAGAAGTTGGCTGCCCGGCAAGACGAGGGGGGAAATTACCCGAAGCGGAAAAGGGGGGGAAGGAGGGGGAAAAAGGAACTAATCAATGGACGGGTCACTACGACAAAGATCCGGTGACCGGCAACATCACAGGTAACTACATTCAGGCGTAAGCCCTGTTTGGCCACAGGGACACGGGGGAAAAAAAGGAAGACAAAGGGAATAACTTCGGCAAACGAGCACCCCATCCCATAGAAAGGAAAAGTTGGGGCCTCACAGATTCCACACCACGAACCGAAAACCAGAAGCAGGAAAGAAGACGAAACACAGAAACAAAAAAAGGGAATCCTCCTCCAGCCGACATTTGAAGATGGGTGCCCGAGAGAAAGTCCATTTAACGAAAGGGGGGGGTCATCTTGAGGGAGGGGAGCCAGCGGGGGAGGGGGGACAAACCACAAACTGTAAACCGCACCTTTTCCGCAAAAAAAACGGTAAAAAATCCTCAGTTGGTACAAGTAGGAGGAAAAGAAAAACACTTCGAGTCGCCCAAGTCCGAAGAAGGGCGGACGTACATGGATGTTGAAAGGGGAGACAGAAAGGAAAAACTCGCGCGTTCCCGGGCGGAAAACCCATTTCGTTTGTAAAGGTGAACCAGGGGGGGTGAACCCACCGGCGCCAGCGTTCAAGCAGCTATTCGAGGAAAAAAAAATGAGAGAAGAAAAGGAACCAAGGCAAAAAAGGAAAGCCTCCGTGCAGTCAGAATAACAAAGGAAAAGCGCAATTCACGTCCGAAATCAGTAGACAAAAGAAGAAATCCGATACGGGAAGGTAAGGCTTCATCCGGAAAAGGAAGTAGAGAGAAAAACCACAGGAAAAGAAAAAGCAAGGGCTCACGAAGCAGAAGCACGGCTGGGAAAAAACTTTCAAAAAACAAAAAAAACCAAAAATCGGCCGACCAAAAGCAGAAATGCGAAAACTGCCGATTTTCAAGGAAAAACAAAAAAAGTGACCCATGGTAAAGCGATCACACCAAAAAAAGGACCGAAGGGCCAAGGGGGTGGAGAAGGCCGAACGCGACGGAAGGGCGGCCCTCTCAGGGGAAGACTAAAAAAAATGGGTGGCACAGAACGAACGAAAATATCCCAGAAAGGGGGGGGGTGGAAATGAAGGGCCTCACTTCACAGCTCTGATAATCGTACCAACGATCCGGGAAAAAGAAGTTGGGAAAAAAAGATGAAAAATCCAGGGGGGCTAAAAGAATCCAATGGCCCTGAGTCCTTCGCTTCAGCTATAGACTTTTTCATGAGAAAGGAAGTCCGACAACCAAGGATTAGCGGGCCTCGGGCCTGCCCGCGGGGCCGAAGAAAGTATGACCAGGAAGTTCGGGGGAGACCGGGGACATGTGCGGGCGGAATTAATTTACAAAAAAAGGAAAAACTTCGGATTCACAAAAAGACAGAGAACTCACTTCCCCCAAAAAAAAAACAATGAACAGAGGTGGGGGTTCGGAAAAAAGCAAAAGGGGGAAAAGGAAGGAGGTGGGGAGGGCCGCGGCGGCTACCGTCCGGCCGAGTTGGGGGGTTGAAACGCAGGCAAAAACAGATAAAAAGG
>Ga0179593_1782092_pt1 | contig 11956 bp, 8 predicted proteins | sample CZODoug2_1_08_16_FD_185931 | JGI IMG/M metagenome (GOLD analysis project Ga0179593, IMG submission 185931) | Vadose zone soil fungal communities from Angelo Coast Range Reserve, California, USA - CZODoug2_1_08_16fungal (PacBio error correction) | ecosystem: Environmental > Terrestrial > Soil >...
AACGCAGGAAAACAAAAGAAACCAGGAATGGAAAAAAAAAAAGAATATGCTTCAATGCAGGAGATCTCGCTGCAGGGACAGACAAAATGGTCCGTGGTCTGCAAAACATGAAAGCACTTGCGGAATCAAAAAAAGGCCTTGACCTGAAAGAAATACTGGCGATTTCCCGGAGAAGACCGAAGAGAATTAGTTAGCAGGAGCGGAAGCATCGAAAAAAATCCATCCAGCTGAAATTGTAAAATCTCGGGAAGATTCACAAGCAACATCTCTTCGATCTTGGCAAAGGCCTACAGGGGCTCTATTTCGGGGGAACACGTTGAAGGGGCTTTCCTGGGTCCAGGTTAGAGGTTGGCCCGAAATGAGAGAGAAGTTGTTTTGCAGAGGATCTTGCAGAAGACCATCAATTGGGAGTATGGAGAACTGGACCACTGGAGACGGTGTAGAGGAGGAAAAAAAAATGTGGGTGTAACAAAATTAATAGAAGCGTTCAGCCGGGGAAGAAGGGGGGGCGTGTAATTTCTATTAGAAAAGGGTCATGTCCTTTTGAGTTCGCAGGAAAAAGCTGATAGGGAGGGGCAAAACCGAGTAGGCGCCCCTGGAAAAATTGAAGAAAGAAAAGTCTCCCGCACAAAACGTCTACTCCAGAAAAGGAAGTGAACTGTTTTGGGGGACGCGGCTTTCAAAAAGGAAAAAAGGATCATTTTCTGGCGCTCAGGCACGCCGACCAAAAAGGATTCATATTAGGAGAAACAGAGCAAGGGATGAACTCGCCGCGGGACGAGGGAGCCTCAGAAGGGAGTTTCGATTGGAGGATGGGGCCTCATTCGTTCAGAAGGGACTCGAGAAGGAAGCCTGTTACGACACAAAGCAAAGAGGGGGTAACGTTAGGAAGGATTGGATGCCAAGGCGTAGGAAGGCACGACGGAAAGGATCAACATTTATAGAAAAAACCTGTTCCAAAGCAAGGGTCCAACGATGCCGAAGGGCGCGAGGAAGGGAATAGCGGGTTCTAGAAGAAATCAAAAGTGAAAGCGCTGGCAGGAAAGAACCGATATTGAATCCATCAAACCCCCAAAATGAGGAAGGGGATAAGACAGGAAAATAAAGGAAAGCACAAAGGGGGGAAGGGGGTTCCCATGACATCGAAGGAATCACATTTTCCAGGAGTGCACCAAAGGCTCTCGGAGTTTTGAACACAAGCATCAGCAGGGGAAGACCGCTTTGTACGCGCGGGTGCCACGCCGGTGTAAAGCACTGGAGAAAGCCTTTAGGGAGGGGGAAAACTCGAGAAAAGGGGAGGGCATGGAAGGTGGGATTTTTTGACGGCAAAGGAGGGACTGCATTGGACAGGCGAAAAGGAAATTCCGTTTACTAAGAAAGGAGTTTCTACGACTGGCAAGCGAGGACAGCTTTTTTTCGAAAGATAAAGCATTGGAGAAAAGGCAATGTGGGAAATTTTCCGAGAAACCCTGGGGAAGGGGCGAAGAAGTGGGGTGGCTTCACATGAAGGAGTCAGTCGGGGGGAGACGTCTTCGAAAAGCAGGGACAAACAAAGGGAAAAACGGCGAAAGAAAAGACCCTTAAAGCTAACTATTGAAAGGGTGTCGGCAAGATAGTTAAAAAGCGCCGTGGAAGGCACGCCGAAGAACGGAGAACGAGGGATAAGGGGTTCCATGCAAAGTTTTCCGCATCGGAGAGAAAGGAAATCAACTGATCCTGAAAAGTAATTGCGACTTAGACCATACAAGGATTGCCAAGACGCGAGACAAAGAGCCTCGTATAGAAAAGGTCTTAGCTTTAGTGAGAGATGAAAAACAGGAATTCGCGGAAGGATGACCAAGGGGAAGAATTCAGAGGGGGAATGGGTACGGTGAAGTACGGGCAAAAAAGAGGACGAAATTAAAAGCGGTTTTTGTCGCGCGGCAAAAACCAAGGTGGCATATTTCCAACGGACTTTCCAAAAAGCGCCTCAACATGAGGGTGGTACGACATCTCGCTCAAAAAGAGCTTGGCGAAGAGGAAGAAAGGAACGAATTGTCGAGCGAAAAAGCGTTTTTTCGGGGAAGGGGCGTCAATGTGGGCAGCGAGAAAGGTTAGGTCAGGAGGCAGCGCGGGTCATTTGCCCAACAAATCGAAGAAAGGATTTCCCCTGTCATGTCTCGAACGGAATTGGAGTCGGAGAAACTAATCTAAGATAGATTAACGACTGGAAAAGAGGGACCGAGAGGATGGCTTCGGAAACAGCTCCATTCACGAAGAATCATTGATAGGAGGAGGTCTCTCCGACTTGCGGAAAGGGAACTGGGAAAGCGAAAAGGCGCGCCGCGTAAGGCGGGGATTAATTCAAAAAAAGGAGGGGCGATCGGTAAGGGTGCCGCGTTTCGCAAGGTCAGGACTCAGGGGTGGGAGGCTGAGGGAAAAGGAAAACCGTTCATTTCCGGGAGAAAAATAAAAAAATTTCTATCCTTCCGGAATGAGGTGGAATCGCAGGAACCAATCGGTGTACGGCTTGCAAAGGAAAAAACTTTTTTCGTGCGGTCTCCATGCTTCCGGGAGAAAAAAAATCCAAAGCTTGGAGGGAGTCGCGGTTAGGAATCGGCTTTTAAAAGGCATAACGGTCAAGGCCCAATGCCGCCGGAGGGGATCGCGATGGATTTCTTCAAGTTCGCCATCACAGGGGACCAAAAAAGAGGAGAAATTGTAGTGCAATGACAGCAGGGGAGATGGGGCACCTTCGCGCTGTACAAAATGCGAGGGGAGGGGGAGGGGACGTGAAAATGCAGAACCAAGATGGGCGTATCGAGTAGGCCGTCGATGGAGAACACGCGTCTTTGAGGTTCTTTGAGTATTAGAGGGAACATGGCTGTCAATATCGGGAAAACTCCCTCTAAAAGTGAGACCTAAAAAACCAGAATACCGGCTATCACCGACTCAGCTCCTAGTTCGAAGCTTTTAGGGTCGCCAGTGGGTAAGGGGGGGTTAAAAATCCATAAGAGCGTGAGAAAACTCTTCTGGTCAGTAATAAAAGGTGGAAATCCATCCAGAAGAGATTTGGACGGTACAGTTGAAGGTCGCAAAAAGGTCAGCAGATCGAAGAGGGAAAAAAAAGGAGAAGCCGAATTCTTCGGCGTAAGGGGGGGGGCTACCCGCATACGCTCCGAGGAATGGCGTCGTTTCATGGCTAATCGGAAACGAAGAACTGTGAAGGGGGGGCTGGAAATCGCTCAGGAAAAGGAATCGTCGGAAGCCGCGTCAAAAACAAAAGACAGCCTTTCGCGCTGAGTAAGCAGGAAAGAAGTCTCGTCGAAGTTCTGAAAAGATTCACAACGAAAAGAGCAAGGAGTAGAGGCAGAGGGAAAAGCGAAAGGACATGAGAAGAATGCCAGGTCAAAAAGTCCCGGCTTAAGCTGGGTTTTTCTATCTCAGTAATTCTGACAGATACACATTTACGAAACGAATGTGTTAGCAAAACCGTCCCCTGGGGAGTGGAGTCTCACATTATACAGCGGGGGCGTGGAGCACATCGGAAATCTCCCTCTCTCCGGAGCCCCAACTCATTCAGATCATTCGGTTCCGTTGGAAGGAAATCACAAGCTCTAAATCTACGTGATGGGACTACCAGGGTCGATCGACAGGCCTCTGAGAGGGCTCGAGGAAGGAAGAGGTTTCGCCGCGCTCATTTGATGGGATCCGGTTCATTGGCCAAGGAGTCCCAGAGGAGGGGGGAAAAATTCACGAAAAAAAAATCCATTTAGAGAGATTAGCCAACGTAGGGAACAGCATCGGCAGGGGGTGTGAGAAAGGAGGGGCTATTCAAGGTCCAGTCTGGTTAGGGTAGATGTGTAGCACGACGAAACAAATGGGCTACGCGGCCAGGTATTGTTTGAGTGCAGGGAAGGCGGGGGAATGAAGTTCTCCCCTTGTCTATGAAAACACCTCAAATATACCCGAAGCAGGGCATCGCCACGACGAAGACAAGGGGTCGGGCGCTTCGTAGGGAGCCTGCTCCCGGCAGAAAGGGAGAGGGGAAAAAATCTCCATATCGCGGAACATTCGAAAAGACTCCTTGAGATATTCAAAGGAAATTAAACTTCACAGCCGGAGCCAGAGTAGGGAAAGCCGAAGAGCTGCTGGGGAGGAGCAAATCTTCTTCCTCGCCCACGTGAAAAGACTCGCTAGAATTTCCTGAGGAAGGGGCGACTGCGGATAAAAAGAGGAAAACTGTACCGTCTTGGAAATATCAAGAAGCCAAATAGAACTGGCGGGGCTAAAGGAGGCAAAACCGTCAAGGAGGATTTTGGGGAAACAGGGAAAAAAAAACATGGTATCCTTTCGTATTTGGGTCTAAAACCTAACGGAAGAAGAAAAATTCCCTAGGGGGGAGGCCGGAGGGGCACTAGGAGAGGATGTTCAGAAGGCAGAGAGGAGGAGGGTTTCCTGTAGGACACTATATCCAGTAAGGCGAGAATGTGATCGCCGAAGGCAAAAGGAAACAGATCCCCCATTATCATAGATGAAGAGGGAAAGCCACCGTATCCCCCAATCATCTGAAATGAAAGAAGAAAGAAAGTCACTTATGGGGGACCTCATCCCCCGGGGGGGCCTAAGGGCAGAGGAACACTTGACGTAGTTCCGGGAACAAACGAGGACAGACGCCACGGGAACGATCATACGCTCTAAAATGAAGGGGCATTGCAAGACCATCGGCACTAGGGGAGGGAAAGGGTATGCTACATGCCTCGCATGGGGTGGAGACATTCACAAATTTGACTTGTAGAGAATAAGAGGCTCTGGCCCTGAGGAAATATTGAGGCCTTCAAAGCCGCACTTGCGCAAGTCTGTAACTTGGGCCTAAGAGGAGACTTTTTCTTCACGCAAGTTTGGGAAAACCGTCGTGAGGGGGGAGAGATGCAGAAACGGGCCGGAAGGTGTGGCGGGGGGAAAAAAGGGTGCGGTGTGGCACAGCCGAATGACAAGGCCTATCAGAAGAAAAAAGGGGGGGGTTAATCAGAGAAAGAAGAACGACTCGGAAAGAAAGTTAGAAAATTCTCAAGGTTTGCTCGCCCGCTCCAGAGGGCCGTTGGCCTTTTCCTGGGAGGAAGAGGAGAACGATGCAGCTACGGTTGAGACTGGATGGAGCTTTTCTCGGCGCGGGCACTTCGCAGAGAAGAAAAAAAAGCCAGTCCCTATGTGTTCGTGACGGCACCGGGAAACCGGGGGTCCGGATGAATTTGCGAGAAAAAAAAAGAGGAAAAGAGAGGAACGGTGCGCAAGGACCACGAAACACGGGTGGCGGCCCGTTTGGAGGGGCGAAATGCAAAGAAAAAAGAAAAAATCTTCCATTCCTCAAGCAGGTGAAAAGAAAACAAAACTTAGCGGTTGAAAGAAGAGGGTTCAGACCGAGAAGAAGCCCAAAGGCCAGAAAGCTCAAAGTAATAATCTAATAGGACTATCACAAGGCAGCATTTCCAAGCCCTATCGGCGACTTGCTTAACAACAGGGGGGTGGCGGCTATACAGTTCAAACAAGGAGAACAGGGCCAGAAAAGCAAAACACCTCGAAGGCAAAGTTCCCAAAAAAACGAAGGACTGACATAAAACCCCCAAAGGGCGAAGTGATGAAACAAACCGGCACTTCAGAAAAGAAGGAAAGGTAAAAAGAATATATTCTTTTATGCCCCGTATAAATGGGGAATTTCTTCTAGCACCATAAAAAGAAGGGAAGCAGTCCTAATTATCCAAAAGAGGAATTAACGTAAGGAACATATGGCCGGCCTTGGGGGGGAAAGGGCCTCCGTCAAGTTTTTAGATCGAGCAGGAAAAGGGACTTGACGTTTTCGGTCATCGTTGATTCGCGTGGGGTTTTTGTGTTGCGGGCAGACATTTATTCATTCTATACCGGGGGAAACGGCTGCGATGGGAAAGAGAAGATAAGGAGGAAAAAAAACCAGCAACGATATTGGGGGACTGGGAAGGGCCGAAGATGATCACAGGGGGATGAAGGGGAGGAAAGGTTCCAACATTTTGCGCGACAAAATTTACTTGACTATAAGCAAGGTAAACACGATTGAGGAAAAAACATCACAGCATGCTAAGGTAGAACTAACTAAGGAAAACAAGAGGGGGGAGGCTCAAAGATTTCTGTGAGGGACAGGTGAAATAATCAATGGAGGAAGAGCGAAGATCGCGAAAGGAAAAAAACCAGGAAAAGTGTCGACAGCGAAGGGCGCTTCTGGCCTATTTGGCGCTCCGGATAGGGAAAAAAGGGGTCAGCAAAAGAGCGGTTTACAGAAGATGAATCAATAAATTGAACAGTGGGAAAAAGAAATGGTCGCTCGGATTCTTGAGAACGTTTTGTGAGATGGAAAGAAAAAAACTGGTTTCGAGGGGTAAGGGACAAGGGGAAGGGGAAGGAGGAAGAGGAGACTTACTGACAAAGAATTCAACATCTCCGGATCAGTTTTGCTCGATGGGGAGAAAGGAGGGGCGCCTTTCGGGAGCAGGGCAGCCTGTCGGGAGCGAAAAGACAAGGGCAAACGGTCTGGAAAATCCAGGATTCGAAAGCGAGAGGGGGGGGGGGTTGCAATCTGCCAATACAGACTTCCTGGTGAACAAGCATCGGGAAAAACAACAGAACAAAAAAAGGCCGACGTGGGGGGGACCACTTTTCTTTCCTGTAGAGCCGGACCAGGAACCATCCCCAGAAAACAGAATAGGCTCACGAGCCGCTCCGGGAAGATGGCCGTCACAGAGGGGGTCTAATCATGCGAGGCCGGACCTGGCGAGATCTGGAAGTGCCGTCCGGAAAAGGCAGCAGTGAAAGGGGGATTGCAAGGAGTTCGCGAGAAAAAGGAGACTGCATGCGCAGGAAAAAAACGAATTTGGTACCAGGGACAGAGTATTCCGAAAGGGCTCATCGTCGAGCTGAAGCTTTGTCCTACACCGGGGAAATCGGCAACAAACGCCTTGGGGAGTCAGGGGCGCGGAGACCTCTGGAAGCTTACCCTATGCGTGACGAAAAGAAAAACGGGTTCAGTAAAGTAAAAAGGGGAAAATTAGCACTGGGGGAGAAGTGATTTTCTCAGACAAATTCGGCGAGATAGCAAAACGGAAGGAAGGACGGGCTGTAGGGGGAGGGTATGGACAGGACGGGTCGGACTAAACGAGGCTTGTAGGGGGGGAAGGGCTTAGGCGCCACAACGCACTTTCGCGAAAGCGCAACTCGAAAAAGACGCGAGAAAGGCGGAGGGGGTTTTGGAGCGGCTGTGAGTAAAAAGAAAATCCCGGGTGCTGGCGCTGGAGCCCGCTAAAGACTAAATTCCAGGAAAACACAATCAGAAAATACGAAAGTACGAAGGGGTATGCAGGAAAGGGAAGGGGGAATCCTTCGGCTTGCTTCCTAAAGGGGGAAATAGATTCGTTCAGGAGAAGAGATCTGCCGAAGTCGCTCCTGACCCGAAAGCCACGAGGATTGGATTCAAAAGAGGTACTACAATCATCGGGGAGGCCTGGGGGACGCATGAAGTTAAAATATTGAAACCCAAGCCTCTCGCTCCTAAAGAGAAGATAGTCGGTGCTCGAATGAGAAGTGGTTGCTAAAAAACCTTCAAGAAATCTGAAACACCAAGAAGGGGGGGAGGACATTGAGAGGCACCACCTTTTGGATAAAGATTCCCATACATCTACGGCTCAAGAAGCTACTATCTCAACCAATGGGGAGGCTCTAAGTCCGCCTCTCCACGCATAAAAAGAAGCTTTGCGCGGTAAGGTGCCAGCAAGGAGAAGCTTGGGGGAAGGGCCAAGCTCTAAAGAAAATGGAAGGGGGGGGACGAATTCTGAAGTGGTTGAAAAGCCCGCAAAAGTTGGAAACGGCCAAGGAGTTATAAGAAGGAAAGCCTATCAATCGTCTTTGGATGCACCCCGATCTGAACCAGAGCGATTAAGGCCAATCTTCGAAGAAAAAAAGACAAGCCGAAGAGCAATGTTTGAATTCCTTGAAAAGAATGGTCTTATTCTTCCTGCTCGGGGTTGGAAACGAACTGGTAAATTGAAGGAAAGATCACAAGGAAAGACGAGGAAAAGGGACGCCATCCCAAGTACTGGAAACAAACTGGGGGAAATTGCGAAACGCGCCACCAAAGACAAAACCTGGGGAAAACATCTAAGAGTTTAAAAAAACGAACCACAGTAGGGGGTCGTCCGTGAGCGGAAGCCGGGGAAAGAAAGAAGTCTATACCTCCGCATGGATCAACTGAAAGAGTAATGGAGCCCAGGCACGCTTGGAGGGAGAGACTCCTCGGAGGAGGGGGGATCGGTAAAGCATAGAATAGTCAGCCATGCTCTGAGAGAGACCTGAAAAAGAACCAAAATGGGAAAAGGTTGCGCCTCAAACCGGTGAAGGAAAAAAAAAGATTACTATGGACTACCCGAAAAGGTGGACGCGCTTCCACAACGGTGCATATTGACCCCGAAAAAACAGGTTGAAGGGATCGGGGGAATGGGGAGAAGATTGTGGCTCTCGAAGCAGCTCTCAACAACAACAACGGAGGAAGAGGATGCTTGTCGTAGAACGAAGTGGGCAGAGGAAACCCGTTTGTCGTACAGCAAGAAAAAAAAAACCCTGGTGGGGGGGAAAATGGTTCTTTCGAAAATTCAGGGGGGGGTTCATTTGCCCGGGGGGCCGCAACTGAAAAAAAAATCGCAACCGGGGGGAAAAAGGGCATTCGGAAAAGAATGGTCCTGTAAACACTAAGCTCCGACGAGGGAAAAAGCTATACGATTGCTTTTGAAACCGATGCACGCGGTCCTCCCTGGGGGGGGGCGTCAATCTGAGACCATTACGCGGCCAAAAATAAGTTGATCGCCGGAGGTTGTGCGGGCGGGGAAAGAACCTCATTCTACTTGTGGCGCGGAGAAGCGTAAAGGCGGAGCGAGAGACCCGATCCCAGGATAAGGGTGGGGGGCCGTTTTCGTTTCTTTCGCAGTGGGTCCATACTTTGGAAAAAAGTTCCTTGTTGGAAAGGGAAGGAAAAAGGGGCCTCCTTCCAGATTGACGAAGTTTTTTCAAACAAGCTCCTCCAAGGAAAGAAATCCGGCGGGGAAATTGTGGGGTTTGTTAGCCTTTTTTCGTGCTTTTTATAGGGATTCCAGGATATTGCCCAGAAAAGGCGCTTGCTGGAAAGGAGACCGCAAAAGCTTGCCGCGGGAAGAGAGAAGGGACATAACGGTCGCCGGAACATGCCGCCGACAAAGTGAAAAACGAACAAAAATGGAAATTAAATGTCCAGGAAGAGTCGCCCAGGTAGGAAGGAAATTTTAAGTCTCCATTGAGGCAATGGAAGCGCTCAACGGAAAGCGTCTGTACAGCGGGGAGAGGCGTCGTGAAAATTCCGGGAAAAAAAGAGGGGTTTAGAAGCTATGTAATGGGACATAGGGGCCGGATTTGAGAAATCTTTAAAAAAAGAAAAAATGTCTCCAATATGGCTGGATCGAACAGCGAACGCCCGAAAGGAGGAGATGAGACCATAGCAAAAAGCTTAAGGATCACCTACTCGCTCAACGAGTTCGGTAGAAACGTTGGTTCCAAAACCAGGGGGTTTAAATCGGAAATGGTGGAATCGAGAGAGGGGAGAACTCTGTCCATGAAACTCGCTGCTGACGACGGGAATCCAAAGGGGACGGTGTGGCTTGCGGGTCGCATCGGCCTCGGTAAGGAAGGAAAATCGAGTTCAAACCCTTTAGTAAAAAGCAAAGTCTTCGGGCAGCCCCGTCAAGGGGCGTCTGGTCAGGAAATTGATGATGGGGGGGGGGAGAGGGGGAATCTTCTCCTGGAACGCAACGTTTTTAGCGTGGAAGCCAAGAACCGGAAAAAAATTCGAAGCAAGGAGGAAGAAAGAGGAAAAAAACAAGTGCATAGAGGGGGGGAGGGAAGGTCCTCTTTCGCCGTTTTCCTGCAGGGAAGAATTGCGGAAGCGCAGAGTTGCGAAATTATCACATCGAAGGCCGCGAAGGAAGACGAAAAAGGAAGTTATAATATCAGGAGAAAAAGTAACGTTTTGGGGAGGATCGCCAAATTAAAAGAGAAAACCACAGTTTCACGCCGTTCCGAATAATAAAAGTAATTTAAGCAGGACATAAGAACCCCTGAAGGGGAGACTCCGCCAGAGAAAGCCTCGGGTTAAGTGAGAGACGGTCCCGCTGGAAGGAAGAAAAAGAAAACCCAAAGGAACAAAAGAGCAGGTGGGGAAGACATAGAAAATGCAAAACGCTCTAGAGAATCTACCATTTTACATCCAGGATCTCGAAAGTCCGCTGGATGGGGATGCAGTCTCTTTCGGGCGAAAAACGACATGGGGGAGTCTTCCGTCTGAAAGGCCCAGGGAGGAAAAAAAAAAAAGCACGGCCTTCAGACCGATACGCCTCCAATTGATGGATCTCCGACGGCCACAGCAGAAGTAATCGCCGAAATCGCCGGGAGGCCGGGGAGGTCTGTATAGGGACGTCCGAGAAAAGAAAATGGGCAAAAGCCAGGGGGGATTTTGGGACGGGAAGGGAGGTCCTGGTTGGAACACCAGGAAGAAAACGATGCACAAAAGAATAATGCTAATCAGGGAAACTAATGTGTCGGTATAGTCCGGTGGGGATGGGCAGTCTCACGACGGTAGTTCTCCAGGCTCCAGAATCGCGCAAAAAGTGAGGGGAAGATTCGTGGCATTAGAGGATCGATAGACAGAGAATGCTCCAAAGGCGGCCAGCAGCAAAGGCATGCAGGCTGATGAAGTCTGAAAAAAAAAGGGGTCTCAAGAATCCTCTCTGGGTCCTGATGTGTTCATGGGAAAACAAGCCAGCTCAGATACCCGGAGGAGGTCGGTGGAAGGAAAAAAAGGCCCAATAGGCCATCCGCGAAAGAACTGCATCAAGCCAAAAAGAGGATGATAGAAGGGGTTGGGACGAGAGCAGTGTATCCAGGGGGGTTTCAAAAAAAGAAGATTTGCGACGACTAACCCAATTAAAGTTTTCCATCATGGGAAAAGGAGGGTCACCTATGGATGTTCGGAAAGGAACCTGCTTGGGGGCAGCAATCGTGAGGCTCTGGAAAAGGAAGAAAGGGGGCAGTGTCTATCACAATTGGAAAATTTATCGCCGACGGCCAGGAAAAAAACCGTAGCCCATGTGGGACGCAGTAAAAGCCTACCCCAAGGCGTTGCTGACGGGAACAAGGGAAAAGGGTGATCTTTTCGGATGGTAGCAAAAGGACGTATCCCCCCCTTATCGGAAATGGGAATGCCGAGCACGAGAACAACGATGACAACGCCAACAGGTCCGGATCAAACGTAGGGGGTTAGACGCGAGAGAATTACACAAAGGAAAAAAAAAGCCCTCTTCACTATGTACTATCTTCTTACGTGGGATACGTGCCTCCGCGATGGAGAGTCACAAAGTGGACTTGAAATGAAGAGAACAAGGAGAGGTGGCTAAAAAAAAAGTTTTATCCTTCCTGAAAAAGATGAGGGTGGTATGACGCTTGCGCAAAAAGGGAGTTTCTAGATCCGGGTTGGGGGAAAAAGCCGCACGAAGACCGGCGAAGGAAAAAGGGGGCTCGCTCTTTTGCAAGACTTTGCGGCCATTTTAGGCTAGAGGGGTGGGGATTATTTGTGTCAAGCTGAGAGAAGGAAAGGAAGCCACCATCATTAAACTGGGGGGAGCGCGCCATTCTATGGAAAGCCTGCACGCAAGTTAGAATGCTGCAGCATGAACGCCCGCGACAGCGGGGGACGGATGGCCGTTGGAAGGGGGGTAAGGGGACGTGCGTCCTCGGTTTCGGATGACAGACTGGAGCGTTGGGGACGTTGGGGGAGGGGGGGGGAAACAGAAAGACTCGGCTGCATTGATATGGAATTGAGGGCGCAAAGGAAAAACGGCAAAGGGAAAAGGGAGCACAGGGGAAGGGGGTGTCG
>Ga0179593_1398397_pt1 | contig 11955 bp, 20 predicted proteins | sample CZODoug2_1_08_16_FD_185931 | JGI IMG/M metagenome (GOLD analysis project Ga0179593, IMG submission 185931) | Vadose zone soil fungal communities from Angelo Coast Range Reserve, California, USA - CZODoug2_1_08_16fungal (PacBio error correction) | ecosystem: Environmental > Terrestrial > Soil >...
GGGGGAACTTGGGAAGGGGGGGGCCATAGGGGAGAAATTTGTAAAAAATTTCCTGGGAAATGAGACAGTCGGCAAGGTACTTATAGAGGGGGGGAAAACATCAGGGGTAAAAAAGAGGGAGAGATATAGAATTCTCGTTTGGATAAGCGTTGGGTGGGGGGAAATGAAATGGTAGTTTGTTGGGTTGACCGAGTAATCAGGGAAAACGAAAGTGTCTTCGAAAGTGAGGGGGAGGCATGCAATTGACCGGAAGGGGGGGGGCATGGGGTAAAAAATTCATTGGAAGGCAAAAAAAATGCGATTGGTGGTTACTACCAAGGGCGGCGGGGGTTGTCCGAACAGGGAGACGGATAGTAGGGGAGGAAGAAAAAGGGTTGGGCAGGGGAGGAGGAAAATGTTGTGGAACGTTGAAAGGGTGGGTGAAAGGGGAAGGGGGGGGGGGAATGGTAAAAAAGGCCACGGGAACAGACTAGAAGGAAAAAGATCACAGCTTTATCGTGGTAGGGAGACGCGCCAGGAGAGTGGTTTCTGGGGGAGGGAAAAAAGGCTGGCCCTTCTGGGGAAAAGAGGGGAGGAGCTTGGCGGTCACCATGGTAAGAGGTTGTTTTTGTGGGTGTGGGTGCCTCCGGGAGCGGTCATCTCCGAGAACGAAGGAAAGGGAAAAAAGGAGAAGTCAGGACTACTGGAAGTACAAAGAAAAGATGCAAGGCAAGCATCCTCGTGGGGCAAAACTTGACGCTCTTTAGTCAGAGCAAGGGAGCATTTACAACCAAGAAAGGGAAAAATGGAAAAAAAGGGGGACTGGTAAGTGTACAATTTTTGACCAGGGGGGGCAATATTACAATTTTGCAAATGGGGAGTATCATGGACAGTCTTCTTACGGGGAGGGGGGGTTTAGCCTTTTAGAAAAGGGGGGGGGGTACAGCTCAACATGAGTCGTCATGGGTGGACAAGGGTTGGGATGAATTGGATGAACAACTAAAAAGCCTGGGGAGCGGCAAGGTCGTGTTAAGAGAAAGAAACGGAGATGTCAAAATTGTGAGGAAAGAAAGGGGGTTACGATCAGGCATCCGAAAGGCGGCATTCCCCCACTCCCAATAACAAGTAAGGAGGATTGACCGTGGACCTTCACAAGGAAGGAGGGACTAGGCGGTAAGCCTCGTACAAGTGGGAGTGCGACCACAACCTCATAAAGCAATTGACTGTCGCAATAACCTTAAGAAAGGGTGTTTGCAAGATTGGGTGTTGGGGGGAGACAAGGAAGATCGACTGAAGGGAGTAGCGGGAAAAACTACCGTCACTTATAATGGTGACGAATCCTGATGGGAATGCATGAAAAGTCCGAACAGGGGGGGGGGCACCAGAGAAGGAAAAGGGAGACAAGCACCGTCTGAAAATAGCAAAAGAACGGCTGCAGTGCGATCAGAGGGCGTGGCAAAGGGACTTTCATGCGCAAATTACAAACAGCCCCCCCAGATACCAGGAAATTAATTTTGAACATGCGGGCTGGGGAAGGAGGAAAAACTTTGGCGGGGGGACAAGAGCCTATTTGGGGGGGGGGGGGGTACCTGAGGCTTGGTGAAGAAGAAAAGAAGTGCCTGGAGGAAGAGGGGGGTGGTGATTGAAGGTGGCATTGTAAGTGATCCACCATAAGGCAGTGAAAAAGAAGGGGGGTTAAAAGCAACTAAAAAGATGAAGGGGGAGTATAGTGAAAGAAACACTCAGAAAGTCGTACCGCTTTGGGGGACCTAAAAGAAGAGGAATGTAAAGAAATGGTGAAATGGTGTCGGGTGAATAGATTCCCTACGAATTCATTAACTATGGAGAACAGGCCATCCGTCTTCGATGGAATGGTGTGTGGCATTTGGATGAAAAAGGGGATTAAAGCGGAAGAAAGAGATTTGCTTAGAAAAGGGTAACAGGGAGTACCAAAAAACTAAGAAACGGAGACACCAATCACACACATCCAGGGGGATGCACGCGATTGTAGAAGAGGAGGATTTTTAGGAGAAATGCAGATTGAAGAGTTTTTTTGTAAGCCCTCGATCTAGAGAGGAGAATGTAGTGGCGTGCAGGGGGAGTTAGAAGAACTTGTTGATAATGGTGTGGTCAGTGCCTAGTATAGGGGAGGTTAATGTAGGGGTGTTGTACGGAGGAAACCACGAGATGGGGGGCATAGAGAATGGAAGGGAATGGTCGGAGAAAAAGAGAGAAAGGAAGGGCACCTCAAAAGGCAAGGGGGGGCGGATCTTTGTTGTAAAGAAGCAGGGATGAAAGCAGCAGCCTCTCAGGTAGAGGGAGGTGGTGAGATCAAGTGAGACCCTGTCTTTCGGGAGAATCGGAGTGCCTCTATGCTTTTCAGGTTTGGTCCTTCGGAAAGGAGGACACTGAGTGCGGAAAACTCGAAACTGGCCGGCGCGTCTCAACAGGATTCACTCCAGGCTAAGGGGGGGGTCTGGAACAGTAGAAAAAAAAAAGGGGGGAATCCGGGTCAATTTCTGAGGGGGGGGAAGGCAGGGAAAGTTATATTACCACATGGTTTGGATACCCAACCAAAAAATAGGATATATGGACAAAGAACATGCTGCAAAGTACGTGAGGTCTCCAAATGACGGGTGAAAGCTCAAAGCTCTTCATTCCACGAAAAAAAAAAAAGGGTCAGATAAAACACCAAAGGAGGAGGAGGAAATAGAAAAGGAGAACAGCCCCAGGTGGCTTTGAATGAAGAGTCGGGGGAGCTTGGTTTTCCCAACCAAAAAGGAAGGGGAAAATGACAAAAAAAGGGGAAAAGACTTGTAAGTCAATCATAGTTTGGGGGGGAAGATTAACCCCGATGTTTCTATATAAAGAGGGAAAAAAAGGCTGCCAGGAAACCGAAAGAAGGAGAAACAAGGGATTAAAATGGGGGGGGGTAAAAAAGTTCAGACCACCTTAACCTTGGAGGGAAGAAGGGAGGGGGTGGCTTCCTGTAGGGGGGGAAACAGAGAGGGGGGTCATTACTCTTCTCATTGCACAAGAAGCATTAGATTAAGATGTCAGGACATACAAGACATTGTCATATAGGAGGCCAGGATCTTTGCGGGGGGCCAAACCTCAAGGCGGTAGGTGACCATACGGGGGGGGGAAGGACTTGGTTGGAAAAGAAAAAGGAAAAAAGAAAAGGTTGCAACAGACTCCTCAGGATAAAGGGGGGAACCAAGAAACAACAAAAAAAGGACACCAAAGTGAGGGTAGTTGATGGTTGTAAGTTGAATGGGAGAAAAACAACTAGGGAAGAAAGGAAGTGGTGCCGGAAAAAGGAAACATCAACCAAAAAGAAGGATGGGAAAAGGAAAAAGAAGGAAGGTCGTGAAGAATATGCCAACCAACGAATGACAAATGGGCGTGAGGGGGGTGTGGGTGGAGACCACACGAGTAAAGAAAGGGTGTCTATCTTGGAAAAAGAAAAGGAAGTTATGTAGTGAGGGGAGGTGGGGAGAAGGGGGGGAAGCAAGGGAGAAAAGGAAAATAAAAAAAGCTCAAGAAAGTAAACAGGATAAAAGCATAATGACAAGAATAGTGGACTCTGGACAATCCCAAGGAAAAGGCTCAAAGTGAAGTTGACAATTAATGATTAAGGTATGTGTTGTTCGCTATTATTTTAAAGGGGGCTCAAATAATTACACTGTTCACCAAACAGAGATAGCAATTTCATCAGGGGTCAGGGAGGGTAATAAGGGAGGGAAATAACTTTGACACCGCAGAAGAAAGTGTGAGGAAAAGGGCGAAATAAAAAAAAAAAAAAAAAAGAGCATGTCAGGCATGCCGCCAAGAAGGAGGGAAATATTTCATTACTGGCTCGGGGTCACCAAAAAAGAGACCGTCCTAGGGAACTTCAGAAACAAAAGATGAAGAACCTTCGTGGGAAGGGGTTTGAAGGGAGACAATGGGGTCAGGGTTGTTGTTATAAAAAGAAAAAACCGCGGGAAATTCTACGCCGAGAAGAAGGACGGGGGGAAAATGAAGATAAATTAATTATGGTTTGGAGGGGGGGGTTTTAATCCTGAAGGAGGGGAATGAGGGGACCCACAGGGGTGAGTCTGACTAAAAAAAGGGGGAAAGAGAAAAGCACGTATGGTATGCAAAGATGGGAGAAAATGCGTTTTGAACGTTTGTCATCAAGAAGAACAGGTCAACCACAAATGAAGGGGGGGCGGGCGCGGGGCACTACCCTTAATCCTCGAAAGGGAAGGACACCTCAATCAGAGAAAGAAGGGAAGGAGGAAAATGACAAAAGGTAATATGGAAAAAGGGGGTCAATTGTACAAGAAAGCACAGAAAAAATCGAGGGGGAACTGCTGGGTGTTTCCATAAGAGTAGGGGGAGGAAAATCTAACTTGTGAAATGTCATTAGAGAAAAAGAAATGGGGGGAAAAGGAATGCGAAGTACAAAGGTCTAAGACTTTCCGCGGACGGGAGTATAAAGAAAAAACCAAAAAAAAACAACGACGTACCAGGAAACAAATATAGCAGAAGGGGGAAAAAAAGAAGCCCCTACGCTCGGTAGGGAAAAAAGAAACAAAGAGCTTGAGAAGACGGAGACTAGTGGACAAGAGGGATGAAGATGAACTGTGGAAATCTGGACCTGTTACAGACTTGAACTAAAACCAAAAATAAATGGGGCACAACCTGAACGGGGGAAAACACGGGTAAACAGAAAAGCCAACATTTCCAGAAGAGGAGGGGTCACTAGGAAGACACTTAGGCAAAAAATACGGAACGTTTTGTGGAACACACCAAAGTAGCCAGGCAGGTCAAGGGAAAAAGGTTTTGGTTACAATTTCCAAATATTGAAGGACAGGGAAGGAGACTACATACAATTTAAAGGGGAATCAGTCACCAGTCATTACTCAGGGGTCAACGCAAACTACCAATTTCGAAACAAAAGGAACTTATCCACTATAAGGCCTGACGAATGGTACACTTTCGAGAAAGGGGGGTGCAACCACTAACAATCCATTGCAGAAAGTCAGATGGTGAAAAGAACTTGTAAAAATGGAAAAAGGAAAGACCAGTGGAAAAAAGAGAGATCAACAACAAAAAAGGAGCAAGGAGGTGGAACGTGAAATAGCAACAGCTTCTTCCATTGACAGGGAAACAGGGAATAAGATCAGGGAGTCCGTGGAACGGGGGAAGGAGGGGGGATTCAACCACTTAATTAATCCTGGGGGAAACGTGCGAGAATAGATTGAAAGGCTCGTGGAGGAGGAGGGGGGGGGGGGGAGTGCGGGAAAAACTGGGAGGGTGGGGAATAACAGGAGTAATACATGGACCGATTTTGTATAAAGGGGAGTATGAGAAAAAATGGAAAGGCCCTATTATTTGGCAAGGGGAAAAAAAGGAGGGGAAAGACAGGCTAATTTGGGGGAAAATATTATTTTTTTGCCAACAGGTATGCCGAAGGAGCAGGGGGGAAGCAGGTGTTCGGGGAGGGGGGGGGGAAAATTCCATGTTTTAACGCTTTTATCTGGGGGGAAATTGCACAGTTCCAGCGGGGAAACCGAATGGGAAGAAAGCACCGCTTGGTAAATGGAGGGGGAAACTAAATGCAAAGGGGGTTTTAAAAGGGTTTATTTGTAAAGGAAGGCCTTCTGTAGAAATTGAGGAGAAGGTTTTAGTCCATGGTAAGTCGGGGTGTTTTTGGGGTGCAAGGCAAGACATATGCAGTAAGAAGGAGAAAAGGAAAAAGAGGAAGTAAAAGGAGGGGAAAGAGTGCTCTTCACCAGTAAGCAAGAACACTTGACAATTGAAATATTTTAAGTACAAGAGAAAAAGAGGCTGGACAAAACTGCGCCGAGTTTAAGGCTTCATGTGTACAATTTGAAAAAGGAACATAGGAAAAAGGGTGAGGGTGAGTAGGAGGCCGGGGGCGGGGGAAGAGGGGATGGATGGTTTTTCGAAGGAGAGGAGTCAGAAAGGGGGGGGAAAGAGGAACTAGCTTAAGGGGGGGGGTGAAAGGTGGGATTACAACGAAACGAAGGGGAGCTTACAGGTTGAAAAGACAAGAAGAAAGGGTAGTCACTGGGTGAAACTCTCGCATTCCGGAAGGGGGAAAACCAAATCACCACTCCCCCTCCTGAATGGTATGGGGTGTAATGCCCCCGTGACGTCATTAGAAGAAAAGAGTAAGAAGGGGGGGGGCGACAAAACAAACTAGCAAAGCGGCGCCCAGAAAGGAAGGGGACGGCAGATTTTGGGGTTGTGGGTTGCAAGAGAGAAAGACTGCGGATATCGGTGAAAAAGAATAAAAATTGTGACGAAGGCAAAGCGGGAGAAGGAGGGGAAAAGACAATCAAGGGGGGGGGGAAGAGACGAGAAATTGGAAAACAAGACGTAAAAGACGACCTAACGGCAATCAACAGTGACAAATTGACTTTATGCAAAAGGGGGGAAATGGAAAGCGACAAACATCTCCCGTGATTGGACACTTGGCCTTAAAGAGAACGGGAATGTTTGAGGACAGAAAAATAGAAATTGTGTACTTATGATGGACGGACATACAGGAGGGAATGCTCTGTGGGTTAGTGAAATTTTTGGGAGGAAGGATAAAATAGGGTCTGAACTCAATGTTAAAGCAAGAATACCATCGGGGGATGAAAACAAGCAAGAAGATGTCGAAGAGTGGGGGTCTACAACAAACTAAAAACATGGGGGGGTCTGTTGTAATATTAAAGTCAACTTCAGTACCTTAAGAAGGAACTAGAAAAAAAATGGGTGGGCAATGGTTGCGCAAAAGGAGGACAGCAAACGGGGCATACTACTACTGGGGAAGGGACTCCGCGTTGTCTAAAAACCCCTTCATCTACCACCATCAAAAAGAGAAATCGTGTCAAGGTTTGGGTAAGGAGCAAACAACTATATTTCCTGTTTATAGTTTTGCTCTCGTCCTCACTTACAGTGTTCTAACTTGGTGGGAAAGAGGCCGGTGCAGAATACCCTCGTTGGATACAATATTTACGATACTAAGCACCGGCTCCCTAGAAGAAAACCACAGTAGAGTACTCACCCTCTGATTCACAAGACAGGTCTCAAGGAGAAACACGCAGGGGTACAAAGGTGGGGGGGACGGGGGGGTGGGGGCGCTATACACAGGGAAGACATAAAGCCTATCACTAGGCAAATTACAAAAAACACATAAAGACAAAGCATTGAATACTAAAAAAAACTCCTGATTGAATTGAAAAGATTGAAACAAAGAGGCCCAATACAAGGAAACGTTCTCAAGCTTAAAAACAAGTAAGGGGAGAAGTTTAGAATCAAAAATGGGAGCCCGGCCTTCGCTGTGATGCAATGAAGGGTCGAGATCACCGAAGACACGATTATAGGTACAAAATTAATTCGAAGAGGGGAAGGAAATGTTACTCAGACTCCTTAAAACACACGCGACCAGACTCTGACAGGGCAACACAAAACTCTCTCGCAAAAAAGGAGAGAAAGGAAGCTCAAAAGCCTGTGGCTTGTGAAAAGGAGGGGACTTGTTTTTACCAAAGAGAGGAAACTTGCACGAGAAAAGAAATCAAATATATAATAGTTGGGGGGGCAGACAAATGGGGGGATAAACGTGGACATTACAAAGGGACCACAGAAGTCCCAATGGGGTATCATGTTGAGACAAAAAGGGGGGGTTCAACCCTGTAGAAAAAAGTGAACGATCAAGGAAATGGAGATTGGGAAAGAAGTAATAACTTAAAAGTCAAAAACCTTGAAAAATCAAAGGGCCTAAAGGCTGGGAGAAACAAGACGGATATGGATCAGGCTCTTGGGCGGTCCAACCAAAACTGGCCTGTAGGGGTTTTGGGAAAAACTACTCTTAAGGCCTGGGGATGAAAAGAGAGAAAATAAAAAAGTTTCAAAAGGAACGCCTCCGCGAGGGTCACCAAAGAAAAAAAACAGTCAAACAAGTGTCGGGGGGGGGGGGGGAGGTAAGTTAATGGGAGGGCGACGGAACATCCAGAGTGCAAGTACCCTTTGTGTGCGAAAAGCAAACACAAAAGTGCCAGAGCAAGGGGGGAATGAGGGGAAGACGGCGTGACGGTGAACAGCCATTGAAACCATGGGGGAGTACGTTTTGGGGGGAAACAAAATCTGGTCAAGATTATTGTCCGGAAAGAAGAGAGAAAGACTTTATGGTATGGAATGTAAAGGAGGGGGAAAAACTTGGTTTATCCATGATTCAAACTGACAGAACCAAAGTCTCCATCCAGTCCAGGAGTACATAAAGACACACGAGGTGCTCGTAAATCAAAGCAACACGAAACTGACGAAGAAATTACAAACTTCATGCTGAAGGGGAGGGTTTCGCGATGGGGTAAATTAGCAAAATAAATTCACGTTACTGCGATATAAGGTAAGAAGAGGATTTGCAAGGGATAGGATTTGTTCTAAAGGATCGTCAGACGGTTGGACTAAAAAGGTTGAAAAACGTACTGTCAGGCGGGAATCCCAGTCTAAGGAAAGCGTCACAAGATTAAGGAAGGGAGAGGTCCTAAAAAGGAAAAACAGACAAAAGAGGTAAAGTCGGTCGATCTTGGAAAAAGAAAGTGCTCAAAAACCAATATGAAAAGACCGAAAAAAAAAGGCCGTTACGGTGAAAGGTGTGAAGGCGACCGAAGGAAGGGGGAGGGTGGTAGAAAAGAAAAAGGAGGACGAGGCTAGCATCTACAAGAAGGAAAGTGGGGGGAGGGTTCCAATGTAAGAGGAAAAGGGAATTCGTTTTATTGGGAGAAAGGAGGATGGGTGCAAAAGGGGTGCCACAATGTATGACGACCAGCTGGGAGGAAAGTGAATTGGGGTCTTAAACCAGAAATGAAAACCAGGCGGTTTCGTTGTCAGCAAGAAGAAAATGTCACCCCCCTGAAAGAAGTGCAAGGAAAACGAAAAGGGAAATCCTCGAAAGGCTAAAACCAGCAAAATCAGAAGAAGAAGGGACATGTATAATCAAATCAAAGGGGAAGCGACCAAAACTTGGGTCCAATTGTAACAATGAAGAAGTAAGACCATGTGAACTGGGGGAAGAACGCGATTTGAATAGTGGAAAAGTAAAAGTTCGACTGGGGTCAAAAAGGGTCATATTCTTATCATGGGGAGTCATAGAAGGACTTAAAGTGAAAAGACTTCGCGGATGAGAAGAGCATTAGAACAACACAACAACAAACAAAGGACATTACCCAGGTACTCAAAGAGAAGAACATTAAAGTAACACCCAATGGGGAAACCGCTAATAATCAACACTAAACAAAAAGAAAAAATGGGGAGCCAATAAAGAAAAAAGAGGAATCTTATTGCAAAAGGAAAGAGGAGTTCAACTCTGGAAAGGGGACAGGGCTTCGATCTCAAAGGTAAAACTAGGTAACAACAATGTTAAGAACTGCAAAATTGGTCCAGACGGCTAGTGACTAGGTGCAGAAAAGTGGGGTACCCCCACTCATACATGGGGGGAGGAAACCAATTATCCATGCATGGAAATATGGGGACCATGGTCAAAATAAGGGAGGGGGCAGTCATGATCCGAAGAGGGAAATTCTACAATGTGTCCATTATGAAGAAGGGTCAACGACCCGACACTACACCCAAGGCCCCGAAATGATCCAAAGAAAGAGATAGGAGCAAAAGTACACTTTCTGGGTCGGCACTAAGGGGGGAATCCCCAACAGGCCAGGGGGCAGAAAAGGGGATTCTTCCATGAAAGTGTCAATGGGAGACTTTACTATATTCCAAAAGAGAAGAACAACACTTATGAGGAGGAAAAGAGATAGTTGGAAAGTGGGTGGATAGGCACTACAAAAAAAAAGTTGAAACTTTCCTGGGAAGAGATGAAAGGGGGAAAGGAACTTGATTCGGGGATTTCAAAACCTAGTGAAGAGGTGGAGGAAAAAAGTATAAGGCGCTTGGGGGGTACGGATTGGGTAACCGGTGGAGGGAGTAGTTGTGTTGAAAAGGGGGAGTACATTAAAAGGTTGTAGAAGAAAGGTTCGGGGTAAAGCAGGGGACCTGCAATTATTTTGGGGGATGTAACAGGGTCATGGAAAAGGGCAGGGGATAATTGGGGTGGACGAAAGGGTCTTATTTGGTGGCCTAAAAGGGGGTCTGCGGTCGATCTGGAAATGTTTGGCCTGGTGGAGAGGTAGTGGGGTTTAACGTTGCGGGTGGGGGAAATTTGACTTGGGGGGGGCTGAACAGGCCAGATTTAACTCCGAGCGGATGAAGATCGCTTGGTTGCTGGAGAAAAAAAAAAGGGGTTGGTGGTGGATTTGAGTAAAGAGTAGGGCATGGGTTGAAACAGGGAGATGCTATATGGGGGGGGACGGGAAAAAACCCTGGTTTTTGTTGGGGGGGGGGGTGGGAACGCGGTTTCAAATCAAAAAAGAAGAAAGTCCGTAAGGCGAAGTACGTCGGATCGGACCTTTAACACTTGACAGGGAGCTGAAGGAAATACAACATGAAAAAACGAAACAGGGGAGGAGAGGTGGACAATATTGGTGACAAATTGGGCAAGAGTAGGGGGAGGTGGTATCATGGGGCCTTCTGGTAAGGGATGGGGTTTAACTTGGTAGAAGGAGGAGGTTAGGCCAGCGCACATAGGGGGAACATGGGGAAGGAAAATTATGACAAACGAAAAGAAGCAAGGGGGGAAGACATGGATTGGGAGAATCAAACGAGGTCCAGCTTGGTAGTCCGAACGGGAATAAGAGCAAAGACAGGGAGATGACAACATCAACAAAAAAATAATTAAAGTAGACGGGGAGGTAAAAACGTACTGAGGAGAATGCGGGAACGTAAAGTTTGATTTGAAAAAGCACAACCGCCAGCAGCAATGCTGTCGCAAATCAAACACCGTAAGGAAGAGATTTTCATCCTGGTTGTGGGACAAGGATCGACTGACTGTAATGAGCGGTTGAAGAGACATTCCTTAAGAGGGTGAATTCAGCGCTAGGAGAAAAGAAAAGGAAAATACAGACTTCGTCAAAGAACGAGACGCTCGGTGAGACAAAAGAAAATACAATCGCACGAAAGGGAAGACAGAAATTAAAGGAATAGCTGTCAGTGAAATGTCCTTTCATGAGAAATTAACAATCATAGAAAAGAAGCAAAGTATATAATGGGAACGAAAGGCGTCAGGACGCTTTGGGACGGCAGAGCAGACTCTTATTGTTTACGGAGGGGGGGGGGTAGAGCCGTACTTGAGGGGGGATGGTTTCAGGTGAAAGCCACATATAATCAGAAAGGTTAAAGTCAATACAGAAAGGGAGAGGTGAGGCCAATAAGATTTAGGGAAGAGTTTTGGTAGAACACAGAAATTACAGGTGTAATGGGGGGGCGGGGGTAATGCTTCACACTAAAAAAAAGGAAAGAACCTCCATCCTAGGAGGAGGAATGGGTCGGCTTTTGAGAACAGTGTAATAAGCAGAATGGATTTCGTAGGAATGGGAAAGGTACACCAGCAACTAAACGAAAGGGTTTGACTTGTCGAGCTTGACAGATCAGGCTCAATGTTCAGTGAGGAGAAGGTTTGATGAGCCGGCAGATTAAACAGTAGAAAACTACAGGCAGTTGGGGGGTTGGAACAGAAAAGAGCCTGTAGAAGACTCTCGATGGTGAGGAAAGAGGGGAAAAACTATCCACTGATTCAGGGTAATTGAGGGACCGAATTACCTGCAAAGAGAGCGCCCCGGTCCTCATCGTTCTCAAGACTTCCGCCAAGTTCTACAGGCTGAAAATGGAGAGAAACACATTGGGGGGGGCAGACCGGGTGACTAATGCTGGGGGGCCGACTGTCCCTTTTCCTCGAACCAGTAAGAATGCCCAAAGGGGGTCTAAGAGACAGGCATTCTGGGCTCGGTCCGTGGTCGGTCTCAGCGTCAGGTTTGGTAAAACCAACGCTCCATCCGAAGGATTCCAACACACCTTCTGGGGGAG
>Ga0179593_1417316_pt1 | contig 11955 bp, 9 predicted proteins | sample CZODoug2_1_08_16_FD_185931 | JGI IMG/M metagenome (GOLD analysis project Ga0179593, IMG submission 185931) | Vadose zone soil fungal communities from Angelo Coast Range Reserve, California, USA - CZODoug2_1_08_16fungal (PacBio error correction) | ecosystem: Environmental > Terrestrial > Soil >...
GTGTGGGGAGGTCTCGAGGGGGTGTGGTGGTATTTTGAGTGTGGGGGCAACATTGGTGGTTTACCCCGTTTTTTTATGCGGCGTGCGGAGTTTTGTTGGTATGGGCTTTTTTTTGTTTTTTTTTAAAACTTAAGTTTTTTTAGGAGAGTTTTTTTCCCCAAACATCAGACGCGGCAAACCGTGTGTGGGATGCGGGTTCGGGCGGACGCCCCAAGCAGCACACACCCAGGGAGAGAGCGGGGCGCCAACTTCCGCGCCGGCGAGCGAGGAGAAAAATTCAGATCGATCGAAGAGGGGTGAGGCTGGGGGTGCTGCGAATATTCCGAAAAGGCCGGCAAAGCGAAAGAATAAAGGAGAGCATCATTAATCGGATAAAGGAGCAACAGCCGACATTGATGGGGCAGAAGGGAAAATTCATATCAAAGCGCGGCCGAGTTAAGAGAGGAGGTTTCGCAAACGAGCGAGAAGACATGTAGCCGGAAGCAACACAAAAGGGGCTGCTCGTAGCTCTGCGAAGAGAAGGGCGCAACAGAAGCGGATGGCTCCGGAAGCGGTAGGAAGGGAGAAGAAAAAGTGGCCGTGGCCCGTGCCAAAAACCAACAAACTAAGACTCTTACATCTGAAGGACGCAAGCCAGAACAAGAAGGGCAAGCAGGGGCTGTTGAAAAGCCGGTAAAATGAGAGTCACAGAGCGGAAGCTGCACTAATGAGGAAGGACCAGAAGGATCGCTCGATCTCAAGAAGCGTCAGAGTACGTCAACAAGGAGACACTACACAGATTGGCCAATCGAATTGAGAAAAGGAACGTAACGAATTATGACGTAAGAAAAACCGAGCAAACACGGGGGACTCACAATCCAACAAGATATTAACATATATATTAGGAGCATACACCCGGCTTAGGACGTCGAGGACGTCCCCAGCTTCGGTCCAGAGAGGGGGAAATGAGATTGTCCGACGTATGTCGGGGAAAGGCGTCAACCGGGTGACGAAGGACGAGAGGAATGCTTGAAGAGTGCTCCATCGTCGGGCCGCACTCGCTGAGAGCAAGTCAGCTAGGGCCGAACCCGAAACAAGGGGAAAACTAGGGCGGCCCTCCAAAAAAAGTTCCTAAAGTGTCGAGAATTCCCCTTCTTGAACCTTAATGGATATAGGAACTTGCAGCTTGCGGGCCCGTGCCGCGAGCACGGGGACGCCCGTTTGTCGGAGATCAGGAAAAAAAAAACATGCAGAAGAGCATCAAAAAGGAGGAAACACGAACCATCGTCTGCACCGAGCATCGGGAAGTTGGAGGAGTTGTTTTCAGGGATCAAGAGACAGCAAAAAAAAGAAACGTCAGGAGGGGGGGAAGTGAGAAAGACAACTTAAACGCGCATAGAAGCACTCGTGGGGGGACAGAACAAAATAAATCCATGCTAGTGCGTTCCGGAGGGGGGGGGGGGGGGGGGGGGTCCTCGAAAAAAAACCTTCAAGCGAGAATTTATGAGAGGAGATGAGCTTCGTAACGGCAGGGGAGGGGGAAATCTCCGACCTCTAGCAGAAAAAAAGGAGGAGGCTCTCGAAGACCCCGCCCGAAAAGGGAAGCGCTAACACGAATCCGGAAATTTGTTAAAGTGGGTCGTATAAATCTGCGTGTTTGAAGTTCCTCGAGATAGTTTCGATGATTCTAAGAAGTATGGAAACGCGCCCTGGGTCCGGAAACTTAGTCTTGGTGGCGGCTAGTCGTAACGCTCGTACTCCTTAGAAGGGACGCAGGAGTGAACAGCGGATTGGGTTCTAAAACGATTTTGGTTAGCTGTCGATCTTAAATAATTAACCAAAAAGGAGAGAAGACTCTCTAGTTAGACATAAGAGCCCTTCGAGGACCGATGGCAGGTCAGGCAGGCGTGAGGCTCCTCACTGGGGGCCTACAGACAGGGAAGGATAGCCTCCGTCTCCGAATTTAGCCACGGGGCTATAGAAATGCAGGTGCTCGAAAGCTTCGATCATACAGTAGACCGCGGGGGGCAAGGAATCTGATTAGGTACAGGCCTGCAGAGGATCAGGCGCAACGTCTCAAAAAAAAGACAAAAGGAATGCAATGGATCGCGGTATTTCGGTGCGAGCCGGCGCGCGGACGCAGTCCACGATCCGGTTGTCACTGCGAAAAAAGGAGAGACATCATATGGGAAACCGATGGGGCGATAGTTTGCTACAATAGAAAGGAGTATTCATGGGGCGAAGGTCATGCTACAGAACATCTTGAGGGTATGGACGGGGGAGTCGCCGAACGGGGAGAAAGTCAGAGGCGAGCGGAGTGGCCAGGGATGCAGTACAACTGTTGGAGGCGGGTGAAAGAGAACACTTTTATCAGAGACCCTTAGAAGTATAAGAGTACTTACCCATGGGGGGTCAAGGAAGTCAACAAATTGAGATCGGGGGAAAAATGAAATCAGCCGGTTACGGAAACGTGAGGGATCCCTTAGGTGAGCAAAATTCGTGCGTACATTCGTGGAAGCGGAAAAAGGGTAAGAGCGTCTAGTTTTACTGAAGTGAAATTTATCCAATGAAACCTCTTCAGGAGCGAACTCTCTATTAAAAAAAAATTATCTCTCTACTTAAGAAGAGTCTTACCAAGAGAGTCAGGCTCGAAGGATGGGGAACACGGGTAGGAGGATGCCAGGGTAGGGAACAAAAGAAGGGCGAGTCCGGCCGAGCTCGAGACAACCCCGAAACGCGGGGGGGGTCCAGTGAGGTGAAACATGGAACTCCGGTATGAAGCAGAGGGAGGTTCGAAAAACATTAAACCGGACGCGCCGGGGACAGAAAGTGAAGACTTAAGGCAATTAAAAAGTTCAGCGGTCACCTTCCTCAGTAGGGGGAGCCACCAACCAAAAGTCCTCCCCCCGGAAGAGGTCCGCGGCCGGAACTCTAAGGTCAGAAGACCTTGGCTAAAAAAGATACGCTACACGGGAGGGTACGCGGATACGGTTGAAGAGGGAATTATATAATAACCTGGGGACTGTGAAACGGAAAGAAGCTGTGCGAAAAAAGCAAGCCTCATCCTTACACGCTATCGGGGAAAGGTAGAATTCTCTTCAGGGGGAGGGAGGAGAGGGAACGGACTTCATAGAGTTGTCAGGTCAAAGTCTTCGTCAGATCATGAGACGACGACACACCCCGGAAGAAGGACCCGGGAACCATCCAATCTGGGTGCGCTCTGCACGGACACAAGAGAGAGATGGTTTGACAAGCGCGTAGAACTGGGGCCGTCAGAGGTATGGCAAATATAAGGATTTCAAAGAATCAGGAAAGCATAATTGGGGGAAGGAAGACAAACAATCGGCCGGTTAGTGCCGGCAGATATAGGTCAGTAATGTCAGGTATACGTGAAAGAGGGGGGGATTCCTGTACAACCTAAGGGTGACTCGCTGAGAGAACGACCGAACAGATTCCAGGCTCCAAACCGGGGTAGTCAAGCCAACATATCACGCACATCAGCTCTGCTTCAAAGAAAGGGGGGGCCCCGCGAGCAAAAAGGAAGGGCATCGTAGAGGAAATGGGGGGGATCGCCAAGATTACTGCGTGACCTCGGCGCAAAGGGGACTATCGAAAAATAGAGGGGGGGGGCGCAGCGCAGTCGGGGTGCATAACTTGGGGTGTCGCTGGTGTGACGGGGTCACGTCCGCGGGGGGATACTACGTAAAAATAATCCGGTGGATGTTTTACACATGTACTATGCATGACCGATAGAATGATGTTTTTACCAAGAACAAAAGAAAGGACCGGAAAAATCATTTCGGAGGGAACCAAAAACAAACTATCCAAACAAAAACGGGAAACACAGTATCGCGGGGGTGCGGAGGCTGCCAAAGACGTCGACGTGCTGCGGAAAGGCGGTGTGGTTTCAGGCAAGACAGGGGAAGGCCAAAAGAAGAAAAAAAAGTACGGGTAATTACTGCTCGGAAGAACCTCCTTCAGGCGGAAGAAACTACCGGGAGTGGGGTACTGGCGTCTTTGGGGGAACAAACGAAACAGTGCCGGCGACGTGAGGCGAGATTCGGAAAGGGGCGTCGCGTCTTATTACTCGCAAGGCAGGGTCGTCTCTGATTAAAAAAGGTCCACCCAAGGAGCTATTGCATGTTGGGGCACAGAGCGGCATGGGCGGAGGGCGGGCACCCGCCGTTCTCAAAAACCTGAGACGAAGAGCGAATGGTAGAAGAATGAAAAAAGCTTCGTCTGTGAAGTAGCCACTCGACTTCGACCAACTCCCTGCAAAGGAGGAGGAGGGGGGGGGGCCTGGGCTGGAACAAAAAGAAACCGGGCATTCGTAGGATGAAAGCGAGAGATCTCGCGAACAAGAGGGAGATTCCTCACTACAAGGGAATTGAATGAGCGCTGGAAGACATGGCGCAAGGGTCGGACGAGGACAGAATTGCCTTTCGGCCGAGGAAGGTTAGATTATGCTCTCAACCAAAAGACGGACGACTGAAAGGGGGGGGAAAAAAATAGGTAGCGGCGGAAACGGAACGGAAAATAAAAGATCGCTCACAACAGGAGAGAGGAGGGAGGGGGGGGCTTTTTCTATAAGTAAGGGACCGATAAAAGACAGAACAAAAGGTCAGCTATGAATAGGAAAATCCACTTCTCATCAAGACGAGAAAAGAGGGGGGAAAATAATGTCTGGTCCACGAAATGAATTGACGCAAGGAAGTCCAGAAGCTCATCAACGGAGAATCAAGGAGCCTTAATCAGGGGGACAAAAATGGACCTCTCACCGGAAAGCATTACAAAGAGAGAAAGTTTCGATGAAAGGAACCGCCCTCACGCAAGGACAGAGCTGTAGGGATCTCCTCCGTGGAGGAGAAAGCTAGATCCGTCGGAAAAGAAGACGGAAAGTGGAAAAAAGAGGACTCCGTGGCAGACGGGGGAGAAAATGTTCTCTAGCACGACGGACTCCCTTACAAAAGGTACAAGGATGGGGGAAAAAAAAATTACGCGCGCCGCTGGTCCGTCACTTCTCTTCAGGAAAAAAAACGCCAAGATGGAGATCTTAAGATCCGACTCCGTAACCTGGACAACACAATCCCTAAATAAGGGTAAAAAAAAACCCCTGTGGTCAGGAAAAAAACAGCCCGTCGGAGCAGTTGCGACCAATCATTAACCAAGGAATTCAGTCATAAAAGAGAGCGGGTCTGGGGATAAACCAATTCCAAGGAAGAATGAACTGTCAAGGCGGGGCAAGAACTTCAAAGGAGGAAATGTTCGAGGACGCGGCCCAAAGGAAGGAATGGAGCTCGGGGGGGACACGCAACGGGGTTTCCAGGGAAGGCCAGGGAGAACGTCTCATTAGGACCTGGGTACTCCGGGGAGGAAAAGAGTACATGTAGCCCTCAGGTACGAGTCGAGGCCAGACTCTCTGTCCCCGAAAAAAAAAAGAGACAAGAAACAACGTCGCCGACAAAGAAAACATCTCAAACCCCTAAAAAAGGAATCAGGAAGAAAATAAAGGGCGCCGAGGGAAAGAAGCTACGACTGGATACTCCAAAACGGTCGATACGCGGCGCAATTCGACGGAAGGCTGTCGCAACCTTAACTGGAGAGCGCGCAAGGAGCGACATACGAGCTGGGGTGTGGACGGCGTGCCTCAACGGGGGGCTATCGGAAGGGATTCGTGGTAAAGCAATGTTGTCAGCTGACGAAAACTAGCTTGGCAGTATCTAGCAAGTCCCAAGCAAATAAAGAAGCTAAAGAAGACTGAAAAGGCGAGTATGGCAATTAGAATCAACAGGAAGGTGGGCAGAAGATCATTGACCCAACATGAAAACAGGAAGAAAGAACACCAATGTCGACAGGGGAAAGACGAAAAGGCGGCAGACGAAGAAAAGGGGTAGAACTGGAAACAAACCAAAGGGGGGGGTCGCCGAAACATTGACTAGGGGAGTCAACACTACCGGAAACGGTGTGTGGGGGGCGGGGCTGGTGGGACGAGGAGGGCTGGAACCAGATGAAAGAGGGGGGCGAACCTACGAAAAGGGTTAAAGAGAACGTAACGGAAAAACGGCTGCGCACTTAGGTGCTGAATTCGCGATAAGGGGGGAAAAAAAAAAACCGGTTTCGCATTAGCGAGACTAGCCCCATAGGGAAAGTTCCACGAAATGCCGACGCCAAGAAAGGAATACAGCCTGGTACAAACCTCTATGATAAGCAGAGTCGGGCGAAAAAGGCTTTGGCGAGAATTGGTGGGACTCGTAGTGTAGAGTAGCGGAAGCAGGTCCTGCAGATCTTGACAGGACGACAGGGGGCGGCAAGAGTCAAGGCCGAATGACAGGAGCACAAGGGGTGACAACAAGGCAGAAATCCTCGAATCGTAAGTTGCTGGTCAAAACCGGGGGTAGAGCGCGAAAAACGGTCGGTCAAAAAATAGGGGAATAGACAAGTGCTTGGAAAAGAAAAACAGCCCCGAATAACCGATAACAATCTGAGACTCGGGAGCATACGTCGGTGGTAAAGGGGACTCCGGCTGAGTGATCTAAATAGTAAAGAGTTTACTCGGAACTCTATTAAAATTACAGTCTTTTGTCCTTACCGGAAAAGAGGGGGATCATGTCGTTTATGCGGAGGGGGGACACCAAGCCATATACCAATCGAAAAGAAGCCGCTCCGCCCTTTCTTTCAGGGGGGGGGTGAAGGGTTCTTCGATCTCAGAGCAAGAAGGAGAGACCTTGACTTTAAAAGAAAAAGGAGGAGAGTATCGCTACAATTCAAAGAAATACTGAACAGAAACAGTGCGGCTTCAGAAGTTGACGCTCCAAGTTCAAGCGATAGGGGCATAGCAATCGCCTCAGATTGAGCACCCTTCTGGTACTTCAAAACAAAGGGGCAAGACCCAACCGCATGGCGGCGTGAAATGGAGAAAGGTCCCCACCAACCGCTTTCGTAACCACTCGTCCTTAACGTGAAAAGGAGGTCGAGAAGGCAGCGTCCGACATGTGAAGAAAGCAGGTTTCGGCTCAAGAAAAAGAAGTAGGGGAGGCAACTGAGAGCCGAAGTATTGCCGACTAACTCAGGAGGTCGAAGGTTTATAGAGAGAAGACTAGATTCGGTCGACATCTGAATTCATAGGCGACGGGACAATAAGGTCGTCTGCAAAAAATTCGAAGCAAAGGTGTCCAGGCCTGTCGCGGGACGTAAGTCGAGAATGGCGATATTTCTAGGGTACCGTGCCGGGAAGTTCACAGGAAGAAGAGCAGACGATTACTTCAACCAAAAAGGACACGCACTAATATCGCCAAGGAAAGCCTCGGATGCGGGAAGCAAGCGCCTATAAAAGGGATCGGACCGAAGAAAAAAATACTCAATTGGACCAAAAAAGATGTTGAAGTGGTTGGGGGTGTGGGCCGGGGTTGGATGAAAAAAAGATACAGAGCTGTATTCTACGAGTCAAGATACTCGAAACTTCCCCGCCATCAATAAAAACTCATAACCAGAAAGATACAATGCGAGCCGACTTTCGGGTGAATGAGGTATGTTCTAGGATTAAGGCAGAATTCTCGCGTCAGAGAGTCTGGAGTATCCGGGTTCCTAAGGCCTAAGATTCTAATTCCGATCGGAAAACAGGGCAAGATCAAATTCAAGGAAGGAGAGGGGATGTAGTTATTGACGTTAAACAGTACGACCATCCCAGGGAAAAAGGAAGGTTCCTTTAAAAGGAAAAAAAAAAAAAGGGCGGCCTATTGGTCCATCGGAAGGGGGGTCAGGGTTTAGGGAAACTTCAGGACCTTAATAAAAGGTTAGCCGACAAAGAATTTATCAAGCAACCATCCTTTCGGATGGAAAATCTATCTGTTCTCATCAGAGGGCGAAAGAGAGCGGGGTCAACACATCTTTCTACCTCACGCAAAGAAGTTTTCCCTGGCAAGAGTCGCAACTGGCAAAGCTCAATCGTAGCTGAAGACGAATTGGGAAAGGGGGTTTTAGGGACAAGAACTTCAAAATCGGAGTCTTGACGAAAAGCGCCGGTCATTTAAGGGGTTTTCATGTACCCCCATATGAGAGGAAAGGGGTCTGCCTCACCAGGAGCTATCTCTTCCAAAGCGCATGAGAGCAGAAAAGTCTACCACCAGAAACCTCCAATCAACCTAAGAGGAAAGTGTCCGAGCTAATCGCACTAAGATGGGAAGATTAAGACGATTGGATCCAGGACAAATTTCTCTAGACAAAGAAAAAAAAGAGGGGATTAGAATAGAGATCAAAGAATCAAACTGGTGGGAATACCGACTCTTCTATTAAGGCCCAGACCTTGCTGGAAAAAACTTGCGAGCTCCTACCATGACGTGGGAGGGAATGGGGGGTTGGGACGTTATCTTGGGGAACAGGAGCAATACAACGATCTTGAAATCTCAAAAAAAACAATGATTTTTCCATAAAGAGAAGCAGTGAGAAGATCTCGGGCCGACACGAAGGAGTGAAGGAAGGAGTCACTCTCTGTGGCGATCCAGGGGTTCTGTGGAACCGAAAATGCTGATTCATCATGCATCTAATGGAAGGAGGGCGGGCCGTGCAGGTGATTGCACGACCTGCCAGGGGGAGATTATCACACGCAAAAACCGCTGACTGCTCCCAAAGGAGAGTGAAATACACATTAGACTCTCTTGGAGGAGCGAGACAAAATGGTCAGCGGTGTGAAGGAGGGTGGGATAATCTTCTTGGACGTCTTCATGTACGTGGCGGACCCGAAAACCGTCATGGAAAATCTTCTCAGTCTGGGTGAAGGAAAAAAATCGAAGTGCGAGCATCAATCGATGTCGTCGAGGCTTTCGACTTTGAGGAAGAACCATAGAGACTTCAAGGACTGGGTAAAGGATGGGCTGGCTCTTGTGGAAGCATCGAATAACGAACTACAGAACCAGGCGGAAGGAAAAAAGAGCTCGATACATGATCGGAGGAAAAAAAAACCAGGCGATGCGCGCGGAGGCAAAAGAAGAGAGATCCGTGAGTACGCATGGTTAAGAGATCTGCTTTTTGGTGCCTCGAGTCGGGTCGAGGGAGATCGGTCCATGTAGTTTCAAAAAAGAAAAGGGATCTCCGCTGAGTGGGGTGAGGCCTCAGAGAATCGAGAAGGACAGGGAAGCCTTTTCATGGGGGGGAGAGGATTAGTATCGAAGCAGGGTGGGGAAGAGGAGCGGATACTTCTCCACTGACCTTAAAAAAAAGACGCGAAACGCGAAAGACATGAAGCATCGCCTTCAGGACAGAACACCCGACTATCACCGGGGGAATGCACAACACCACTGAGCGTGCGGATAAACTGGGTCCAGACGCGCCTGTTATACACAGAGACGACTGTGAACTGGGTAGAAGAATCGGAGACCGACGCCTTTTCTTCAAGAAGAGAACCTCAGAGGGAACTCTCCCTTACTTCTACTTTGGAAGAGTGATAGTGCGAAACAGCCATGACGAAAAAGTTCGGAATGGGAAATCCTAACCTGAGTCGGAAAAGCGTCATGTCAATAATTTTAGGACGGATCATGTAGCGAACACGAAAGAAGTGAAAGTCCCTGACGATGTAGTGGCGAAGTATAATTATCGTTCTGTGTCGGGCTGTCGTACAAAAGAAATCGGCTTAGGGTGGAGGAAAAAGCGATCACCGGGAGGCAGGGGTGGGCCCTTCGAGATGAACCTTGGGACGGGAAAGAAAACTCGAAGACAAATTGGTACAATGATGCAAATTAAGAGAGAGCTGGCTATTTAAAGCTTTCATTACATGACAAAAGCGAAAGAAGCGCAGTCAGAAAAAGAAATCTGAAGGGCAGAGAGTCAGGGGCGTGATTGTCTCGGACACTCGCGGACGAAACAGGAGCATAAGGGACCCTGCCCCACGCAACGAAACAAAAGCGAGAGTCGTAGTCCACGAGATTCATTCAATTTTGTTTAGAATCTAACTCTTCTACATACTATCTACAAAAGGTAATCTTCCCGAGCTTGTCGGGGGATCATTGGGAATACCCCAGGCGTGGAGAGAGGGGAGGTCCTCTTCTTAAAGGAAAGAGGGCCTATCCGCGGGGGGGCTAATACCGAATCCGCAAACCCAAAGGGGAACTCTCATAACTCGAACGACGCATTTATAACCGGACTGACGGTGGGTGGGGCATCCCTTGATAGAAGGAAAACACCCACCAACCTCGTTGCCTGAGAGGGACCGATTCGTACACGATTAGGCAAGATCCTGCATGAAAAGAGGAGGAGCCAGGAAATCGACAGTCAAAAAAATCTCGCACATAAAGCACCGAAACTGCGCCAAGCGGAAACTCGGCGGGAATGGGTGACAAATGTAGGGCGGCCTTGACCGGGCTGGGGTGGGAAGACCATGTGGTCACATTTAAGGAGAGAAGAAGATCAAAGGAGAAATCGAAACGCGTCCCTTTGCAGGCAGCCCGCAAACGAAAAGGGATTGCCCCATCTCTCCGAAAACAGAGAGGGCTGAGATAGGGCCAGGAGCGTGTTCCAAACTCCGACAAAACACGGAACGAAGACTTGTCACAGCACGGCCAGGTAGACAAAAAACGGGGGTCAAGAACGACCATTGGCAGGCCGGAGCAAAAGTCAAAGCCGAGAGGTTGGCGGCATCAAAGGGAACGGGGGGGGGCAGCGAGGGGTGCATACGGCAGAAGTACTTCAGTCGGGGGGTGGGTCGCATTCAAAGGGCGTGTCAAACCAGAGTCCAAGGGTTTGACGTTCCGGGGAAGGGGGGGAGTCCGGACGGGGGATATCTTTCTCTTTGCTAGGTGAGAACAAAAATCGGATGCCTGGACAAGCTCGGAAGGTTCGAGGAAAAGGAAAATTGGCAGCATTGGCCGCACAACGTCGCAATCCGTTAACCAAAAAAAGTCTCTAGTTAAGCACTCCGAGAGCAGGATTCAAACACTGAGTTTTCTAAAGAAAAGAGCTGCCGAGGCTCTTCAAACGCCCCGTGGAGGGCCCAACAGTTTTGGGGACGTGTCCCTATCAAGGAAGATAATTCCGACGGGGGGCACTGTTTCTCAAGTCTTCGTGGAGACGGTGATCGAAAGTCTAGCGTGCCGAGCTTGGAGAAGAGATGCCTCATACCGGACGAAGCGATGTGTATCGAGTGTAGCCTCTTTGATAGACTCCGGAGAGAAGAGGGAGTCGAAGGGTGAAAAAAAAGGGGAAGAAACATCAATGTGGGAAAAAAATCAGAAAAAAGCTTCGTGCGGGAAGGAAGTCGGCGAGCAGCTCCAGGGTCGAATCTGGGCCAAACAGGAATTTGGGTTAAGGAAGTGCGTTTATAGCGCAAACGGTCAGGAGGAGGGGTCCTGCGCCGCCGTCAGGATTGAAGACGAGAGACCGGGGTGAGAAGGGAGGGGGGTTCTTCGGGGGGGAAGACGTCCCGGGAGCTGGGGGGGAGTCACACTATGCATCTCAGTAAGCTAGGAGCTAGAGGATTACTCAACGCGCTTAGGGGGGCAAACGTGACGCATGCTGGGGATAACCGGGGGGGGAAGGGCGAGATTTGGCGCCCCTCATGGCCAGGCCGGCATTGAGGAGAGAGGACCGAAAAGAAGAGTCGTCTCAACGAGAGGGCTGAGCTAAACTGTCCATTAATGAATGAGGAAGTCTTCTCGCGCCCAGAGAAAGGGCAAGCGCGGGGACGACTCCTCGAAACGAAAGGCGGTATGGGATTGGGAAGGGATCCGGGGGGATGTCCTCATTCGTCAGCGGTAAATCGGTCAGAGAACCCAGGGTACATTTCGGAAGGCCTAGGGCGACTTGAGGGAAGACGGAAAGGAACTGACTTGGCGTAAGGGTCGTGCAAGGGAAAAATCAATTGGCATCGGGAAGGGAACCCAGGGGGGGCAGGATGCGCGCGTACGCCGGGAGTTGGGCCAAGGCTCAGATTACCACCAGGGGGAAACGAGGAAAAGGGGGGGGGGGGGAGGCTCGACAAGAATAAGT
>Ga0179593_1486935_pt1 | contig 11955 bp, 21 predicted proteins | sample CZODoug2_1_08_16_FD_185931 | JGI IMG/M metagenome (GOLD analysis project Ga0179593, IMG submission 185931) | Vadose zone soil fungal communities from Angelo Coast Range Reserve, California, USA - CZODoug2_1_08_16fungal (PacBio error correction) | ecosystem: Environmental > Terrestrial > Soil >...
ACAATCCTCTCTGAACTGAAAAAAAAAAAAACAGATTGGCGAATTCAACGTCCAACGAGAGAAAAGCATGATACTGAGGAAAAGCGGATCACGCCGTACCGGAGAGAGGGGCCTCCGTTCTAGTATGGAGAACAGGTGGTCGCAAGAAAGTTCAGAACAGAAAAGGGCCATCCTTGGGGTGTAGCGAAGATGGAGATACTGGTGGGAAGTGAAAACGCCCAACGGGAAAAGCCTTGCCTTTGAATCGATGGGGAAAAAAAAGGGTCTTCGCAATTAAAAAAAATGGGATTCACAAACAGGGATGCACTGCCATTCGGGAATTCGAAACAGGACGCGGCAAAATACAAAATCAGGGGGGAAAAACGTACGATCGATCACTACAAGCAAAGATTCCTGCTCCTTAAATACTGATAGACCGCAAGGGAGGAGCAACGCTGCGGATTTCCGGGGGGTGGGGGAGATTGCAGAAAATCCCCGCTGAAAACGAGGTCCTCTGCGGAAAAAAGGAAAAAAGGGTAAGCAAATCAAGAAGGAAACAGTCACGGGGAGACAGAAAATCATAATCACTTCTAGTCGCCATAAAGAAAAGAACGTCGAAAAACGTATAGGAAAAGAGGAGAATGTCAGCAAATCGTGCCGAAGGTGGGGAGCCGAAGTGCAAGAAGGGAAATGGCCATGACATAATGGATAGAGGGGAGCAAAACTCGCCTCTTTCCTACAGGTTGTCGAGGAAATGGAAAGTCGCAGCGAAAGGCGGAACTTATTGTCGACAAAGACCGAAAAGAGAAAAGGGAGTAGATCGCAAAACGTAGTCATCAGTGAATGGGAAATACGACGAACGGTCTTCAAAATAACGGTTTAGGAAAGGAAGATAACCAAACTTCAAAAAAATGGCTGGAGATACGGGTCCGCCGGAAAGAACCGAGGTCGGAATGCAGATCGCTTTAAAATACATCGAATACTAATAAAGACAAGCCGTAGACGAAAAATCCAAAGACACTAGAAAAAAAAACAAAGCTTTTTGACGGTTCGAGGAGGCACAGATAGAAACGTACACAATAGAACATGATGGAGAAAAAGGGTAGAGGGAAACATTTTCACGGAAAAGACTCCAGCGGACCGCACAGAAGGGGAAGGAATTATAAGAAAATCCCTTCCATCCAGGTGAAACGATGAATGAATCGGGGCCGTCAGTTTAGTGGAGCCTAAAAAGAACGTGGAATATAAAAATGAGAAAGGTTTCACAGCAGAAAGAAAGGTACTTAGGGAGAGAAGAAAAGACTCCTTTTGCTTAAGCCAGGGGATCCCTTGCACAGGGAGGGGTGGCGGATCAAAGAGGAGGGATACATTTTACTAATTGGATATCGCAGGCTGGGGAAATAAGGTCGCAAGGCGGGAAAAAAGAAGAGAAAAGGAGTGGTAGAAAAAGTAAACCTACCGAGAAGACCAAAGGAAAGTGGGGGGTCGAAAGACTTTCTATTCAAGAGGACCTAAGTCGCCTTTATCGGGCCACAGAGAGGGCGGGTTTAAGAAAGAGGGAAGACAAGAGAGGGGGATGCCTCATTAGAAGACGACCAACGCAAAAAAAAGCTGTCAGAAAGAGTGAACAGAGCCCAGAAGGGGATTCGGAGAACAGCGTGGAAACGTAGGGGATCTGATGGGATCTCAGGAAAGGAAGCAGAAAATCGAAGAAGAGTTGAGAGCGGGCGGAAAAAAAGGGAAAATCGGACAGAAAAAGGGCCGGTGAGGGGAGAAAAGGAGCAATGGGGAAAAATGGCTGGACGCTCTACCGAGACAGGAAAAAGAAAGAAAGAAAGGTAAAACTAAAGGTAACACCCTAGGAATCTGGTCGATCTCTACCACACCCGGGACTACGGGGAGGAAGGGACCGATCGCCTCGAGAAAGGGTGGTGGAATTAGCTGAGGGATCTCTGTAAACAGGTCAAAAAGGAGGTCGACAGGCGAAAACCCATGGAGTCAAAGGGGAGAACGAGGAGGAAGGGTGACGATCAAAAAAGGAGGGAGGCGGGGGGGAAGACAGAAGAAAACACGCACCAATTTCCATAGGAGAATTAGGCAATCAAAAAAAAAAAAAAAAGAGAAAACAACGAGGAATGGGGAAAAAGAGGAAGTTTGTTTTTGCTCCTCGTCGAATATGGGATTGCGTGGAAGGGGGGCAAAAAAGCCCGCGCATGAAAGAAAAATGGAAGGGTAAATAAGGCCGAGAACGTGAGTTGCTTAAGAAAACAGTGGGGTGTCGAAGGTCGACGAATTTTTCAGTGGACGAAGAAACGCAAGGAGAGGAAGAAAAAAACATGGGGGGAGAGGAGATCGTAACGTTGAGAGAAGGGAGGGGAAAAGGTGTTTTGAAAACCAGATGTAAAGAGGGGTTCGCTACCCTTGGATAACAAAAAGGTGGAAAAAAAAGGGGGGGTGAAGGGGCATAAAGGGACACCCGGGGAAAAGGGGCTTGCCGGTAAAACGGGACATCCTGCCTGATGATCGGGGCTTATTGACATGTCGACATAGAGAAAGATGGGGGAAAATAGGTGGTAAGGGGGAAAGAAAACGCAAAGTCGAATCGAAGGGACAAGACGGGGAGGGGGCCAGAATAACAACAAAGAGGGGGGTAATTTAAGAGATGGGAGAAACTTTTGTTGGGTGAAATTGCGTAAAATCAGGAGAGCAGATGCTTTGGAAAAGAGCGAGAAAAAAAAGGAAAAAATAGCAATGAAACCATATCACTTCCCTAAAGAAAACTCGGCACTAGGGCCAGAGAAAATTTAACCAAAACACGTTTCAAGGGAGGGCGGAGGGAAATAGGAGGAGGAAAAAAAGGAGCACCTACGTTTTCCGGGGCCGGGAGGAAGGGGTGGGGACCGGGACCATCCCAGGCGATTAAAAAGATTCACCTTCAAACTGCTGTGAAGGCAAAACCCGACAAACCGGAGGGCGCCAAACGGAGGGAGACAAAAAAAAGAGAGTGTTATTGAGGAGAACCAAGTAAATATTCGGTGGAAACAGTAGCAGCCATTTGAGAGAGTGGGGTGGAGAAGAAAGAAAAAAAGGTTGAAGGCACAGAGGACATTCAGCTTGGGAACAGGGGGAAGAAAGAGGAGAACTGCCTGGACAACTTGGCGTATGGGCATGGCAGGGGGGCAAGTGAAAAACGGACGTGAGGGGGAGGGGGCCGGAGGGATGATGGAGGAGGGGGGTGGGGTCCTTCCCAGAATAGTCTCCGAGACCAGAACACTAACCCATCGAAGAAGTAGGGGTTGGGAGAGGAGCGCCCTTTAGGTATTTTTTGGGACCGTGGGAAAAAGGATCCCAAAACGGGAAGGGAAACGGAAGCTATCTAAGGAGAACTTAGTAGAAAAGTGGCGGTTTGGCGGGGGGTTGAGGGAGGGATTAGAAAAGGGTCAGATACTGCAGGTCCCCATTCCCATTAGTACGTTTGACAACAGAATCGGACGCAAAAGGACGAAAGGCCGGGATGGGCGAAAGGAAGGGAGAATTGCGCGAAAATTCGACAGTCATCAAGCGAAACCATCCTTGGTTCTTGAAAGTTCCGAAAAGGAAGGGGGAACGTATAACATTCCGGTCAGGGGGCAGGAAGGGTAAGGGCGAGAAAAAAAGTCTGGCCGGGATGGGCGAAGAGGCCGATTTTCCGGATAAGGGAAGGGAACGAATGGACTTGTCCAATGAGACCATAAATTAATTAATTCGGTTTATCGATCCATCTTATAGCAAGGGGAAGGGAGGGCGAAAAGGGGGGGGGAAGTTGGGACGAAAGGAAAAAATATTGGAAGCGGGGTATGTTTGCATACGAGACCAAAGACGACCCGATAATGAATAGGCATAGGAGGGGTCGGCACGAGCTTGTTGCGGTTCAGAGGAAGGTAGTTAAAGGAAAGAGTCAGGAGTGTACGGAGTGCGAGTGCATCCGGTATCCCCTTACCCATTTGGGGTTGGCAGCGGGCAGTTGGACGGAATGCAAGGGGAAGAGAAGGGGGGACAACGGGTGGGGAGAATGGGGGTAGGAAGATCGGGTGGGGAATCGAAGAAAAACCATAAAAAGGGTGAAAAACTTGTACGAAGGAATTTACACCTATCATCGGACGAAGAAAGACCAGGAAGGAAGGATGGAGGAGAATGGAGAAAAGGTACCACGATGCCAGAGCGAATGAGATCATCACTGTATTGAGCATACTCAGGTTCGGAAGAAAAGGAAAGGATATGAAGCGACAGTTGAAGTGGAAGTGAGGTTCCATCAGTTTGTTAGGAAATGAAATAGCGGATTTGAATCCTATCTCCAACCAGTTAGGTAGGAGTAAAATATATAGATAAAGGGGCAGACAATACGCATGGGACACAATGCAGAAAAAAAGGAAAAAAAAGTGAAACGAAAAACTTTAATACTAAAGACAGGAGAAATTTCGCCCATCGAACTAACCTTACACCTGCCAGGCATCAGGAGAAGGGGACGTGAACAGCTCAAGGCGTAATGGGGGCATAAGAGCCGTTGTTTGCAAAGAAATACTGTTTACACAGTAACAATGAACCAAAGGTCCGAGTGGGGGAGGGGGGGTGGGGAAGCTTAACCACCGATCTTCCGGACCAAATTATCCAAAGTGGGCTTACCCCATTAAGAGTGAAGGAAAAGAAACTCACTTCCCGCGGCAAGACTGTTCACGGGTTACGACTGATATGCAATGCGCGACCGGGAAAGACCCTTGAGATGAAACAGAAGCAAAGCAAGCGGCCAAAAGCGGACCGGCAGTATTTCCGGGGGAGGTATTGGCGATGCTCAACCAACGCGAAACGGTCCGTTCGAACAAAAGACCAAACTTCATGCCAAGCGTCATGCGGCACCCGGATCGATAAAATCAAAGAGGAAAAATGCCAGTAGGGGAAGAAATTGGAAAAAAAGAAAGTTCACGTTGAACCCGGCCTTCTCGACCTCGCTGGGGCAAAAATTCGTCAAAAGGTTCCGCCAATTCGCAGTCAGTCAAGGAATTCTTTCAAAGAAGACGAGGAAAGGGGACAAGGGAGGCTAAAAAGGGGCAGAAGGCTGGACAGTCGAAGAGAAAAGGCGAAACTTCCTTTCGCAGCCGCAACGAAAAAGGCGAAAGCAACGATTGTGGCGTAAGGGCACCCGAAACAGCTTCACTAAAAAGTTGAAAAAGGAAAAGCAGACAAAAAAGAACCATGCGGGAAGTAGCGGGAGAAGGAAAGGGATCTCCGAAGGGCATGCCGTGCAGGGGGGGATAATGTTTAAAATACCGGACTACATCAAACATCAAATCCGAACAGAAACCTCAAGTACGCCCTAGGGAAGGCGGGGGAAAGGGAGAGGAGAGAGACGGGAAAACCAAACCATAAGACAATAAAAGGGGGACGAAGGAAAAGCGTCTGGTTCCGGCAAAAGTCGACACGCCCATCCCGCCAGGTCGCTTCTCCGGCCCGTACATCAAGTGACAAAAAGGGAATGTCGGTCCGGCAACTTTAGGTAAAGTCAACGAAAATGGACAAAATGATAAACCTTTGGACAAGAATCTGGACAGGAAAAGATAGAAATACGCAGTGGGGAGATCTCAAGGGCATCAATTAGCGGTCGTCTTTGTCTGAGAGGGAAGGGGAGGGTGGAAAGTAAGAAGATGAAAGAAGGTCTGGGGGGGAAAGGGCGGACCAATGGAGCAAAATGCCACAAAAGGAGGTGGGGTCAGCCCGCCGTCAACAGACCTCCGAAAAACGTGGGTCAAGGGCTGCGTTCGTATGGAGAACAAAAGAGGGCCCGAAGGGCTACAGGAGAGGGGGGAACAGGCCTATTTGGGTCCTTGAAAGCGCATCTGAGCAATAAGGATCCGAAAAAGTACGGTAAGCTAACCACCGTACAGGATAGGGGCAGGCTCCAGGTGGCGGACGGGGTCAAGCGGCGGGGGGAAGGAGATTCTAATGCCTTCACTGTTAAGCGCCGACACAGAAACCCCCCCAAAAACCAAAACACCAAACAGGACAGGAGAAAGATCGATGACTGGCTAAATGCAAATCGCGCTCTAAAACGGCCGGAGCGACCGGCAAGCATAGAAAACACTCTAAAGTAAAACATTCAGGGGGCGAAAAAAGAAAGAAACAACGGAAATAGTAACGCTGGGGGGTAGGGAGAAAAAAAGGGACTCCGGAGAAGAACGTCCGAGGGCCTAGACCCATTGTTTGGTCGCGGCTGGGGCAGCACTTCATCTGTAAAAATCCCCTACCCCCAGGATGTCGCGAAAGTCGGAAGGAATGGGAACTATCCACAGAAAAAAGAGGCCGAGGGAGTTGGACAAGAAAACACAACAAATGACCAAGCGAAGGCGGAAAAGGATTGATCAGAAAACAACAGAAAAGAGAGATCTGCCCTGAACGATATGAACTGGGGGGAGAGCGTCCAAAAGCCCGCGCCTTTCCGCCTGCGGGGATCGGAAAGAAGAATCGACGTGGAGGGGGGAGATCCAATGGATGGGATCGGGGAAGTTCAAAGGGGGGGAAAAAAAACCTGAACGCTATAAAAACCATTTGGCGGCGAAGCACTTCTCGCCGAGCCGGTTTAAGAAGAGAAAACAAGGGTCATAAAAAGGGGTTGAGCAGCCAGGGGGGTAGGTACGACCCCTTTTATTGAGTACGGGCGATAGAGGTCAACACGTCATTAATTGTGAATCACAGATACGCCCGGAGACGCTTGGAAGGCGAACGGAGGGAGGGGACATGGAAACGAACGGGCGAGAAAAGGACCAGCGCCGCTCATTCGTCAAGTCCACTGCAACAAAAAGGAGGGCGCCTTAAAAATCGGTGGTTTGGCGGGCGAGGAAAGGGATCGCGATAGCAGGCTTGGCTGCACTGAGAGAGAAACACGAAAACCACCATCGAATGGCACCAGTCCTCCTGGGAAAGAGAATCGGGAGGGCTAAGCCAAGGGAAACGCAGCTGGAACCCAACTTTGTCACTTGTGTACGGGAGGATGTAATAAAAGAAAGACCTCGGAGGGGGGCCGTTGAGATGAAAAAATGGGGGGGGGAAACGACCGGCGGACAACCAGGCTATTTCAGAGCAGTCACCAGAACGTACAAATGCTTGTAAGGAAAAACCACCCGACGAACACCAAGGGGGGCTGCAACAGGGCTAGGAAAAGCGATTGTTAGTATACCGAGGACCCGAAGTACCAGAGTGATGCGTGAAAGGTCGATCAAAAGTCCCTTGGGAAAAATCTGTGAAACGTTGCCGGCACATTAAAGGGAGAGGGGGGGCCCCCGGGCTGACGGAGGGTGGGTATCGGAACCGGAAAGTGGAAACTGCGGGGGGATGGGGGGGGAAGGCAGGGGCGAATGCTGCAAAAGGAAAAAGCGCTTCTTTTGGGTAGGGTATGGGGATTGGGAGCAGGGGGGAACCCAGGAGAGAAAGAAGAAGCAAAAAACCGCAGCCCAGAGTGCGTCCTTGTATGTTTAAGGGGAATCGCAACGGAGTTTGATAAAGGCGCGGTATTTACAGGGCTCCAGCAAAGGGAAAGAAAGGGGAGAGAGACGGTCCGAAGGGAAAAAAGGTAGACGAATGAGGTTGATCGCAGGGGAGCGTGTCGGTCAACAAGGTTCATATCCAGTTTCGGCGGAACGAGGCACTGAATGGACGATGCGCTAGAGAAAGGAAAAGGAAGGTGACGGCTTGTCGAAAGGGCGCACTGGAGGGAGGAACACGAAAGTCCGGAAAAAAAACGACTTTCTGTGGTGACGGCGCCGGTCAAGCGGCGTGGATGCCAAAGCTGTAATGGGGGGGAAGGCAAGAGGGGGGCAGGCGGCAGGAAACCACATGAGGAAGATTGCGAATTACAAATTGCCGATACTGGCTTGGGAACCTTGAAAATTGCCAGTGCAAGACGGCGGTCTTGCGATACAGGCAAAGCTTCCACCATGAACAGCGGGAGAAGTGGGGGGGGGGGGAAAAGGGGGGTCCAAAACTGGGAAACAGAACAGCGGTGGCATCGTTAAAAAAAACTCCGAAATCTCCTCTTCCGCGAAACCGCTGGAGATTTGCAGGAAGTCAGGTCACTGAGTGGACAGATGATGGGTCGATGAGGAAGCCTGACCAAAGTAACCCATTGGGGTCAGGGTTCCGACGTTAGTGGGCGGATTACGAACGGCATTACTCGTTTTTAATACCAGGGGGAAGTAAGTGGGGGTAGATCGGGTTGAAGCTAAAAACCCAGAAAAGCAAAAAGGATCAAAAGGGTGTAACGCTGTTGGGGGGCGCATCGGAGACGAAAAACAAGCGGCATGAGAAGCAGGGTGAAGGAAAACACATTATCAAATAGGAATGGCAATTCTAGAGGACAGGGGGATTGGAAGCTCAGAGGGAGAACGGAAAAGAGCAGAGGAAAAAGCGCAAAACGGTGGGGCCCTGGAAAGTGGCGTGACCATCGTTTTTGGTCGAATGGGGAAAAGGGGTAGCGTTATCTCTCAACAAAAAGGAGGGGGGGGCTTACAATCCTATTTCCAAGTAAGAAAGCGGGGGGAAAAAGTGACAAGGACAAAGGGAAACGAAAGAAAACCGATCCGGGACGGCGCCATAAGACTGTGCACTAAGCGCCCAATTGCGCAAGTCGAGAGAAAAGCCTGTGGTCAAGCTCAATACAGAAGAAGGGAAGATTGGTTGCAGGCGAAGGATGAGATCGGTTTCAAGTAACCGCCAACATAAAAAGGAGGATTTTCGATACTTGGAAAACCACCGATCTTAAAAAAAAGGGACCAAAATGGCGGAATAAAAAAAAAAAAAGGAAGGACGGCGTACATTCCGCAACTGCACGGGTCAAAATACAAAAAAGATGGGTAATTGGGGCGCTGATCGTCCTACATCAAGATGAGGATTACGTAATACCTTGAGAGATAAAGGCAAGAAAAGAGGAAGAGAAGAAGGAATAGGATAACGGGGATTGCTTTTTTATCAAACTCACATCCCACGAAATTCAAGTGCGAAAGTCCAAAAGAACCGAAAGGAATGAGGGACGAAGTAAGCGGAAAGAAACATCAAAAGGAATGCAGCTGGCCATTCACACAAACAGAAAAATACGGTCGTTCAAAACGCCTATCGAAAAGCAAGAGGCGACAAAATTCGCCGACGGGGGCGCGAAACTGAAAGCCGGCGGGAAGGCGAGGCGCTCGGTCACGCGCCTCGGAAAACCTAAAAGAGGGTACCGGAGGGCAGAAGCGAAAAGGACCTTTCGAAAAAAGAAGAAAATAAAAGGGGGGAGTTGAGAACAACGTAGTCATCCAGGGAGGGCGGTGGCACGCCTAAATGGTATCAAACGACGCGTTGGAGAAAGACATCTAACCCAAAATCAACGCCGGGGAAAGTTGTCGCCCCAAGAGAAGAAGATTCGTGCAAGGTAGGGGAAGAAGGGGAAAAATAACTGCTCAAACATCAATACCGGGAGCCTAAGCGCCAACTCACAAGAACCGGCCGTCTTCTGGGGATCCATACGGAACTCACAAAAAAATCCCTAATGGAAGAAAAAAGGAAGAGCTTGTCACGGCCCGCGTTCGGCAACGAGCCTGCCAATCCCGCCATTTTCAAGAATTGGGGGGGCCCCCCCCATCCGCAAATCAAAGACAGCCCCGGTTACAAAACGAGGGGAGGAATCAGGGGGCCGGAAACTGTAGTGGACGGCGATCGAAAAAGACCTAAAGGAACGAGGTACCTGTTGACGCAGAATAAAAATTAGGAGGGCAAGGACGAAAATAATTTGGAGGAACCAGGGGGCAGAAAGTCAAGGGGGTGGCTTCTTTGTCTGAATACAAATAAAGGAAGTGAAAACGTTGGAGGTCGCAGGGAGACGGAAAAGCACAAAGGTAAGAACCAAGGCAAAGATCGAGACTTTTGGGGTCACCCCAAACCAATCCGGGAAAAAGATGGGGCAATGAACTGAGGCTATCAGCCCGAAGGAAGGAATGGGCAACTTGATCTGGCCAAAAATAGAAAGGGGACTTGGATCTCTCCGGGCATCCAGCCGGACCAAAAGGACATCCTGAATAGACCCCGAAAGTCAAAAAAAAATTGGAACGGAGAAAATGTGGAGGTGCGAATCAAAGATCTTTGACGTATCAAGCAGTTTCAAGGGCCTTTGTAGGGAGCCAGCAGTCCTCAAAGACGTCGATAAGGGAGAAATGCAAGCAGGAAAAAAACTCCGGGAAGTAAAAAACGCAAAAAGCAATCCATTCAGAGTGCAAGGCAAAAACCTCCAGGAAGAGGGGACGAAAACAACCAAGAATAGGATACGTGTATCTCGAAAAAACCTTGGCCTCGTCGGGGAAAATGTCCTATCAAAACCTCGAAAAATGGTGGGGAGTCGAAAAATAATTGGCGCTCCCTATCTTCGAACCTTCAAAAAAAAGACCTCATGGAAGGCTTAAGAAGAACGTAAGACGGGCAGGAGGAAAAAAAAAAAGAAGCTGGAAAGGACGCGTGCTTTGGGGACGAGAAAAGGCAAAAAGCACCGGTCCATAGCAAGAGGGATCTCGAAAACACAAGGGCATAGAGAGATCTGTTGATATGGGGGGACGCCGTAGATGGAAATTGGACGGGTGAGGGGGTCAGTCACAAAAAAAAAAGAAAAAACGCCTGATGGAAAGAGGGCAAGAAAAAACGTACGACGTCTTGCGATAAATGGGGGAAAGAAGGTCAAGCCGGGGAAGGGCCAAGCCGACTCAACAAAGGGGGTCGAGGCGGACAGGAACGGCTCCGAAAAAGGGAAAGTGTTGTAAGAGAATCTCCGAAGGGGGAAGATGCGGGGGTTGACTGATTGTGGGGGTGTCAACGGGAAGACCCAAGGGTTGAGGGTCAAAGGGCATAAGTAGAAAACCCGAAGGAAAGGTGCTTGCCGGCAGCAGCATGACAAAGAGGTTTGATTTTCGAAAGAGAGAAAAGAAAAAGGGCCTCTTTCAGGGGACACCAAGGCGCGAAAATAGGGAAAAAACACTCTCGTTACCTATCAACAAGCATGAATAAAAAGAGACGAAAGGGTGGAAGCTGTCAACGGATAAAAAAAGGTCGGAAGCAGGCTTGGGGCGGCCCGATTCGCGGAAACCAACGCCTGCACCGATTCCCGCGGACCGGGCAAAAAATACTCATGCTGGGAAAAACTGTGGGAAATTGTAGTCGGTCGGTGGAGGAAAAGGCGGGAGGAAAAACAGAAAGTCGCGTGTGACGCCGACATTGGTACGACCAGTCAAAAATGCGAGGTGGTAAAGTAAACCGTCAAGAAAGGAGGGAGGAATACCAAACGAATAACCAGCTGAAGGGCTGCCCCTTGAAGGGAAAAGAGATTTTTAGGAGCCAAAGGGACAGAGGGGAGTGTTTGAAACAGGTATCGAGGAGGGGCCGGAGCAGTTCTTTTGGGCGTAGAACCGAAAAGGGAAAAAGAACTATGAAAACATTCATCTTTTTCAACGGCGACGGGTTATAGATCAAAGCACTTATGGGTGTAAAGGCCAGGGAGAAAAATTTAACAACGCTGAATTTGGTGAGTAAAGGAGGAAGGATTGGATGAATGGGGGGGGCCGTCCCAGATGAGAATCCTAGAACCAGACCACCTACTTCCGACAAATCAGGTAACCTTGATGGTCGTCGAAATTATCCGGGTTAGGGAGTGAACGCGGTAGGAAAGGAACAAGGGTGCAACGAAAATCGTTGCAAGAGAGGAAGGAAAGACCCGTATTCAAAAGGGAGGGGAGTCAGTGGGGGTGGCGGACTTGTCGTCGAAACCGTCTGTTGCAGATAATTTTCTTCGGCTTGAACACCAGCCGGATGACGAAGTGGAAAACTACCCTGAGGACGTTGCCCTTGGTAGAAAGGGGGGGCATTACGGATGCGTTTGCTTGCCAACCTCTGAACGGGTAAACTTCCGGCCCAGGCGCGTAGAAAATATTC
>Ga0179593_1526887_pt1 | contig 11955 bp, 15 predicted proteins | sample CZODoug2_1_08_16_FD_185931 | JGI IMG/M metagenome (GOLD analysis project Ga0179593, IMG submission 185931) | Vadose zone soil fungal communities from Angelo Coast Range Reserve, California, USA - CZODoug2_1_08_16fungal (PacBio error correction) | ecosystem: Environmental > Terrestrial > Soil >...
CCAACAAGGCCGATTTAGGAATCCCATCTTCGTTCCGAATAACAACCGGCGGAACATTGGGGGTGCGGAAAAGGGGAAAGGCCCAAATCTTGTTGGTGTTCGTGTGTCACAGGGGGGGGGGAGGGGGGGGGAAACCAAAGGAGAAACAGGATTCATGGGAAGGAGACGCGATCAGCGTTCCCCTGTGGCGTTTTTCCCAAAGGTTGTCTGATGTTAAGGAACATAATAAAATCTCATGAAGATCAAAAGGTGCACTCCAAACGGGGGGGCAACGGAGGGGGAATGAAGAAAGCTAACACTGAAACAAGGTACTTACGTAGATTATGCGCGCACGGAGCTCCAGGTAAAGTGAATCGCCATCCATCAGAATCTTTAACTATATGGTGGATGAAACACTTGCGTCCGTTCACCTTTTCGTGAACAGCACATCAGCAGAACCATCCTTGTCACGCCCGTCTTATCATCTACGCAAAGAGTGTAAAGGATTCTATTCCTTACAGCGCAATATCTCACCCATTTCTCAAAGGAAAATCCGGCTCATGGCCGTATAAGAAACCTTTTTAAAAGGTCTATTCAGGGCTCATCGGAAAGGGACGGGTGATGTACAAGGATGGTGAACCGATAGAATAGAGCCGACCAGATCGAGGCGATAACCTTGCTGGGTCAAAAGATTGTGCAAAGCGGGAGCAAGGGGAGCAGCCAAAGGAATTGAAGCGAAGTCGGCCTTTCATTTATTAGTCCAAGAAGATGGTGTTGTCCTCTGAAAGTGAGTCTATCGAAGGCTGCTCCATCCGGTACTCGGCAGCGAAAAAAGAAAGACGCAGGCCTACGCGATGTAAGAGAAAAAGAACAGAAAGTGACGAAACATAGGGAGGTGTCGAGGCCGCGCCGCTGTCGAAATCATTCCAAGGACAAGGGACCACGGGAGGTGAACAATTGGACGAACCGGCAAGAGAAAGAAAAGAAATTGAAACCAAAAAGTGTGGTACAATTCCTTTCAAACCCACGGCGAACTAAAAGGGAACCTTATATCATCCTGTATAAGAAGAATTAGGGGGTTCGAGCTGACAAAGTGATATGACAGACGGGGTCAAGAAAACCTGACGCTAAATTCCCGGTACAAGACAGAAAAAAGGAAAAACTTCCGGGCAACGGCATTTCAATGGGGAAAAAAAGAGGCCGTTGGGGAAGAAAAAAGCAAGGGGGTAACCAAGAAGCCAAAAAGGCACGGCGCCATTCTTAGAGACAATTCAACTCTCGACAAAAAAGAAAGAAAACCTGAAAGAAATTTCGGCAGCGAAGGGGGGGAAGGTATGGGGAAGTACCTTAATGGTTGCCGCCGGGACGGGACCTCGATACAAAACAACGAAATTTTCGGGAAAAAATGATATTTTCGCAGCGCCCATCAGAACCAAAGGAAAGGGCTCGGGCGCGCAAGGACACGTAGGGAAGGCACTAAAAGGCCAAAAACCCGCTTGCAAGTATCTAGTCTCCGGAATAACACGTATGGGGGTGGGCAAAGCTGCAGCGGTTCACTCGGCGACCGACAGGGGGGTTCTCTAAAACCCCCCCCTTCAAAAGGAGAAGAAGAAGTAACCGAGCGGAAAGACTATACCATGAAGAAGAGGCCTGGTGGCATACTCAAGGTCAGAAGCCAAAACAACAGGGGGGCTTAACGCGAAGCTAGCGGGCAGGAGTAATTTCCGTCAATGAAGAGGGGTGATGAAGACGAGGGACAAACTACCGGCAAAAAGTCGTTATCAACGAAGATCTTCTCCCTTTGGCTCAAGGAACAGAGTTTGCCAAATAATCCGCAGGAAACATACAGGGGGGGGACTGGAAAAGTCAAACAAAGAGGGGGGGAAAGCGGAAGATGGCTCACCTGGGGGCGGTTCGCATAAGGGGAGGGAACCCGACGGATGAGAAGACGAAGCGGGAGCTTTGGGACACCGGGGGGCAAAAATAAAACCCCGGAAATCTTAGGAGAAGGATAGATTTGGCGGGTGGTAGGGGCCAACATTGTTTCGTCGGACAGGGGGGGAGCTGGAGGCGTGAGCGTAGAGGGCGCACAGAAGGTCGTGGGAAAAGGCGTTTGGATCGACCGTGTCAGAGGTCCGAGTTTTTCCTGGAAAACGGCATTGGTGGGTCAGAGCTGGTGCAGGGGGGCCGAAGTAGGGCACGGCTTACGGGGTAATGTGTGCCCAACTATGAATACGCGTACATGGGGTAAAAGGGAGCCGACGCTCGAACACACGATAGTAAAAGAAGAGAGAGAACTGGCATCACCTTCAATACGTGAAACAAAGGCCAGTGGCAAAGCCTAGTAAAATGCCGCACATACTCTGAACACCAGTAGAGTAAAAGAAAAAAAAAAAAAAACGGGCTGAAGGAATAGGGTCACGGGTCGCTAACAACCCTGGATACCTATCTCACCGGTGCAATCAATCTCACCAGCATCCAAAAAAAAAGGAATCCCATAAAAATCGGTAAGACCCACCGCGCACCTTTATCGCCAGAACCGACGAATATCATCCGTTAGCCGGCATTTGAAGGTAAAAAGTCTCTCCGAGAGTCACGCCGGTCGAAATTAGTGAAAACAGCCAAAGGTTGGAAAAGAAAAGAACTAGCTTCAATGGTCGTTTTGCACCCTGAGCCACCAGTAATGTGAACGTGTTCCACGGGCAGGGAGACTGGGGGGGAAATCCGCCGAGTCAATGTGTGAAAAGATCTTGGATAAAAAGGAGAAAGGAAGTATTGGAGGTGAAGAATATCAATTCAGAAACCCGATGACGGGTGGAACTGAAAAATATCAGCGAATTATGAAGCGTTCATAATGCTTCTTCGCGGACTGAAAAAAAAATGAACCCGCATGCCCTCAGGTAGGTAATTGTGAAACGACGGGCGACGCTACGGTTACCTGCGGAGAGAGGGGAAAGGGGGAGAGAACCCACGGGTCGATGGAGCCTCGGGTGAACAGCGGTCTGCACGCGTCGGGGGGTTGTGGCCAGGAGGGTCCAGGAAGAATTAATTGCGGGGGGCGTTTAGGGGAAACTCAGGGAAGTCGCAGACCATCCATGAAGAAGACGACACCTGCTACCTGCCCTGCAGGGCGCCCCCGCGAGAAAATCAGAACATACTTCCGTTGCCGAAATTTCCTTTGTTTTTTAATGCAGCAGAGTGCCACGGCAAAACCATGATGAGAATGCCCATCCAGAACTGGGGCATCAGGGTGCGGGGGGGGGCCGCTGTGGGCCAGGTAAGTTTGAAGGGTGTAGAGACTGCAGGTCGCAAAGGGGCGCTCGCTCTGGAGGACCACGTGATGTTAGGTCACCCAACCCGCTGTAAATTTACGGGGGGAAAAGCAAATTAAAGTGAACGGAAGGGGATGGCCAAGGGGGGTTTTGTGTGGGGTGGCTGCAGTCGAAGCTTAAAAGACTAGGGCTTTGCTTTCTGTGGATCTGAGGCCGCTTCCGTGACATAAAAAAAGGATGGAGGACACAGGGCTCGGCAGTTGGCAGCCAGTTTGGGGGACTTGAAAAAAAAAAAGGGGCCGTGGATTTGAAAAGGGGAAAAAAGGTAAAATTCAAACGTGGTACGGTTCTTGACGAAAGCCGAGGTTGCGAATAGGCAATGCAAGGGGATTGAATTCTTTAATGAGTTCCACGACGATGCACTAAGTCCGGATCAGGGGTACACGTAGTGTCGAAGCCGTGGCCCATGGGGGAGTCGATGCATTCCCTCTGTCCATGATCAGCGCATTGAGCAGCGAAGAGAATGACCGCGTCGGCAGAACACTTCACGAAGGAACCAGCCCGTCGATGAAAATGTTTGGTGATTGCGAATCCTCAGTCCGAGGTTTCACACGCTGATAGGGGGGTGGGGTGAGCCCCTACACGAGTTGGGAAATCTCCGAGCGCACCCTGGGGTGTTGTGAGCGCTTACTGGGTGGTGAAATTAGAGCTGAAATACTTAGAGGGGTACCGGTTAACCAGGCTCTGAAACAACACTGTGGAGCTCCGCCGCTCTCAGGAAACTTGAGGAACGGAGTCTGGTAGACTTTGGGGGACAGAGAGAGCGGTGCCTCGTACTACTTTCGCAGATGAAAACCCTTTCGCCCTGGGCAACGAAAGTCTGGAAGGGATTTTGTACGAGTTCACAGGAAAAGAAGACCTGAAAGGGGAACGCCATAGACCTAAGTTTAATGGACGAGACCGCGGGGACGTGGGAACTTCGAGCCTGGCGCTGGATTTTGCCCGAAGGAGCGAAAAAACAGAGGTCCCAAGGGGCGCTGAAAACTTTTCCAGGGGAAGGACAATTTAGGAGTGTGAATGAAGCGTAGACGCCAGTAAAAAGACACAAAGACAACAAAATCTGCAAAGGGAGGAGGGGAGGGGGGGGGGCCCGAAGCTGGGGCCGAAGTCCGGGGGTTTAAAGCTTGCCAAGATGTAAAGACCTACCAAAAAGAGAAGTCCTGGGGGGGGGAGTGCAACAGTGATACTGGGCAAAAATTTTCCCTCACCGCCGTTGAAACATTTTATAGAACAGAAGAGGTGAATACGGTACAACGGCGGAAAATAGGAGAGGGTATGACGATCGGAAGAACAAAAAAACGGAAGGAGGAAAATATAAGAAACCCCAACAAAAGGGACCATTATGCACGTATCCCAGCTTCGTCGTACGAGATAGAACATGGGAAGGGAAGTAGCAAAAAAAAAGGGGAGAAAAAAGACTTAGATCTGCGGGGGGGTCTTTTCCAGTAGTGGCAAGGGGTAAAAGAACTGCGTCAAGAACCGCCGCCGATCATCGGGGCATGGGGACGGTGGGCAAGATTGGCTGAGGAATGGCAGCTAAAAGCACTGCTTCCAGAGAAGGAAAAATTTAGAAGGACTGGCCAATCTCTGGGGCGATAACTCCAGGTTGTCAGAAGCGGAAGGAAAGCGGTCCAGCCCACAAAAAAAGCGAAAATATGAAAAAGAAAGGACTATCGGGCAGTGTGTGTTCGTACTATGGGATGAGGCGACCCCCGGCATTTGCTTGACTGATCGAAAAAATTCAGCGAACATCATTCTCTCCGCACTGATGGTCAGGCGATCAGGGCAAAGGAGAGACTAGAAAGATCATAGGAAAAAAAGTGGGAGGGGAAGGACCGCGGGGGCAAGTTGAAACATGGAACTGAGTCATATGGGGCAGGGTGATGTACAAGTGGGGTAAGACAGAGAAATATCAGCTCGCCGGAACAAGCATAGAGGGAGGAATATCCCTGCGGGGGAAGAAGGAAGGGGGAACTGTTTCGCGAGGCGCAACAAGCAGTGGAAGAGGAAGAGGTCTTCGGCATGGAGGAGATTAGGGGCCACGACGTCTGGGGGTCGAGGAAACGGGGAAAGGGGGTCGGCGTCATACATCCTGGTATCCAAAGAGACGCTTATCATGAGGGACTGGAGGTCAGAGAAGGATACGTACAGAAAGGTGGGACTAAGCAAGACATCGGGGTGAACTGAATCAGGGAAAAAAAAAGGGCACGAGTCGTGTACCATCAAAAAATGCCCAGTTCACTAATTAGATTTAGATCACGAGAGGCAGGAGAAGACAACACGAGGTTAGGATGCGGGGGCATTTCAAAGAGAAACGGAACGGGGAAAGACAACAAGAAAGGAAAAAAAAGAATATCATAAAGTAAAAGGGAGAATGTTATTGTCCGAAAGGGAAAGGGTATTACAGACCGGGAAAATCTCCGGAACGGATTCTAAGGCGACGGGGAAATTCAAACCGTAAAAAAAAGAGGGCTGGGCCGTTTCGTTGACGAAGTCAGGTGAGGGGGGAAAACGAAAAGACAGTGTCCCACCAAGGAGATGCTCCAATTAAGTTGAAGGGACCTGCTTAGGAGAAGAATTGGAAAAAGGCCGGGAAAAAAGGGGACCAGCTGAGATCACCAGAAGATAGGTTTAGGGGAAGCATAGGGGGGGGGGCACTGCCAAATTATTTATTAAAAAAAAAAGGAGATTTTGGCAAAGGAATCCGGCGGGAGCTCTTTCTGAGGAATACAAAGACAGAGAATTTGACGGCAAAAAAGAATGAGGATATGAGTGGCGCACCAAACAGAGGCCGGAGGACAGAGGGGTCCGCATCCGGATTCGGATGGACGGCACGACAATGGGGGGCGCCGGAAGAAAAAGGCGTGAGAAGGAGGGGCCTGACCGGAACATCGGCAAAACAATATGCACGGTTAAACGCGGCGACCTCGATAAACAGGGGGGGTCTCTCAGACAGAAAGGGAGATCAAAAGAAATAACACAGGGGGGGGGAGAAGGACTTTTCATCTTTAGAGGCATTGATAGTGCGGGCAGAGTTGCATGAAAACTCGGAAGGACGGAAGAAGAAAAAACATGTTTCGCGAATCTATCGCAGAACAATCATTTGATGGATTCCGGGAGAAAAACCGGGGGGGATGAAGAAGAAGTAAAACCAACTCAAGACGGCGTGGAGCGAAAGATCCTTCGAAAAAGGGTTTCTCCGAGGGGAATCAAAAAAAGGAGAGGAAGCGTGAAAAGACCGAAGATTACTGGTGCAACGTAGATGGGCAACGAGCGATTGCGTTGAATATGCAGAACCCTTTGGGGCGGTGTTGCAGAACCCGCGCGAAAGTAAGGAGAGCAAGGGGGGGGGGAAACAAAGCAATTCCGAAAAGAGGATAAGGGCGATATATTCACGCGTGTTGTGGACCACGATTTGGTCTGGGGCGGAGAAGGGGGTATGAAACAAGGCTGGGGGGAGAGGAGGGAGAGCGCAAAGAGGTAGATCGAAAGGATCGCAAGGCGGGTGGGGGGTGACGGAACCGTGATCGTCAGGAATTTTTTAAAAACCTGAAACGGTAAGCGTGGATGTGCAGAGCGGGAGGGGCTGTTATTTACTGAACGTTGACTTACGTGAAAGGGGGTTGCCCAACGATTCCTTAATTACACGGACTGGATGCACAGGGGGAGAAGAGAAACAGCGGAGAGGAGAGGAGAGGATACTGGCATCCAGTCCGTGAAGTAAGGATGCAACACTTCCAGTTAAAAGGCCGTAGGAAATAATCAATGAAAACCTCCGAATGTGAAACCAGATGAAAAAGAAGGGGTAACCATGAAGGGTCCAGGATCGGGGGGGGCACGGACGTAAAAGCCGCGGGGGCCGGACTTACGTGCGGGAACAAAAACCAGACAATCATTCAGAAACCCATGAAGCACAGAAAAAGGGTGTCCAATCCCACGAACCATTAATATCCATGAAAGACGAAGTCCGTGCGGGCCATTTGGTTGGGACGTTTCACATGGAGCGGGGGATCTTCACATGGTGGCTCGGGGAAATCAACCGCCCCTTGGACGGAAGGAACCAGGAAAAAAGAAAAATGCGTGCCAGCGACCAAGCGCAGCCAAAGAGGAGTCCCAATACTACCAGTCGGAATGTGTTAATCAGCTTCAAGGGGAACAATTAGAGAAGATGGTCCACCCGTCGGAGCTGGGGAGGGGGGGGGGAGGGGAGGACTAATCACCCCGATAAAAAACGGGGTGTACGGACACTCAAATTATGGGTGAGAAAAGGATAGAGCGGCGCGTGCAAAAAAAGTTGTAACTTCGCTTCTCGAGGAATAACAACCGCAACCGCAAGAAAATAAGGGGTTGGGAAGCCTTCCTCGGTGGAAAGTACGGATCTAGAAGGGAGTACGAGAACCCACTGTATCGAGCCGCTTGACGCTTGCAAAGGGAGGGGGGTGCCGGATTCCCAGGAGGATTTCAGAGGGGGAGTGGGAAGGGGCCCCCTTCAGTGGTCGCCTTCCATCCAGGACTCGCCAAGGGAACGTCCCGGCCTGCTTGCGGTTAAAAGCAAAAGGGGGGGGGGGGGGTCAATGCCAGTTTTACTGGTTGGGTTTGGGTGGACTGACAGGAGGACAGGTTCCGTCTCCAACCAAGGTAATGTGGAATGCCTCCATGCCGAACATGGGGAAGACCTTTCCGCTTGTGGAATTGAAGTGGAGATGGTGGATCATAGGAGGGATCAGAAACGTCATTGCGCCTCGCTATTGGGAGTACAAAAGGGGCAGGATCGTTCAAACCCGGAGGTGGGAGGGTTGGGGCAACCGACAAGTGAAAAGACCAGGTGTGAAAAAGGATTGGGAATGGGTCCCTGAGTAGACTCCGTCATGTCGAGGGGCTTTGAAGGTCGGGTGTTAAATGGAAGCTTCCGGAAGACATTCCGGCTTTTATGCCTGGGGGATCAGGTGGCGAGATGGCTGTCATTCAGGAAAGGGGGAAATGATCAAAGGCTTACTTCAAAAAAATGGTGATTATCTTGGGGGCCGAGGGGAGAGGAGGTGACTGGTTCCCTAGGGTGTCTGAATGAGATCCACTACTATCGATCTTAGGATGCATTTGGACCCGGCGATGGGGACTGGGATTCAAGAGTTAACGAAACAGGCTCGGGGAAACTCAACAGCGGGAATCATCCTACTGCTCTAGTCCCGAGTACTCAGGATTAAGTAACGAATCGCCGACATAAGATCACGACAAAACCAAAACGGAAGGGGGGGGGGGACTAATGATTGTTGAGGCGATCTTCCGAAGGTAAAAAAAAGGGAGACTCTTCCGGGCTTTGCGCCTACTGCGAGAAGGGAAAACTTTGTCAATCTAAGCGGGGCGACAAGGGGGAAACGAAAGGTTAACTGAGAGCTTAAAGGGGGGGGGAAAAAGGCGAGCAGAATTGGCCAACTCGTTGGCTTCCACCGGGAGCTTGGACATACACATTCCTGGGAGCTCCGCGCGCTCCATTCAAGGGGGGAAAGGCTAGGTACCATCCGCGGAACTTGGGGGGGGTCTCGAGCGTTGGCAAAGAATCTTTCGAAGCTTGCGAAAGGGCAATGGATAATGACTGTGCGTCGCAGCAGAGGGAGAGAAAAAAGATTGGAATTTTGGGAGGAAGGACAGAGAGAATGAGCCGTGTGGCCTGGGAGTGTAGTCCAATAAATAGAAAGTTTTTTTCACTAGAAGCTTTCCTTGGTTGAACTTCGACCTGGGAGTAAGAGGGGGGGGAAGAGAAGTACGGACACAAACAGGGCCATAAACTGGAGGTCCTCCTTTGGAGATTTTTGGGGAGGTCAAGGACGGTGGGGATGGGTACGGCGCAGGGGGGGAGAAGCCATAAAAAAAACATTGACCCAAGGCACAGGCTGTCAAAAGGAAAGGGAGGAGTCGTCGGCTTCGTGGGCGGCCTTTCCTGGTGGGGGGAAAAAAAAATTAATATGGGACATGGACCGACCCCCCCAAATAGAATCAACTTTGGTCGAAACAGTGAGACGCATGAGGACCAGGACCCCCAATGTGCCCAAGCCGTTGATGGGGGAAAAGACTATACGGCGAAATGGGAAGCGCGGAAAGAGGGGCCGGGGGTTTGGGCATCGACTCTCCACAAAACAACGGCTGAGAGAAACATATTCCAAAAACAGGCGATTTCCTGGGGACCGGAGAGGGTTCTTTCTTTAGGGGAACGGGAACATTTGGGGGGGGGAGGGGGGGGGGGGGAAGGGGGGGGGGGGGGGGGGGGGGGGGTGGGGGGGGGGAAAAATGAAGTGGAGCAGTCGCCAAAAAAAAGGCAGGATCTTGGTTGTCGGGTGGATGGGACCCATAGTAAGTTTTAACCAAGAAGGGCGCCAAAACGAAGAAGGAAAAAATCATAAGGGGAAAGGGGGGGCGTGTGGTCACGAAAATTTGGAGGGGGGGCTCTAGCGAAACGCCAGGCGAAAACACGTAAATTGAGCAAGTCCAAGAGGCAAACACTGCAGAGGCGCAGGGTGGGCCGTCCATTTGTCGGCAGTAGCAAAAAAGACCAGCGCCCCAAGGTAAGTGGAATCCAAGTCCATAAAAGGGCAGGGTGAAAAAGGGGATTCTGGGAGAACACAAAAAGAAGAAGCAAGGCTTCGGCCACAAAAAAAGGAGCTGGGAAAAAAGTGCTCGCCGGAGGAGGAATATGGAAGCTCAGCTGCTAAAAGATCGTCCGATTCAACAATACGGCGCAACAAAGTGAAAGGGAGAAAATAAGAAGGACAAGGTGGGAAGGGAGGAGGACGGGGAGAAGATTGTTCCAGAAAGGGGTGATGTAAGATAAGTGGAAGCGTAGGGAGAGCCCTAACAAACATAGCGCGCAGATGCATTCTGTTAAAAAAGAAAAGCCAAAGATGTTGGCGCGTATGAGAAGAAAGGAAAGTGGGAAAAGGTAAGATGATCGCGCAAGGTCAAAGGATTAGTCCCATAGACGGTGGTTTGAAGCTTGGCGGAATGTCATCCGGTCAGATCCAGGGTGGGGGAAGAGGCGCGCAAAGAAACTGACAGAAGGACCGCGTTATGGTCCCGAGTCCAGCAAGGGTGCCGAAAAGCGACATCGCAGGGGTACCTGAATCCCGGAAACGCGCATAGTCCGGGAAAAAAGTACAGAATGGGGGAAAAACAGTACAAGGGTCAAAACCTCGGAAAAAAAAAAAACCATCTGGGAGTACGCTGGGCCATTTCAAATCCAACGGCAAACTAAAGCCAAAGGCAGAGACAAGCCAGAAAAGCCTGGAAGAAAAAATAAATGGCTTATGGGGGGTTCCGGGAAGAATGACCAGGGGAAGAAAAGACGGAAAAGAGGCCGTAGAGAAAGAAAGTACTAAGCAAAACAAGGGAAGAATTACCGCGTTATCACTGGGCATAACAAATGGCTGCGAAATTAACGAAGGTGGGTAAACGGAAAAGCCAAGGGGAAAAGCGAATGGCTATGCCTCAAAAGTTTAGAGGAAAAAAGATAAAATACACATTTAAACGCTGTCACGGAGCACAGGTCCCAGCAAGCTTAACAGGAGGATGACAGTAAACGGCAAAAAAGAGTCCTGTTTCATGATTTTCCATTACCATTAGGGACCGACAGGGAAGGAATCGTTCACGAGAAAAACAAGGGAATTGAACAAGGGGAAAATTATCGTTTTGACGGGGGAAAACCGCATAGATCCTTATGAAAAAGTTAACTGAAGGGGGGAGGAGCTAATGCATAGGGGTTGGGGAGGAAAGAAAAACTTATTGAAAGAAACGAAGAAGAAAGTACCTTCCTCCGTAACTCGGCAGAACACAAGGAAGAGCTCTTGCAACAGCGGAGAGGAGCCAAGAGAGGACAGTGGTTGCGTACCGAAGGTACCAACGAAGATCCGAGTCAACAAGGATCGTGAGGAAGTTACTACACTTACAAGGATAACGGGTCAGGGGCGCGGGTGTCATTGAACTCAAAAGAACTGGGGGGAAAAAACAACTTTTTTGCGAAAGCAATCTATCGGAAAGAAAAAAGCTTGAATGGCCGGAAGGGTGGAATATGGTAAGGATCAAACCACCAAAAATACTTCGTGTATTCCTAAGGAGGGAGACCCATTTCATAAAATGAAAGGGTCCTTGACCAAATAAGCCCCAGCCCGGGGAAAGAAGAAGTGTACCTCTGGTGGAGTTCGCAGTGGGAATGGAGGGCAACGAAGAGCGGTTCGTGAAGCAGGTGCACGCACCCTTGTGCGGTGAATTTTCCGAAACCGCGATGAAGGACGGGAACAGGGGGAAGGGAAGGGGCAAAAAAGAGGCCCAGGATCAGGAAATTATCTTCGTCGCATGGAGGATATTCGGGGGGGCGAGGGGGGGGGGGGAGGGGCCAGAAAAGAAGAAAAAAATTTTTCTGGGCGCTAATGGGCTATAACGGTTTAAAAGTAGCGAGCGGAAACGGAAGGAGTCAGAAATGTCGTTGGGAGCAGAAACGTGGCACGATAAGGACAGTTTTAAATGGGAAACGGCGTATGGTGTTTGCCAGCGGCGGTGCAGGGGCAAGGGGAAGTATTTCTTCCTACGGACTGGGCCGCCTGGGAAGGTGTTGCGGACACGGGCGTTAGGTCTCGAAGGGAGAGCCAGGTTAGGG
>Ga0179593_1613485_pt1 | contig 11955 bp, 16 predicted proteins | sample CZODoug2_1_08_16_FD_185931 | JGI IMG/M metagenome (GOLD analysis project Ga0179593, IMG submission 185931) | Vadose zone soil fungal communities from Angelo Coast Range Reserve, California, USA - CZODoug2_1_08_16fungal (PacBio error correction) | ecosystem: Environmental > Terrestrial > Soil >...
AGAGAGGGGAAAAAAAAAAAGGAAAAAAAAGGGGGGGGACCCATGACCCTCGAGTCATTCTCGGCCAGAGGCCTCAATCACTTCCTGCAAAGAGACGTTCTTTGAGAGAAAAGGGGAAAAAAAAAAAAAGGTGTACGCCCGCCCGAGCGGCAGTCTTTCATCGGCTCGAACAGGGAAAGGAGAGGCACTCCTCGATGGGGGAGAGGGGGAAAAGCCCATGCTGCCCAAGAGAAACCCTGCTCCGCGCGGGGGGAAAGGAAGATATGCCTGCTTTGGGGAGGGGGAGGGGGAAAAAAAAAGGGGGAAAGCCAGTATTTTTCACACCGGGAAAGAAAAGCCAGATGGGCACACGCGATAGCTAAGTCGCCGGGGGAAAAAAGAAAAAAGAGACAAGCCCCTGCCGCAGACAACGCCGTCACCGGCAGGAGAAAAGGAGTCCAGCGTCAATACCTCGTGGAGGGAAAAAAAAAAAAAAAGATTGATGCGGGGGCAAAAAATTGTGCGAGGGGATCTGTCCTCGCAAAAAAAAAACTCCTTCGGATGGGGGAGAAAATTGGGAAAAGTTCTTCTGCAGGGGGGGGGGGAGGCCGATAAGGCCCTCCGTCGGGGGAGAAGCGAGTCTTCATATGAAAAAAAAAAGGAGGGGAGGGTGGAGATCGGAATTGTTCGACGAACGACGGCCGAGACAAAGGGCAGGGAAAAAGAAAAAGAAGTCATCGACCGATTACGGTGGGGGGGTTACGTCTTTGTATTTACTCCAGTCCTTCGCAAGGAAAGAGGGGGGGGGAAGGAGGGGGTCGGGCTAGCCGGAGTTTCCATCCATCGTGGATCAGGCTTTTGGCCCGGGGGAAAGATGAGAGGACGTTGGCCCTTGATCAGCGCCATTGTTCTTCATAGAAAAGGGAAAAAAAAAGGGGGAAAGCCTCGATGGCCAGGTCAGGAAATAGACTTCTAAGAGGACCGCCACGCGAGAAAACCCACCTGCCTGCCAAAACATTCTCACACTAAAAAGGGGGAAAAGAAGAGCTGTGCCCAAAAATTCCATTCCTAAAAAGCGCTCGTTCCGAATGTTTGGGGGGACAATCATGCCGGGCCTTCTTATCTGCGGAAAAAAAAAAAAAAGGGGGGTTGTCGTATCCAGGAGAAAGTCAACCCTGTCAGGAACAGCCATCCTTGTGGGAAAAAAAAAAGGGGAAAAAAATTGCGTTGCGCGTCGGCGACGCGGGGGAATGCAGAAAAGCGGTATTCCCCTAGGTGGGGAGAAAAAGTGGGGACGCTAACAAGCACAAGGGGGAAGCATCCTCGATCTCCAAGGGGAAAAAAAAAAAAGGGAAGGGAACTTCCTGAAAATCTTAATGGGCAGGAAAGGAAAAGAAAATCTGTCCGCCCCCTCTCCATCTTTAGGAAAAAAAAAAAAAAAAGAGAAAAAAAGAGGGGAAAATCAGGGGGGGGAGAGAAAGGAAAAGTCTTTTTTTCACCAAAGTCGGGAAAAGCGAAGCAGGTCCGGGTGGTCTAAATCCTTCAAAGAAAGGGGAAAAGGGGGAAGACGGCTCCGACAACATTGGCGGAAATCCATCTATCAAGGGGGGGAGGGAGACAAAAGGGACATAAATCTCTCGTCCAAGACAAAGAAATACAACCATGCAATAAAAAAGAGAAAAAAAAAAAAAAAAAGGGGGGGGTGCAGTTCCCCCGTGAAGCTTGAACCACGCAGCGCTTTACCGCGGGAAAGGAGGCCGCCTTGATTACTCGCTGCGAAAAGAAAGGGGGAACGCTTCGCATTGATGGTGCCGTCGGCCCGAAGAACGAGTCGACTTTCAGTCCCGTTTGTCGGAAAAAAAAAAGAAAAAAAAAAAAAAGAGGACGTTGTCACGTGACAAGGCAAGCCGGTTATTGAACGCAAGAGAAAAAAAGGTTTTTTCCCAGCAAAGAAAAAAAAGGTCGAGGGAAGCAGCGGGAGGGGAAGAAAGGTCCCGAAAAAAGAAAAAGAGAAATCACAACAACAACGAAAGAGGAAAAAAAAAAAGAGAAGAGATACGGGTTTGGCAGGGAAAAGGGGAGACCTGCAATTCCGGCTGTGAAAAGGAGGGGAAAGGAGGGGAGGGGAAATGCACCGTCTGGTTTCGATGCGAAACGCCCGATGCCAGCATCCCTCGTGGGGAGGGCGACTGTCGGGAGGCGAAAAGGGGGGGAGGGAAGGAGGGCATCAATTCTAATGTGCGGAGTCTCTCCTGGGGCAAAGAAAGAAAGGAAAGGAGACATCGGCGATCTTCCCCCGCCCCGGAAGAAAAGAAAGGAAGGAGGAAAAAGAAAAAGATTTCCGGACAGAAAAATGGTGGGGCACCGACCCAGGAAGAGGGTATTTCCTGACCTCAGCATAAGAGGGGGAAAAGAGGGTGTCTCTCCACTGAGAAAAAATGGTACAGCGACGCAAGGGAAAAAAAAGGGGAGGCTGATGAATTAATTCCGCCCCACTGCAAAAAGGGGGAGGAAAGGGAGAGAGTTTACAAAGTGACCTCTGGGTTGGGCCGATAGAGAAACGACCGCTGGATCCTTCGGTTACGCAGAGAGAAAAAAAGGGGAGAGACGCCTTCCATGAAAAGATGCGCCCGTTTCATGGGAAGAAAGAAAAAAGGGCGATCGATGATGCTTCCAAGAAAGGGAAGGAAAGGGGAAAATTCGACTACCTGCAACTAGGAAAAGAGCCGCTGGTTACGAAGGCGAAGGGAGGAAGAGAGTCGCCGACGCGCAACGCAAAATTTCGATCGGGGGGAGAAAAAAAGAGGGGGGGGGGAGGGGGCCCACCCTACGTTTTGAATTCTATTGCTACGACACTGGGGAAAAAAAAGACCGCCCCGCCCATGAGGCCATATGAAGGAAAAAAAAAAAAAAGGAGGGGAGGGGAAAGGGAATGGCCTTTTTTTGGGCAAGCGGATTATCTAGTGTGGCAGGGCAAGGGGGGAAAAAAAAGGGGGGGGCCTGTCATGGAACCGTCTCGTGAAGGAAGAATCTATTGATTAATCCCCGAAAAAGGGGGAAAAGAAACAGGAGGGGACGCCGTACCACTTTCTATTGTCAAAAAGAGCTGTCTCATGCCACAACGGGAAAAGAAAAGGAAGAAGAAAAAAGGGGAACAAATCCTGAATCCCTATATTAACAGGGGAAGAAAAAAAAAAAAGGAAAAGGAAGAAAAAAGCGACCTCAATCTCAGGGGGCGGACCTGGCTTACCTCCAAAGAAGAAAGAAAAGACAAAGGGTGAGATGAAGCCTCAAAAAGAGTTCTCGGTCCGTCCATCAGGACAAGCTGCCGCTCCCTCAAAAAAGAAAGAAGGGGGGGGGAACATCTGCCGACTCGCGTCAAAGAAAGAAAGAGGGAGGCTCGATCTCCAATGCCGACCCGGCAACCCCGAAAAAAGGGGGGAAGGCCCTTCGACTGCTCGGGGAAAAAGAAGAAGGGGCCAAAAGCACCCTTGCAGGAAAAGGAGGGGGGAGGTGAATTCCATGACGAGTATTTCCGCTGATTCTCCGGGGGAGAGGGGAGGGGAAGCCGGCCGGCCGCTAGGTCCTGCGCCATCGAGGAGAAGGAACCGCCACGGCGAGGCGGGCCATAGCGGTCGGGTGGGAAAAAAAAAAAAAAGGGGGGTTGGATCAAAACTTCTCGAAAAGCTAAGAAAAAAAACCGCCGTAAGAAAAAAAAAAAAGGAAAGGAAACGCGTCGTATCCGGTTGGACGCAGCATGGTCTTGGGGGCGAAAAAGGCCGAAAGGCCGCGAAGGTTGCGGCGGATAATAGGAGAGAAAGAAGGGAAAGAGGGGGAGAGTACCGGCTGTCAATTTCACGCCTGTTCTAAACGAACTCGCGGGGGCCAGCGGGGAAGCGGCCTGACTGAGAGGGTCATGGTGAAAACGCGGGCAAGGAAGAGAGAAAAAAAAACAACACCTGAGTGATGATGCAAAAAGAGATATCTCGCCATGTGGGGCGAAAAGGTCCCATGACCTCTCCTTCATGCCCGCGGCCAAAAAAAAGGAGGGACAGGGTGACGTTTATACCAGCGACCAATTTGCCAGGAGGGCCCGCTGTTTTCATCGCAGAGGGAAGAAGGAAAGAAAACTTCTCCGGCAAGCGGAATGGCGCACGGGAGGGGAAAAGGGGAAAGAAAGGCCTCCCGCCGCGTTCATTCGCATGAAAGAGATCCGCCGGCGGGGCTGCTGCTTGGGGTTCCGCGCCAGGATGAAAAGGAAAGGGAGGAAAAAGGGGATCACTAACCGCTATTGGGCCGCGATAGCGAAAAGGTAGAAAAGGCCCTCGATGGCGCAGCCTTGCGAAAGGAGGAAAAAGGGAAAAAGAGAACGAGAATTTTCGTCCGAAGCACCAAATGAAAAGAGATGGCATCACGGAAAAAAGAGAAAAGGGAGAAACCCATTGGTGTCGCATGGCCAGTGAAGGGAAAAAAAAAACGACCGCGCCCCGGAGGGAAAAAAAGGAAAAATTGTAAGTTCGGGGCGGCCGGGTCGGAAGGGGGGGGGGCGGAGGTGTTTCTCCGCGCCGAAGGACAGATGACCCACGAGCGTGATGGCCTGGTAGGAGAGGGAGAAAAAGGGCCGGAACTCGATCCAGCCAAAAAAAAAGGGGGGAAGCGTCAATCTCCACCGATATACGTTGCTCTTTCGTACCCTGGGGGGGGGGGGGGGGGGAGGGGGGAAAAATCGGAGTGAGGTCGATTAGTAAACCGGCGGGGGAAAGGGGGTACACCATCAGGGGATCAGGCTTTGGGGCAAGGAAGGGAGGGAAAAAAAAAAAAGGGGACCGTTGGCCTTGAGCATCTCCAGGGCCTTCCAAAGAGGGGAAAAAGGGGGGGGGGCCGAATCTCGAGGGATTCCAGAAGAGACTCTTAAAGGACGGCGAAAAAAAGAACAGGGCCAAACAATTGCCGCACAACCTACGATAAGAAAAAAAAGGGGACCATGCCCTCGGCCGCGCGCATAGTTGAGAATGTGCAAAGGAAAGAAAAAGGGGGGAAGCCGGGCGCCACGCAAGGGTCCGTAGCACAAAGGGGGAGGGTTGGTCCCCCGCCCCATCAAGAGGGGGAGGGAAAAGGGTTCGCCCGGGGTTGAAGGGAAAGGGAGGGGGCCTCTTACCAAGGGGGCCTCGTGGAGGTAGGGGAGCGAAGCCAAGAAGAAAGAGATAGCCATGGTCCGCCGCCAAAACTGCCATTGAAACGGAAAGACAAGGGAGGTCGCGAGCACACGATTGCGTCCGCTCGCTCCAGGGGAAGAGAAAACTAGAGATTCCGGCCCCAAGACACGGTCCTTTTGTCACCAAAGAGGAAAAAGAAAGGGCCTGGTTGAAGTGGTGCAAATAAGGGAAAATCAGCGAGGACGAGGAGGGCAGCCGACATGGCGTCGCTGTTCAAAAAGGGGAAGGAGAAGAAAAAAACGTGACATAAATCTCGGAAAAGGCATTTTCATTAATACACCAGGCAAGAAGGGGGGGGTGGGAAGTAAGGAACTTCATTGAAACCAAGGGGGTTTTTTCCCAGGGGGGAATATCCCGACATGGACCTTCCAGACACTGAAAGGGGAGGGCCTTCTCTTACCCCTATTATATAAGGGAGAGAAGTCTTTCATGAAAAATGAGAAAAAAAATCCGCGTCGACCTTGAAGGGGGGGGGAGGGAAAAAAAAAGAGGTTTCGTGATGGAATTGCCCGGTTGGAAGAAAAAGACCGGTGATTGAACGCATCGAGCCCGGGGAAGGGGGGGAACCAAAAAGCACGTAAATGCCAGGTACAAAGGAAATGGATGGTGGAAAAAAGAGAGGGCCCGCCCACAAAAAGGGAAAGAAGAGCAAAAAAAAAAAAAAACGGGATTGATTAGTAAAGAAAAGGGAGGGGGTTTGGCGGCCAGAGGGAAAGGAAAAGGAAGGGGCGCCTGCATTCCGTGGCTGGGAAAGGGGGGGGAAAAGGGGGGCCTCGATTAAGTTCAATTCAAAAGGGAGAAACCGCCTGGAACAGGGGAAAAAGAAAATACTGAAGGACTAGGTTTGCAACAACGGGGAAAAGGGAAACGCGGATATCGTCATTGGGGAAGGCCTTACTGGCAATAAGTCGAAGGGGAGGGAAAAGGGGCGGGTCCCTCGCCGCCGCGCTTGGAGGGGACGAATTCGGCTATCTTTAAGAACCTGGAAGGGAAAAAAAGATTCAAGATTCCGGACGGGAAAAAAGGGAAAAAAGGAACTCTTTGCACCCCAGGGGGGTGTATTTCCTGAACAAGAAGAGGGGAATCCGGTGGTCGCGCCCACAGGGGAAAAAAAGCGACGCCCAGGAAAGAGCCTCCCGAGAAGGTCCGTCTTTGGAAAGGGGGAAAAAAAAAAAAACTTCCAACCCTTACCTGCAGGGGGGGGGAAGACGAAAAAAAAGGTGACCCAAATAACTGGCTGGGGAAGGAGGCTTAATCTCAACGACCGCTGGGAGGCAATCGTGCTGCTCAGATAAGAAGACAGGCCCGGGAAAGGGGGCCAGGGGCTCCCAAAATCTGAGTGAAAATGAAGGGAGAAAAACTTCATCCTTGGGGGGAGAAAAAGAGAAAAGTAGACGCACCTCAACTGGTGAATACCTCTGGTAACGAAAAAGGAAAAAGGAGGGTCCCCCGCCTTAAGGATCTCCAACTCAGGTTGAGAAGAAGGAAAAAACCGCTGGATGGCGGGGGAAAAAAAAAAAAAAGGGGTTCGAAATGTCTACTACCCACGGCGTGTCGAGAGAAGAAAGAAAAGGCAATATGCAATTTCAAAGAAGGAAAGGGAGGAAGGGACATTGCCTTTTTTTCACCAATGATAGGAGAGAGGAGGGGGGGGGAGGGGGGGGACAGCATTTTCTGTCAGAGGGAGGAAGTCCCTTAAGATTCTATGGAAGGACCCTCGGCCGGACGAAAAAAAAAAAAGAAAAGGGGGGGGGGAAAAAAAAGAAAGGGATGAAGCCCTGGCGCTGATCAGGCCCAGGGAGCTCCGTTTGCTCGAAGGCGCCAAAGGGAAGGAAGAAAAAAGGGAAAAAAAGGCTCGCCGCCCCCGCCGGTCCTCCAAAGGGGGAAAAGTGGCGAAATCCCTTGGTAAGAAAAAGACTAAAAGAGGCCAAAGAAATCTTTGCCTATGAAAAAGGGGAAAATCCAAATATCGAAAAAAAATCTCCTGGCCGTCTTGGGGAAGGAAGTGGAAGCTCCCCTTCCCTCAAATCAAAGAAAAAAAAAAATCACAAGCTCGTGGGTCATCTGTCCGACCAAGGGAAAAAGTTTCACTGATCCGACAGGGAGAGAAAGAGGGAAAAAACCGGGTCCCTGACCCGGAAAAGGGGGGTGCTTCATTGGGGGAAGCCTGACGGCGCGTGGGGGGCACCTAACGTCCAGCGCACCATTTAAGCAATCCGGGAAAATCTGTTCCGTGCTGCTGACCACGAGGAGGGGAAGAGATCGTCGAGGGTGCGCCCTAAGAAGGGGAAGGCGCAGGAGGCGCCATCTGAGTGAAAAAACGCCGCCACGGCTACGGAGGAGGGAAAGAAGGGAGTGATCGCTGCGCGACCTGGGGAATGACAGGCCCGAAACGCTTAAAAGCAATTCTCCAAGCCGAGGGAAAAGGAGAAGAGAAAAAACTCTTTACTCCTTCCGTAGTACTCCAGCAGCATGGTAGGGAGGAAAAAAAGAAATCGCGCTTAAAAGGGGATTATCGTAGAAGACGATGTTTACAGACTACAAAGCCTTTCGTCGGCGTGAAAACCAGAGGGCAAGGGGGGGGGAAAAAAACAGAAAGCGTCGGTGCAGACGTGAAAAAAAAAGACCGGCCAATGACTTTCTAGGGGTGGAACCAAGAGCAAACGCGGCGCCAAAGATTCGAGATATCGGGGGGGGAAGGAAAGGGGGAAAAAAAGAGGGAAAAGAGAGAGATATCTTCGCATGTGTCGAAAAGTTTTTTCAAAGGGAAAGAAAGAAGAAAAGAGGCGTCAGCACGCTTGCACCGCGCGTGGGAAAAAAGAAGAAAAAAGGGACAAGGGGCCGGTACGCCAACGAGGGTGCACGTGAGGGGAAGAGGGGGGGAATCCCCGCCGCAACCTTCGAGGCCAGGGAAAGGATTGGGGTAAGCCATATACCATACTTGCGGAGAAACAGCGAAGAAGGAGGAAAGCGCCACGGGCGTGAACGATAATGCGAGGAGGGAATAAAGCTTTCTTCTTTCAACGCAGGTAGGGGAAAAAGAAAAAAAGGATATGGCACCCCCCCCGCGATAGCGAAGCGCCGTGGGGGGAAAGGGAGGAAGAAGGCAGCCGGCCGTCTCCACCGGCACGGGGAGAAAACGCCGACGAGAATATTCCGGGAAAAAATACATCGTGGTCATGGTCTCAACGGAACATATCGGAGGAAGAAAAAGAAAAAGAGGGGGGGAAGGACGGGGGGGTCCCGCTACAACCAGAGAAACCGTCCGAAGGGGAAGAAAAGAAAGCCGGGTCGGCAAATTGTGCGATCGAGCCGCCGAGAAGAGGAAGAGGGGAAGAAGAACACCCACGAGCTTTTCATTTGCCTGGTGGAGGGGAAAAAAGATGTCGGCGACGAAAGGGTAAGGAAAAAAAAACCTGGGCCCGCGTCATCAAGAATGCTTGATGTTTGGGAGAAGGGGAGGGGTACGCCAGTGCTCGCAATGGGAAAGAGGTCCGATGAGGGGACAGGGGCGGCGAGCAAGGGAAGGGGCGGGATCATGCCTTTTTGGGGGGGGCAAGCCTTCTTAGCCAAAGAGTCGGGGCGTGGGGGAAGGAAGGAAAAAGCCTTCAATCGACCGTTGTTTCGGAAGGCGGCTCTATTGCTTCAATCCAGACTCTTAAAAAAGGAAAGAGAAGAAAAAAAAAAATGAACAGCCCCTGCCTGGCCAAAAAAAGTAGGCCAAAGACGATAAAAAGAAAAAAAAAAGAAAAAAAGGGGGCCCAAAGGTTCCGATGTTGATCATTGTCATATGAGCAGGAATGCCGGGGGGGACAAGGGAGAAGAGCCACGCAAGGGTCGTTAGGAAAAAAAAAGGGAGTGGACCCGCCCAATAACCTTGTTTCACGCGAAAGAGGGGAAAAAAAAGAGGGACCGACGCTTTGAATGCCGCGTAAGAAGAGGGAAAGGCTTCCCCGGGGGGGGCGGTAAGGGAGAAAGGGAAAAAAGGAAATTGAGGATGGCCGCAATCCTCCTCGAGAGAAGGACCGACCTGCCTGCCATGAAATGGCCGCACCCAGAGGGGGGGTCCGCCGAGCAGCCTATTCTTTCCGCCGCGAAAGGAAGCTACCTCGAAATCGGTAGATCGGAAAAAACACAGAAACCACGCGTTTCCCACTTTAAAAGTTTTTGTCAAACAAAAAACAAAAGAGGGAAAAAAGGAGGGGGGGGAAAAGGTCATGTCCCCTGGTGCGTGGGCCGAAAAAGAAGAAAGAAAAAGGCGGGAGCTCGTGCTCCGACATGGCAGGGGGACCATCACCCTGGAAAAGAACCGTGTCTCGACAAAAAAGAAAAACACAAACCCACGAGACCTATTCAAAGGGAAGTCGCTTCGGCCGGAAGAGAAGAGAGGCAGGGAAATACACCAGGCAATGCCGGTCCCGGTTGCCAAAACCCAGTTTGGTGCAGGAGGGGGAATCTTGGGAAAAAGAAAAAAAGGGAAGAAAGCCCGTCGGGAAGAATCGCCCGAATGCGCCTGTGGAAAAAGGAGGGGACACAGGGCGAGGGGGGAACCCCCATTAGAGGTCGACGCACCTAAGAAGGGGCGAATTGAGAATGTTATGGGGGAGGGGCGCCAATGTACTATATCAGAGGAGGGGGGGGTTCATTCCTTTGTGTCGGGGGGGGGAAAGCGGGCGTTTCGGGGGAAAAAGCGCAAACAAAAAGAAAAAGTTTATTAACGCAATCGAGCCCCAAAAAAAAAAAAAGGGGGAACCAAGGAATGGAGAAAACCGGGCGATGGATGTTGTGGCATAACAGCCAAAAAACCGTCCTAAAATCCTCCTGAAAAAAAAAAAAAAAAAGAGAGAGATACGGTTTGGCGGGCACTATGCCAACAAGGGGGAAGGAAAAACCTGCAGGCCGTGCTTTTTACCAATTCCACTGGGGGGCACCGGGCTCGGGATGGGGGAGAAAAGGGAAAAGGGTTTTGCGCTGGACCCGAAACGCCAAAGAGGGGGTGGCGACAACTGACGGGACGACGCGGAGATAGGAGGGGAAAAAAAAAGGGAGGGAAGGTTGGCGGGAAAGTCTCTTCCTGGGTCAAAGGAAGAAAGGCTGCATCGCATCGGGAAGATCCTTCCCAGAAAGGGGGAAAGGGGGAAAAAAGGGGATTTCCTTGACGGGGAAAGGGGGGGGGGCACCACCGGCCATTGCCAACTGGGGGATTTCCTAAAAAAAAAAAGGGGGAAATCCGGTTGTCGCTCCACGGGGATCGGAAGACCCATGTCGGATCCCTAGCTCCCGCCGTAAAGAGAGATTGAAGGAGGGGGAGCCACACTTCCACCCGGCCTTCCTTCGCGTGCATGAAGGGAAGGGGGTGGCCGATCTAACTACTCTCTACCCGACTGAAGAATGAGCGTCGGACGCATCCGGGGGGAGGGAAAAAGGCATCCCGAAATGCGCCGTTAGAGGAAAAAAGGGACGATAGATGATTGCGTCAATTTTTTTTTTCATACCAGATGCTTCGCGCATGAGAAGGAAAAAGGGGGGAAGGAAAAGAAGGAAGAGGCGACCCCCCCGCGCATTCCCCGCGTCCGCCCGGGAAGAAGGAAAAAAAGCTTGAGGGCGGTTTCCCCAACCGACGTTGAGTGGGGGCCAAACGACCCCCCTTGAAGGGGGAAAAAGGAACCAGCATGGAGGTCATATTGCAATTCTCCAAAAAAAGAGGCCGAAGGCCTGGCCCCCTTTTGCCAAGCAAAAGAGATCGTAATATCGGTAAAAGGGAAGGGGGGCATCAGGTGCTGTCATCAAAAGGGACGCGGTCCTTTAAGAGTCTATGATGAAGCCCTCGAGAGGGAGGGGGGGGAAGAAAAAAAAAAAAAAAAAAACGGTTCGATTATCCCTGGGCGCTGCCTCCCCTACTCTCCGTGGGGGGGGAGGAAAAAAAAAAGACCCTGATTCCCTATGATTGAACTGTTCCGGCAGGAAAAGGGGTAACCTCAATCGAAACCCGGAAAAAAAAAAAAAGGGGAAACTGGCGTACATCAAAGAAAGAGAGAAAAGACAGGTGCGATTACCACTCTGGATCGGAGGGGAGAAAAGAAAAAGGAAAAGGAAGTCGTCCTCCGACAATCTTTCCGCTCCTAAAAGGAAAGGAAAGACGCGTGGGTCATCTGCCTACATCAGTCGCGGAGGGGGAAAAAAAAAGAGCGATCGCAATAAATATGGCCGAAACGTCCTCAAAGAAGGTCCAATTGTGTGCAAAGGGAGTCGTCGGTCGTGTGGGGGGGCGCGGACCGGAAAGGGAAAAAAAAAAGTGTTCCCGCAGGCAAAGGGAAAAGAAAAAGCAATGACCAACGATGTATTGGCCGCTGGTTCTCGGGAGGGAAAAAGGAAAGGGTGACGCCGGCCGCCCAGGCCTGCCGCCCAGAAACCTCCCCCTCCAACTCTACTCGAAAAGGAAAAAAAAAGAAGCGGTCTTTATCCCTGCGCGACGGTGGGGATACTGACAGCTAAATCTAAGCATCGACCACCAAACCCCAGAAGAAAAGTCCGTCACGCCCTATGCGACTTGAACTCGGCGGAGCAGGTTAGAAAGAGGGGAGAAAGGGGGATTCCCCATCTGTCGGGGCCGAGAAAAAAAGGGGAAAAAGCCGAGCCGATGGTACATAACTTTCCACGCCTCGAGGAGGGAGCCTGGCCCTCTCACAAAGCGGGAAGGGGGGGGGAAGGGAAGGAGGCGTCCTCTGGCATGACTTAGAGGGTCATGGGGGGAGGAGAG
>Ga0179593_1619153_pt1 | contig 11955 bp, 12 predicted proteins | sample CZODoug2_1_08_16_FD_185931 | JGI IMG/M metagenome (GOLD analysis project Ga0179593, IMG submission 185931) | Vadose zone soil fungal communities from Angelo Coast Range Reserve, California, USA - CZODoug2_1_08_16fungal (PacBio error correction) | ecosystem: Environmental > Terrestrial > Soil >...
TCATCAAGAAAAAAAAAAGGTGTATCCAGGGGGGGGGACGCTTATATCAGAAGGGCAAGTAGAAACCTTCCTTTATTCCTAGGGTTCCCATCGCGAGGGAAACCTACGTCGGAGGAACCGTCCGTTGGATAGAAAACTGAGAGAAGAACTTCCTTCGCCAACTCGAGGGGAATACCGAGAGAAACTGAGGGAAAAGCACTTGAGAGGAAAGGTATAGGTCTCGCCTTTCTTCCATGAGCTTTAAAGGTGCCAAAACTAGGAAAACCTTCAGAAAACTTTCTTACACCTTATAGGGGTTCTTCTAAGGAAGGTTTTGTTCGCTTTCAAAGAAATCAAAATAGAGAAAAAAAGAAAAAAAACTGGAAAATTTCTATAAACATCCAAAAAATCCCGGGGGAGGAGCCTTTCCGGGATCGTGGAAAGAAGAAAACAGGTCAAAGGGGGTCTTGCTCGGCATCTATAAGTTAACAATGGATCCTCGAGATACTCCTCCCCAGGAAGTGAAAACGAAAAGAGAAAGCAGAGGGACTGGAAAAGAAATTCTAGCGTTCAGGTGGAGAGGGTCACAAAAGGAGGGGGGCGGTGACCGGAGGGGAGTCGTTGACAAGGCGCACGCTCTCGGGTGAAACCTGCAAAAAAGGCATCGACTCAACGACCGAAAAGGGGGGCAAGCTCTGCGCGGAAAAGGAAAGCATCCTTTCCAATCTCGAGGCATGGGCCTCCTTTCCATAAAAAATCGGTTGAATGGGAATTCAAAAAGTGTAACTAGGCACCTCTGGGCCTGACGGTTCGTGAAACGCCTCGTGGGAATCGAATGCGAGGTCCTGCAAAAGGGAAGTCGAGAAAAACAGTCAACGTCCTGACATCATCAAGGAGGGGGAGACCGTCTGGGGGAGGGGGAGCTGGGAGTCCCAGGTAGAAGGAAGGAACTCTGGGTCGAAAAAGGAGCCCCGGCCTTCGGCAGCTCGAAATGTCGTAACGAGGGAGCAGACGGGAAGGATATTAAGTTTGCGAAGGAATCTAGGAGAGAGGCCACTGAAAACCTCCTCAGAAGAAAGAGAAGAGGGGGGAAGAATCAAGGGACTCAAAACATTGGTCACCAGGAAGGAAGATCCGGAGGGCTGAGGGACGAAAATTAACTCCCGTATTACAGAACAGGGTCAGGGGTTTTAGGGCTTAAAATACTGGATAGAAGCCAATAGCGCAAAAGATCTAAGGCTTCAGGGAAGATAAAAAAAAGGCACAGGGTGAAGGGCCAGACTGACAGAAGGGCAACCTGCCGACGAAGGGGCAAGAAGAGGTCGCGGGCAAAGGGCGGGAGAGGGAAGGGGTGGATCGCTGAAAGTTCCGTCAAAAACGACCCTACATCCAGGGGGAGATCAACAAACTTCGGAGGGGGGATCTGTTTCTGGAAATCGAGGACTAAAACTTAGAAAAGAATCCCTTTCTTCAAAAACTTCAAAAAGCCTTGGAAGAAAGGCCGAGAAGGGGGAAAAACGAACTCGCGGACCTTCTCTTGTCTTTCCGGGAGAGGGAAAAAAAGAAGTGATGGTGAAAAAAGGGTTAGTCTTTGAGAAATTAAGGCCCAAAAAAAAAGGGGGGGGGGGGGAGGGCCTCTTCCTGAAAAGAAAGGGGAGTTTCGCTCTGAAGTTAGGGAAGGGACTCGGGGGGAAAAAGAAGTGCAGGGGGAATGCAGAGGCAAACGTAAAAAGGCAGGATGCTCCAAAAGAGAATCAATCGCCGTTAATGGGCAAAAAATTCGGACGGGGCAGGGAAAACGGAAGAGACGGAAATAAGACCCTGACCTCTAATCTTCGGATTGAAGTTCCTACGGTCCTTGGGACGTATGGGGGAAGGAACTTCAATCACCTGGGGATACATAAATCTTCACGCTTCGGACAGTCTGCAAGGTAAGTATTAAGGAAGTGGTTGGTAGATGAAAAATACAATTCCACACATCACCGGGCGCATCCTTTTCAGTCAACAAGTTCAAGGACGCACGAAAGGGGGCTGTAAGAAATCAAGACTGTGCCGCTTTCACGAGAAAACAGCCTGGAAAAATTAGCTGGGACGAGTAGGAAAAAGCGGAATGCGAGAGAAACGTCGGTGAAGGGTTCACAAGAAAAATGCACGAAGGTCAAGGAAAGCTGGTCAAAACAACGAAAAAACCGGCAGAAGCGTGGCCAAAAAGGGAGGGCCGGTTTATTTGCTTCAGGGGAACTTGAGCGCGAGAATAATCGAAGGCGAAGCAGAACTGGCGGAAACTTTCCGAGCCAGATCGAAAAAAAAGCCTCGGCAAGCGCGGAAGCTGTTAGGGGCGGTGAAAGGGACTCTCTGGTGGGGATGCTGATTCGTAGACTTCAAGGGGAAAGCGCTACCAAGGTCCCGCCACCGCAAGGGAAAAGGGTCTGGAGGGGAAGGTGGACCTATACAGTCATGGACTCATAAAAGGAAGCGACTAATTCCCGCGCGGGCCGGAAGAGTGGGGGGGGGGGGGCTTGGGGGGACTGGACTCGCACGGTTAGGGGACCAAACGCGAAAGCCGTGAATGGTCCGCGAGTGCAAAAGGCGACCGACACAACCAAAAAAAAACACAAAATTGTGGTATAAGAGTCGTTCCCAACTCTGAGGAGACCTGGTACCAAAAGGAGACCAGCTGGCTGAGGCGATCTCGGAAACGAGGGAATCGCAAGCTTAAGGGCCGGGTATCCCGACGAGTGACGACTCTTAGGCCCGAATGCAGCAGCAAGAAGTCCAAGAAAAGGACCCGCCATAAGGGAAGGCTTCTGTAAACGGGGGGGTGGGTTGTTTGTCATGGACTCTCCCAGAAAAAGATCCTCTATGCAAAAGCCGTAAAGGGGCGTAAGACGGAACCCTCACCGGTTGGCTGCGATTGAAAGGAAACAAATCTCGCGGGCCTCGGGACCTGGGAGCCGGGGGACATCACTTCCCCCTCCAGAAAGAAAACCCCCAAAAAAAAAACTCGTCGGACCCTAAAAGGGAAACCGGGGGGGGAAAGCTTATGAAAAAGAAAGCTCCATACCTCTCAGAAAGACCAAGAACTATTACCCCCTGAGCTTGGGATGGGAATCTGGAAGAGGTTCTTCGCTCCCGGGAGTAAGGGATTTCTCACCTGAGAAGGAAAGGGAACTAGAATCCCTTGAGGAGGAAAAAAGCCGAGACGACGAAGCTGGAAAAAGCCCGCAAGGGGAAAAGAAATCGCAAGAGAAGGAATCTTTCTCTCGGGGCGTGGGCAGGAAAATTACCCGAAGAGTCTACTGACCAATAGCAGGGGGGGGGAAGGGTCAGCCTTCCGAAAGAAGAGGGCTGATTTCTACCCTGCTGAGGGGGAAAAGCAAAAGAGGACGAGAGGGAGTCTCATCTGACAAACTTCACCTACATATCTGGCAGGAGTCAGAACATAAATATCACTAGAAAACTTTGGGTTAAAAACCGGACGAACTCTCCGAAATTCCGAGAGAAAAGGTTTTCACTTTTGTAAAATTGGGGAGGAAAGCAAAGGCGAAGAAGCTGGGTGCAAAAACCCTTAACGGAAAGAAAAAGTCTTAAAGGAGGGGCCTGGAACTAGGATCCTTCGGTCAAGGACCACCAAAAAATCAAAAATTCACTTCGTTCGTAATAGCGAGTTGGAGGAAGATCGGAGAAAAGCGCTTGAAAGAACTGAGGGGAGACGAAACTGAAATTTGGGGTCATTCCCACTCAAGCCGCGGAATCCCTGAAAGGTGTAAAAAAAGGAACACAAATTCGCGTCCTTCCTCATTTTTTCCTAATCGGAACATCGGGAGGAAAAAAGAGACTATTAGGGTAAAATCTAAAAAAAGTTTACAAAAACAAAAAAGAAGGTGACTCACTGTCATCTTCCCTAAAGGACTATTCTTCAAAGAGCTGACAAAGAGGCTTGAGAAAGACACAACTCGGGAGCTCCTTGCACCGCACTCTTGTGGGGACTCAAGGAAAAGGAAAATCCATCTCAGGAGAGAGGGGAAAGAATCCTAGGGGGGTTTTTATCGATGACTCCCGCAGGTCTGGGAAAACCAAGATCAGAGAGGTAGTCAAAGGGGAGTTTTCCAACAGAAGGATCTCAAAAAACAGAGAGAGAATGTCTCAAAGACCGACGTACACTCTTCTAGCGCTCGATAAGAAGAAATACTGGCGGGGAAGACAACAGTTCGGGCGGGGAAAAACTCCTGTCCTTTAGAAAAAACACCCCATCTTTAGGGGGAAACTTTTTATGAGAGGGTCGAGGGGGTGGGATATTGTGAGGCAGATGCCGAAAGGTAGTTACTCTATGGACTTATCTAACTCCGGAAAGCGGGTACTGGAAAGGGGGGGGAAAATTTAAGAGAAGCCGGAAAGGAAAAAGTCGGGAAGGATTCTCAGGAAGGAACAGCCCGTCATGTCCACAGAAAAAATGGAAAAAGTCGGAAGACCCCAAAGCAGTCTGGAGACTCCACAAATGCACGCAAAACGGGGTCAAGAGAAAAGAGCTACTTAAGGCGCCACAGAATCCGCAAAAAAAAAAACCCGAGGAGGGACGAAGGTTTGGGGGAAAACGACGTCGGAGACACCGGTATAAGATGAAGGAAAGGAGGGCAAGGGGGAGAGCTACGTGATGGGCTGCCTGAGGTTTAAAAACAATTCATTGAGAATCATTCACGACGCGAGAGAAGTGAAGAGCCCGCGGAGGTCAAGCGGGGCTCAAAGAGGTTAGGAAAAAAAAGTTACGCCGAAATCACTAGTGTTACATCCCAGAGGGAGAAAGTTCAGATAAAAAATCTCATTATAGGAAAACTTTCTCGAAGAGAGCTCTCAAAAGAATCTTTTAAGAAAAAAAGCTTCGAAAAAGTTTTCTTTTCAGAGAAAGGTCATGCTTTAGAACTCTGACAGGCCGAAAAGAAAAAAAGAATCGAAAAGGAGGGGAGTTTTCGACTGCAAGGAGGAGAAGCCACTCCCTCAGAGCTTTCAGGGGAACCTCGGTAAAATTAGACGGAAGGAGACAAGAACTTGGCTCTACTCCCAGAAGAGAGATCAGAAGATATAGAAGGACAGAAAAAAAATCACGGGCGCGAAAAAAAGCTTGTATTTGTGATAAGGTTAGCGGGGAAGGACGCGACCCGGGAGGAAGGCGAGAACCCGGAGATGTTGTGCTCCATATGCGCGGACCGTTGAGAAAAGAAGGCAAGTCAAGGGAAAAGGACGGGGAGCGCCGGCTAGCGCCGGTCCGTATGGCCCGAAAAAAATAGCTCCGGAACGAGGGGGGGAGGGAAAAGCCAGGAGGGACGGACAGTCCAAGCACGGTCATGGTGGCAGCGTGCCGACGACGCAGACGCCAAAATTTAGGGAGATAGATTCGGGAAAAAAGTCCTTAACAAGAGCTGATGATTCAGGGAAGCGACTCTCTAAAAAAAAAAAAAAGAGGAAACTAGAGAGAGAGGTCCAAAGAACGGTGGAGGATTATCCAGAAAGACCTTAGAGAAAAAAGAACGGGAGGAGAAAGAAACGCAGAAAATCGCGGACTCCTAAAAAAGGTCCGGCGAAAAAAAACGTCAGGGCGGGGGGGGGGACCAGAACCCCAACGCGCGGAAAAGCAAGCGAGGGGGCGTGGCACAGGGGAACAGAAAAGCTTCAGAACAACTTCGTCTCTTCTTCGGTGAGCCGGATTCTTCAAGATCCAAGTAGAGAGAAAACCCTCTCCATACGCCCCGACGCCATTCAGGGAGGGGGGCAAAGGAAGGGACCCTTTGAATTCGAGTATCAGAAAGGAAGGAAAGAAAAAAAAAGCCAAGGGACTACCCTCCCGTTCCTTCCGGAGGGAAAAAAAGGGATAGGAAATCGGGCTTCTGAAAAAGGAGGAAGTGTCTCATTCATCTGAAAAATACTCCCAGAAAAAGAGATTGGAAATCCCACTTAGGAGAAGATCCTAAAGTCAGAGATACGAAAACTCCAGAGAAGGGGTAATCCAGGGGGAAAGGGTTCCGCGTAGCGTGTTCAACATTACCCGAAAAGGTATGGGCTTCTAGGGGAAGCCACGGACTTGAAGGGGGTAAAAAGGACCGGGAAAAAACGGGTTCGCAGAGACAGTTTCGAAAAATCGACTGAAAAGGACCTTTCCAAGAAAAAGGCGAAGGAGATCCACCAAACTCCTTCCATATCGCCTTCCAACGAACCGAAGGGGGAAGTCGATCACATAACCAAAAAAGAGGGAAATAAAAGCTATCTCTGGAGCTAAGGGGAAATGGTTTCAAGGAAATACAAGAAAAGAGAAGACAATCCCTTCCCTTAGCCACTGCTTCCTGTGGAAGAAGAAAAAAATATAGATCTCAAGGGCTGGGGCCTGAAATAGAGAGTTTAAAGAATCTGGGAACCCTCCGATCCGAGAATCCGGAAGGTTCCTTAAAGAGGCGTTCAGATTGGCGACCGTACCTGGGACTCTTTCTTGGAAGGGATACGATGCAGGGGGGGCGAAGGTGGGAAAGGATGGCCTATTCCAGGGTGCCTGTAGTTTTTGGGGCTTGGGGGAAGGAACTGAGGGGACTCAGGGGCGGGGGCGGGGATCGAGGAAAAAAGGGGGAGCTATTGGAGGGGGGAATAATTTTAAAAAGGGAAGGGGTTAGGGGGGGGGGCCCGCGTAGATTCTTCGCTATCATAGCGTCCAATAAAGTTTTTTGCGAGGGGGAGGAAAAAAAAAAACTGCCCGAAAAAACGCACATAAGGAACAACGACCTCACAAACCGGACCCCATCACCTGGTGGGAGCGAAGGACCCTGAAAAGCTCGGGAACCACCACTAAACAACGGAGCCGAGGCTTGGAGGAAATCCAGCCAGAAACGAGACCGAGGGAGGGCGAGGTCACCGAGGCCGAAAAAGGGAACTCTCCAAGTAAGACAGGAGATCGAAAAAAGGGGGAAGGTTCGGATGGGGGACTGGAGCAAAGGAGAGGGCGGGTGAAAGAGTAGGGGGCGGAATCGCGAAAAAAATTTGCGGGAAGTGGGTCAAGAAGAAAAAGATGAGGAGGAAAAGTGGAAGAAAAAGGGTGATGGTTTAACCAGAGGGGTAGGAAAAAGGGTATGTGGAATACGGCAAGCCTAGGGGGGGAAAAAGGACCAAAAAAGGGATTTACTCTAAAGAGCTTCAAAAACTGTACTGGGCCTCTCGGATGGGAAAAAAAAGCTGATCACAGAAGAAAAGTCGCGGCTACCAGAGGGAAAAAAAGCTGTAAAAAAAAAGAGAGGCTACCGAAGAAGAACAGGATGAGTCGTGAATTTTCCGGAAACCTCGCAGGTAAGACGTCGCAAATGGTATGAAAAAGAAACCTGACAGGATGAGAAAAAAGCTAAATGCCTTAGGTCCTGGTGGTTCTCCAGGGGAACGTCTTGGTGGGGAGGGGAACCTTGCTAAAAAAACGATCAAAAAGGGAAGCGGTTCGGGGAGAGGTTACTTCTCTACAGGTTGGGGGGTCTCAAAAAGAAGACTGCGAAACAGGAACCTTTTAAGAAGGAAAAGAGAAAAAGGGGTCAATCAAATCATCACTAGAGAGTCGATGGAGAAATGAAATTCCATGGCCGGTGAAGGATGTTGCAGAAAAAAACTTTCAGGATCTTTCTATTCGGGAAAATTCTCAATATAAACACGTAAGGGCTAAGCTCAGGAGGGGGGAAGAAACCTCGACGAAAGTTTGTAACTTTTCCACTCCCAAGGGGTCAGGACGGATAAACTGTAAAAGGCAGTAACTGAGACCGAGGGGAAACGATGATGTGGGAGGAGATTTTCAGGGGACCGGATGCGGGATCATCGTCATCCGAGAGTTCGAAGAGGAAAAAAAAAAACCTGGTCCTTATCGAGGGAAAACTAAATGAGACGCAGGGCAAGACAAATCTCGGGGCAAAAGGGGTCTGTTATCACCAAAGTTACGGGAACAAAAGAAGGGAGTTAGGGTTATCTAAGGAGCGGTCAAGGGCAAGAATCCAGAAGGGTCATCATTCTGAGCTTGAATAAAGGGGTCCTTGGAAGAGGGAAATCAGCTGAGATCTAAGGGGGAAAAACATGCGGGAGAAGAAAAGGGCCGATGACAAGAGCGGACCCGGAGAAGGACTCAAGTCTCCTGTTTCCTCTTACGAAGGGAAACTTTCTAGCCATGCCCTCTAGAGACTGCAGGAAGGAAAACGTTCATGGGAGGACGACTTGCTGGGGAGGCTACCTTGATTTCTTACGCTGTATAATCGAGGTAATTCTTTACAAGAAAAAGGAAATCTTACCTCACTTCATGCAAGAGAAAAGGGGATCGAAAGAAAGAAGAAAACATCTGGAAGATACATTTTCAGGATCCCTAACTGATTGGTACAGACTCTTATCAAGGAAAAAAAAAACAAGAGAAAAAAAGAGGGAAGAGAAGCAAAAGGAACTCAAAATAACCGCCTTTAGAAGTAGGTCCTGGCGTCTCGGGGGGTGGGAGTGGCAAAGACCCCGTCACGGCAAAAAAAGTACGGGAAACCAATGTAATGAGGACTTACCCTCCTCTCTCGGAACTGCTATAAAGGGGCATGGTATAGAAAAGTGGGGAGAAGGGTTCATCCCGCCGCCCCTTGACTGGGAGCATCTCTTTCATCCCGGGAGGGCTCAACGGAAAGGGATTCTTATAAATTCAAGAAAATAAGAGAGGATCCCAAAAGGGCGTCCTTACAAGAATTGAAGGAAAAAGGAAAGACCCTGGAGGAACTTTCCAGTCGAAGGGGTATGGGAAAGAGCTAGGGGTCTTCGGAGTTCCTCGGCTGCCGGGGTCGGCTCTGCCGAGATGCCTTAAAAATTCCCCGAATCCGGAAGGGGAAACCTGAGGGTCACAAAGAGAAAAAGAGCGTCTCATCACAGAGAGCCGGGGAAAAGACTATTCCGTAGGCATGGGTAAATCCAGGGGGGAAAAAACTGGTGAACTCAAAGTCGCTTTACAAGGGAAAAAAATCCCCAGAGGGAAGTCGCTTGAATTGACCAGGGAAGAGCATAGGGACTTGGAAAAAAAAAAAGATCTTATCTCGGAAAAGGTAGAGACTTGAGAATCTGTGGGAATAATCAAAAGAATGGGAACCTCCGTCTGAGACCCTGCGTAGGGATGAGAGGGGAAGATGTGACATGGGGACTCTATAAGGAAGCTTTTCTAGAAGGAAAGGGGCTTTAACGGTAGAACACAGGCCGAGCTATCCTGGAATTCGAAACGGGTAAAGGTGGGGGCCGGGGGGTGGGGGAGGCGAACATACAGTAGGTCATGCCAAGGAACTACCTCAAGATTAAATGGGAAGGATTGAACTGGAAAAGGGAAATTATGGTACTGCGGAAAAAACACAACTCTTAAACTCAAGGAATTCTATGCTAAAAAAAATGGGAATCCTCCTGGAGTGCCTGGTCTCCTGACGTCAAGGGTAATGAAGTAAGTAACTCAGAAAGGTAAGGGGCAGAAAGAGGGGCTTGGGGTCGTCTAGACGGGGTTCCTTCCCAGGAAAACCTTTGTGGAGAGAGGATCCGGGAAAGTTGTGACCGAGGGGGTTGTACTTAAGAAAAGTAGGGGGAGAGGACTCCGTCCAAAGAATCGGGAAACTGCATTCTGTTTGAAAGAAGACTCGGTTTCCAAAAACGGAAAGGACAGTAACGAGGGGAAGGAGTGAACATAAGACCAAAAGGAGCCGTATTCGGTAAACAATGACTTCGCACACACGGAAAAAAAGGGAACAACACCAAGGTACGGCAAGAGAAGAGGAGAGGCACCCGCCGCAGGACTGTCACAAACCAGGAGAAAAGACACGGAGGCTACTCGAAAGTCTCAAGGGCCAACTCGGGGAAAGAAAAAAACTTTTAGGAAAAAGAGAACAACCCCGTAATGACCAGAGAAGTACTCGCGGGGGGGCTTGCTTGAAGGTTAGAAACTTCGAAAGACTACTAAGTTCTGGTGAAAAGGTATATCTGGGTTCTTAAGAATCTAAAAAAGGGGCTATCTTCTGTAAGATAAGGAAAAGGGTCGAGGTGTGAGAAAAACTTGTTCCAATTCGTTGGGTATTCTGAAAGTGAATTAGGGGGAGGCGTTGACCAGTGACGCATTGAAAAGGGGGAAATACAACGGGGGGGGAGGGTGATCTAGATTCGGAAAATCCGTCAAAACAGGAGAAATCGGAAAAAAAAGGGCAAGGAAAAAAAGGGAAAACACGAAGCATACCAAACATCCTCGGGCCAGGGAAAAATTTCAGAACGGGCAAAGGGTCGAAGCCGGGAGCCCCGGAAGGCGCGGTGCGAACCAGCTAAGGCTAGGACGGAGGGAAAAAATACAGGTTGGTGGAAAAAAAACCCTTCGTACCAGGATGAGAACGAGCATAAAAAGGGAAATACGGAAAGGGGGATTCAAGTACGGGGGTAGGTTGAAGAAACTGGCAATGCCTTGACAATGAGAGCAAAAGAGCAGGGGGAAAAAGAGCTGGGGATTAGAGAAAACGATTATGTCCCGGCTCAGGGTTAGTCGTAAGAAGAAAGTGGGGAGCTCCTGGAAAGCTCTGCTCTCCGGAAAAGAGGAGATGAGTATCTATCTCCAAAAAAAGAGAGATTCTCCAAACAGGTGAAGTCGGTTTGAAGCCTTCCTGATTCTAAGAGAAGGGGTTCAAGGGGACTACGAGTCACGTTCAAGCCCCTTCTTAAGGAGAAGGTTTCTCGCATCGGGGTATTCTTAGGTTTTCGTCGGGGGAGTTCTACGCTCAAGCTGAAGGGAGCTGGAACCCGGGGTTCGTGGTCTCGTGCAAAGACCTGAAAATGGTCTAAAAAGAATCAGGAAAAAAAGCAAATGAGAGGCGCGGAGGCTGTTATGAGTGCCGCTCGCTTGTATTGGGGAAAGTGAAACTGAGCGGGGGAAAGAAAGGATCACCGGGAAAGAAAAAAAAAAAGGAGGGGGGGGGGGAGAAAAAAGCGCTATGGAAAAGGAAAGGCCTGGCGAACCGTCCTGTGCCGAAAGGGGAAAAAATGTCCTCAGAATAACTTCGAGGTCTCAAAAAAAAGTCTCAGGGGAGGGGACGAAAAATCACTAACTGTGACTTGATTGTCTTAAGAGGAAGAACGCAATGAATAAAAAAGAGAAGAGGTACTGGGGGTATAAGGAAAACATTAAGAGGGGCCGTAAGGTACGCTCCCCGGAGGAAAACGAGGGCTAACAAATCTTTCCAAAAAAGATAATCCGACTGTCCACAAAAGGGGGAAGGACCCATCTTAATAAGCTAGAAAGAGAAGTTATGTAAAAAGGAGAGGGCATCAACTACTTAGGAATTGGAAAGACTATGGTACCTACTCGAGAAAAAGGATGACCCTACCGGGGAAGCCGCGAAGCACGGCCAAGAATCGGGAAAATCCGCTTGAGGGGAAAGACTGCAGTCATGGCTCGTTGTTGGTCCTGGGTTCGTGAAATTCACCCGCACGCGAAGAAACCTTTAGAGAGCTGTCACCCCTTTGAAAAGGGACTTAACGAAAGGAGGGGACTCCTCCGACTGGGGGATAAAAACCCTTGGATCTGTCCTCCGCGGAAAGGTCCGCTAAAGAGGAACCAAAAACATCTCAGAAAAAACCGCTAAAAGGGTCGCAAAAAAACACTGTTACGAACTTTCCACCTCAACAGCTCATCTAAAAAGGAAGCGCAAACGACATGGAATGCAGGAGACGTGGGAAAATAGTGGGCCTATTATCTGGTCGATGGAAGCTTCGAGACAGGGAAGAAGCAGTTCGGAAAGATCGAGAAGGAAAAAAGGAAGACATGGAAACCTCCACGGCGATCTTGTCTCCAAGAAAGATACCGGTGACGAAGAGGTTACATCCAGAAATGAGGGAATGCAAAAAAAAGGAAAAAAGGGGCTGACCCTTTTCCCCGGGAACTTCCTAGAAGGGGTGGGACCAGGGAAAATTAAAAAAAAAGAGGCG
>Ga0179593_1760029_pt1 | contig 11955 bp, 23 predicted proteins | sample CZODoug2_1_08_16_FD_185931 | JGI IMG/M metagenome (GOLD analysis project Ga0179593, IMG submission 185931) | Vadose zone soil fungal communities from Angelo Coast Range Reserve, California, USA - CZODoug2_1_08_16fungal (PacBio error correction) | ecosystem: Environmental > Terrestrial > Soil >...
CCCTCGAGCCCTTACTAGAGCCATGATTTTTCAAAAAGGAAAAGACGGAAGGGGCAAAGAATGCATCTATCCAATGAGGGAGAGGAAAAACGGAGGCAAAATATTTTCTCACCAACGGGGCCGATAAAAAAAGAATCCCTTTCTGCGGTGCTCAGGCCGGGAGGGAAATCGAAAGTTGATCGAAACGATGAAAAAAAGGAAGGAATGGTCGTCAAAAAAAACGGGGACACATGAAACAAGAAAAGGGAAAAGAATCTAGCGCCCTGGGGGGGGGGCAAAGAATTCTCGGCATCAATGAGAACGAACATCAGCAGCGAAATGCTAAAAGGGGGAGAGAAAAGAAGGCGCGTGCGCAGAGGAGAAATCTCGCGGGACCTGATAAAGTTCTGAAGAGAAGAAAAGGGGGAGATGATTCACCCAAGGGGGATTGCTTGTGATTGGGGGCCAAGGGAAAAATTGCCCTGCGAAAAAAGGAGCCAGAAATCGTGCCGGTGTAAAAAATGGAGTTTTGGGGGGGGGGAGAAAGACGCTGCGAGCCTTTTAAAAAAGAGGAATAGTCGACTATTTCAATGAAGCCAAAGCCGCTAGCAAAGAAAAGAAAGGGGAAAAAAGGAACAAAATCAAACCAATTGCAAAGAAAAGGAGAAGCAATCCTCCTTATCCCAAAGCAAAGAGCAGCCAATCGAATGAGGAGAAGAGGGAAGGGGAAAATTCACCCCAATCCCAAAAAGTTCTTTGTCAGCCAGCGATGGCACTAAATCAACGGAAAAAAAAAAAAGAAGGCTTTTAAATCCCCGATGATGCGAGAGGAGGAAAAGGAGAACTTAATTTGGTTTTGGTCCTGTGGGGGAGAATAAGGCCTTCCTTTCCTTACGAGCAAAAAAAAAAAAGAAGGAGGAAGAACCGTACCCCACCTCATCATTACTGGATGGGGAAGGTCGGCACAACCCCTCACAGAACGCCGTGGTGTGTAAAACACAGGCAATTCGTTGAGAGAGAAAGAAGGAAGAAAGAAGCTCCGCCATTCCCCGCGTTAAACCGGGAAAGAAGAGGGCAAGGGACGCCGCTTTTTTGATACTGGGGCGAGGATCGGAAGAAAAAAAGAGAAAAAGGAAGGAGGGGTTGACAACTATGGGGGAAGGAGTGTGTGATACGTAACCAAGGAGGCCTCCAAAAACCCGACCAACAAAAAGAAGCCCTGCATTTTCCACGTCCTACGAGGGGAAAAGAGAACGACCTCCACGGCTACTCCATCCTCAAGAAGTTCGGGACCGACGGGGAACTCAGCCACAGGGGAAAAAGGGAAGCAGCAATCTCCTCCTCAACTACGGAAAAAGGAAAAAAAAGCGGCCCTCCCTCTCAAATATTAAAGTGGCTAACTGCCGAAAAAGGGGAAAGGAAAAGGGAAGGAAGACGAAACAGGTAGTCTCTGTAGCCCGGAAAAAAACGAAACAGGGCCGACGATTTTTTATGGCACGGGACCCCGTGAAAAAGAACAAAAAGAACGGCATGAATAGGAAGAAAGAAAGGAGAAAAAAAAAAGGAGGGAGACTCAATACATTTTCCGCCGTGGGGAAAAGAGAAAAAAGGAAAACTTCCAAAGGACGAGAGCACCACGTCAAGGAAAGGAAGGAAAGGAAAAAGGATTATTCTCGGTTGTCCAGAGGGGAAAAAGAAAGGGGAATTTTTCCATACTTCCGAGGGGGACCGGGATCCCTTTCCATCCGCGGAAAAAGGGGAAAAAAGGGGGAAAAAAGCTCATTCATTAAAATCATTCCCAGAGGAAGACCTCCTCAACCAAAATGTGAGGAGCAAAACAACGAGGAGAGGGAGGGGGAAAGGAGAAAAAAGGGGGGGCGCCATCCTGCAAAAGTTAAAAAAAGAAATGGCCCCCGTATGCACCGTCTCCTTCCTGCTGCAAGCAAAAAAACACACACGGAAGGGGGGGAAAAAAAGGGAGGTGATAGAAGGAAGCTCCGTGTGTCATACGTGACAGGGGGAAAAAAAAAAAAGGATGTTGCAGAACCCATCTAAAGTGCGTCGCCAGGGGTTTTGGGGGTGGAAGGAAAAAGCACTTTTTTTTTTGGAAGGGAGGAATTCTGGGGATGATTTTTCACATGCCCTTCGGAGGGGCTTGGGGGAAAACGTGTATCTATGGGAAGGATAGATGGGAAAAAAAAGAGGGGAGTCTTTGTAAACTGGAAAAAAGAAGAAACAACCTCTCAGCAGGTCTGCATGGGAGTTTGAGCAAGAAAAGAGGGGGGAGGAGGGAAGGGGGGGGTGGGATTTGCGCGCTTCGGGGGGGGAGAAAGGGAAATGTATTGCGGCGACAGTCCGGAGGGGGCAAAAGCAGGATCTTCTCTTCATGACAGGGGGGGAAGAACGGGTTCTTTTATTCCCTACTCGAACAAAGGGAAAAGGAACAGCCAAAGCGTTGTAGGGCCGCCTTGGCGTTTGAGCAGGAAGAGAGAAAAAACTAGTTGGAGAGAGGGAGGGGGGGGGCGGCTCTTTCGCGGCCGGAAAGAGAGTAATAGCGAGGCTGCTCTTCCTAAGCGAGGAGACAGACGAGCAGGAAGGGGGGGAGGGCTCTTGAGAAAAAAAGGGGGACGGTGCTTAGTTTCCCCAGAAAAGAGGGGCAAGCCATCGCCTTATTGAGGGAGGAGGGGGGAGGAGAAGCTATTGCTATTAATAACGTTGAAAAAAAGGAGTAATTTTTTCGGCTGGGCTCGGAAATACGTGGCGAGAGAAGGGGGAAGGGAAAACACACTCTATAGGGGAAAGGGTCCCAACCTAATTCGGGGGAAAAACTTTGAAGGGGGGGGGGGGAAGAGAAAGACTACTCATGCCGTTGAGTCAAAAAAAAAAAAGACCAGGAATCTCAACTATCACGGTTTAACTCGGGGGAAAACTTTATCAAAAAAGTGGCTTTCCAGCTTGGGGGAGGGAAGAAAAAAAAAGAGGGGTAACACTTGCCTTAAAAAAGGCACATTCTTTGAGTGTTTGTGAACCGGATTCAAAAATCCAATTTCCTTATAGGGGGGGAGAAGAGGAGAAGATATTCTTGGGGTAAAAAAAGCTTCGAGCATAACTTTCAAACAAGAAAGAAGCGCTCATCGGAGGGGAGTGGGAAAAAGGGAGGGTGCTGTCTCGGAGGAGGCCCAGCTGGGGGGACGGACGCGAAAGGGTTTGGCGGGGGGAGGAGGTTTGGTGCTTGAAAGAAAGGGGCCGGTCTCTGAATTCGAATGGCGGGGGACTGTTGTTCTGAAGAAGAAGGGGGATTTTCGTCTGAAGAGCGATTGTTTTGCTTTTTTTTGAGGGAGCCAGGATTTTTGCGACAAAGAAGGAGGGAGGCCCTCGTAGACCTGATGGCGGGGGAACGAGAACCGTCGCTGGCTTATTCCACAACGGAAGGTTGGAACAACCGGGAAAAAAGGAAAGGGGAAGGGACCGTGGGGCGCAGAAAGAGAGTCCATCCATCTCCATCAAAAAAGGGCATAGGGGCACGCGCGTTAAGAGGGGGGGAAAAAGGGAGGAGGAAGTAGGGAAGGGCAAGCGCGATTTCCTTTTTGAAAAAAAAAAATCCGAAAAAGTAGTTGTTGATTGCGACAAGGGGGAAGGTAACCGAGGAGTCTTCCTATGTTTTCGAGGAAAGGAAAAAAAATGAGGGTTTTGAGGGGGTTACTTTCAATCACCATAAACGGAGCCACTTTTCGGGATGGGGGGTGGGGGACTTCTTTGGTACTACAAGGGGGGAAAAAAAAAATGAGACAAATCATTCGCGGCGCAAGAAGGGACAGGAAAAGTTTTGCAGGTAGAAAAAGGGGGAAGACCGCGAAAGGCTTAAAGAAGAGGGAGGGACAGCCCTAATCTCAACGTTGGTGCGAAAAAAAAAAGCCTGAAGCGAATATCGACAAAAGGAGAACCTTCTTTGGCCGGAACGCGGGAGGAGGGGGAAAGTCAGGCGAGCTTATTGCTCGTCAATCAAAAAAAACTAAAAACAACCGGAGGAGAGAAAAGGGCTCTAGCCTTTGTTGAAGAAAAAAAAAAAAGGATGTTCCCGGGCCCAGCATCCCGCTTTCGGAATTTACTTAGCGGAGGGGAGGGAAGGGAAAACCGCTGCAAAAAAGAGTTTGGAACAAAAGAAATTCGCGTCCGAAATACCGATACGCCGGAAATTCAGAGCAGTGTGCGAACGGCAAAGAGGAAAAAAGGGAGGAGAGACGATGCTTTTGAATTAATGGGGAAAAAGGAAGAACAGAAAAACAATCCCGCAGCGAAATTGGCCGGCCTGGTATGGGGGGGAAAAAAAAAAAGAGAGGAAAGCATTCTCGAACCATAAAAAAAAAAGAGAAAATGCTAAATATGAGCACTCACAAGCGAGCCTCGAGGCAAAAAAGGAAAGAAGGGGGGGGGGGGGAGCGCATCCAGTTGCGACCAGGAAAAAAAAAAATCAATCCATTTTATGGCTGGCTGGAACTAAAAGGGCCAGAGCCCCACTGGGAAAGAAGAAAGGAAAGTAGGGGCCGGTTGTCCTCCAAAAGATGTGGAATATCCGCACTAGCTAAAAATAATCGGCCCCGAAAAAAAAGAGAAGAGGATCCCTCGGCGAAAATGAAAGGAAAGGGAATGTCACCAAGAAAAAAAGCAAACCAAGCGCAAAAGCCAGAAAGAGAAAAGAAACGAAGCTCTATCAATCCCATCAGGAAGGAAATGAATAGGGGAAATCCCCCCCCCAAAAAAAAAGTGTCAGCAAGAGAAAAAAAGGAAGAAGAAAATCCTCTCCAGCCCCAATAAACTAGAGGGAGAAGAGAAGCTCTGCTCCTACTAGTCCTTATTGGTTGGGAAGGGGGGTAGGCTCAGAAGCCTTAAATGAAGAGAGAAAAAGAAATATCGTAGCGCCTCGACCGGGGGGAAGAGATTGTTTAAATTGGGTGACCAAAAAAACACCCCTCACATAGAAGCGAAAAGGGGGGGGGGGGGGAGTAAGGGGAAGGTTTTACCACAGGCATTGCGGGAAAAAAAAAAAAGAAAAATCCTCGCAGCAGTCCCGCTTAAAACTTGGGGAAGTGTGGGGGGGAGCGTGGAGGGGAAAAGAGAAAAAGGGGGAGCCGTCTTCGGCTTGATCGAAGGAAGGGAAAAGATTATTTTTTGACAACCTATGGAAGGAATTGGGAAGACGTAACAGGAGAAAAAGGGAAGACCAAATCTCCCGAGAAAGGAAAAAAAAAAAAGGCCATGTTTCCACGTCCAGAAAAAACGAAGAAAAAAAAAGGGCTACGCCATCCGAAAGAGGGGGGGGAAAAGAAGGGAGAATTTAAACTCATCACCGGCCACCAGAGAAAAAAAGACGAATACAAAGGAAGGGCCTTAATCGTCGAGGCGCCGCGAGGAAGATGGGCGCCTCAGATAAAAGGAAGGAAAAGGGAGGGGAGGGGGGAAATAGCCTCCACCTACGCCCGAGCAAACAAAGTGTGCACGCCCATCTCCTAAATCGAACGCAGCCGCCTAAAGGAGGCTGACACCAGAAACATCTTTTGTCGGGGAAGGGGAAAAAAGGAAATGAGATAACTGCTTGGAAAAAAAGGATGTTTCGCCCGCAATAACAATTTCCGGAAGACACCCGCAGCTCACTCAAAACAAGAAAAGGGGGAAAGAAGGAGGAGGTCTCCCACTCAAGGCAGCAGGAAAAGAAAAAAAAAGTATGATGGGCGCGTGGTGTCTGAGGCCCCTTTGAAAGGGGGAAAAAAGAAGAAAGGAAGAAAAAGAGATCCCCTTCCTCTCCTAAAAGAAAAAAAACGATTCCGACCAGCGTCATGCATGAAAGAAAAAAGAAAGCAAAAAAAAAGTGATTGGTAAATAAAAAAAAAAGAGCGCAGCTGACGCACTGTGGAAAGGAAAAAAAAGGAGGACGATCGCCAACAAGTCCTTATGCCACCGGCGCAGGAGGATTAGAACAAAAAAGAAGGGGAGGAAAAGAGGAGATATAACCGTCCTTGTCCAGCCAGAAAGGGGAAAAAGGGGGGAGAATCGGCGGACTTTTTCCAGATTTTGCAAAAAAAGGCTCGAAGGGTGGAGGGGGAGGTGGGGCGAGGAAATGGTGGATCTTGTATATTTTCAGAACTGGTGGGTGCGTTTCGGGGGGAAGGGGAGAAAGGGAGACCGGGAACAAGAAAGGGGGAAAAAGGGGCCGCCCTAACTCGATGACCAGATAATGGAGTGAATTCCAGGAAAGGGGACATTCCCACGACTGCTGAGTGGGTTTGAGTTGCTCGAGTGATTGGCACGTAATGGGGGAGGGGGGGAAAAAAGAAAGGTGTGGGCACAAAGCAGCAGTTTCTTCTCTCATAAAAAACAAAAGGTTCTGGGATTACATGAATACGGGGAAAAAAGGAAAGGAAAAGAAAAAGAAAGGTTATCCGGCTGCAGGGAAGGGGGGGGGAGGAAACGGGCTAGCCGCTACTACTTTTCGAGGGACGGTACGGCTATTTCCGAGGAAGGAGAAAAAAAAGGAGCTCTTCATCCGTGCAAAAAGAGAGGACAAGCTCTACGATCAGTCGAGCGAATAGTGATGAAGGAAGGGGAAGGCTTTCTTAATTTTTTTTCACTTCAGGGGGGAAGGGCGGATTTGAGGATGGCTTATCCTTGGAGTAGTCCACGAGGACGTGTAACATGGGAAGGGGGGGGGGGGGGAAAGGTCTCGGGATCTTGGGAGAGAAAAAAGGAGCCTGTTACGGAAAGGGAAGACGGTTTGGTGGAAAGGGGGGGAAACGGAGGGGGGGGGGGGGAAAAGGCGGGTACTTCCCTAGAAAGAAAAAAGGGGAGTCCTTCAAAAGCGGGAGAATCCTAACGAAACGATCAAAGGTTTAAAGAGGACAGAGAAGAGGGGACGAAAGAAGTTGCGATGAGAAACGCATTGCCTTTGGTGAAAAAAAAGGAATAGCAAATAACGGCGATTCTATGTGAGGGAAGTTGGAAAATTAATTCCCAAAGAAAAGGAAAAGGGGGGGGGGGTATACGGTCGAGGTCGGCAAAAAAAGGGGGGTGGTCCCTCTCGTAGGTCGAGAACGTTTCAAAAAAAGAAAAAAAAAAGGGAAAGGGGAAAGGCCTCATAGCTCAAAAAAAGAAGGAAACGGAGAAGTTTCTTGCTGGGTTGGACGTTTGCCAGCGGAGGGGAAAGGGGGGAAGGAAAGAAACTTTTTTTTGCGAAGGGGGGGAGTCCAACGAATTCATGAAGTGGGATTCTGATGGGGATGGGGAGAGGGGAAGGTGTGCGGCATCAGCGGATGGATGGAAAGGAAGAATATTGGTTTTGGCTTTTTGGGAAAGTCCCCAGCTCGTCGGGAAGGGGAAAAGGGGAAAAGAGGGTAAGAAATGGATGTCCTGGGCCGATTAAAAGCTCAAAAAGGGGAGTCCCACGCAATCTGTTGAGACACGCGGGGGAAAAATAGCGCGCCAAGGAAAAAAGGGAAAGGGAGACGGTCAATAGTCCCCATCCAGCCAGGAAAAGGAAGCGCTGTTCCCGCGCGTAGCAATCAGCAAAAGCTGCGCCTGCCAAGCAAAATAAGAGGAAGGGGGTGTTCAATCGAGGAAAAGAAGAAAGGAGGTGGAGTGCTCAGCTTTGTATCACTTTCGGAGCAAGCTGCCGTGATGGGGGGAAGGAAGAAAGCTTAAGTTTGAAGGAGGAAAGAACCAGTTCTCCTCGCCACCAGAAAAATTAAAGGGCGGGGGGTTTTTCACGAGGGGAAAAGGTCGTGTTTTTGCAAGAAAGGCAAGCCCTTTCTCGGCGCATAGATTGAGAGTGCAGTCGCCAAAGAAGGGGGGGGGGAAGAGGAAAAGAAGGTCCGCGTCATCCCTGGGGGGGAGAAAAAGGTTGGGGAGCAACTCTTTTTGCAGTCCGGTAAAGTCGGAAGTGATAGAAAGAGGGGGTTGCCGGAAGCGGGAAAGGGAACTGGGGCGAGTTGGGCCTTCGTCAATCACAAAAGAGGGAGAGCCTTCAAAAACACAACAACGGAAGGGAGAGCGAGCCTTTGTTTTGATTGACGAAAAAGTAAAAGTGGAAAGGAAAAAAAGTTCCGGCAATAAAAAAAAACAAGCGCGGACTGGAAAAAGGGCTCAAAAAAATGGAAAAAAAAAAAAGTTTCGATTCGCGGTAGGGGGAGAAGACGGATACCGTTTTCGCTTTCTCGGCCGTTGGGTGAAAAAAAAAAGAAAGAGGAAGGCCTTTTGAATGAGGAAAAAAAAAAGGGAAAAATTGTCGTACGCACAGAAAACAGCCGGAAAACGCGAGGTGTTGTACGGCAAAAAAGGAGAGGGGGGGCATCTTCCTCGAACCCATCGGCAAAAAAAGACACGTATATCAAATCACATTTACGACTCATGAAAAGGGAAAGAAAAAAAGAAAAGGTTGGCCTGCGCAAGCCATTTGAGGGAAAAAGAAAAAAGCGCTGAATTTCACTCAATTTTGGAGGGAGGGGGAAGAAGGGGAGGAAAAATGGCCCGCGAAAGAGGTCAACAGTAGTGCCTGTTGGACACTAAAATGGGTTGAATGGAAAAAGAAGGGGAATCTGCCCCCGCATCCAGGGGGAAAAAGAGGAGAAAATTCCCGCGAGCCAAGACTGGACGTGAAGAAAATACGCTTCCTCCAAGAAGAAAAGAAGAGGAAATCCCGCACAAAGAAACTAAAAAGAGAAGTTCAAAAAGAAAGAAAAAAAACAAAAAAAATCCTCCTACGGGCGTTTAAAGAAAAAAAAGGAAGAAACTCGCAAAATTTTCAGAAGAAAAGGGTCCCCGTCCCCTCCTGCTGGCAAAAAAACCGAAAAGATCGTGGAGAAAAAAAGGAAAAGCTTCTGCTCCCTACTAGTCCTTAGGGGGGGGGGAAGGGTGTGAACTTTCCTTCTAGGAAAAACGAAGGACCCCGCAGAGAGGGGGAGGAGACATGTACCCACCTCAGAAAGAGGGGGGAAGTTTTCCAAACTCGATTTAAAAGAAAAAGATATCGAAGGGATTACTGCAGGGGGGGGGGGGAAAAAAAAAGGGGGTTCTCCTCGCCAAAGTCCTGGAAGGAAGAAAAAGGAACCTTGAATTTGAGCTTGTGGCGTCTGAACCACGCCGCTGGGGGGGGAAAAAGGGGAAGAGGAGTATGCTGATATCGGAAGTCCCCAAAGAGGGGGGACAACTATGGCTTTAACACTAGAAGAGAAAAGGAGAGCGCAAAGAAGGAAGAAAAAGAGAAAAAACCGCCGCCCCACTTACGCCGAAGGAAACATACTCGCACTCTCCTTCGACTACCTCCACGCTACGCAAAACTTCACCGACGGCAGGAGGGAAAAAAAAAAGAAAAAAGAACGGGCAGAAATCAAGCTCCCTCCGAAAGAGGCCGCCGAGCGGCCCTCCGCCGCACGAGGAAAACGGGTCACAAAAAGGACGCGAAAGGGGGAAAAAGGGGAGAAGAAAGGAGAGGAGGCTAGCCTTTTTCCCGCCCATCATAAGAAAAAACGAATTTTTAGGGTTCCTTTACACCCTTGCCGAAAAAGAACAAAAAACCAACGGGATGAATCAGAAGAAAAATGAGGAAAAGAAAAACAAAGGACTTTTTTTTTGAAAGGAAGTTTGATACACTCTCAACCTCCATCGCGCACGCCAACAAAGAAAAGGAACAGCGGAATGCCCTCCCACGCAAGGACAGAAGAAAAAAAAAAGGATGGATGATGGCGTCTGTTTTCATCCGATGGGAAAGGTTTTCAAAAGAGGGAGGAGAAAAAGGGGGGGAAGATCCCTTCCATCTCTACACCGTTTCCGGAAAAAAGAAGGAAGGAAAAGAAAATCATCCAATTCACACCAGGAAATCAAAAAATTGGTGGGGGGAAAAGAAACAAGACCCAACACTCTCGCAGCGACGCCAAAAAATGGGGGGGTGAGCAATCGGCACAGTTCCCGCCGAGATCAAGGGGCCCTTCGCAATGCAGGGAGGAAAGGGAAGAGAGAGCAACACAAACGGAGGCAAGGGACCAGTCTTGCCAGCAGTAATTCCCGGTGCAATAGGAAATCGGGGGGAGTGGAAAGTTTGCGACCCCATCTAAAGAAAAGAAGTGGGGGCTGGTATGAAACAAGAAAGGGGGGGGGGGGGGGGGAGTGGCGGTCGAAAGGGGGGAAAAGTGGTATGCCTGCGCTGGTCCTGGGGGAGTTCCGGAAACGGGGGGGTGAAGGAAGTGGGGGGAGAAGGAACATCTGACTCTTTGAAACTTCCCAAAAAAGGGGGAAACACCAAAAAAACAGAAAACGAGTAAGGAAAAAGACAAGGTGCTTTTTATCATCAGAAAAAAAAAGATTTTTTTTTTAGTTCTTTAAGTTTGATTGGGAAAAACGGCCGTTAAAGGCGGGGGGAGGGGAAAAAAGGGGGGGACAAGGACTTTCACAAGTTCTCTTCTCTGTCAAAAACCTTTCTGTTATTCCCTGAACGAAAAAAAGCGTTGGAAAAAAAGCGTTAGTCGGAAAGGGAAGAGGGGAAGAAGAAGGATGGCGGGGAAAAGTGCCAGCTCTACTACTTGGAAAAAAAAAGGGGGAGAGATTTAGCGGCCCTTTTCTTCGTTAGCCGTAAGAAAAAAAAGGAGCGGGGGACAGCTTCGCGGAGGATGAAAGGAGGAAAGGGAGGCTCTTGAAATGATGAATTAGAAACTGATTGTTTTTCCCTGTAAGAGACGGAACAGTTTTCGTAGCTCGACTAAAAAGTTGGAGGTGCGTCTCCTTCGAAGTTTGCGAGGACGAAAAGGGTGGGGCGTTCTCGGAGCTTGGGCGTTGCGCTCCTCCTGTTGGAAAATCACAAAGAGGGGGGGGGGGAAACAATAATTTCCTTGGTGAAGCCACGGAAAAAAAGAAATCGCAGACTACTATCAGGGGGAAAATCAGAGGCGGCAATAAAAAATAAAAAAAAGGACGAAAGGTAAATCTGGCCGCCTGCTATGAGAGAAGTTGGCTATGAGAAACATTTGTCCTTTGGTCAAAAAAAAACACTTCAATTTCTATTTGAGGGGGGAGGGAAGAGAGGGCAAGTCCCAATCATGTTCCTTATTGAGGGGGAGCGGAGGAGACTCCGATAAGGGCCGTGAAGAAATTTAGGAAACGTTTCAAAAAAAAAAAAAAAGATAAGGAGAGATCGATCTCTCCCTCATCAAAAAAAAAGTTTCTGGAAGAGGTGGAGTGCCAGCGGGAGGATAAGGGGGGAGCAATAACTTTTTGGGGAGGGGGGGGTGATTTCCACTCATTCATCCGTCACGGAGATTATCGAAAAAGGAGGTGATTTCGTGGGAAGGAAGGGAGGAGGAGGACGCTTGGAGGGAGCGCAAATCTTGGGAAAAGGAAGGGGGTGAAATTCCACGGTCCATTTCTTGCTCGACAGCCTATAGCCCTGGGGAGGGGGGGGAGAAGAGAAGGAGATTCTTGATATAACCTGTTGACGACACCGTAACGGTAAAAAGAGACGGCCCAGGGGGGAAAGGCGAAGGAATAGTCCATCCAGCCCATCAAAAAAAAAAGCTGTGGCGCGCGTTCCGTCATCAACTGGAGGACATCATTCCAGGAAAGGGAGGGAAAAGAGAGGAGGGCGCCAAACGGAGGGGGGAGGGCCTCCTCTTTATCATTTGAAAAAATGCACGGAAGTGGTTAGGGAAGACGAGGAAGTTTTCCGGGTACGGAAAGGAACGTCGACGTCTTCAGAGGGGTGTGCCTTTTAGGGGAAGGAAAAGGGCTTTTTTGCCGAAAAAAGACGCGAGGCGCACATCGTTTTCGGGGGAGGAGACAGGGGGAGAACGCGGAAGAGAAAAAAAGGGCAGTAATCTGTTAATTTCCGTGAAGGGAAACGTTGTTATCAACTCTTTGGGACAGAAGGGAAATGCAAAGAGGACTTCTTCTTTTGAAGAGGCTGTTGACGGTGAAAGAAAAGAGAGGTCAATCAACACC
>Ga0179593_1470695_pt1 | contig 11954 bp, 12 predicted proteins | sample CZODoug2_1_08_16_FD_185931 | JGI IMG/M metagenome (GOLD analysis project Ga0179593, IMG submission 185931) | Vadose zone soil fungal communities from Angelo Coast Range Reserve, California, USA - CZODoug2_1_08_16fungal (PacBio error correction) | ecosystem: Environmental > Terrestrial > Soil >...
GCCAGGAGGGGGAATTACTGGGGGGGCGTGGAAGAAAACATGGATGTTTTCAGTCGTAAAACATGGGGGTCTGTTATACAAGAGGACACAATTATCACACCATCCCGCGAGACATGGGGCGTGCTAAAAAAAAAACACGAAAGGTCTCCCCGTCATCTTGGTCGGAGAGGGAAGCTCTCGAGAGATTGCAAGGACGGCCGCATTAAACAAAAGAAAAGACAAAGGCAAAGCAAGGGAACATTTTCAAGGAAAGTCATTCATCATAGGTGGGAAGGACTGGGGAGGACACAGTGATCGGAAAAAAAGGGCATACAAACATTAGAAGTGCGAAGGGCCATGGAACAAAAGAAGAAATCACGATTCAGGGTCAAAACTCGCGGGCACTCAGGGGGCAAGGAATTAACCGTCCAGAACACGGACCATCTATCGCGCAGAATAGGGAGGACAGAATAAAAAAAAAGTGTGTACGAACGCTTGGGGCAGAAGCCACCAAAATCCGAGGGCAAGGAAATTGACACACGAAAGGGACGATCAGGAGAAAGTAAAAAAGACCTTTAAGGGTAGTTTGTCCCGGAGCAAACCCGAAAAGCAGGGACACAGAATGTGCCCGGACACCAAAGGGGTTTAATGACTTGCAAAGGGGTTTTTCATTCTTGATCGCTCGGGACGTTGGGGCCTTCGGGGGAAACATAACGGGGGGGATGGAAATGCACATATTATAAGGGGGGGGGAAGGGGGGACGTTGAAAAATAGAAAGGAAGACCCAAGTCACCCTGATGAAAAGACAACAAAACTATCTTGACATCTCACCATCACTAAAACCCAAAATAAAGAAAAGCTTAATGCCAAAGAAGAAAGCTTCAAAGAAAAAGGAGTGCGGGGGGAACAGGTAAAATTTATAAACTTGGTGTTCCTACTTTCGCACACTAAGTGTGGGGGGGGAAACATAAGATGGTACTTGTCAAGAAAGGCCCACTGATCTAACAAGTAAAGCCACAGATTCCCCCCAATGGTCTAAAGTCTTATAGCAAACCTCTTGGCTGGCTACGAAGAGGCTCGATTGGGGGAGTAAAGAGAAGAGAGTGGGGGTCATCAGAACCTAACCCGTTGGAAGAGACGGGTCCCACGGAAGTACTCAAATCGGGGACCATGCGGGAGGAATAGCTCTAACCTCAGGCGTTCCTCGGGACTAGATGTTTAGTGCAGCCGAAATCGGAAAAAAAAGAGGAAATTGAGCGTCAGAAAAGTTCCAAAAGCGATTTCTAAATCAATGAAAAAAAAAAAAGGGAGGGGAAGGGTGGTCACACGCCATCAAGAGATCAAAAAAAACACAAGGGAGGAGGAGTAAAGAGAAGATCTTCTTATGTAAAAAAAAATGAAAGACTTCTTAATGAAGCAATATGATTGCTCAAGCACGTTGGGAAAATTACAGATTAACGCCGTCAATGAGAATGTTCACGAAGGGCTGGTAAAAAATGAACAGAAGGAACTGGAATTTCAACGAGAGGTCAGGAAAATCTAAGTTCTCGGAAAGTACATGTCGGGCGGAGAGGCAGCTGGGAAAAAAGAGTATCAAGGGAGTTAAAAGGGGGATAAAAGCGTAGTAGAAACTTTTACGCAATTCTCGGCATGGAACAGAAGCTGAGAAGCAATCGTTAAGAGGTGAGTGGGGGACCTTATCAATTAAGGTCTTTAACATGGGCCAGTGAAAGTGACTCAAAAACGGGGAGTAGGAGGGGGGACTAAAAAATATGGGGAACGTTTCGTCCAAGACAGGTCTGAGATCTTAGAAAGGAAGTCGGCGTAATTAGGTTACCATGGATTTAGTAGAGACGTAAAAAAGTGCATCAGGGGGGATGGTTGGTGTGCCTGAAGACTGGTCATGGGGGGAAAACAGTTTTGGGAAAAAGATCTCCCAAAGTGGCCTAAAGGGCCATATTGCACGATCTGAGAAGTAAAAGGGGAGAACAGAGGATCTCCAAAAAAGGTTAAAACAAAAAAGGGAAAATTGGGGTTGCGGGGGAAACGAGTCTGACGACGTAGGGTTAAAGAACAAAAACGGACTTGGAGGCTGGGGAAACATTAAATTAAGGCCAGGGGGGTGTAGGAGTTTTCCCGTTAAAAAGCCAGCGGAGGCAGTGGGGGGGCCAGGGCATGGGCAAACACCTTCTTGAAAAAAAAATGAGTTCCGGTTTACAAAAGTCAGCTTGGAGCGAGATGAGCGACGGAAGGAATTCGTTGAGTGCCTAGGAAGAGGAGCATACCAATCTGGGATGTAGGCATCGCTGTTGGAGGGGACTTGACCTCGTCCAGAATAAAAAAATGTGCTCAAAGAACGTGAGAGAGCATCACGTTTGCCTCTCCATAAAACGTAAAATGAAGTAGATTGTTGAATCATCCAGTACAGAGGAAAGGGGATGTAATTTTTGAGACCAGGGTTGTGCCTTCAAGGGGGGAAGATAGCCGCGGGAGTAGAATAAAGAAAAGATGAAATGTCCTGGCGTGGGCGGTCACGGGGAGAATGAGGGGAATGGGGTGGTGAGCCTATGACTGTCCAAACAAGACAGGGCCGACATTGGACAAAAAAAATGCACACCTGTGGGAGTTAAAAACACAGAACGGGAGTAGACACCGACGCGAGAAAGTGTTTTGAAGGTGTATGGGGGGCGCGTTAGTGCGGGGGGGAAAAGAGGGAAACTAAGACGATTCGATCCAGACGGGGGGGAGATGAATCAACCGATGGTTGTTACAAAAGTGGGGGAGCAACTCAAGAATACTGTACGTAAAAAGGAATGGGTTTTTCAGGTTGCGTGTGCATTTAAAAAATGGCTAATGAATTGGTCCGGCCCCGAGGGTGTTAAGGCGAGGCCGGAGGGACTAGGAGTGGGTGTTCCCTTAACAATTTAGGGGCAGATACATTCCTTGGCGGACCTTGAGAGGGAAGGAAAGGTCCAACAGAAAACAACTTTCGTGACCCTCTGGCGGCGGGAAGCGGGGGAGTTTTCACAAAGCCTCATTCGAGAAAGGGGTCCAAACTGGTGGGCAAAGCTCAATTTTGGAAAAAGGGGGTAGTGAAAAAAACAGCGCGTGAGTACGAAACGTATTGACAGGGTACGGGGGGAAAAGGACAAAGAAAACATCCCATCTCGCACCCAACCAGAATTTAACACTGGAAACAAAAAAGTTTTTTGTAGAAAAAATAGTACAAGGGGAAACAAAAAAAGGAATTAGCCTTCAAAATCAGAGAAGGGGATCAGCGGCCCGAGAAAAAAGAGAAATGATGGCGAAAAGGGAAGAATCAAGAAGTCACAAGCGAAATTGGGATAAGGACGAGAAGGAGCCCCTGAACACGATGTCCTGAAGAGCGGGAGTACGAAAACGGGCCATGTGGACTAACGCTGAACCCACAGGAATTTCTAATAACAAGCTTTCGAGGGGGATCTATTAATGCAAGCGAGAAATGGTTGCATTCTGGATACTTCAAGAAAGTTAAGAGACTTCAAAACCGTCCCTCGTTATGGACCCTCTGGACAAAAGACAGGCAAATGAAGGAAAAAAGAGGGATATGACCCTCGCAGAGGGTAACAGAATGTGAGAGGAGCGATCTTAACGGATGGTTTCCAGCGGAAAAATAGACCCTGTGCTTGAAAAGGGGGGGTTCTATGACTTTCGAAGAGAAACCTAAACGAAGAGGTGGAAGGAAGAGTGTGACCTTATGGGGGGGGTGTGTGTAAAGCACCGAATGAGGGCGGCGGACCTTGAGGTCGTGAGGGGAAGAGGGGAGCCCGTAAGAGGGGGAACTAAAAATAACTCATTCCCACAAGTTCACTATCAGCCGCAACGCGAAGATCGGCTAGTGGAGGGGACGGGTCTCAAAAACCATAAAAGGAACACGGCGGCGGAGTGAGTAAATGGAGCAAAATAAACGAATGACAGCAGGGGGCCATGAAAACGCTTTCCGATGGGAAGAAATGGGACCTCCCTCAGGAAAGCGGCCACGGGGAGCCAATCTCTGTTCGTGGAACTGCGGAGCGAAACAAATCGGGCCGCGCCACCACCGTGAACACAGCCTCAAAATTCAAAGGTAAAGGGGGGGAGGTGAATCGTCCGTGGGAAACAATGTTGAAAGGGGAGATGTCGAGGGGGTGACAGTGGAAACCACACGGGCCCCTTGGGACAATTCAAGGTTGAAAAGTTCAAAGGGTTTCCTAAACGAGTGAAAGAGGTCAGAAAGGGAAGCTGAGGAGGCACCTGCGACTGGGCGTCAAGGTTGGCAAACAAAAACAAAGAAAATAAAAGCAGGGGGACAAAGGGCGAATTCCAAATCGCAGGCTAATCTTCCTTTGGAAATAAACCATCCCAAGGGTGAAGCAGGCACCGAGGACTCTACCAGTTTCCTGCATGTGAATGGGTAAGGGGCATACCAAGTGGACCAAGAAAGCGGAATTGAACGGAGAAAGCGACCAAGTGGTTTTGGTGGACGAACTGACCTACATTGTGGGGAGCGAATCGCGCCCATCGAAGCTCACTGCAGGGAAATGACAAGGGGGAGACCAGGTTGCGCTGAAAAAAAAGCCTTTCGAAATCGACGAAACTCAACGCGACATCAGTTCCAATGACCCCGTGACCAGCCTGCATGTGGCCTCAGGAACGCGCAAAAGGGGGAAGCGAGGCAAAGAAAAAATGGGTCGGCGCGGTCCGGTGTGGCGTGGGCCTGAAAGAGGCACAGTAAGTCGCAAGAAAAGGAGAATAAGAGTGGGAGATGGGAAATCTCAAATTCAAGTACTATGAGTGGACTGTTACTGGGAACCGTATGAAACTTTCCAGCAGGGAAGGCATGATGGTTTCTTTTAATCTTGGAAAAAAGACAAAAACAGTTCTTTCTGGGTAAAGGGGGGTGTTGCCACCAACAATGGTTTTGGGGGAGGATCGTATTGCTAAGAACTAATAAGGGGAAAAAAAAATTCTTAATAGAACAGGGGGGGAAACACTGGAATGGAAAATGAAGAGAGAGATCAAATACAAAATGCGTTTCAAATCGAGGGGGAAGGGTTCTCTTTGGGGAAGACCCTCGCTATACACGATTGCACGGTGGTACCGCAAGGAAGGGGGGCCACAAAACTTCGCCTCAGGTTACAAAATCCCTTGATTCACAGTCACAGGGAACAAGTAAAAGAGAACTGCCGGTCATTTCGAGACAAAGGGGGGGGTGAATTTACTGGGTGCGGAGTGATATCTTACCAAATGGCTGATTGGAGCTTCTGGGGGAATTCACAAAAGGGGTTTTCGACGCAAAAGGCAAAAAGTGTTCACCACCAGTTTAGGGGGTAAATATGGGTCAGCTAGCCGAGAAAAGGGCAAGGCTGCAGTGCCTTGGTCAGGAACAAACTATGACATCCAAAGAAAAGGAAGAGCCCGCGCAAATACTCCAGAAAAAGCGCCGACTCAAAGGTGGACCCTGCCGGGGGATGTTACCTTTTGAGACTGGCCGAGGATGATCCCGGCGAGACCTTACGGAGACGGCTGACGAATGGCCGGAACCAAAAAAGCCGCGGAAAGCTAAAAGAAAGCGAAGGAGGAGCAGGGAACCTGGGGGGGAAAAAAAACACAAAACTGGGAGCCTAACGGAAGAAGCGAGGGGGACCAAATTGGGGGGGGGGGTGATACCTTCGCACCAGGGGAAAGGGGGGGGAAAAAAAGAGATCAAGGGTTGGAATCGCAGAAATGAATTGCAGAGTCGCTGGAATTAATGCGAGGGGTACTGCGCCCCTCGAAGCCAACAAGAAAGGGGGGTAGTTTATAGCGTGAACCTTATGAGTCAGAAGCAAACAGAAGGAACGGGACGGCAAACGAACAGGCGCACCTTAAAGAACGAATAAAAAGCTAGACAGAGCTTTTCCGGCACACACCAAAAATACCTCTGGGAAGACGATCAGAAGGGGCGACATTCAGGAAGAGCGAAGCAGTGAACCCATCTCTCCTATACACAACATCGAGGGGGGAGATTTCAAAAAAAGTCGCATTTCTCCAAGAACCCAGGCAACGGGTAGGATTGCGGCGCCGCAATCAACTGACGAGAATTCAAAAAGGAGTGTGGCAACTGGTGAACCCACTCTGTTAATGCAAACTTGAGGATCGCAAGAAGTGGAGAGGGGGCCGATCAATAAACATGGGATCGTTCAACGAGAATCAGCCAAGAATTCTCGAGGTTGCAAGAAAACCAATCGATAAGAGCAAAATGGCGTTGGGTCGAACGTGAAAAATAAATCCGTCTGAACGGCACGGTTTAAGTGACGTTTTGTGAGAAGACGCTGACAACCAAAAAAAAGGGAAGAAGTACCTTAGAAGACACTAGCTTTTTAAACTTAAGGTCTTTTTGTACGTCGAAGACCATGGGGGTGACAAAAATAAATCGAAAAAAAAAACGAAGGATAGGGAAAAAATTCAATTTCCGCCGGCAGACGTAACAAAAAACCCTTAGTTTTTTCCACTTGAGGGTCCCGTGAAAAAAGAACCTGGGAAAAAACTGGTTTCCATCGCGACAAACCGAGTCACACGTAACCAAGGGGGCACGAGAGGTCGATCGCAAACCACAACGCCAGTGCGCGTAAAGATGTAAAAATGCCGATTAGAAGTAAGGGGGCCCATGCGGTCAATCTTTATCAGAGGCTGTGCTTTCTTAGGACGACACAACAACGGGGGGCCCGAGGCGCAATTGCCAGGCTTCAGATGGGGAACCATTAACCCCGTGATTCCAGGGGGAAGAAAGAGAATAGGAAAAGCTAAGTGATATACACTCCGTGGTCCGTGGTACTACCATGGCAAGGATGGAAAAGATGTGGCGGACTCTTAGATATTCTTTGGGAATCAGCGACGAAGAAAAATGACGAGTCTGATCCCTCTGACCTGAAGGAGAGTTGGGTACCAAACAGGACGCGATCCCTCTTGGGAGGTAAAAGAGACGGCGTGAGGGCAGGGGGTCAAAAACGCTAACAAAAAAGGGCAACTGACGTTGAGGGAAATGTACTAATGTAATTCGCGATCCAATGCACTCGTGAGGTAGTAAAAATTTGCCTTGAAGAAATTAAGCCATAAACCGTCCCAGCGAAAAAGGTCAATGCAAGGATTGCTTCATTTGGAACAAATGACCGTATCGGTTGCAAAAAAGAAGGGCAAAGAAAGGGGACCAAGCTTCGGGCAGCCGAAACCTGCAAGCACGAATCCAGATGGAGTAGGGAACCAAGGTGAAAGAAGAATTTAAAAATAGGTAACTCGGAAGGTCCCTGCAACGCGGCCGTCAGGGGGCGGGGGGGGGAGGAAGAATCTGTCCAAGCCGCAAAAAAACAGAAAAGCGGCAAAAGGGGACCCCAAAACAAGACAGGAAATAAGAATTGATGAGTCGTTGCTCTTGAGTTCTTGCGCGGTGCCAGTAGGGGTCTTTGGAGAGGTGGGGGTCAAACCAAAATCACGCAGCCCTGCAATAAAGTATCAAAAGAATACGTTATTCAAGGGTTTACAACTAAAAGTCGGGGAGGTGTCGAAAACAAGTGCACAATTTGAGCGAAAATGCGGAACAAATCAAAAAAATACTCGGTGGATAGAAGGCAGAGGTCCACGGTCCAACAAACTTCCTCAAACAATGGGAGACGAAAACAAAGGGCCCAAAGTGAACCGCGGGAAACTTGTGTTAACTTAGAAAGCAATCAAGAGGAATAAATGACTGCTAGAAGGGGGTTGGAAAAAAATGTAACCCCCATGCCTGGCCACTAGCGTAATAAGAAGGGGCGGCACCAGAGAAAGAAATTCGAGTTTTGGAAGGTGGCTAGATGAGGGAGGTTGAAGTCCGTTTCTCAGAAGGTTAAGCAATCAACTTTCTGGTCTCGGGACGTAAAGTTCTGAGGCAATAATGGTCCAGCCAAAATTGGTAAAACAAACTCCAGACGAAGACGTGCACGTGTTTCGGAAGAGCACCACCGCCATTAAGCTGCGTCTGGAAAAGTCCCAAAAGAAAAACCGGAAATCCCCGCAAATCACTTTTGGGACAAAAAAAGAATTGTCGCAAAAATCGTCATAAAACAAACTCGAAACGTTAAGGAAGCAAAAGTGACGCCGTCTCGGCATGAAGACCGGACCACAAATGGACCGAGCAGAACACGTCTCTCAGACGGCAGCGTCCTATGGAGTGAAGCGTAACTAGTCTGCAACGTGGGAAAGGACCTCTATTCTCGTGACGAAGCAAAGGCGGCCGATGAACAAAAAAATATTTCCGTTCTGAGCTCAGAAAAGGGGGGGTTTGGTGTGGTTCCCCTCAAAGGAAGGAAAGAGAAATTCATGGAGCAAGGGGGGAGGAGGAATGCAAGGAAAAAAAAAATTCGTTACGGCAAGGTCGGAGAACACCAGGGTTTGGAGAGACGGAGCAGGGGGGCAAGGAGGAACCCTTCCGGTTGCAGTTGGTGTTTAGGGTAATTTGAGAAAGGCAAGATGAAGGAAATAAAGCTTCCGGTGGAAAACCGAGTAATAAGTTTCCTTGAGGAAAATTAGGAAAAACAAAAATAACCTTCGGAGACGCAAGGAGGGGAGTGGAGCTTAAACCAGCACACTGCTTCCTGGTGAATTTAGTGGTTTGCTTCTCTGGCACCAATGGAAAAGGTCCTTAGAATAACTCACTCCAGTACAATTCAAGAGAAAAGGAAATCGGTGGCGAACCCGCACCCACTAAAGGGGCACTTAGTGGCAAAAGAGGGAATGGGTAAAAGCTAGAAAACTAATCACCGCGGCACAGGAGGAAAAGAAACCGAGGGACGCAAGAAGCTCACGTGAAAAAATTGGAAAAGGGAAGGCGCTAACGAATGAAAAAAACTGCAGAGAGTAAGTGATTGGTTATCCTTCTAATTAAGGAAGGAGACGAAACCTACTAAAAGAGGTTAGAAAATCCGAAAAGCCGCAGAAATTGAGATCGGGAGGGAAAGTGCGGAAGGGTTCAACAACCAAACAACCGTGAAAAACGCAAGGCACACGGCGAAAGACTCAAAAACGGACAAAAAAGGGAGTTAAATGGGGGCCGTCGTGTTGTAATATGGCAATGTAACCTCGTTGGGGGGGGGAAAACAACGACGCCCCCTGGAAGTGGACTATGGAGGGGTATTAGGGAAACTCAATACCCTACGCAAGTAAATGCTGCCAATCGCGTCTGCGCGGAATAAAAGGAATATGGTGTGGGGAGGGAGTTCAAAAACTGCCTGGTCTTGCATGAAGAGGACAAAAAGAACCAAGCGCCCGATAAAACGCAAAAAAGTCAACTCCAAAAGAACACTCCAACCAGTAAAAAAAAGGTAATACAACTCTGGCATAAGGCTCCGGATCCGAAAACACGGGGCCATGGTCAGACCACAGTGGGGTAAACAAGAACGCAAAGGGAAAACGGACTTCTATTGCGGCGGGAAAGGCGAGTGTGATAGAGCAAACCAGCAAAAAAAACATCATTTAACTGGTACTCCAGCTCGAGGAAAGAAAGTTGGACTCCTAAGTTTTAAACCTGTTACCTGGCTGGTGCACACGGGTCCAAAGCAAGGATAAAACAGCTGAAATCTCCAGGTAGACTGTGAGGGGAGTCAGACTTAATTAAAAATCCGTATTCTCGCCAGCCCGCTGCAAAGAGATAACACGGAGAGCTGTGAACGGAGACAGTCAAGCCGGGCGCGTAAATTAACACGAAGATGCCCCCATAGTAGGAACAAAAAGCGGAGGTCAAACAGAGGGTTTTGTCTGGCTCCTTTGAGCGAAACCCCCATAACAAGCTGAATGGCTTGGTCACAAAGCAAAGGGACTTTCGGGAAAAGGTAGAAACCAGCCAAAGATTCCTGGGGGGTCAGGTGAGAGAATGCCCAAGGCAGGAAGTGATAAGGGATGGGGGGGCCTCGCATCGGGGGTCAAAAGGAAATCATGTTGGGAAAAGGAAGATCTCAGGCTGGGGGTCCCGCCCATCTAGTGAAGGTGGTGAGGAGCCTGGATTTTCTAGATTCGGGGTGCTCCCGGACGGAGGGGGCACCATCGCAGGGAGTGTCCCGGAGAATTGGATGCATGCAGGTCAAGAAAACTTGGGTGAAATAGGCAAATTAAAACCAGTTGAGAGAACTTCGAAAGCTCACGCGAGTTTTTACAGTCGACTGAGACCCGCCCAGGAGTCTAAGAAAAAAGGGGTTGATGTGGCGCGGGGCGGCCGGTTTAAAAGAACCCTCTAGTTAAGCGGACAGAAAAGTGTGGGAACTTAAAAGCCACCACAGGGAACCATCCCGCTGGCAGGAAAATGCGCACTAGTAAAAGTAAGACACGTCAGAATACCACTTTAATCAAAGCACGGAGGAAGGGAGAAGACCACAGCGCACGTTTCCGTGAACATTAGTGCTTGGCGAACCACGAAAAACTCAACACTGAATGGTAGGGCATCAAGACCTCTGAGGAAATTCACTCGAAATGAGGAAACGCCCCCGACGAAAAGGAAACGTATCCCGCGCAACATAAAAAACGAGAAACAGAGGGAGCGCAAAATAAGTCGCGCGGGGAGGGGGAATCAAACGTAGGAGGGAAAGGTGAAACCAGGGAGCGGTGTCCTCGGGAACATGTGGTGAGGAGAGAGACAGTAAAAACAAGGATCACACAAAGAAAAACTCGGCACCGCGTAAAAACCACCAGAAAGAGGGTCGTGCACAGAAGTGTTCTATAAAAACGCTAGATCAAGTGAACGGAAGGTCTGCAAAAAAATGGCGACAACAGTCACCCTCACCTGTGGAACAGGGGTAATAGAAGTAAAATATCCCTCAGTCTTTGGAAGGGTCCTGGCGAGACAATGTAGGGAGAAGCCCCTGCGTAAAAGACTTTAGGGGGGGTCGGTTCCGCCCATCCACCAAAACAGCGAAGAAAAATAAAAAGAACAGGGGAGAAGATCAGAGCCCATTAAGAAAAAAGTAAAAAAAAGCGAAGGCCGTCGCGCAGCCAAAGAGAGGACATATCTGAAAAAACAAAGGGAAACTGGAAATTTTGATACGAACGTGTGGAGGAATGGCCAAAAGGCAATCGCAAAGCCAAGTTAAAGTGGAACAAGGAAGCCAAAATCCTAAAGTCAAGGAGGAAAAGAAATCAAGGTAATTGGGGGGGGTGACTCTGCATAAAACAGAAAGGGGGAGGACAGTTCATAGTGGACCCCACAACCACGGGGTAATGAATGGAAACGGGTTTGGTGGAGTGTAAATCCGGATATGAGACGTTTTGTGTGGTCTAACATGTTTGAGATTGGCCAGTTCGCCAGCATTCGAGGACCCAAAAAGAGGAAATCTTTCATAAAAAAGGGGGGATCGTGAGTTTCCAACTCGGCTGGGACCCAGAAAGGAGAAAAAAAAGGGAATAAACTCAACACTACCCTAGTAGGAAAGAACAAACCGAATCGAAGAAACGAAAACTCTCCCGGTCGAAAAGAGAACTGAAAAAGAAAGCGTCGAAAAGGGGGCAAAAGTAAATGATGGATCGAACGGGGTTCAGAAGAATCTGCGGCAGGGAGACCCACACGGGGTTTTGGAAAAGCGGGCAGGGGAAAACTTAAAAAACCCGACCATTGATATCACAATTCCCCCGCGTCACCTTGACACAGGAGTGTCCAAAAGCAGATGGGCGTTTCTAACATCCTGAGGCGAAAAGGGGGAGGGGAAATGAATATACGAATATTGTAAAAGGAACCTAACCGTTCAAGATCTCTTCAAAGTAGACTACGGAAACCGGCATGTAAAAGCCTTAAAGGCATTAGAGCGTCGAACTCACGGAGGGGCAAGCTTAGCTGGAGTTGCAAAGCCAGTCGAGGAACGAGAGCAATAGGAGGGAGAGGGAAAACATCACCTGCTAAGATAAAAAAAAAAAAAAAAGAAAGAAGCCGCAACTGGGATGGTGAATGGTCCATACCAGAC
>Ga0179593_1576646_pt1 | contig 11954 bp, 15 predicted proteins | sample CZODoug2_1_08_16_FD_185931 | JGI IMG/M metagenome (GOLD analysis project Ga0179593, IMG submission 185931) | Vadose zone soil fungal communities from Angelo Coast Range Reserve, California, USA - CZODoug2_1_08_16fungal (PacBio error correction) | ecosystem: Environmental > Terrestrial > Soil >...
AAGGAAGACCATGGCTGAAGTGGAAGGGGGAAAGAATCCTCTGTCTGTATTAAACTGAAGAAAGAAAGGGCAGGGGCTGCGGTCGGGGGAAAAGAGGTTTGCACCCCGGCGCAGAAAAAAAAAACAGCGCTGCAGTCCAAAAGAGAATTCGGGAAAAAAGAGTTGAACTTAGCGCACTAGCCAATTAGGTGCGCGTATGCGCATTGGGTCGTAACAAATCAAAGAAGGCGACCCAGCCGGAAGGAAACTCTGGTTAAAAGGGAAATTCCATGCTTCGGCTATGGTCAAGGTGAAGGATCCCAGTCTTAAAATCCGCGGTGGCCAGCTTTCCAATGAAGAGGTCCGGGAAGAGGAGTAACCGCTAAAAAAAGGAATCTGTTGGAGGTTCGGGATTAAATGAGGGAGGTGAAAAAGGTCGCAGCCGGAAAAGGGAGGGGGACGAAAACCTTCTCTTGGGGAGGGAATCTCCCAAATACTCATAGGGGTCATTAACAGGGCGAGTGGCAGGGGGATCCTTGCGGAAAAAAGGAAGAAAGAGCTCGAAAAGGGGGAGAGGGAATATGCTTTATCCGTAACATAAAAGAAACCCAGGGGCACCATTCATCAGAGGCTTTGGTGTAGGCGTGAACATGCGAACAGGTAACCGGGTTCAACCAATTTTTCTAAACTGAAAGAGAAGAGCGTGAGGTGAGAAAAAGGAACAAAAAAATGCAAACCAGCAAAGAAGGTCTCCGGCCGGAGTCGGGGTGCTGACTATTTCGGAAAAAGGGGAGGGACCTTGAAAGCGGGTCTCTTCTATGGTTGCAAGAAAAAATCACGTTCGTATGCGCGCAAGACCGGCAACAACAGAAGTGATTGCGAACGGGGGGAAAAAAGAAGCTCGATTGATATTTTTTCACGACGAAGTTGTTTCAGGGGGGGGGTAATACAAAGGGGGAAGCAAAGGCATCATTCTCTCTCTGTCGAGCTGCTGAAACAGAAAAAATCTCTTTCCGCTTGGGAAGGTTCAACATGCTGCGGGAGAATCTCCAGGAGGGGAGAAAAACGCCGAGATTCCAGGGGAAAAAGTGCGATCCACGAAAAAGGACCTTGGAGGAGGAAGGTGACGAATTAGAGAGGGGGAAGCCCAAATGGAAGTACCGCAATTTCTCTATGGTTGGGGATAGGCTCCTGAAGGATAAGCGCGGGAAAGATAGAAAAACCGGGAGAAATCAATCTGACAATGACTGGGGAGTAGGTGTTGTGGTTGGACACGGATCCCCTGGCGGCCGGGGGTCACGGCATTTGGCAGCTGGTGAGAGGAGGGTGGACCATCAAAAAGTTGCCTGTAAAGTGGCGTCTTAGGAAAGGGGAAAACCATTTGACAGCGCTTAGGTCCTCATGGAATCAAAGGAGCCCCTGATACAAAGAGGAACGCAACGGACAGACGAAGGTTTTTTTCCTTTTGCGAGAGCGGGTCCGAGCGGACGGAGGGGCTGGGGGTTGGTTCCGCCCTGCCAGAAAGGCTTCGGGAGAAGCGGCCTCAATAAGCCCATGCCAGAAGATGTCCAATGAGGGAGCCCTGTACGCCCCCAGCTGAGGTTCAGGGTAGAGATAATTGAGGAAGACAATTTGGCAAAGAGGGTAATGCGGTAGCCAAGAACAAGAGAGCGGAGAATGGCACGATTTTATTCTCACGCTGAATAATAAGTGGGAGGGGGAAGGGGGAGAGGAATTAATCTGACTTTCACCGAAAATTCACGATCTCAATCAACCAAAACAAAGGGAGGGGGGGGGGTTCGGAGAGCGGAATTGTGCGTGAAGGCCCAGACTTCAGCAAAAAAGACTACCCCTGTTAGGAGGTCCAAAACCCCGAATACAATCTTAGCAGGCATGCTCTTTGGCATCTTGTGAAAAGGAGGCGAACCCCGCCATTAGGGGTGGGGAATAAAGGGAAGTAACCCTCCTATGATTCAGGTGGATACCCTTGAAGTCCATAATAGAGGGAGGGGCTATGTAGATGGAAGGAAACGAAAGAAAGAGTCCATCATGTAAACAAAAAAAAAGAGATAGATCTAATGAGCCCTCTATGTAGTCGAAAAGGAAAAAACCTCGTCTGAATGGACTCATGGTAGGAGACGGCTAATTCATTAGGGACCTACCTGAAAGGGCAAATCTGCTGAGGGAGTTATCGAACCATACCGGGAGGGGGAGGGGGCATCTTAGGAGAGCATCTCTCTTCAAAGAAAATCAGCCACCGAAGCCTCCTTTTCCAAATGGGTCTTCCCAACCTATGCTCATACAATGAAATAAGGGATGGAGGACTCCTCTGGGAAAAGCCGCTTACTTCCGAAGGGAAAGGACAGAGCAAAAACCTCAGAAAACTTTCATTGCGAGGGGGGGGGGGGAAAAAAGGGGGGATCCTCTTCAAATACCGCTACCAGGTGAAGAGGCAGGAGAAATTGGCGGCCAAGGAGAGGGATTGATGCCTTCGAAGAGAGAACGCCAAATCCCGCATCAAGGCCATATCTTCCCAATGGGAGAAAACAGAGCATTCTAATCTCAAAAGATGAAGGAGGGTTGTAAAAAACTGAAGAAGTCCGGAAAAATAATCCAAGAGCGACGTCTGCAAAAGATAACTGATTTGGGGGCGCTGAATCGCAACGGGAAAAAACCCTCTAAGCGAGGGGAAGGGCTAAACTCCAGCCGCCTCCCGTAAGAGCGCGGGGAGAAAATCTATGGATGATACCTTCTTTTGACGTAGGGCGGGAAGAAAAACTAAAGTCTTCTAGATTGGTTTGTCAGAAAGGGTCCAGTTTTTCAAAGTGGACAAAGAAAGTCTTCCAAAAGTAGGGAGGAGGAACACCTTTTTTCATTTTGGAACCATAAATCTGCCGCGGAAAGAAAGCGCTCGTCATCTGTCTTAAAGAGGGCACTCGCTTCGGGTTCATGAAATGAAATTGCGACGAGTATGTTGAGAGGCCTACAAACCAGGGGGGAAGGGATCTCTTAGAAGGAAAAAGCGCACCTCCCTCTTAGAAAACACCGAAGAAAAGCTTCAAAAGAGGTCGATCGGAGGAAAATGCTGCCCGCATCTTCATTAGGGGGAAAGAAAAAAAAGGAAGAGTGAGAATCAGGATTTCTGCACATCGCGAAAAAGTGGCAAGGGGAAAGCCGTAAGAAAGTCTTTTAGAAGGCTACGGAAGTGGAATCTCCAATTCTCCGCTGCACCAGGGGAAGAGGGGGCGGAGGGGGGGGACAGGGGGGGAACCTTCCGCTCTTCTTTTCTGAGCAAAAAGAGAGTCTGCGTTCCAGCGTGTACTGACATTCATTGCTTGTATACAAGAATTAAGATATGCGCGTTCCCTCACTTAACCGGGGGTACGGAGGAACTAAAGGAGGGGGAAAATAGGAGGGGAAAAAACCCGCATGCGACTGGGAGGGAACTCGAGAGAGGGGAGGGGGAGGGAAGTCTTTGAAAGGTTCTTTGCTTCGGGTCTTTTACCTTCCCAGAGGAAAGCCTAGAGAGTCAAAAAAAAGAAAAAAATTCTTCAAAGCGGGGAGAGCACCCGCTCAAATTTACCAAAAAAGGGGAGGCCTAGGCGCATTGGGGGTAGCACGTCGCCCCACGGAGTAACATCGTTTATGAAATGGCTGTTCTCGGTGGGGATCCTCTCCCTTAGGGGACGTAAAGGTTGGAGGGGGGGAAGGGCTTCGTCAGAATTTCTGGGACTCGACATAGTAATGTCGGAGCAGGAAGGGGGTCTCTTTGGATTCTTCTGTCATATAGCGACCAAAGTCGCGCTGGTTGAAGGATCCCAAATTACAATCGCCAAATTAAGGATGAAACGGAAAGCGGGGTTCAGTGGGGGAAAGAGAAGCCGGGGGGGAGAGCTCATATAGGGGGAAGAAGGGGACGCCATAGAGGGGACCTCATCATCGTGATTTGTTGTCGTTTCTGTGGTGGTAAAAGAAAGGAAGGGAAGAGTATATGAAAGCGACGCTCGAGACTATCGTTGGAAGAAAAGAAATGGTTTCAACAGGGAGACAACCAGCCCGGGCCTAAGAGTATGAGACCCAGCTCGTTGCCTGGCTTGAAGTGGAGGAAAATCGGCCGGAAGCAAGGGGCGTTTTCACTTTCGAGGGGGGGGGAGATTCGCGAAGGAGATCACTTTTTGCGCGTTGTGGCAAGAAATCCGTCATTTTATTTTGCCGAAAGGAGTGAGGGGGAGAAAAAGTTTGAGCAAAAGAGCGAATCTTTCGGAAGAACTCGCTCGGAAAAAAAGGAGGAGGGCCCAGTGGAAAGCTAGGAAAATTCAATCATGCTGAGGGATGGGGACCTCATAAAGCGGGGACATGAAGAAAGGGGAAGGAAATTTCCAGATAAAAGATAGCCGTTATTCTGTAGGGGAAAAAGGAGAGGCGGGACATTCCGAGGAATCAAGTTCACGAGGGTTTGCTGCCTGGCATCTTCTAATGGTCGGAGACCAAGAAAACAAATGAAATCGTGGAGATTTGAAAGGGCGTCGTCCCCGGAGCGGAGGAGGTGGCGGGCAATAGAGAGGGGGGGAAAGAAAAAGGGAATGTCAGGAAGGAAAGGCTGGGAATCAAAGGTATTCGGAAACTCATATTGGAAGAAAAAGAGGTATCTTCGACAAAAAAAAAAAAACCCCACAACACGGGGGGCAGTATCCCCTTATAAAAAGAGGGAGCCACGGCAAGGTTTTTTCCTGCGAATCGGCGCGTTCTCGTAGAAGGAAGGGGGGAGTTTTTCCAAGGAAAAAAGGGATATGGCTTTTCGGAAAGAGGGGGGGGCTCTGACCATGAAGGGAAAAGTCTCTTAAAAATAGGACGGAAACCAAAAAGAAAGAGCCTCGATGGGGATTTGAGATAAATTTCTGAAAAAAAGCAAAGGGTGGCAAAAAGCGAAGGACCTACTTTTCACAATACCGCGTTGCAAAGCTGATGGGAGGGGGGGGGCACGAGAGTGGGGACTCGGAATAATACAAGAAAGGTTGTAGGACGTCAGAAAAAAGGGGCATATCGTAAGAAAGCAAAGAGCTCTCACGAGAAAAAAGGATCAAAAAAAAGGGGGAGATAGAGAGAAAAAAATTAATTGGGTGCTTGTAGAACAGACGGCGAGACAGCCCGAAACAGGGTATGGGAAAAGGAAAATACACTCCGAAATAGGCAGGCGAAGGCTGCGAGCTTGTGTCTGGCGAAGACTTACAAAAGAGGGGAGGTTGGGGGAAGAAATTTATGTTAAAAAGATAACCTCATGCATGGAAGAGGATTGCGTTCTTCCTCCTTTGCCAAGAAGACGGAAGTTGGAGAGGTCGAAAAAAAAGGACCTTCTTCCAGAAAAAGCCAAACGCTCGAGGAAACCTCTATATTTCGCCAGGAAAAAAATGGACGTTTCTCCGATTGGGGGAAGGGAGGCCATTAGGGGGAAAAAATCGAATCTCTTCACCTTCTGAAGGGAGGCCGAATACGGGAGACTCGTTCCGGAAAGAAATATTATGCTCAACAAAAAAAAGGCAAAGAAAAAACGCGCAGAAAGAGGCCTTTGCCAAATTTGTCCGTTAAGGGGGAGAATCTACCAGGCGAAGGACAGATTGCATTCTCCCGGGGATAAAGGGACGACGCTTATCCCTGAAACAAAAGGAAAGAGGACCGCTGGAAATGGATCTCTTGTCAAACCTCAGGATGGAAGATGGACTAGCAATTCGCTGACCATCTCGGCAGAGGAGAATTAGCCTGTATCTGGGGAGCCTAAAATCGCAAAGGGTGAGAAAAAAGGAGTGTCGAGAAGGCAAAAGAAAAAGATTCAGATCTTAAAACTCCAAAATGGTATTAAAAACGCATCGAAAAGAAAAAATTCCAATGAACGGATCGGATGCACAAACAAAAAAACTCAAAAGTTTTTTCGGGCGCTGAGAAGAGCACCGCACTAACAGGAAAACGAAAAAAAAAGAAGAAAAAAAGGGAGGGGGGTTCACTTGGAAAGACGCCTCCGTCCCGAAAGGGGGTAGAGACTAGGAAAGACTTTGTGGCTTCTGGGGAAGAGGGGAACCAATTTACAATCCTAGGAGTCGGAAAAAAGGGGTTCAGCTCGGAAAAGGAAAAAGGGAAAAATTTCGCATTGTGTTGAAATAAAGAAAGAGGCCAACAGAGGCGATTTCCACTGGGGGAAGGAACAGATATGTAGACGATCAAAAAAAAAAGGGAAGTCTTTAAGCGAAAACGGGAAATCTCTTCTTGAAACTGAGGGGGGAGGGGGTTTTGGAGATGAAAAAAAAAAAGATGCACCCAGCTCTACGGTGGAGGGGATGATAGGCACCAGCAGAAAAAACTCACCTCCCTCATTCTGGGAGAAAAGAAGAAAACTCTGAACCCAAAGAAGTAAAAAAAATGAAGGGAAACGTACCTCAGGGAAAGGGGAGGCAAACCTCTTATTCCTTCGTTATAAGGAAGGACCGGATTTCTGGGGAAACTCATGGCATGGACATTTATCCCAATAGTTCAAAAACTGGAGTGGAAAAGCTACTCAAATGAGACAAAAGGGAAGGGGACGGGTGCGCTACTTTAATTAATAGGGGGGAAAGAGGGGGGGGAAGACTTGGGGGGATCTGCGCTGTGCAAAGAGGGCTGGCCCTCTTGGAATTCACGAAGTGCAAAAAAGCAGAAAAAAAAGAAAAGGACTACCGAGGATGAAAAAGGACAAGTCGCCATTCTTTACTTACGGTCACGAAAAAAACAAGATAGGAGGGACTTACTTCCCGCATGGGGGGAAAGCGCCCTAGAACTCCAGGGGGGGGGCGTGGAAGGAGGGTGCTTCGGTCGGGAAAGGGGGGAAGAAGAGAGGTGGCACCCGCGCAGAACAAAAAGAGCTGCTAAAAAACCTGCAACATATTCATTCCAAGAAAAAGAGAAAGGACATTGAAGGAGAAATTGGAAAATTAAGGTAGCCGTAAAAAAAATGCCGTAGACATCTGGGTTTAGGGGGAGGGGCAAGAAGGAGTCGGCGATGAAGACGTTCTCCGCGCCCTTCTCAAGAACTCGGTGGCCTTTTTTTCATGGTCCGAAAGCAAAAGTGACGAGAACTAAGAAAAATCTGGGAGCGCGGGGAGGAGGGATTAAAAAATTTTCACTCGCATCCGCTGGGCGAGGGAAAACAAAAAAGTCGCGCGGGGGAGATGGGTCAATCTCCAAACAGAGGGAAAGGCGGAAAAGAGTACAGAATGCTGCAACTAAGAACAAAAAGGCAACGGGATATTCTGTAGTAGGGAGAATTTAAAAGGAGGAAAAAAAGAAACCCATGTGGCACCAGAGGGAAGAGTTTTTCGTTTAGAGGAAAGGAGGAAAGTTTGGAAAAAATGCAACCACGGGCGAACGCAAGAGCGGGGAGGGGGATTATAACAGGTTGGAAAAGGGTAAAAGAACCCGCCAGGGAAAACAGGACGACTCATAAAGGAAGGAAGAAAGTTGGAGGAAATTTAAAATAGGCCGGACGCGAGGGTGCGTTTGAACGAGAATTCAGGAAGGAAGGCAACAACTCTGAAAGAGGGCGAGACTACGCAGCGGTAAGGGGTATATTTTTTGGAAAAGGAAGGGGGAGAACAGTAGCTCTTCGCTCAAGTAGAAAGGAGGGAAAAAGAAAGAAGCCTGCAGACACTCTCCTGGCCGGGAAAAATCAGGGAAAAAGAATTCTGCGGGGGGGAAGCCTGGGGGCCTAGATTGTAAGCCGTCCAGTTCATATCCACGAGGAAGGAAAGGAGGCGGTCGTTTGGCGGCCCCTCTCCATGCAAGCGGGGAAAATCGATGGTTGGTTACGGGGAAAAAGGGGAGGCCCCGAAGGAAAGGCCTAGCAGCACATTTAGGAGATAAAGCAACATAAGGGGGACAATTTTGTCCACGGCGGGAAACGTCCAATAGCAGTGGTGAAAAAAATTTTTTGCAGGAAGGCATAAGATGTGCAACACAAAAAGAGAGTCGGATAAAGAGGGCTCGGGGGAGAGAAAGGACAGAGTTTCCGCGCTTCTAGTGGGAAGAAGGATCGAAAGAAGAGTAGCCCTGCAAAGGGTTTGGTTCATGGAGGGAGGGGGGATCGAGAAGGAAGGAGCGCTTTGGGGGGGACTTCCCTGAAAGATGTGCTGCGTTCCAGGGTTGACGCGTGCAGCCCCAGTCCCAGGGAAAGGAAGGAGTACGCCCGGGGGAAGGGATCCCTCCAAGAGGATGGGGAAGGGATATAAAAAATTTCGAAAGTGTCACAAATAATTTGACGTAAGGGGGCACAATCGAGAATCTGTTTCAAGGAATGAAATATTTTCTTCAGCCGCTTATTAAAAAAATGGGAAAGGTTGGGAGAGGCCTGTTCTCGTCATGGGCAGGGAAACTCACAATTCACGAGCTAGGAAAGTCGAACAACAAGCAAACTTAGTGAGGATGAAAAGAGGGGGTTGGGGGGGGGTGGGGTTTGGTTTTTTTGTGGTGTTGGGGTTGGGGGTGATAGGGAGGATAGATCTTTCTTTTAGGAATGAAGAGGCCCATAAGGAAGGGAGAAACATTCGCTCGCACCGTTGAAAGGTCTTGGAAACGAAAAAGAATACGGGAGAAAGAATGCTCTTTGCAACGCGGGGGGGATGTGTGATGGCGACGCCGAACATTTTGCGCTGACAGGAGAAATAATCTCGAACTGAAGAAGAGAGGAAAGGGCTCGCCAGGGCGTCAGAAGGGTTTCCATAAAACTCGGAAACGAAAGCTGGAGCCATCCTCCTGAAGGGGAAAAACCCAAGAACACTCCCACAAGCGCAAAGATTAGGAGAGCGACACCGTTGAAAAAAGAAACTAGTCGAAGGGAGAAAAAGTTGTATCAGTGGCTCCTGAGGAAAAAAAAAAGGGGGGACGGAGACATCGAATCGAAGGTTCTTCCGTAATAATTGGAGAAGACTCAGTCAAGTGGAAAGAGGGGAGGCTCATCGCGAATGAAAAGGAAAGGGAAGAGGCACCTCCTTCCTCTAATGGAAAATGGGGGGAAAAAGTCAATACCATGTCTTCATTTGGCTAGAGGGGAATTCCCAGTTGGGGAGCAAAGGGGAAGGCCTTCACAACAAAGAACGAGACCTTTCGTACCGCGGAGAAGGGGGAAGATCTCTGAAGTCAAAGACATAAAGCTGCACTTTTACTTCCAATGAGAGAAAGAAAGGCCTTCTCCTTATCGAGGGGAAAGGACCGAGAAGGGGGTGGACAAAGGGAATGGCCACTGTGGCTATCCGGCATAGCCAGAGAAAAGGGGGGAGTAGGAGACTTGCAAAAAAACTCCATCGAACTCTGAAAAAAGAAAAATATCAGGACGTAATCAAAAGAGGGTTGGAAAACGGAGGGGGGCGGGCGCTTCTCTAATCGGGCAAGGGGAAAGAAAAGGGAAAAAAAACGAAAAGACGTCCTTCCGATTGTTCACTGAAAGAACAGAACCGCCCTCCAAAAAAAAGGAAACAAGAAAGCTAGTCGGAAAAGGGGAACGCCTTGTGTCTCTGTGGAGAGGAAAGAAATCAGAACAAAGACACTATCGTCCCTAAGGAAGACCGGGGGGTTGAAGCTAAAGAGGGGGAAAAAAAGTTCTCATGGGAAAGGCAAAAAAAGGAAGACCAACAATCGATGCTTCGTGCCACGGAAGGGGGGAAAAAGACTATTGAGAAAAGAGAAAGACTCCTCTCTCGTCATATGGTCTTCGGAGAACAAACTGAAACTCGCTTCCGTCAGGAAGAAGAAGGGGAAGGGTGTTCCTAAAAAGAAAAAAAGCGCGACGGTGTCGCTCTCTAAAAGGGGGGAAAGAGCACCGCAAGAAACTCTCTCACTGTCTACCGGCATGGGAGGGCAGAAAAAAAAAAGTGTAAACAGGCCAAAAGATTCTTTAGAATTGCGGAAAAAAGAGGGGGCTGCACTCGCACGCAGAAAGATACCCCTCTGTTCTCCGGAAAAAGAGACGAGAAACCTGATTGGGACTACAGCTACAAAAAAAAAGCGAAAAAGGGAAAGGCTCTACGGGAGGGGGGGGGGGCCGCAGGTTGTACGAATTGCTGGGGTGGATTCTGAGCGGGTAAAAAAACGCTCATTCGCGAAAGAGGATTTTGGAAAAAGGAGAAAGGGTTCTACAATAATTGAAAAGAAAGGGGGGGGGGGGGGGGGGGGAGGGCGCAGTTCCCTCCAAGTCTCCATGCGGACGGAAGGAGAAAAAAAAAGAGAGGGATTAAAAAAAGAAGGGAAAAGAACCATGTCTACTTTAGGGAAGAAAAGAGGGGAAAGGTATTAATTCTGTATAAACGACTGCAAGGCGGGGAGTTTAAGCAGAAGAAAAAGAACCGCGCCTGCAGTCCCAAAAGGGAAAGGGAGGAACAGATTCATGAAAAAGGAAATCAAAAAAAATTACCATTTTTGCGCTAGGGGGAAGGGTCTACAAATTCTGGCCTTCGGGAAAAAGAGAGGGGGGGAATGGCGGTAAAACATGCCAGAGGAAGAAGAAGTCCTCCGAAGGAAAGAGACTCTTTGGCCTGTTTTCCAGAGGACGGCAGCAGGCTAAGTCCTGAGGAAGGAAGAAGCTGTGAGGAAGGGGGCGCTTTTCACCTGCAAAGACCTTAGGGAGGAACACCCGAGGGGGGGGAATAGGAGATGGTGTAGAGACTCCGGAGGGACAGGAGAAAGACTATTTAAGGGGGAGGCACTAATACCATATGCCGGGGAAAGAGAGGCAGGGGGGAGGGGATATCCTTTCTAACCTAAAGGAAATGGGGGAAAAAAAGGACCAAAGCATCATCGATTGTGGGGGAGGCGGGTGTCTTTTCCACCTTAGGGGGAATGTAACCGAAGGAAAAAAACGACGCGCTATACGATCGTTGAGGGGGAATGGGTCACGCGTGACAAACCGCCGAAACAGGGGAATTCTACCGCGAGGGGGGAGGAAAGAGGGGAGGGAGGAGTGTTTCTCCATTTAAAAAGGAAAAAGAGGAGGAGGGGGGGGGGAGGGTTCAACGGGGGGAGAAGAGACTTCGCTCAGCGCCCAAAAGCGTTCTACCGGGTGACAGGGGGGGGGGAAAATCCTGTGAGGGGAGGGGTCCCTTACGAATTGTGGGAGGGAAGTGGTAATACCAGTGGGAAATTCTCTAATCTTTCGGAAGACTCGCGAAGGAGGCTCTCATTGAATCTGAAAAAGGGGAAAATAAGGGGGAAAAGGGGGCTTCCTCAGTAGAAAAGGAAGTCCTCTGCCGAGATTCCGAAGAAGAGTGCAGATCCACGGAAAAAAACATCTACCTTGAGCGGGGGGAAGGGGAGATCTTCAATGAAACTTAAACAGCAAAAAGGGGGACGCAAAGGACTGCGAACTGAGGGAAGGAGATACGCGTAACGATCTCCCAAGACAAAAAGAGGTCGAAAAGTTATGATCATCTGTGTTTGGGGAGGATTTGTCCACGGCGGTCAACCAGTAGGAGAAGGGCGATGGGGGGAAAGGTTGCAGAGAAGGGAGAAAAAAATAAGATTAAACTTTCTTAAAGAGCTCGAGAGGCGTTCGGGAAAAAATCCTAAGCCGGGGGAGAAAGGAGGAGCTCCCTCATTTCAATCAGAGAAGAATAGGAAACTTCCATACTATTGGGGGAAGGGGCGAATCATCGAGGGGGGAGTCGAAGAGAAAAAATTGGGATGGGAGGGAACGAAAGCTTCTTGTCGCCGGGAGCGGCCTCTAGCCAGGGAGAAAATGAGGAAAGACAAGTCTAGCCATCTCCCAGAAGACCTGAGGGGGGAAAGGCGATAAATTTTCTGACAAATGGGGCCACAAAGAGAAGTGGTTTAAAAACTACTGGTAGATGGAGAGACTCTTGGGACATGAGGAAGGTTTCGTCCTCTTAAAAGCAGGAGGCATTGGGGGGGGCGAGGGAGAGTCTGGGGGAAAGAAAGGAGGGAAGCAACAAGAAAAAGAAGAT
>Ga0179593_1465405_pt1 | contig 11953 bp, 10 predicted proteins | sample CZODoug2_1_08_16_FD_185931 | JGI IMG/M metagenome (GOLD analysis project Ga0179593, IMG submission 185931) | Vadose zone soil fungal communities from Angelo Coast Range Reserve, California, USA - CZODoug2_1_08_16fungal (PacBio error correction) | ecosystem: Environmental > Terrestrial > Soil >...
AGAAGGAGGGACCGGGAAAAAAGGAGCGATGAAGGGGAAAGTACAAGTCATCAAAGGCTTGTGGAAGCGGCGGGACGATGGGTCTGCTAGACGTTTAATCACGACGTCTTGTACCTTGGAAAAAAAAACTCGCGGAGGAAAGGAACTTAAGGCTTTAAACACGGCGGGGACTTTCACGAAAGACAAAAAGGGGCAGAAATACGCACCGCAGGGGAAATGAGCTACTTCACGCAAAGGCGTGGCAAACTTCAGTCGTGGGAATAAGTTAAGGAGAAGGCCCGCGGAAAGGAACAGCAAAAGTTGGGGTTAGAGGGAAAAGGGATGGGGTTGTGGGTTTTCTGGGAAAGCGGTGTGGCTGTATGCTCGTTGGAGGGGCTCAGAAAATACCGGTGACACGGAGGAAAAAAGAAAAAAAGACATCTAAAAAGTCCCGGGAAAAGAAAAAGGGGCAAAAAGAAAAGACTGTCGCGCAGGGGCCGGGGCTGCGCATGAAGAATACAGTGGTACAATGGGGGGTGTTCACTAAGGAAGAGGGAAACCCTTAGAGAAAGCCACTCCACGAAGTTGGGGTAAGAGGGAGAAGGGAGGTTTTTGCTTATCCCATAAGCAAAACCGTTGGGACGATACGCAAAGGGGGGGGGAATCTGGGGTGAGAGGAGGGGAGGTAAAGGAGTAAAAGAAAAAGCCGGAAACTGGGCGGAAACAAGGGAGAAAGGATGAGGGCAGTGGAAGAAGAAGGCAGTTTTTTGCAACGGCTATGGAATGCGGGGGGGGTGGGGGGAAAGGGGAAGGGAAGAGTTTGAAAAAGTCGACGGGACCAGTGTCGGGGGACGTGTAAACGCGATGGGAAACAAGAACATCCGGCAGCCTCCAGGTGAAACACAAAAAAGGGGGTGTGCGGCGTAGGCGAGCGATGCTTTTGATGCGTGGGGGGGAGGTTGGAGGGGGGTCAGAAGATGATCAGATCCAGTGGCAAGTACAAGATGCGGAAGAAGAAAAATGGGGGTAAAGGAAATCACAGCCGAAAGTTCTATTGAACGGGAAAGATGAGGTAAACAGGGGAAAACATGATATTTAAAACCCCCGGAACCATTTGGGAAAAGATTGGAGAGGTGGGGGGGGCTGACCGCAGAGAAGGACGGCAAGTTTGCTGACTGGGTAATACGCTTGAAAAAAAATCGCCACTAGAGAGAAATGATTTTTAAAAAAAAAAAGGAGAGGAAAGGGTGACGATCGAGAGGGAAAAAGCAGAGGTGCTGCCGCTCGTTCCACACCAAAGTGGGGAAACTCAAATGGTGGGCAACGAAGAAGTGTGGGGGAATAGAACATTCTTAGAAGTTAGCAGGGGCCATCTTAGCAAAGCAGTGGGAAAGAAAGATGAGCAGGGAGAACGCGAAGAAGGGGAAATGGGGACACCATGCAGCAAGGCGAAGGGCAAGGAAGCGCGCAGTGTAAAAACGGAGGGCTCCGGGGGGGGGGGGGGGGGGTGCATTGTGAAACTAACCAACCATATGCAAAACGAAACCGGTCCATGTTTCGGGGGGGGGGAGGGGCAGGTACTAAAAAACTTAAGGCACATTTAGGCGCTTCACGAATTAGATGTTGGCGGGGAGGCATTTCCATTGGAAACTAAAATTGCTATTGCTGGGAAAAAAGAGGTAAAGGGGGGAGAAGAGTCGGGAAATCAGGCACAGAAACAGGGAAATGAAGAGCCTGGAAAAGAACTGGACAGACGAAAAATCGGCTGTTATTTGAAAAGCGATATCTTGATGTGTAAGAATGGGGAAATGGGAAGGAAGGGAAAAGGGCGGCGATAAAAAGTTTCGTAATATGAGGGGGGAACGATCATCTTCACTAGGGGTTGGATGTGGAGGCTCACTGGTCCCTGATAAATTAAGGGAACGCAGATTGCTCACGGGGGAAGGTCGGCGAGAAGACAACGTAAAGAGATTTCTGACTGTTGAAAAAAGTTATCTTTAGGGAGAAACTGGTCCACACTGCGCAATCAGCGAGAGAAGAGATGGAAAAAAAAGGACCATTTTGGTTGGAGAGAGATGGATAGGCCAAATACGATTGTTCGGCGATTGGGAATGAACGCTGATCAAAAAAAAACTTCCTCAGCCATGTCCACTCACGGTGGAGAGATGGGAATTGAAAAACAGGAAAGAATACTTGAAATTACGAAAAGACCGTCACACAGTTACGTGTTCCCCGAAAGGGCGGTGGACGGCGGGACTCGCTGACAGGAAAAAACAGCTTAAAATGGAACAATACCACTGAGTCTGTCTTGTTGGGGGGGGGCGGAGAACAATAGGGGAGAAGCGTACGCGAGAGAGAAACGGCTGTTTTGTTCAAATGTCACGGCGAAAAGACACGCAGTCGCCATTAACCTCACTTCAACGGGAAAGAAAAGGGGCTGAGGTGGAGAGAGAAAACAAAGAGGAGAGGAATCATCACGCTACCCTTGATCGTTTGCCGTGGGGGAGTAAGGACAAGCATGATGGATGCGAACCTTGACAAACACCAGCGCCAAGCTGCGGAAGAGAGAATAGGGTTCTGGCAAAAAACACAATCAACCGCCCTTCCGCGTGCCTCCAGAGAAGAGGAGTAGTAAGAGGAAGCGAGGTCAAACGCCGTAACGCCCGCGCGGGTCGAATAGAGTAACTTGTCTAGCAAAGAAGGGTAATCTCAAAGCCGACAAAAGCAACCCGGCTGCGAGGACTGGGGTAGCCGTTAAAGGAACAGCATTGAAAAGCCGACAAAAATACGAAAATCGGGGATCAGCACACCAGGAGAAAGAAAGTAGTGGGGGGGGATACATCGAAGTGCAGGTGAAAACGGCAGCGTATCGTAACGCATCAGATGGAGGAATGACTCGTTTCGGGGTCAGAAAGAGCTCCGCAACTTGCCAGAAGTTGCTAAGGGGTGCAGTGGAGGAGGAGAGTGAATGCCACAAGCAAAAAGCGCCCTGTTGACCGCTGAGGTCACCGAAAGCCTTCGCGAATAACGGAAGAGTCGCCTGTAGTGGAGGGAATCTGGGAGATGAAAATAGAAGAGTGACCAAAGAAAAAAGTGAACCACGCGAGAAAGATGGAAGAAAAGTCCTCTTGGCTAGGTCGATCCAGTTTCCCAATTGGAAAAAAGGGGGTCAAGTTCCGACCGGGCAAGAGCAACTGTGGCCGCGGAGTACTTGCCCCTCATGGTCTTCGTAAAAAAGGGGGAAACCAACGTGAAACAACGCAAGAGTGCATCTTTCAGAAAAGCTCTCTGCGAAAGTGTGAAAGAGAATTCTGGTGTGACTAGCTGAAAAAATTCCACCACTACCGACTGTTGCGCAAGTGGGTACTTGTTTGGTAGGCAACCGAGGAAAACGTGCTCGCCGCCGCGCCCAAAAAAGGCACAGGGTCAGGCTGAATTGGCTGTAATGCCTGAGGCCAGATCCCAGGGCACAGAAAGGGTGGTAGAGAGGACGAAAGCTAAGAAGGGGGAAGGAAAAGGGGAGATCGCCCCCAATTTGCACACAAACAAAAAGTGTATGCCTATGAGGAAAGGAAGAGAGCGCCAGTTCCACAAAGCGATAAGCCAGCATGGTTCATGAAAAAATCGACGAAGATATTGGAGACAGAAGAGAATTTGGACCATGATATTCCACTAATAACACCCATTGTGGAGGGACGAAACAAACGCAGGGACGCTCGCGAGAAACCCATGGGTTGGTGAAAAGCGATGAATTCCGAATCCTTGGGCAGCGTAAATCGCGTAAGGAGTGGTGAAGAACACCATTTAGTCGCAATCTGGAAAAAAAGGAAGCTCAATCTTCTTGCCCTAGGTATTTCCGGCGTCCGTCCCATCAGCCCACGATAAAACAAAAAAAAGACAAGTAAATAAGTCCATACAGCGGACAGGCGCCAAAAGTGGGGCTACATGAACCCTGAAAAAAGCGCCGAGAAGTGAACGAATCGTGAATCGAGACCGTGGCGCCTGCAACTGGTCCCCGTCGAGAAACGTTGCAAAAAGCGCCTGAAGGAGCCCCCAAAGCGCGGTATCTCAGAAATGATCAAAGCCCTTCATCAAGGATTGACCTGGTGCTTGAAAGGCCATGGTGTGAACGCCGGGTCAGCAAAAAAACCACATCGCACCCAGACGGACCCCTTGCGCCGTAGAGCCCTTCAGGCCAAGAGGCCGCATGGGAGAGCAATCAAAGAGCAAGAAATTCAGAAAAAAGAGTGGACTCGAACGGGTGCGGCTTTCATGGGGACCCTACCCTGGTACCAGCCATAGTGATGGCTCCAAATGCACCGCCCCTTCGCCAGTAACGTTCCGTGGCTGTGTCACCTCTCGTAATGGAAGGTAATGGGGCTCGAGCAGGTCACCGTGTCATAGGCCGAGGTTCTGGAAACACACCGATGCGAATCAAAGAAAAAGCAACACAAAATTCAACCTTCTCCAGGGTTTTCCTTTTGAGAATCGCGAAGGACCTAAAAAGCCCCACCGAGCCCTGCTAAGTTGACCTCCCATTTGCGTGAAGAAAACTAAATAGCGACTCGGCGGAGTAGGCAACCAGAAAGTCGTCGTGCGAGCCTAGAAGTTCCTGGGCCTCCACCCGCGCGTGATGGGGTTCCAGAGAACAGTTGCAAAACTCGTTGAATAGAAGCATCACCATCTTCAAGAAACAGCTGCTGAGCGGAGAGGTCCCACTTCATCTCGCGACGGGGGCTCGCTACTAAGAACGACCCAGCACCCTCTCTCTAAACACCAACGAGGGAGGAAATGAAATCCATCCCCGGTGAAATAAAAAAGCGGCTGGAAAGAAGAGTGACGAGTAGTGACCCGACCGCGAGATGAAACGGTACTCCGTAATCATGTTAGGCTACGATGGCCTATGCAGTGTCAACTGTTTTCTGCTTTCTTCCTTGATCCACAAAACTGCGGGGTCGACAGGCTGGCTTTCACACTGCTGGGTGAAAAGCCTACGAATTGAGAACCGCGCCGAGTCACTATGACTACGTCGCTTGTAAAACTGCGAATCGGGGCGGGGGGGAATGAGGGTCGTTCATTCGAGGTATTGGCGGAAAAGGAAACCAGCGTCAAGGGGTAGATGACACGGGGTGGGGTTCTTCCAGGGTGGTCTGCGTTCGTTGGATTCGGGGTAACTGCGGCTATGACACGTGAACTGAATGACCCAGCCCATTCAAAGATGCACCGGGAAAACAGAAAAAATCACGACGGACCAGACGTCTAAGGCCGGTGTCTTCGCGGAAGCAGATGCTGGGTAAAAAGTCACGTCAAGGACAAATACAGAACCGCGAATCCACTCCGTTTGATGGGGTCAGATGATTTCGATTATCACCGTCGGCCACATAAAAGATACGGGCAGCGAGCCCATGGTGGGAGTGGTGCCTATGAGCGGGCTGGTTTGCTGCCGGGACGAGCGTCCTGAACGCCCAAGCATCCGCTGATGAAGGGCCGGATGGCACGGGCCCAGTTTTTATGCCGCGATGGCAAATATGTGCAGGCGTTTGGGTGGACAGCAAAAGGTTGCAAACGTGGCCTCCGTTCGGAGAGGGGGGAAATGCCACGATTCGTCAAAGCTCGGGCATCAAGGTTAACCTCATAGGGGAGAAACTGTTTTTGGCGGCGTTGGCATGGGCTTTATGGAAGTTTGATGGAAAAAGTTTATTGGGTGTTTATCAGTGGGGATTTTGTGGGCTGACTCAAGGATCCCTAGGCAGGGGGGGCTTACGTAAGAAGATGCTTACCCAGTGGTGTTCCCTTTTCCTATCCTTACGGCAAGTCGTTCTGAAATAGGAAAAAACGTCAACCCCCGGAAAGGGGTCTGATATTTGATGCGTTGGGGGGTGGAAGCCGCGAAACAATTCCGGGCTGGCCTTAGTGGAATGAAATTGGAACGTCGCTCCAACAACTCCGTCGGGTTTTCATGATTCACATGCTTGGCGACGGGACGGCGGGCAAGCAGGCCGGGGAGACCCTCGGCGGGACGTGGAACGCCCTTGCGTGGGCGCGGGGCCATCATAAGGTGGGCATCTCACATTATTCCGTGCGTTGCCTTGGTCAAAAATCTTGAACAAAAGGTTGCCACTGGAATGGGAGGGCGAATGTGTCAAAAATTCAGAGTCGAACGGCAGTTGGGGGGCTGAGTGTGCTTGCTCAAGGGGGGACCGGTGTTGAAAATTAACCCCCGTACCATGATGCCGCCACCCGGTCATGCTGGTTGGGGGAAACACAGCACTTCTTTGATTTCACGCCGAGAGCTTTGACCTTAAGGCAATGAAAGAGGGGGCGGTTCACGGTGCTGTTTGGCCTCTAATGCCGAGCATGGCTGGGGGGGGGGGAAAAAAAAACAAAAAAAAGACGGACACGGTAGGCACTTCGGGCCACTAGCGTCTCGGGAAAGGGGGGGGAAAACTGGGGAATCTACTATCCAACTGCGGATCGACATCGTGCAAGCTCGATGAGATGGTTTTTCACGAGACGCGAGAGGAGGGGCATCAGTGTGAGAAGACTTACCTGGCTAATTGCCCGGGATTCAGAGAAGCTGGAGGACGCTCAGCTGTGACGCACTCCTGGTGTTGTCTGGATTCAAACATCTCTCCCGAGAAAATTAAAGACTGGACCCGCAGAGGAACTTGGGTAAGTTGGTCTTAGCGTAGAATGAAACGAAGAGATTTGCGTCTCAACATTCAGTGCTGTGGTGAGATCTCTGGCCTGGAAACAGCACGCTATCTACGCGTCAGTCCCCCAGAATTTTTGGTTTCGAAGGGTGTCCCGAGATGCTGCGTCGGCGATTGAATATGGAGGGACCGGCGAAAAAAGACTCGCCATTTCCGGGCGAGAGCCGGCTGGAATTAAACACTCAATGCCGAAAGACTGGAACGTACGCTATAAAGGCCTCAAAAAGGGCTTCAACGGCCGGGCGTTTAAGTGCGAACTCGCTGACGGAGCGCAACCTCTCGGCTCGGGAGGACGAAACCTCAGAAGGGCAGATTGACTTGTTGGGAGAGAACAGTCACGCCGGACGGTCAGCGAGGAGGTGTGGTTCTTCACTTCTCATAACAGCATGTCTGGAATTACCTAAACATGTCAAACGGGGGGAAGAAGTGGTCTTCGGTAGATCTTCTAACAAAACGGGAGAGAGATCATCAAGACCGTTGGACGGGGGGGACCGGGGGGGATGTTAATCCCAACGCGGGGTCTAGCCGAAGGGAACAAACACCGCGAGGACAGCGCTCCGCGTCACCTTTTCGGTTAGGACAACAGACAATCGACCAGCCCTCCGGAGTTTGCGGCGCCAGAACGAGAAAAGGGTTGGCCGCGTCAGCGAGTGCGCCGTAACGCCCGTCGGGGGGAGGCCTGACGTTTACAGCGTATCGTCGTGATCAGCAGTTGAAATCTAACAGAGACAACCGCGGCGCCCCATAGGGCGGTGGTCTTGGTCCTCAAGGGGGCTCGCAATTCAATCGCCGGACAGCAACAGACGGAAGGGAATCACCCACAGGAGACAGAACAAACTGAGACGCGGATAGCGAGATCTAGGGGGACGACCAGCAGAAAGATAAGTCCCGAAAGCATAAAAAGGGTGGCGCAATCTCTTCGGGTCTCTGACGCTCCGCACATCACACCCGGAAAGTTTAAGAGGCGAAATTTGATAAGACAGACAAAAACGCCGTGCCGCCTGTACGGATCGGAGAAACAGACGTCAAATCACCGGGCCGATTCCCGTAATTGCGGACTCATCATGATGAACGCCATCAATCTCGCCCAACTCCACCGACGCAAAAGACACGATGCGCCAGAACGCGGCGGGAGAGGATTTAAGTTCCCATGGCCGATACCGATGGCCTGAGCAGAGTGGACGTACGCAAAGGTGTCGCGATTCCCCCTCCTTTATCGGCAATTTGGCAACAGCAAGTGACAGTAATTGGCGATTGAAAAAAGACGGGGGAGAAAAGGTGAAAAGGCCATGTGGGAAGACGCCCCACGTCCACCACGAACAGGCAAGACATCATGGTACGGGGGTTTGGTTACGCCCACGGCACGCACAACGCCCAAACGGCGTACGGACTGCAGGAGGGGGGTTTCCAATGCCACTTAAATGCCTTCCCACGCGGGCAGCAGGGGTTAAGATAGACAGCAGGAGCAGATGAGAAAAAAAAGGAAGGGGGAAAAACACACCCTGAAAAGGGGTTGGCACAGAAACAACGCCGGAGTCACCTTTGACGGTTCCGCCGCGATCTCCCAGAGGAATGGAAAACTGCGGCAAGGTGGAACGGGGAGAGGACGTTTGTAGCAAGGCGTATTCCTATCCAGCAAATGCCGGACCAGGGGACGCGGCGGTCACCAACGCGTAAAAAATAGAGAACCCATGGGGGTCCGGGATCGAGGACTTCCGACCTGGTAAGAACGGGAAAAAGGCCAAGAAGTATTTGTTAAATGAAGGTGGGTAGCATCGCCAGTGAGAGCGAGGCTTCTCTTGCCTATAGACGGCGTAAGCCCACACAAAAAACCGACGTAAAGAAATTCAAGAAAAAAAGCTCCACGCCCCAACAGGTTGCTACAAATGGTTAACCAGGGGCAACGCCTAGCGGCGTGAAGATGGATCGTAAGCCGGCCGGCAACTGGCGAAGGAGTTACAACATCGCTGTGAAGGGTCAAGCCCAAAAGAACGGACATACTTCCATATTACGCAAGATGCAACTGACTCGTCATAGCGGTGGCCGTGGCTTACCGCCCAGTGAAGCACGTGACTCCGTGAGCAAACAGCAACCGCCAGAGGCCAACAAAAAAAGGAAAGGAGAATCCCGGCAACGTTTGTTAGGTCCCCAGAAATCGAACCTCCGGCAAGAAATTCGAAACAGGTTGGAGTCTAAACTTGTTCTCTCTATGAATTGAAGAAAACGCCACCCGGGTACCCCCATATGTGATGCTTTCAAGAGGGCCCAACTCGACGGTGCCGTCGGACCTTTGTGTGGGGTACACAGGGGGTCGAAATATTTAAATGTCAGGGGGAGCGAAGAAGTTACACGTGTCAATAGGAAGACGTCACCGATTCGATCAAGACATCACCCCAAATCCTAAAAACAACAAACCGTGGCATAGCTAACAAAGTTGCGATGGTACAGTCGCTCCTGCAATCCGCAAACTAGCCAAAGGAGACACACCGGCACCAGCGATTGTGGAACAGCATTTGCGTGTAATTCGTCGACGGGCGGTAGAAAACGCGTATTGCGTGAACACAGCAGGGTGAAAAAGAGGAGGTCAGAAGCCCTCGATTTCGAGAACAAGGAAGAAACAGGGTTGGGATCGGGTGCATACGTAATAGACAAGAGTCACGCCGCTGACACGGACGGCGTACGAGGTCCAACTTCATCTCGAGGGGCAACGCGCGTCACTGTTAGAGCACGCTAGATGTGCTTCAGACACAATCGAGACACAACAACAACTAGAGTAGAACAGGATGGGCTGACGCCATCGAGCGGCTGCAATAACGAGTGACGGACCCGAACAGAGAGAAAGTGCTCTAGTCACGTCGCAGGAGGTTGAGCGAAGGGAGGGGCTGCTCTACGTTCCAAAGGGGCAACTGTTTCTTCCTTGACCACAGAACTCGAGGGAGGGGAAAGGATGCTTTCCAACGGCTGGTCGTTCCAAAAAGACGAATTGATAACTGTCCAACGATGAGCACTTAACACGCAAGGGGGTGGCGTATCACAACTTCCGGATGGCTGGGGGGGGCGTTGCTTCTGAGCGGGACCCGAGGAAAAAGAAACATACATTTTGGTTATAATGAAGCGGGGGTGGGTGGTGCTGACCCGGCAAGTGGTGGAGGATGCTTTGAGTTGGGGGAAAGGATCGGGTGGGCCATCAAAAGGATCACGTTGGAGATAAAGAAACAAATTCAAGGGAAGACGAAAAAAGGTGCTACCAAGGTCACGGACACTGTCGCGAAGGGCCGGTGAGCAGGGAAGCCATCAAGAGGTCTGGTACATGGCTTTCGAAAATGACGGAGAATCAACAACCCGTTTACGAGAGTGAGGTCGATGGAGGGGGGGGGGGGAGGGGGTGCATAGAATTCTTTCGCAAAATGGGGGAAATGAGCAAGTAAGGACGCCATGGTGGCAGGAGGTGGAGGATGGGCGGTGAGGTTTTGGGGCAGCGTCCGAGGTGCGAAGCACAGGGAAATCCGCCTTATGTAAGGGGCGTTAGCAGCGGGCCAGTTTGTGGCAACTTCGTCAATATGGGAAGAATTGGGATGTTCAGCGCTTGGGCAATTACGAAGAAAAGCAGGTTGCGAGAGGTGAACTCGACGATGTGGGCACAACGATCATGCAGCTTGGGAGGTTAGCTTAGAGAGTTTAGGAAGGGTCGCTAATGGAAGGTGTGATGAAGGGGGCTTTTCTTGTATCGCTGGGCTGATGGTGGGGACGCCGGGATAAGAAAGAAATTGAAGACTTCGATAACAAGAAGTGGCGCTTACACCATTGGTCCCTTTCAAAACGAAAGACCTCGGGTCGCGCAGTTTCGGTCTGAAAGGATTTAGAGTCCTTCGATGTCAAAGACAACCATGGGTTTCTAAGAGGGTGTACGCGTGGTGGGGAGAGAAGCGAACATTGGCTGGACTTAGTGAGAAGACTTGAAAACAACTGGAAGCTCGGGGGGTCTCAGCTCGTCCGATTTTTCAATCATTAATGCTGGCGGGCGGGAAAAGGGCAAAAAAGGCGGTCATCACAAAAAAAAAAAAAAAAAAAAAACAAAAAGAAAAAAACCACACCCACCAAAAAAAGCGGGAGAAAAAAACACTTGGGGAAGGTTTGCGGCATTGGGTAACCATCCTAATGGGGGGCTCTCACATTCGCCGGAGGGAAAAGAAGTGGTCATAGCAAAAACTGAGTGGCACGCGGGAAAAAGGGGAAGGCATGTAAGAGCAAATTCAGCAAGTAAAAAAAGGAAAGTTTTGGGGGGGCGCGCTGCATTTGGGCGCCGCGGGGGGAGCTGGTGAAACTAAACCCTACCAGGAGCAACCAAAAACGGGGGAAGTGGAAACAAACAGAAGGAGAAGTGCATTTCGCACGATATTTGCCGCATGATGCAAAGACAGGGGCTTGGTTCACGGGCTGGCAATTTTTCAGAAGTCTGAAGGGCCGGAATCAGAGAGACAAAAGCTGGGGAACGGAGGAAACTCAGAAAAGAGGAGGTACCTCGGCTAAAAATCGTACTAAGGGAAAAGGGGGACTGGAGACAGCGTAGCTTCGGCTTGAAAGATTGAGGGGAAGAAGTTGTGGGCGTCATAAATGGGGGAAAGGTCACACTTAAGGCGGAATCTGATGTTAGCAAGCTGCGGTGATAATCAGAGGCACACACGCGGTGTTTGGGAGGGGAAAAGATCAAAGAAAGAAAAAGACAAACGGAGATTGAAAAGGGGCAAAATGGATCAGGTGGGGACTGAGCTTCATAATCCAACGAGAATTGCCTGGATCCTCGGAGGGCTGGGTTATCTTCTGGGGGGGCCTGCACACAAGGCGATCCGCGTAGCCACCCAGACCATTTTTGTTCGCGCTCTCTTTTTCTTGAACGACGATTGCGGATTGCGGTCGAGGGGAATTGGGGGGAGGGGGGATGGCTGAATCCAGCACACACGGGAATCTCCTGGGGAAAAAGCGCGGTGGAGGCGGCTGGAGGGAACCAAGCTGCCAAACTGGGGGGGGATACTCTATTTACTCTCAGTACAGTTTTCCCGCGACGGGCGGAAGGCGCTGACCTGCTCGCGGCCACTCTCCTGGGACGAACACAAGGAAAAGGGAAAAATTGTCGTTGTGGGAGAGAAAAATATTGTCTAAACGTCTATCTTTCTCAAGCGGCGGTGTGTTGGGGTTCTTCAAAGAACTGTCTTGGCAGTAACCAGCCAACTGAAAAAGAATCCCGGAAGGGGGATGCAGGG
>Ga0179593_1653130_pt1 | contig 11953 bp, 10 predicted proteins | sample CZODoug2_1_08_16_FD_185931 | JGI IMG/M metagenome (GOLD analysis project Ga0179593, IMG submission 185931) | Vadose zone soil fungal communities from Angelo Coast Range Reserve, California, USA - CZODoug2_1_08_16fungal (PacBio error correction) | ecosystem: Environmental > Terrestrial > Soil >...
CCTGATTTGGCGCAGAAACATAACGCGGGCTCGGAGAAGAAAAGAAGAAGAACAGGCTTGATCTAAAAGGAAAGAGAGGGACGCGGCTTCTAATCGTCTTCAAACTCGAACGGTAAGAGTGTCGGCCACGAGGGGGAATGACGCGCTCGGGAACGCGATCGGCGACACGGAAAGTTCATGCCCGTGCTAACGCGGAGAGAGGGTAGGGAGACATCTCTCTCTTCGAATAGACAGGGACCTGGACCGGGGGCGGCCGCTTTGATCTTTCCGCCCGGAAAAAGGAGAGACGGTTAACTCTTCTGCCAAAAAAGGGGTTGTTGGGGTTTGTATGGTTCCAGCTGGCCCTGCCACATCATATTTTGGGGAGGGAAGAAAAGGCTCGGCGGTCCGCTGCCTCCCGGTGGAGACAGGCGCCCGCTTTCTCCATAAAAAAGGGAAGTCGTTCCATTCAAGCCGAAGGAAAAAAGAGGGGAGAAACAAGGTGACTCTTCTATGTTCCGCACGCTACAGTTAGCTGCAAGGGAAGGGAACTTTCTCATCTTTCTGGCTGGTCAGAGGGGAAAGGAGGGGTCCCTGCGCCTCACAATGTTCAAACCCAACTAGGAAGGAGGAAAAGGGGCGGAAGGGGGCCGGTCCCTCTGGAATCTGGGGGCCCCCGAAGGGGTGAAGTCGGCCGCTCCTTCGCCGTTTGCCAGGAGACAAAGGGAAAGGAAAGGACACCGATTTTGCGATCCTCAATCGAGGGGGGAAGGAGGAGAGGTAGGCCGCCTGCGAGTCAACATACGAGGGAGGGGATTTTTCTTCCACGGGAGGGGAAACCCAAAAGAGGGGGCGCCTGAGTGGGGGGTAACACGGTTTTCCCACGGCAAGAAAAAAGGAGAACCTTTTCTTGCACCGCGCGAAAAGGAAGAAAGAGAGGGGACTGGACTGTTAATACGAGGGTTCGGAGGGGGGGATCCTTTTATATTAATAATTAGAAAAAAGGGGGGAATTGAATTTCCAAGGGGAGACCGCTTCAGCGATGATTACCGGTCGTCCGGGGAGGGGGGGGGGAAAACTTTCCGATCGGGCAAGAAAAAGAAAAGAGATATATCTTGAGCATGCGGGGGGGAAATTGGGGGGTGCTCGCTTAAAGAGGGAGCAAGGGCAACATTAACTTTTAACTCGCCGAGGAAAGGGAGGAGGGGGGTATCTTCCTCGCGAACCAGACTCAGCTCGCCGAGGCCGAACCGCTGTACACAATTTTCGAAAGTGAGAAAAAAAAGCCTGCGGTCCCAACTCACCGCGGTGCAGAACATACGATGGTTCCTCTCCAACCCCTAACAAACAAAAAAAGGGAAGAGGGTCGGGAATAATCTTCGGAGAAGGGAACGGAAAAAGCATCGGTCAGTTACCTTTACCTCTTAAAAGGGAGGATCTCGACGAAATGATGGCGTCAGAAGGGGAGGAAAAAGGTCCATATCAACTCGATTCTGCGACGGGGGGAGAAAAAGAGAATCCCTTGTTACAAAGCGTAGGAAATAAGGAACAGAATAATGTAGGCATCCCAACTTGTCTTTGGGGGAAAGAAACGGCGGCGGGGTATTGTGGATAAGGCCGCCTTACCGTAAAACAGAAACAAGGAAGGTCCTCCTCTGCACCGCCCCCTGAGAGGGGGGAGAAAAGAGACGCATTGAACGCTGGGAAATCTGGGGAATTAGGAGGGGGCGCCGCAATTGACTGGGGAGAAAAAAAAAGGACCTCTTGCCTTTCGGGGGGGAGATCAGAAGAAGATAACCTCGCTACCGGCCCCGAACGGAAAGTGGTCGGAATTTTCTTACATGTCCCTCCACAGGGGGGGGGGGGAAGAAGGGGCCTGTGATTTTTTACACAATCAACAGAATGAGAGAGAAGAAAAAACAGGAGGAGGAGGAAAAATAGATCATTGTGGGGGAAAAATTAGACGAGTGCACGTCCGCCAAAGGGGGAGGAGAACTCGATCCGAGGGGGGAAAAGCGGGGCCGTTCGCCGATTTTGCCTATCGCAAAAAGGATAACCGCGGGTAGGTGGTGGGAAGGAGGCAGCACGAAGCTTCCGCCAGAATTGATAGGAATCTCTTAATCGTAACGAAAAGGAGGAGCCTAACAACGTGCGGGGAAGAAAGCAAGCTGGCAAAGTTTCTGGCGGTATCGGCTGGGAGCCCCCCTGCCTCCAATGGAATCATATACATTACAAGAAATGGGGGGTGTTATGCTACATTAGGAGAAAACGGTGTCTCAAGGGATGTGCGTGGCTGGTAAACATCTCCCAGCAGCTAGGAGTCTGCTGTTAGGGGAGGAAGATGGTCGCGGAAGAAGATTGCCCATGAGGAAAAAAAGAAGTCGAGAAATAATCTCGCAATTGCCTAGTAGGGGAGAAGAAAGAGGAAGTGACCCGTCTCTAGGGCAGGAGAAAACAGCATTATTCCCCTACATATGACCACAGTGAAGGAAGGGGGGGAGAGGAAACCCAGAGTATTTTCCACCAGAAAGTGGGGGGAACACTCAGTTCCGTGGGGAGCTGTCCAATTTCTACCTTTGTTCCGGAAGGTCGTCGAAGAATCGAGCTGCGTCGGGGCGCTCGCGAGGCCGGACACGAAAGGGGGAAGCCGCGACTATTTGAGCGAGTAAGGGGGGGACACATTCTTCATATATTACTCTAGACGATGGGGAGACACCTACAATGTGAACAGAAAAGAGGGGAAGTTAGAGCGCCCGCCCTGGACCGAGATGGAAGACAGCCTAATAAAGAGAAAGGTCGATCACTAATTGGTCGGGGGAATTCGCGAACCAGTTTCTTGAGAAAAAAGATGTAAAAACCTCCCGACGATTCTTTTGAAGACTGGGCACCTGAGTAGAAGGGGGGTCCGAAGTTTCCGGGAATGAAAACTGATGATCGGAGGGAAAAAAGGGAACAAGCCCGCGGTCGCGGGGGGGGGAGAGGGGGTAAGAAAATCCTACATCGATGGTCTCAATCGATTCGCCAAGGGGAAGTGGGGGGATTCTGCAACTAAGCGGGGAGAACATGGTCGGTTCGCTTGCACAAGGGACGAACCGTCCCCTATCCCTACGACCGCACCATCCCTCCTGCTGGGAATACATGGGGGAAAAGTCTTTTGGGGCATACATTATATGTTAAAGGCATTTTCTGGGTACGTTACCGAACTAGAGAGAACCCTTCAGAAGGGGCTTAGCGTGCTGCACAAAAAAAGAACATTGTTTGGGGAACCGACGGAGGGAGGAGAAAGAGGAACTATTCCATGACCGACTGAAAAGAGAGAGCCCGCCTTCTAGAGAAAAAAACTGGTACAGACATCGAGAAAGGGGGGAGCACGTCTCCGCCGAGAAAAACGGAAACCACCGGCCTTTTACGAGGAGCAAAGGACCTTCGCGGGCTGTCAAGCTCCCCGCCGGTCCGACAATGCGGGCGCGGGGCTTCCAGACCAGTCAACGAAAGGGAGAGAGAGCTTTCTCCGTCCGCCGGGAAAGAGCGCGTTCCTCCCAAGGAGTAGACCGATCACACCGGGGAGAAAGCAGAATGCAATTGCCTCGATAGACTTTTTCTCAATAGATAAAGAAACCCTCGATGCACGGGAATGGAAAGAGAAGTCTTCTTTCCTGGGACGGCTGAAAGTTCTTTCTTTTTCCGGCACCCAAAAAACCCGCGGGTGAAAGAGACAAAAAACAACGTATGATGAGGAAAGAAGGAGCAGAGGGGTCACTCCAGTCTGTTGTCGCAAGGAAGAAAGCCGATCGCCTCTCCTGACAAAAATCCGAAAAACAATGATATCTCTCGGTCGCGGAAGGAAGCGAAAACGGTAATAGTGTCGAACAGATCGACCGCTTCGTGTTAAGAAGGGGGCGACCCTCTCGCCGCGGTCATAAAGCGAAGCCAAGCCGCACTTTTTAGGAAAAATGGGAAGAGAAGATAGAAATATCCCGGGGAGGGGAAATGGCTTTCGCTTTGATCTGGGAAGAGCAGGTCGGTGACTACTACGTTGAAAACGGGGGTTCAAAAAGACTTGCGAGGGGATTCTGGTGCAGGGAAAAAGGGCCGCCTGTCACCAGGTTGATAGCGGGAAAAGATCCGGCGCTCGACTTGAAAGGTATGCAAATATCCTCCTCGCCGAAGGGAGAGGAAAAAATGTGGCTCTTCGAAAGAGGGGGGTTCCTCGGCGGCGAGGGAGAAACTAGAGGGTCTGGAAGAGGAGAACCATAAATGGCACGCCAAAGGTCAAGCTGCGCACGAAATGGCACCAGAGGAGAAGCCGAAGGGGGCTGGTAAAGGGCGTGCGTGATCGGGGTAACGTAAGAGGCCTTTGAGAGCGCCGCGCCAGTTCGCCAATGGAAGAGTTGCGAAGGCCCCTAGCGAGGTAAGGGGAAGGGAGAGTCCGTAGGAAAAAAAGGGGTTTATTAACAATTCGGTGACACCCCGGAAGGAGGAGTTTGTTTTTCAAGAATTCCGGCCCGTGTCGGGGTCTGCACCGCCGCTAGCTCTCGAGGGGACTGGACTGTTAATAAAAGGGTCGTCGAGGGGGGGAGGAATATTAAATACACCTTGTTTTCGAGCTTTTAGTCAGAAAAGGGACGTAACGATCGTCTGTAAGGGAACTTTCGCGATCGGTTCCCCAGTGCGGGACGGAAAGGACACTGCGATTGGCACAAGGTGCTCGCGTAAATATGAGAATGGCAGATGGGCTTTAAAGGCGGCATCGCGGCGGCTGGTCGAGAGCGCCTTCGAACGAGAGACAAAGGGCGACCGCTGGAAAAGGCTACAGGGAAAAAGAAAGGCCTCCGTCCGTTCCCAACATCAAAGAAAAAAGGGGGGGTAACGCTCCACCCTCTAACAACATCACTTTCATAAGGCAGACGGAAGGAAAGAATATAGCAGGTTTCGTCTGAGGCACTAGCGGAAAGTCAAAGCCTTACCTAAGATCTAAGTAAACAGGTCGGAAATTTCACCATCCTATAAAGGAGTCAATTTCCGAATAGATTGAGGCTACATTGGGGAGTATTGTGGGGACAAGCCAAAACTCAGCGGATCAAAGACAAAATCGAGAAAGGCCCCGAATAATGTAAACCCGACCTTGGCAATTTGGGACTTTGTCTCTGAAAAAAAGGCGGCTTTTATGTTAGGAATCGCTTAACCTTACAAACCCCGTGCCAGACCAGGAAAGGGGAAGAAACCTCCCTGCTTCGGGGGAAAAAGAAGGCGACGCAGTGACGATTAAGGGGACAACCTGAGGGGTCCTGGAGAGGACGGTCTCCGCTGACGGGAAGGCGGGGAATCCCTCCTGCTTCGGAGAAAGGACGCGATAACTCTGCAGGGACGATGAGGGACGCGTGTCCGTACTTTTTTCTGAAGGAGACGTGGAGGAGGAAAGGGAAATCGCCACAATGATCTCTTCAAAAAGGGAAAAGAGAGCGCTCAGGGGAAACCAGTCAGTTTTTAGACTTGACCACGGGAAAAGGGGGAACGCACGCTATCCGCATTTGGATTCTTTTACGAGGGAAAGGGAATCGGTCGGTTTATAGCGTATCGTACAAAGGGAGGCTGGGAGAAACCAGTCTGCGGGGAAAAGAAGGGTGGTCCCCCCAGATCCTCTTAAGAGGAAGAAGGGCAGGCCCGTCACCCTATCTTGCGGTGAGAGGATGGGGGCAGGGTCGGGCGGGTCTGGGAAAGGTAGTCCAAGAACATCAAAGGGGGAAGAGAAAAAAGTACAAGAAATTGCCATCGGTGAAGGGGAAGACGCGACATTTGGTTAAAGGGGGGGGGGGGTGTAAACCTCCCATCAGCTTTCGCCAAAAAAAGAAGGGAAACAGAAGGGTAGGCTATAGCTTTTATATCCAGGAGAAGATCTCGGCCTTTTTTTACCGGGAATCTAGAAGGGGGAAGAAACCACACCCTGCTCCACAATCGGCTCCTCGATTAAGGAAAAAAGAAAGTAAATTTAATTGCTGTTGTTGAAGGAAAGGGGTGTCGCTGCCCACGTGAGGGGGAAGGGAACGTAATATTTTGTGGCGACGGGACGAAGAGCCCCTGGGGAAGTAGATGATCGGCCGCTTGAGGTAGGGGGGGAGAAGCCTACGCTATTGCCGCCAAGGACATGTCTGGGCCCGTTCACAAGGGGGAGAGAAGCACAATTATTTGCACAGGAGGATATAGTAATTTAGATCTCCCTCACTTGCCGATAGGAGAAAGTAAGACGACGAACGTTAATGACGGCCCGGGGGGGTAAAAGAGGAGGGTTCGCCAAAACCATTGGGGGGGGAAGAAAAAAACGCCCTACGATCTTATTTATTAAAGGGCCTCGTCAGAGAGCGCCAGAAGGGAACTGTTCCTTCTGACTGATGAAGAAGGAAAAAAAAACTTACTCACTCCCTCGGTCGCTTTGTGTAAGAAGGGGGTTAAAATAGAATCGCCACCACGAAAAAAAAAGGAGGAGTGCCGCTATGGAGTGGAAAGAGGAAAGAAATGGGAGGACCCTGGCTTTTCGGTTCGCTGTCAAAAAACGTACACAGTACGAGATCCCGAAAAAGAAGATAAGGATTGGGTGACCTTTCGTGCGAGAAAAGTCCAGACTGGGTAGTAAAAAGCAAGGAGAAGGAGAAGGACTAACACCGTCGAGAGGAAGAAATCGAAGATCCCATGTTTCGCTCCGAGAAGGGAGAGAACGAAGCTTTCTTTCCGGCCGGGGGAAATCAAGCCTGAGAAAAAAGACGCCTCTTCCTGTTCTGCACTGCTAACAAAAAAAAGAGGAACCCACAAAAGTCGTAATACCGCAAGCGGAGAAAAAAAGAATCCCTAACCCATGCGTCTGCAAAAACAGACCATTTCTAAACGCAATGGCGGCCCTCTGGGGAAAATACGCCGGTCATGGGACCAAAAAGCTCTCTCGCGAAAGAAAAAAAAAAGGGGCTGAATCGATAATCTTCCGACATTTAGAGACTAAACAGAAGGAAAGTTCTTTTCTGAGAATCTTCGTTTGCCGGGAAAAGAGCCCCCGAGTTATTTAGAAAAGCCCCTCGTTTTTTGGGGGGAAGGGGGGAGGAGGAAAAAGGGATATATTTCAGAACCGTCAAGAAGAGAGGGGATCAGTCCTCCTATCATCCTCTTCAAGGAAGAAAAAAGGATAATCAGACGTAACCCATTGATACACTCTGATCGACTTAAGGGGGACTTCAACTATATTCGAGCATGCAAAAGATAGGGGTGTCTCTCGCGAGCCAGAGACGCGGTCACAAGGATCTACGCCCATGCCCGCATCTTTTCAGGAAAAGAAAAAAAGCTCTCCTTCGGAATAGAAAGGGGGGCGGCTTTGAAGCTTCCGAAGAAGGTGGTTGGGGAAGAAAAGAGGGGTTCCCTCTTTCTCCAACTCAAGAACCGAGCGGCGGTCCGGCCGGGAGGGGGAGGAAAGTGTCGCTATCCTTCTTCTCGCGAAGACGGAAGAAGAGCCTCCTTCCTGCCGCCCGAGCAAAAGGCGGCGCGCAAGAATGTGCCGCAAGAAAAAAGGAGAGAGGGCTACGTTAATTCCGAAAGAGGTCTGGTCATGAATAAAAAAAGAGGGGAAGCACGAAAGGTTTTTTCAAAAAGGAAAGACAGGAGGGAGCATTTTCGCCGATGGTGAGGGGAGCGGTCCATGGGCGAAGAGCGCCCCTCAAGGGGTTCCTCCATCGGCACGCCCGGTTGGGAACTTCCTTTGCCGGGGCAGGCGGTCTTCGCCGAGATCGGGGGGTTCTTCCACTATCTTTATACCAAAAGAGGGGGGGGCAGGTTCCCCGAGATAAAAGGAAAGGTCGGAAACTTCTGCACCGCGAGAAGGGCACATCGCTGAAACTGGACTTGGGAGAGTGTTTGAAGAGGAAGAAACTGGTTCGCGAAAGAAGGGGGAAGGGGGAGAGGACCCGGGCCAAGCGAAGATCTCTGTCGGTATTGAGGGAAGGGGCGGCGCTTTCTAAATTAACTATGAGAAAGGGGGGGAAGATTTGCTCGCGTGAAGGCAGAAAAATGAAGTAAGAGTCCCGCGTCTGCAAAGGGAAGGGGGAGAAACTCCTATCTCTAGAGCAGAATCATCAAGAGGAAAAGATGAACAATTTTCGACCTGAGAGAAAGGATAGGCCTTTCCCAACAGAAATAATATGTGCCTAGAAAGGGGGCAGCCTTTGTTCATCTGGTAGGAAAGAAAGGTGGTGTCGTGGTCTTCGGCACTAGCGAGAAGAGGCAGTGACCATTTAAGAGGTCCGACGGAAAAGGGGAGGGAAAAAAAACTATTCGCGCAAGACCGGACACGATTCTGCGAAGGGTGGCTAAGAGAAAACTCATCGACATCCAAGGAAAGGAGAAAATCACAGTGGAGAAGGCTACCCCCGAAATGTCAAGGGGGAAACTGATTTCCAACAACTGCGAGGGGGTCTTGCCAGCTTTCCAAAAACCCTTTCCCAGAAAAGGAAAGGGGGCTCTCCTCGACAGCCTGGGGCGTCGCTGCAAGAGGCATCAGCAGGATTAAGGATCCAAGGGGAGATCCAAAGCCTTCCAAGAATGACTTGGTGCTCCCGAAAGAAACGACTGCCTTCGGGGGAAGAAGGAGCTGCGATAAAAAAAAGGCAAAAGCGTGCGTAATCGCGTGTCGAAAAATGTCCCACCACAGAAGAGGGACAATTTCGTTAGATGAAAGGGTAAAAAATCTCCACAGGGAATCAACAAACACAGGGAAAGATGCTATCATTTTGGAGAAGGGAAGAATGAGAAGAGGGCCACCTTCCTCCAAATTAAGAAAAGAGATCCGCCTGAAATTGTCCGGTTAGAGAAGTAGTTCTTTTTAGCGAACCAAAGGAATACCTCTTAGTCTTGAAACGTGCGGGCTCCCCTAATGCTCCGCACAGAAAAGAATCTCTTTAAGCGTCAAAGAAAAAGTATCATTCCTACCCCAGAAGGAGGAGAAAGCTTTCTTTCGGGCCAGGGTGCAAGACAACCCGAAGGGGGGGGGAAGAGCCACATCCAATAAATTTTCAAAGGGGTAAAGGGAGGGGGGCAACTTTTTGATTTTCAGAGGGTATACAGGAGTTCTGTTAAACAAAAGAAAGGAGAAACCCTGTCTCAGAATGGCTTGGGAAAAATAGGCTGGTGGATACAAAAAGAGAAGCCTCCTTTCCTTCGAAGAAATGAGGGACAGGGAGGCAAGACGCAAAGGGGACTCATAACAACAAGGTTTCCTCACATAGGGGGGTAACGAACGCAATGAAAAGGGGAAAGTGCTGGTGGACTTGGGGGGGGAAGGTTTCCCTTCCATTACGGGGGATAAGAGGGGGGGGTGGCTACTTCCAATTTAGAAAACGGGGGGGGTAGAGGAGGTACCGGCCGAGAAGGAGAGGCGGTGCTGGGGGAAAAAGGCCCGATCACTCCGACGAGCGAGAAAATTGGAGCCGATTAAATTTCATGTCCTGACAAAATCGATGTAATACGCGAGCAATTGAAAAGGGGGAAAAAAAGATTGTTAATTTAGAGCGCAGAAGGAAGAAGGGGGGAAAAGAAGGAGAGTATAATCGCTGCCCGGTCGATCATAATTGGGGGAAAAGTGTTGTGTACTTTTCTATTAAGGGAGATTTTCTGACATTCCCATCCAGGGAAGGAAAGGCGGCCGCGTGCAAAGAATTTCGACATCCGAGGAGGGGAAATGTACCCACTCCACGCAAAAAGGGTAAAGAAAATCCTACATCGAGGGGGAAAAAATTTCCTAACTTGAGAAAAGCCAAAAGGGATTGCCCGAAATTGCGCAGGGGGGGAAAACGACGGGAAAGGAAGCGATCCCGAAGACCGCACCATAGAAGAAGATAAGAAGAAAGAGGGTTGAAAAAAGGGGGGTACTGGTCGTGAGGGAGAGAAAGGAAAAACCAGCACCCGATAGGTAGAGGCCGACAGTATGAGGGTTGCGCAATCTAAGAAAAGTCCGTATTCTCCTTGCCGGCGAGGGAGGAAAAAGAGGAGGTCCCTTCTTTTCGCGCTCCAGAGTCGGGCGCCCCATCAAAAAAAGAAGTGGGTGGCCTGCAACGGCTAACCCGCAGAAAAAAAAAGGGGAAAAACCAGAAAAAGGAACCTACCCTTCTCTGCTATGAAGAAAACACGTCCGAAATTCTTTCTATTCGAGAAAAGGATACCCAAGGTCGAGAGGCTCTTCCTCCGAGGGGTAAAGAGTACCGCTCGCTCGGGGGAACGAGCTCAATCACCGAATGGCATGTCTCGAATTCGGGAAATACTACCGTGGAGAAGAAAGAAAACGAGAAAATGGGTGAATCTTGCCGGAGCAGGAAGGGGGAAAAAAAGGGAGTGGAGGGAGGAAACATCCTTCGTGAAAAAAAAAATAAGCACAACACACGATGAGAGAACCCTCTTGTTAAAAGAGGGGGAAGAGGAAATCGTTCCTTCTTCTCAGAAAGGAAGCCCGGCTGGATAAGAGGGAAAGGAATAGATATTCCCTCGAAACGGGGAGAGAGCAATGTCCATTCTCTCTAAAAAGGTGATAGAGAGCTCTGGTTCGAGAAGGACCGTCCTCCTTCGAAGCTCAAAAAGATTGAGGGCCTTTTCTGGGAATAGAAGAGGGTAGGACCGTAGGGCGCTGGAAAGAGGGGACTACTACGTTTAAACTCCGCAGAAGGGGAGAGAAAAAATGGGGTCTTCGGTTAAGCCGTTCAGCAACAGAGAAAAAGGACGAAGGTAACCAGGTAGCTTCGGAAAAAAAAAAAGGAGGAGAAGCCTGTAAATAATCGTAAAAAAAAGAGAAAACACGGAATCCCTCCCCCGTACGTCGTCGGAGAAGTAGATGTTCAATCAAAAAAGAAGGTTCCTCCCTTCTGAGAGAAGAAGAGAAGAGTGTCACTACCCATTCCCCTACAATGGGGGGGGGGAAAAACTCGTTCGTTCAGGGGGGGTAGTCGTCTTTATTCGGCGAAGGAAAGAGCGCTTCGCCGTGAATCGCACCAAGGGGGGGGGGGGAAAAGGTCCCTCACTCGCGTCGGTGGGGGCAAGGGAGGAGAGTCTTCTTCCTCCTTTCGTATACCAAGGGGAAAAAAGAACAAAAAATCGATTCATCATTCATGAGAAAGAAGAAAGAATAGCTCTCTACGAGTCCCAGTCGCTGAAGGAGGAGGAGGTTTTTAGACGGGGAGAAGTAAAGACCTGGTTTTCGCGAACGAAGGAGGGAAAAAGAAAGAAAGAAGAGAGTAACGATTCGTCCTGTTCGATGGGTAGGAGGAGGATTACTATAAGTGAAGGAGGGGGAAGAGCGTACATCATCGAAGCATCTATTGAAGGGGGGGAAGATCGCTCAATCGTCGAGAGAGATCGGCCAGAGAGCGCCCGATCAAGAGAAAAGGGGGGGGAAGACCGCTGTAAAGTGAAAGTAGCACGAAAAAATACCAACATCAAAAAAAAGGAGGAGAGGGGGCCTCTCCACCCGCGAACAACATCACTGGAAAAGAGGGGGGGGCGGGGAATATCGTCAAGACGGTGTCCTGCGGCAGAAAAGGGGAAGGGAAGATTACCAAAGGGAGAGGAAGGAGGGTCACGAATAAAAAAGAAATTTCCAGACACCCCGAAAGGAGGGGGGGAGATCTGCTTGGAGTTGAAAGACAGGGGGTAAACGCTCAGAATAATTTAGTCATAAAAAAGGAGGCGGAGCGGAAGTCCCCAACTTCGAGCGGGAGGGGGCGATAACACTGAACAAAAAGCCTTTCTCTCCCCTAGGAAAAAGAGGGTTCTGCCCTGCTCAGGAAGAAAAAAGGAAGTTAAGATTCCTGTTCGGCGCCTTCAGGAGAGGAAGAAAAAGAAGGAAGAAATCTGGCCTTGCGGGTGACGTAAAGAAAGGGACCTCGTAAATAACCCACTGCGGAGGGAAAACTTTGGGGACGGCAAAATCCAGTAGAAAGGGAAAAAAAGAGGA
>Ga0179593_1758733_pt1 | contig 11953 bp, 12 predicted proteins | sample CZODoug2_1_08_16_FD_185931 | JGI IMG/M metagenome (GOLD analysis project Ga0179593, IMG submission 185931) | Vadose zone soil fungal communities from Angelo Coast Range Reserve, California, USA - CZODoug2_1_08_16fungal (PacBio error correction) | ecosystem: Environmental > Terrestrial > Soil >...
AGCTCGTTAAACGACGGGGGGATCAGCTTCGGCTCGGATCTAATGGGGGAAAGTGGCGCTACGACTTGTATGGGAAGAGAATCCCAAGCTGTAATTGCTGGGGCTATCGGGGGAACGATATTTGATGGGGTCGAAAAAGAACTTCGCTGAACATCAAAACTCCAACTTAAAGAAAAGAAAGGAGGAAGGTGTAAAATAGTGGGAGCTACACATGCAGACCAAGACAAAATAAAAAGAGGGAAGTGGTAGAAAGTGCACGTGTCTGGAACGAATTAAAAAAATTTTAACACAAAGGAAAGACCTGAGAAAGGATAACATAAAATGGGAGGGGGGGGGCATGTTTTTTGGAAACTATAACTTGGGATCGAACAACACCGAAAACGCCAGAAATTCGTTTTCACCGAAAGGCGGCCTAGTCATATATTGGTCAGTAAGGAGGAAAGAATGCAGCCCGGCGGCTGAGCGGACGGAGAGAGGGAAAAGGGGAAGCTTTTGAAAAACATTATTGAGAGGAGGGGACAACGAGACCCAATGAATCAACAATTTAATCCCCAGTCAAGGGACAATTACAGCTGGACTTAGAAAGTTAGGAAAAGGGGGGAGTTGCGCGCGAGTCACAACTGCAGGAAAAAGTCGAGATGCCCCAGCTGCGTCAGAGGATAAAAGACCCTAGTAGCGCGTAATGGGTGCAAGAGAGACGCGCAACGCCATCCACCTGCAGTGGCTGAACCAACGCAGGGGGGGGGGGGGGGGGGAGCGTTCCCTGTCAGTTGAAAGGCATCAAAAAGAGGATCAGTAAGGAAGAAGCAACGTACTGAGTACTCAGGCGTTGAAAAGGAAATTCATCAGTTGGCGGTGACTATCGTGAGAAGTGCAAAGGCGGCGAGAACAACACCGGCACGAAAGCAGCAAACGCAGCCGGAACGGCAAGGAACAGTCGTTGGACCTCCTTACAGAATCATAGGAAGAAAGGGAAAGAAGGACGAAGCGGTAATCGAGAGATTAGCGGTCGTGGTTCTCGATCGGGGAAGGAGCCAGGAAAAAGGAGGAGGGTTGGCCTTACTCAGAGCACTGGGGGGTGAAAGGAGAGGATGGCACGCTGTGACGGCCGCCTGAACGAAAGGAGGGGGGGGCTCCACGGAACAAGTTTGAAGGGACGTCCAAAATCCTCGGCCTGGTTTGTCCCGTAACTCTTCAATCGTGAGAGCGAAAAAATATACCTAAAGGGGGGGGGGAAAAAGGGGGGCTGATAGTCTCCATATCGTTCTAGTAAGGAAGCAAAGACGATGGGGCGCACACCCGGACGTCGCATCACGGTCGAAGTGAACCTAAAACGTTCCCAGGGACGGGCGGGGGAAACTTGCACGGCGCGTAGCGTTGCGCAAGGGAAGGGACGCTGGGAGAGACTCTAAACACAACAACGAAGAAAGGGAAGAGGGAGAGGGCCAGGGAGGGACGCGATCGCGCACAACCCAGAAGCCGACAACCACTCCGCATGCTCGGTAAAGGGCCCCGAAACTGTTAATTGCCGAAGTACCTCTGAAACCCGTCAGTGCGTTTTTGCGACAGAGGGAAAAAGGGAAAGAAAACAAGTTGAGACTCTCGCAGCCGGAGAAAATGGATAAGAGGACTCGACTCCTTGAAGATCGAATTCGGGGTAAAGGAAAAAAGTGGGGGGAGGAAGTGGGAAATTATCTCCTCCACTGAAAATGCTTCTCAGACGCGCCCAAGAAGTCTCGGATGGGGAGGGGCCGTCACGCGTCCGCCAGAACACGATGAAGGAAAAAAAGTGCTTGGGTCCCGGGCGTCGGACAAACTAACAAAGGGGAGAGGGGAACTCCAGCACCCACACATCTCCCTTCGGAAGATCACGTGGTCGAGTACTTTGTCCATAACGGACTCCTCTTAGGTCTTAAGCAGGGGGAAAGGAGGGAAAAAACCGGCCTTGGAAACACCGGGGGCGTTCCGCTGCGGGTTGTACAAATTGCCTGTGTTTCGGGGGGGAGCGACCGAGTGAACCGGACCTAAAAGTTTAGTCAAAAAAGGAGGAAGGCAAAAAAGACCGGAGGACCCGTGAAGAACTGACGGACGAGAGCAGGTTATGGAAAAACGACAAAAAAACAAAAGGAAGAACGGCCGTTCGGATGGGGGGAGGAACAGATGGTGGATGGTGCAGGGGAGCGGTAGCTCATACTCAGAGACTAGGAAAAACGAAGGCTCCTTACGCGAGAATCTTTGGGAAGAAGGGGGGCCAAAGGGGCTCTCGGAGGAAGGGAAAAAAAGAGAAGAGAATGCGTATTTTCTAATTTTAAGCTAAGAGAAAACGACTAATGGAGTAATTGTGTGGGGAAGTCGAGGTCTCTTCATGCTCAATAACGTAACACCGCGTTCTTCTATCCGGGGCCGTTCCGCTCAGGCAGGCATACTAAAATTGAAGCGAGGCCTTCAAAAAAAAATAGCGGAAGGAAGGGGGAAGGGACGGAACGATGAAGGTGAGACCATTGGGGCGTCAAGGGGGGGGGGGTGGTATTGAGATCCTCTAGGCACGCTCAGAAATAGTTTATTGTGGAAATCCTTAGGAAGAGGGGGGGGTCCACCGATCACCGTTTGAGGTGTGAAAGAAGGGCTCATCGAAGGTGCTACGCGGGGAGTGTCCCCTTGTGAAGTGGGGAAAAAGAAAAAGGGACAGGGTTAAACGGCCTCGTTTATTGGAGATTGGTATTGTGAAAGGATAAGGCTGTCGAAACCGACCAGAGGGAGGAGTGTTGGTGCAAAGGGGTCAGCAATGGGATTTGACCCGCATCTTCCTAGAACCATTAAGGGTCGATCGATCTTCCCCATGGGAAAGCGCCCCTTCAAAACGTAGGAGGGAGTGCAAGATACCTATCAAACCAAATATCTCATCACAACAAAAAAAGGATAGAGGGTTTTGAACGTTGTAGAAATCAAGGCTTTTAAGGGGGCGCGGGGGTTATACAGAGGAAGGGAGGGGGCAGACTGTTCTCTGCAACAAGGGGTGAGGACTATGAGGGGTTTACAACAGAAACTTACACATTTCGTAACGAGGCACTCAATGCACGTGAGTATTGGGGGAAAGCCCTTTGAGGTCCTCTTTCTGGGACTGAAAAAAAAAAAAAAGATAACCGTTCGACCGCCGTGGAGAGGGGAGCGCACACTGACGGCCAATACACTCCAAAGTAGCAAGGGAGTTTGGCAACTTCAAACGGTTGATCCGATTGTAAAGGGAGAGAAGGAGGAAAACCTTCATTAGAGTAGTGGATGCATTTCGGTGAAGCAGAAAAACAACCACACCGGCCAACCAAATGGTCTCCTTCAAGGGGTTTGGGTCGGAACAGATATTGTTAAGGCCTCGCTTAAAGAATGTAGAAGAAAAGGAGATGGGCGAACGGGAATGAAAAAAGGAAAAGGGGGGGGGAAGTTATTGAACATGACTGAGAGAAGAATCCACAATGAAAAGGACATTCCCTTTCACGGTGAAGATAACTCATAGAATATTAGAAAATACAGTAACATTGGGAAAGAGGACACAATTCCCCGTCGCAAAGGAGAAGAAAGAAACCAAACTTCTCTTCAGGCAACCTCGTCGTATCCACCAGAGGATCTCTTAGGGTCTCAAACTTGAACGCCAAGCACATGCCACCATGGATGGGAGTCCACACCTGGAAGAACGGCGGCCTTTCAATTGGAGCGGGGGAGGGGGAAGTAATCATCACATGCGAGCCGGGCGGTGTCCTACGTACGGCGAATCATTCGGCCTGACTTTGGCGGGACTAAGTGAGAACCAGCAAGATAGAGGAAAAGGAGGCAGAACTGTAACACCTTCGGTACAAAAAGACCTAAGCCTCGGGGTGATTTCCCAGTGTGGTGGTGGGTTTGGGTTGGTGGGGGGGTGGTTTTTTGGGGTTTTTGGGGGGGGGGTGGGGGGGTGTTGGGGGGGGGTTGTTTGTGTGGGGTTTTGGGTGGGGGGGGGGGGGGGGGGGGGGGTTCGTAATCAAGTAGTACGTTATGGCCAAGTCAATACTTCGAAGAGGTAAAAAAAAAGGCCAGGAGAGGTGCGGGAAAGAGAGAGCCGGAGGGAAAGAGTGGGGTGGACCGCCGAACAGCATATATCTTTATGTTCTTCCGAAGACTGAAACGATCGAGAGGGGCGTCTTCTCCTCTATAACAGGGGGGGGGGTGAAGTGGAACGGGAGATATCAAAAGCAATTAAACCCATTAGACTGAAAGGGGGGTTCTAGAAAAATCTAAGATGCGCAGTATACCTACCCGGGTTGGGGGGGGGAGGGGAGGGGAGAAGGCTAAAGAAGAGGTTTCTATTCCTGTGAAGGGGAGGAGGGGACGCACGACGTCGCCTGACAGAAATTCCAGGAAGGAAGGCGGGGGTGGCCCCTCGTTGACATGCGGAGTTTGGTTTGGGAAAAGAAAGGGGGGCGCGGTTGCGTCTACTGATGGAACTCCGCTTGAAGAGAGAAAAAACAAAGAGGAGGACAAGTATAGATATTCAACGCGCAGAAAGGAGGAAAAGAGAAGCGCGTGCAAGTCCCGTCCCAAAAAAAACCGCAACCTTGATTTTTTCCCTTAAAAGACTAGTGTAGGAGGGGTCATCGCACTCTTGCGTGTGTGCAGAAGGAATCAGAAAAGGAAGAAAAAATATAAAGAGATTGGAGAAGAGGAAAAAAAACCAATTACACCAAGGGGGAAACCTATTCGATCTCAGAATTTGAAATCTTCAATGAGGGGGGGGCCAAAAAGGCTTCTTTTGAAAGTAATCTCGCCCGCCAACTCACCGCTTGTTCTCCGAACGCGGGGAAAAAAAGGAGAAAAGAAAGGAGGGCGTCGTCGTCAGGCGCGTCAGAGCCAAAAGGTCTGCTTCATTCTAAAGGTCCACGTCTGCCAAACTCGCGAAAGAGACTCAGGCCCGACGGGGAAACGAACCATCTCCCGCGTGAACAGCGGGGGAATTAACAGGAAGGTGGCCATAAGGACTCCGACCGGAGTAAAACCGACCTGGGAAATACACCGGTCGTTCAAGAAGGGGGAAGGGTGGGGCCGTGCCGTGTTAGGGGAGGGAAGAAGGGGGCAACCTTTCTGAAAGAACTTATTCCCCACGTCCAAACAAATCGGATTCCGCCGTAGGAGAAGATCCGTCGCACGTAGGAAAGGGGGGGGAGGAAACCTAGACGCCGCAGGCCAATAACGCAAATCAGAATTTGGTGTGGGGAATGGTGTGCTTTGCGCGGGAGGAGGCCGCAAAAGAAGGGACCTGTATACGACTATGCGCGAATGACAGAAAAGAAAAGTCTCGGAATATCGGGCGCTAAAGGAGGGGGAAGATAACAATCCAATGGCAGAGGGGTTCAGGGGACTCCCGCTGTAATTGAGTAGAGGACTAGGGAGGGGAGGGGAGTGGGGTTGATTAGGGGGGGGGGGTTGATCACAGGGATAGGGCGGAAGAGCCGGTTTCATCAAAAGGTCCCTACCTCCCGAGGGAGAGTCGTGGGCGAGTCTCAACAAGAGAGGAGGGATCCGAGAAGGGTACGAATGATTGAGACGGGTGGTGGTTTTGAAAGTGATGTGTGACCCGAAAATGCAATCAAAGCAGGGAGGGGAGACTCATTCGCGTAGGAAAATTGCAAGACGGATCACCGTGGGGAGTCAAAAAGAAGCTCATCGAAGTTCTCAAGATGTTAAAGGATTTGTCGCTCCACGAAAATGGGGGAAAAAAAAACCGCAATCGTCGAATTGGTCGGGAAGGGAGAAAGGTGATGGTTCAAGGTCCCCGAGAGCCGACGAACCCAATAATTCCTAGGGTGAGGGGGTGTTGCCTGGGAAACCCCGAAAGTTACCCAGTCAATGTTTACGCGGGGGGGGCCAGAGCGGAAGCAGACAAAGTGGAAAGAGGTCGAAACAGTACGTCCGAAGTGATCCACTCTGCAAAAAGGAAAACCGAGGCGTAACAGCTAAGGAAAGAAAAGCTCCAAATATCTAAAGTCGAGGAGGGAAGATAGAGGTTGGGACGGGGGAAATCCTTACGCCGACGTTTGAAGCCGCGTAACAGGGGAGGGGAGAGGAAGGGAGACTTTTCGAGGCGGACTCGAACTGGGCTGCGCCGGACACAACTTAACATTTCTGTGGGAACTTGAAGGCAAAAACGTACTTATTGATAGGGGGTTCGACAAAAAGAGAGGGGGCTCTTCTGGGATCGAACATAAAAGCTCAAAAAAGGAAAAAAAAGCCGAGGTCCGTGAAACACACGCACTGACCAAAAAAAACGTGCTTAGATTAGCAAAAACGTGTTGGGGGGAGGGAAAAATAAGGGGGATCCGTCTTGGAAAAGAGAAACCAAAGATTAAAATAACCTCATTAAACTTAGGTCTGTAAACTATAACGGGCGTCAATAAAACTCACGCCACAATGTCTACATAAAATCGGGGGAACACCAGAGCCGCAACATATATTGGAAAAGAACACGATGTTTCAAGGGAGAAAGGGACTTGGGGGATCGGTGAGTAAAGGGCTGAAAATAAAGGGGAAGAGGAGGGAGAAAAGGGTGACGACGTGTAGAGGCAGGAGGGAGGAAAGAGATCACAAATGAATCAAAAGTTCGCAACTTACTCCAATTACATCTGGAAAGATAAAAGAGGAGTGAGCCGCGAGTCACCCTGAAACCTAAGCGCCAGAAAGAAAGGGGGATTAAATCTTCGCGTCAGGCGCTCCGCGGCGGAGAAGGGAGAAGGAACGTATTTTCGTCCTTACCCAGCACAAGAATTGCGTCACAAAAGGCCTGAAACGGAGTCCGCAAGGGGCGTTCGTTAGTTCCCCAAAAAAAAAGAGAACGTCAGATTTTCTGACGTAACGGGAGGGAAGGAAAGAGGGGAACCACTGCGCTTTGGGGTGACTAAGACAAGTGAAAACCTTCTTCTCTAAATAACAAAACACTGCTCAACGCAGCCAGAAAAGGGATAAAAGGGTCTTTACCCTGACAGTAGGAAAGGAAATGAATCCTACTTCGAAGGTGGTTTTGGGGGGTTGAAAGAAAAAAGAGCTGGTGGGTTACATCGGCTGTCCGGAGCATCCACCGGGAGGGGGGGGAACTACGAAGGGACCATAGCACTGTTTTTGAAGGATAGGGTGAGGGGCGGGGAAGAGGGGGGAAAGGAGGCAGATACGGATCGAGAGGGTTGGAGCCAGGGGGTTATTTTTTAACGGGTAATACCTTTCCAAGGAAGTTTGGACCAGGAACGCACAATTAAGAAAAAAGGCAATGACTGAGATCAGGAATCATATCCTAAAAACTGTGCCGGCTGAGAGTCTCCCGCGGGTATGGAAAATATGTCCCTGTCTGCAAAAACGAAAAAGGGGAGCGTTCAATCACGAGTCTTCGAAGGAACCAAGGAAAAAAAAAAGGGGGAGGATTTTGTTGTGCGGGACGGGAAAGGTTGGAGAAGGAGAGCGCCGAATGGACTAGGAAGAGGGGAAAAATATATATATTCCAGAGGGTTCTGCGCAAGAAAAAAGAGTAAGCTCGCCAAGAGAAAAGGAAAAACACTCAGCAGGTACCAAGTTGCAACGGAAGGGGGGAAGGAGGAGAAGATGGAATTGAAAGATAACCGATCCACAGGATGTGGGGCAACCTACATCTGGGAGAGGAAGTAGGTAATAAAAACGCTACATCCTTCACATGACCCAAAGGGGGGAGGGGAATCAAGGGAAGAGATCTCACGAAGGGGAAAGAGGGTTCGAATTCGCGGGCGAAAAAAGGCAAAGCTTTTTAAAGTTCTCCCAGGGCCCACAAAGGGGGTCGCTGCGCAGCGCTCCAATCCATCAAGAGGGAGAAAGGGACGCCGTCACCGCGCCGCAAAAAAGAAAGAGGTAAGAACCAAATTGCTTCCAAGGGCCCGGAAAAACGCGAAGGAGAGGAATGGAAAACTCTGCCCTCTCTATGGGGAACAAAAGAAAAGTATCGCTTATACCGCTTCGCAAGGCTTTGAGGTGAAAAGAGAGGAAAGCGGAGGATTCTTTAATGAGGAAAGAACGGGGGGGGATGAAGGGCGGCTGTTGCCAGGGTAAAAAAATAAAGGTGTTCGTTTATCGGCAAGTTTGGCAATGGCCGAGGACTAGTCCACCGCCAAAGCAGAAGGGCAAAAGCCGGAATCCGCCTTACGCGGCAAAGTCGGCGCAAGGAGGGCCTGAACTCAATTACCGAAACCTGTTATTTTTTGTTAAGCAAACAGAGGGGGTGGGAGTGGTCGCGGGGGTAAGGAGCGAAAAAAGAAGAGAGGAGGGGAAAGGAGACGGGCGCGCGGACGCGAATCTGAATTAGAGGGAGGATCGAACGGGAGGACTCGCGGAGGGAAAAAGAAATGAAACTGGGAGTATCTCAATGTCCGCTGTAATTGAGATTGACCGAGGGAGGGAGGAAAGGTTTTATGCAGGGGAGAAGGACCTCATGACCATACGTCAAAACGTTCTTTTCGGGGTTCCTAAAAGGGGTCCGCAAAAAGTGCTAACATTCGTTAAGCGAGAATTTCAAAATAGAGGGGGAGGGAAAAGGGGAGGTGAAAACGATGAATTGACATGGCTGTGGTTTGGTTTGATTGATTCAAAGGAAACTCAGGGGTCACCCGAAAATGGTCAAAGAATCGTTGAGGGGATAAGCGCGACGCGTTTTGTTGGAATCTATCAACTGTGCAAACGTGCAGGCTCATCTAAGGATCAAGGGTTGTGTCTTGGACAGGAAGGGGCCAGAATGGGGTACACGGGACCTATGGTCTTTTCAGTGGGGATATTTGGGGGGAGTCCAGAGGACTCGAAGGGAAACCCGAAAAGAGAACGGGCAGATTGATTTTGGTGGAGGGGAGTAAACAGGCATGTTGTGGGGGACCCCGCATCGGGAGGATATCGAAATCGCCAGTCAGTCTGCAAGAAAAGGCTAAGAACGAGACGTCAAAAAAGAGGCGATGCATAATCCAAAGGAGTCACCAAAATAATCTCTCAAAAAGAGGAATATAGAGATATTTGGGGGGGGGGGGGTACAGAGGGGAAGATCGCTCCACGTTAAGAAGGGAAAGGGGATCAGAGTCTTCAACCTGTTCGAAGACGGGGAGGGGGAGAAGTGATACGGCACGAACTGGGCTGAGATAACCAAAAAAATCAATGAAACATGGGCTCAGAAGGAGGGAAAAACTCCATCGCACGTACTTAGGGGGGGAAAAATTCTGAGGTCCCTTCGGGGAGGAGAAAAATCAAATCATTGAAAGACCAACATTCGCAACTTCGGGACTTACACACTTCCTGAAAGAAACTTCCCCAGGGAGTTCGCACGTGTTGGCTTACACTTGAAAACGGTCAGGAAAGGGGCACAAGACCAGCTCGACAAGGAAAAAGAAAGAAAAGGAGATTTGGATTTTCGGGAAACGAAGAACCAAAACACAAAGTACCTCACACATTTCTCGTGGGTAAAAAAAAGAGGACCTAAAAGATATTGTGAATGCCTTTCACGAATGGGAGCAAGAGGAGGGAAGGAGGAACGGGATTCCTGGCTTATAGACGCTTGTTGGGGAATGAGAATTCATCTCTCAAACATTGAGAAGACCCCCCCGTTCCCAAGACGTCAGCGTTACAAGCGGTACTTAGAAAGATGAAAAGAAAGAAGGGGGGGGAGTCGAAAACGACCCCCTAAAGGCCAGCGACACAAGCGGCATTCAGGGCTCTAACTAGGTATTCGTATTTGCTTCTCCTTAAACCCTCGCAAACAAAGAAAAAAAAGTCTGATTACAAAAAAGGAAGAAGGAGGCAAGGTCAATTGAGGAGTCTTAGTCATAACATCCTATCCTTGCACGTCAAGGGGGGGAGGCGGAGGCTTTTGCCTGCCAGCTTTGGCGGGTGGGAGGGGTCTTCAAGGAGGACTAGAAAGAGTTCATTCAATGAGGAATAAAAGCTCGAGGTTAACCCACCATCTTCTAAAAACGCAGAAAGAAAAGTGTCCCCCGTTTCGTGTTGACTTCAAACAGTAAGAAATCGGGAGGGACATTCCAAGAAGTAGGTAGAAAGAGAAGAGGAAGGGAAAGGGGGGCGTTTCGAAGACGGCCAGAGCGGGGAAACGTTAGTTGTGTAAACTCCAGGGAAAAGCAAGATGTGATGGGGCGCCTCGCGTAAAATGGGGAGAAAAAAGAGAAGGTGGATCTTCTGCGCGCGAGAAAAGCGGGGAAAGGGGGAAAGGATTACTTTCAAGCCGCGGACAGGAACAGTAATTCGAATAACTCTGCAAATTCGGTGAAGGCTACCCGTTGGGTTTAATGTGGAATTCTGAGGGGAACAAAGGGGGAAGAATGTCGAATTCTCCCTCTTCCTGAAAAAAAGAAGGAGAAGAAGGAAAAAGGGGAGAGTCGATTATTCGAGGAAATGCCCAGAGAGGGGGGGCCTGTACTTGCAGCGGGAGGAACTGAGCCGCTTTTACTATCTCTCAGCAACAACAAAGGGGGGGGGGGGAAGAAAGAGTCCAGCTTCTCTCATCATTCAGGAGACAAAGGGGGGAAAGAAACGTGAAGGACCGACAAAAACTAATGTCCCGCTGCACCGGGGGAATTAGAATACTCGTTAATTGCCCGCAGACCAAGGGAACTGACTTTGTGTCAAAAAAAGCAAAAGAGGAAGGCAAAGTAAGATAACAAAATTGGAGGGGAAGAAAGGAAAAGGGGGAAAAAAAAGGGTTAGGTATAAATCGGCTCAATTGGAAGATTTTCTTCTATTCACGGAGGGAGACTTACCATTCCGCTTAGGGAAAGTCCAAAGTCATCCGCTTGTCTCGAGGGAGGAAACTGTCTTCGTCGTCAGGCGCCGTCGCCTCACGATCTTCCTTGCAGTGTCAGGCACTCCAGCGTCTGGATCCCGCGACGAAAGGGAGAAAGAAGCCGGACGGGTAAAACAAAAATCCGGACGGAAAAGAAGCAGGGAGAAAGGCGAGGGGTACTTTTACTGGCCATAACAAAGCTTTAAGGGATTCCACCTACCGGGGATCACGGAGGCGTTTGCGAGCTGTGGTACCAGGGGACCAGGTTTTCTTTTACGCCGAAGGTGGGAAAGTGGAATCGAAATGGACGACAGTAGTCACCCAGGGTACAAAGCCTGAGAAATCTGCGGCGGGCTGAAAAGCATGGGTGATTACCACAGAAGAGAAATTACGGTAAGCCGTTAGGAAAGGCACAAAGGGTTTTTATGTTCTTTTGGCAGAGGTTGTAAGGGAGACTAAGGTCCCTGGATACGACGCCGCGCCCGAAAGAGAAAAAAAAAAGGGGTGACTCGGCCTACTTTGGCGCGGCCGAAAGACGTCGATCTCCGGCTCTTTTCTAATATCGGGTGGATTACTATTGACAGAAAAACCGTTTCATGGGGTGCCGGACTCTCAAAAAGAAAAAAAACAGAGTTCTTCTAAGCCTGTGTTGAAGAAGCGCGGGCTTTGAGAGGCCGGGTCACCATATCTGAGGTACGAAGGAAGGGGAAAAGAAGTGAGACATTGTGGCGGGTCCCGAGGGGGGGGGGGGGGATTGGAATTCCATGATAGGGGCGAAATGCATCAAAGAAGCGAATGAGGTAGTGCGCGATGAAAATCGTTGGGGGGGAAAAGCGATCAACCGTTTGGGAAGTTGGAAAACGTGGGCAAGATAAGTCTAAAAGGGGGTCGGGTCAATGTCGCTAATTTCCCACGGCCTGAGGTATCAGGAGAATTTTGGGGGGGGGGAGCTTACTAAGAGAGGAGAAAGAGTTGTATTTCTCACACTATCATAGGCGAATATGTTTGGGGTCCAATTATCATTTACGCTTGGATGGAATCCTCGAGTTCGTAATCTTCGAAGGAAAAAGCAGAGAGTCCCTCGCCAGAGAGGTGAAGAACGGAGCCAACTGGGCCAACCGTCGGCTTAACGAGAGTGAG
>Ga0179593_1330935_pt1 | contig 11952 bp, 12 predicted proteins | sample CZODoug2_1_08_16_FD_185931 | JGI IMG/M metagenome (GOLD analysis project Ga0179593, IMG submission 185931) | Vadose zone soil fungal communities from Angelo Coast Range Reserve, California, USA - CZODoug2_1_08_16fungal (PacBio error correction) | ecosystem: Environmental > Terrestrial > Soil >...
GGAAGGGTAGGATGGGCTATTTAGAATGGTTCCAGAGAAAGGGTAGAACGACCACCCGGCGTATGTCAGGATGGAGAGATGGTCACGCATGTCCAAAAAAAAATACGAGCACAGACAAGGACTCATACTTCAAAGGAAAAGACCTGGGGGCCATAAATGACGGGATCATAAGTCGGCAGGGTTCTGACGGAATGGGAAAGCGAAAGGGTGGCAAAAATCGGCAGCTGAGATTCGACAAGGGAAAGATTTCTAACGTCGAAGGAGAATAAACGCCTCAGGCTGCTCAGTGCTGGTGGAGTCCGGTGGAAGCCATAGTGCTCCAAGGGTGATGGGCTCCCCGAATCAAGCCGTTTCGAGCTGTCCTCGTACAGAGGCGTTAAAGAAGGACACGTATTGAAGCTGAGGCCCTTATTTGTCGTCTGCGTCCAGCGGCCAATATGCGACTTGCCAAGCGTCGGGCCGCCAGACAGGACAGATGGGAAAAGGGACAAGAGGGAAGGTGAGTCTGCGAATGAGGTTGTGCTTGCGCCAGAGGGGTGGCTAGATGCAGCTGCTGAGAAGTGGGAATCAGTGATACCGGGGGGTTCTGGGGGTTGTGAAGTATGCTCGTGAAAGGAAGCGTAAAGGCAGAAAGAGTTGTCGGCCAGATAAAGAATGTCGCCGGGGGAAAAAGCCGACCTGAGAAGTTCGTGTTTAGGTTTGCACTGAGAGGCGGGTCACAAGTCAAGGGGAGTTTCTGGGAGCAGTAGAAAGTGCAAGAAGTCAAAGGAAAAGGACCATAGAGGGGGTATAGAGCAAGGGACCAATCTTGTCGGGGGACGTCCTGCTACTCGAGTGAAGGTGCAACCTCCCGTGGTAGTGGGAAGGGCCCAGTCTTGTCCGGGGTACGGGACCGACGAACGGCCCCGTGAAGTCCGCGGGAAAGGAAGGGAAACAAAAAGAGGTGGGATGTGCCATAAGCGCAAACTACGACTAGCATGCTACCAGCCATCAACACCAGACAAAAAAAGAAATAACCCTCTTTTTACGGGTAAGGGGGGGCAGCCGATGTGGGGAGGGAGCACGAAAACCGACGACAGGGGGGGGAAAAGGGAATAATCGCTTGGGAGAAGTACAATTAAAAGAGGCAGGTCAACCAAAAAGAAGTACCATTCTGGTCAAAACTTCAAGATAGAGGTTCGGGGTTCCAATCTGTCGAAGGGAAACGAAGGCTTGACCGTGGGGGTAGGAAAGGACTCTCTAACTTAAAACACCCGCGCTCCCGAACGAGTTGTGGCTGGAATTTTTCGGGGGTCGGGGAGGGGGCGGATGGATGGGTTGGTGGGGGGTTAGGAGGACAGAGGGGGACCGGACGAGGGGTGATGATTTACGAGTGTCGGAAAATTTCGAAGCGAAGTGACGTAACAGAGGGCCAGTTTATATTGGCAGAGAGAAGAGCGGGAAACTACTGGAAAAAAAAAAAAAAAAAAAAAACACGTCACCTGGAAGGGGGCCAAACCTCTTCAAGTAAAGGTTCCATCTTAGGTCTTAGGAAAGTCCTATAGGGTCAATTATGAAAAGGCTAAATAGAGGGCATCACGTCAGACATGGGGAAAAACGCGTGATAAGGAGGGCCAGGGTGATAATTTCCGGGCTCAAAAGAAGGATAAGGAGAGGCCTTCACAGGTTCCACGATTCATGGGCGAGGGGACCAGGTAGTGGAAGACGGACAACAAAAAAGCGAAGAAACAGAACCTGGGTAGTCGCTGGGCCGAGACCTATAGGGGGGACATAAAACACCCACTCCCGAATCTAGGAAGAACTTGGAGTCTCTCCGCCTTCATCACACTTCCGGAAGTGCACGAAAAGAGAGAACGACGTCATCGACCTGGGTTGGGAATATGAAAAGGGGATGACTTAGAGGGGATGAAGGTCCCCCATGATGCCTGCAGCATCCTTTGATAATCATTTGAGAGAAAATTCGATCAAAAAGAGGGACGTGGAAGCTAGAGGGGTGTACCCCTATAGCGGGCAAGTTTTACAACGAAGCGAGACATCTGGCCATCTCTAAAGGCATCAGATGGGACTATTTTCGTTGATAAAAAGAGACTGCTAAGACACGCCTGGGAAGAACACATCTCGATGGGGAAAGGTAAGACTAAAAACGACCCCACCAACTACCCCGGCCCCAAGAAGGACCGAAGAAGGACAGCAATGGAGAAGTACTAAGGCCCTGAATACGCACATCGTGGGAGGGGAGATCAGAAACGCTGTGTTTAAACAAGGGGGGAGAGCGCCGTACTCAACAAAACGGGAAAGCCTGAAGGGACCGCCGCGGACAAAAAAAAGTGAACAGTACTAGGGGTTCGGAAAAGGGGAGAAGGGGGGGGTAAACGACGTCTGGGAGACCGCTGATGGGCAGTCCGGTAGGATGAGTCACAGGGCTTCGTGGCGGAGGGATCAATGGCATGGTAGCCGAAACTGGCAGGGAGGGGTGTCGTGACATACTCCCGAAGGCAAAAAAGGCGTTTAAGTCTTTCGCGATAGAGCCAAAATTGATCAATGGTGAGCCAGCGTATAAAAAGGGAGGTCTTGAAAGAAAAAATAGGAGGCGGGTTTGTCGGGAGGGGAAGGCTCGGAGAGGGGAAAAGGGGTGACGACGTTCTGCAAGGGTTGAGTTTCCAAAAAGCTGGAGGCAACCGAAAAAGGAAAAGGTCATGCTCAGAGAGAAAAATGGTAGACACCCATCTGGGGAATTTATCGAAAAGCGGGTCCTGGGAGGAAAAGAAGGAAAAGAACGGTGCAAAGCTACGTGTAACAAAAAAACGCCTGTGGACTACGGGGGGGAACGCTATTAATCAAAAAAGGATGTTCAGGCCACCGGAAAGGATCTTCGAGGATGGAGGAGGGTCCAGAGAATGGTTAGATAGCAGATAAAAAAAGTACTGTTCAGGAAAGGGGAGAATTGTATCTCGTGAAAGAATACAACCATGGTCAGCTTCACGAATCAGACGGGTAGGTCAGCAAGGACGTAACGCATCGGACTGTTTATGAAGGAAAGCAATTCAAGTAGGGGTCCTTTTGCGCAGGCCCAGGAGGCTGACAGAACCTCATTAAAAGAACAACTGGGGGGACCCAGGGAAAGGTTTGCTGAGTTGTCAATGACAGGGAAGATTACTAGACCGAAAGAAGCGAAACTCTGGGGATTGGTCATACCAGTCAAAGCGTGAAGGGCAAGTAAAAAAGCCACATGCGAACCCGGTCAAGTGATTCGGTGCTTCTCTGGTCCAGAAAAATGGTGAATTGTCGCAAAAAAAAAGAGAGAGGGAGTTGAGAAATCCATCACGGATCTTATATGGAGAAAAGAGAACTGTGTACCCGATGCTCCCGAACTCAGAAGGGCCCTGACCAAGAGGAACGTTAACCATGGATAAAAGTGAAGACAAGGGAGGAATACGAGGACCTGCTCTTTATGACGACATACTGGGGACGCACTAGGTGCAGGAATGATTTGGATGTTCTACAAAAAGGGCTACACATACCTACTGGACAAGCCATTCATACTTCAACAACAATAAAGAACAAAGTAAGAAGGTGTCGTCAGGGATGGGCGACAGGTATACTTGGGGTAATATATAAACGGCATTCCGGCCTCCGAGGGGCGTGTACATGGCCCAGGAGGTGCCTAGTAAAGCAGTCACCTCAGCGCGGTGAACATGAAGAGGGGGGGTAAGGAACTTACAACGGGACCCGACTATGGTCATGACCGGACACTTTTCGTCGTCTGGAGACTGTAAAAAGCGAAATGGGTGCCAAAAGCGGTCCTAGGAAGGGATTACGAAGGACAACAAGAGTTGGGGCACACTCCTTCTCCTGTCGACGAAAAGACCAGACTGGGGAAAACTGTTTGGCCACAGTGAAGCCCCAGCTGATCAGACGGGGGTAGGGCTCGGAAACTCCTCACAGCGTGTACTCTCGTTTAAGATACAGATCAGGGGGACAAGAGAAAACCTTGGGGGTCAACGACTTCCCGGTAGGGGTACTGCGTCCTTCGCGGAATGGCAAAACAGGGGAAAAGTGACCTTGTCCTGGGACGAGAACTCAGAGGGCTGGTCGTCAAGGCAGGCCATGTTCAGGGGCGGGGCGATGAGCGAGGTCTGGGAAGTATTAATGGAGGGGGAGTATTTCACTCTTGCGCTCTTTGGCGGGAACTCGCAACGGGGGCCAACGTCGTTTCAGGCCAGGGGTGACTAGAAAAAAGGCTAAAAGGCCTCACGACAGTTGGATACCCACCCAAAACACCCCACCGAGAAGGTCTCCGTGATCAGAAATGACGGGAAACAATTCGTGGGGTGTACCAGGGGCGGAAAGGGGGGTCAAACAGCTTTCTGGTGAGCACGAAAGAACGTCCTGAAAGTAGCCAGGACGCGAGGGGTCAGGAGCGTATTCTCGATTGGGTGCTTGTCGTCAACCGCCTATCTCCCTTGCAGGGCCGGTGTTTGGACAGAGGGTCCCGGTGGTGCAGAAAACAGCCCCGGCCCCGGGAGGGGGAAGCCGGCAAAAAAAAGAAGGGGGCAGAGGGGGGGGAAGGGGAAAGAACTAAGGGCTAGAACGACGATACGTCCCGCCGCATCCTGCGAAAAAAGGGGCTGGGTCAACCCGACAGGAACTTACCGATGGATTATTTAACGAACCAGCCGATGTAGCCGTGGCGTCGCCGGGGAAGAGAAACACGCCAAACAAATAGAGGAGGGTCGAAGTCCGGACCCATACGGGGGGAAAGAACCCGACTTTAACGTAACAATCGGGACTCCGCAAGATGTAGGGTCCATCTTCTTACCGTAGTACGGATCACGTCAGGGAACAGGCGCAGAGTGTACAACAAGGAATTGCAGAGCAGCAGATTTGGGGGGGTAGGAGACCTGGAATTCATACTCAACATGGCTATCGGGAGGGGGAGTTCATTTCGGGGTAGGCCCAGCCGCTGATGTTAAACTTGGGTGAGAAGTAAAAGTTCGTTTCACGACGAGCCGGGTTTGCTGTCTCCCAGAAACTATTGGGCGGAGGGAACGCTTCGGTGCAACGAGGACGCGTCGGAAACGGAAAAAGAAAAGCGAGGCCGTGGCCACGGCAGTTGTGCTGGCGTCCGTCGTCGCAAGAATGATTCTCGATGTTGGGGGCATAAAACAAGCGAAAGTATCAGGGGGAGAAAGTGACGCTACGGGGAGGGGGGGACAGGGGGGATCATGGGGAAAAACAACTCGGATCTCAGGGGGACGAGGACGGGCCGACCAGGGTTCAGGAGGAGACCAGGAGACCCGAGTCCTCTCTCACAAAAAAAAAACGGAGATTGAGGCTGGGTGTCCAAACTGTAAAAGAGGGACCCGGGCCCGGCGCCCGGAGGCTGAGGGGGGAGGGGGGGCCAGAAGGCTTAAAAGACAGTAGAGTCAAGCGGTTTGTCAGAAACATGAGGAAGGGATGAGTCTCTTCAGTGTCACTAAGATCCCATCATCCGGGAAGGCTGGAAACGAAAGACTCTTGCATGGAAACTGGAGCAGAGAGAGAGGAAGGGCGCCTTGCACGAGTGGAAGAAGCGACAACACAGACGCCTGCAAAGTCTGGAGAAGAAAACTGTGTAGGGAAAAAAGAAAGTTCTCGTCTTCTACCGGAAAAGACTTGTTATAAAGAACGCACGACGCCTAAACTAACCCCACCAAACCCGGCCAACGAAGATCGCAGCAAGGAAGACCAAAACGCCATGATGAGGGATGATGACGTGAGTCGACAGGGGTGGGAAAAGGGAGAGACCGTTGTAAGACACCGCAGGCCCTTAGAGAAACACTGCAAAAACAGGGAAGAGAATCGATGTTGATAGTGAAGGGGAAACAGAGGGTGGATCGTCAAAGGGACAAGGGATGCTTCCGGGACTTAGGGACAAGAGGTGTTTAGGCCTTGGAGGGTCCGGCCGACGACGGGAAGCAGATCTTGGTAGGAACCCCCTGTGCATAGAAAAATAGTAATACACACAGTAATAGTTGGCTCTCAGAACAATTGTGGTTCTAAGGTGGGATAAAAGCTGTCGGGGGGGGAAACGTCGTGCTAGCCTTGGTAAGGGGTATGGTCCATCACATCGTCGGAGGGGGGGGTCAGCTTCAGAAGAGGATTGCCGGGTAGGAACATTCTGTAAAAGAACAGGGACCGTACACAGCATCTGGTCAATCTACCTTCAAAAAGCTGATAGAAACGGAGAGTCACTATTTGGACAAGTGTAGTCCTGAAATCTCCGGTCTTCTACAAAGGGGGAAGGTGACTTTCCTTCTACGTGCTAGAAAAAAACGTATTGGAAGACTGAAAAAGACTACAAACACTCTAGGAAACACCAAAAGGCCGAAAGGTACCAGGAGGAGGGCTCAAAAACCGGAGAAAAGGGAGAGGAGATTACGACTACTTAACTTTTCCCGGGGCCCCCGTAACGGCCAGGAACGCCTTGACAGGATCGCATCAGGGGAGAGAGCTGAAAGAGCAACCCTCAATTGGAAAATAAAATGAAAAAGAAGAGAATCGACAGAACTAACCGTACCTACTTCGGATGCAAACTACCGTCAAATTCTTCCCTGGGGCGAGAGAACACGAGCAGACGCAGAAAGACCGTTCGCAAAGGGAAAAGAGGCATCTCACGGTGTTCAGTTAAGATCACGGCGTAAAGAGGAACCTGACCGGGAGAAAAAAAAACGCGAAGAAACTACAGGGAAAGCTGATCCAAGGTATTCCAAAAAAGGCCTAAGGCAAGTGATTAAGACCTGCGACGTGCGGTGTCATCCAAAAAGATCATGGAAAGGTTGGTAGGAAGAATCATTCTTCTAGGTGGGTCAAGCAGAGCTGGCAGCCCCTTAGGTAAGGAAGCCTTACACCTGGTCCCATGACTAGACGTGTCGGACACCTGGTTAGAAAGTTGAAGATCCATTGAGGGACAGTGAACTCTCCTGACAGACGCTTGGAAGTAGCGCAGCCAGGTTCCAGCTGCAAGAGGAAAGCAACGTGGATCTTTTCTTAACAAGTGAGACCTGAGGAACAATATCCTGGACACTTAAGGGGAGAAAAAAACAATTGAGTAAAAAATAGGATAGGACGTGTCTGCGGATTTTCTAGGAGGTAAAACAGAAAAAAGAATAAAAACCGCAGGACTCCAATTGGGAGCTTTCCAAGGAGGACTCCATCAATGAAAGTTAATGTTCTCAACCGATCAACCCTTTTCAGGAAAAGCCGGTTCACAGGTGGAGGTTAAAGACAAGGCGGCAGCTAGCGTTGTCCAAAGGACACTATTCCACGATCAGCTCGGGGTCCACGGCCGTCTCATTCGAATAAGGGAAAACAGGAGCAAGTGAGTTGGGGAAGTCCTTTGCCTCAGCGCGGGCTGGTAATGTTGGGGGCCAACTCCATGCTTTTGGAGGAGTGAGAAGGTGTAAAAGGAAGGGAGCTGAAAAGCAACGTGGGGAGGTGTAGATCATAGCCCAGGGGTTTGATGATCTTTGGAAAGGAAAAAGGACTGAAGACGCAATAAGGAACTTACGGGAGTACGTCGGGAGCCAGGTGGCTATTGAGAGGAAGGGGAGGGAGACAAGGGTTTAGATTGAAGAGCGAAAGTTTCGTCCTCGCTCCGTGGAGGTTGCTCATCCTTTCTCGGCTGTGGACCCGTGGACGTCAAATCAGGGTGAAATCATCCAGAAAAGAGGACCAAGGATGGAGATGGAGAGGGTTTAAAGGAAGATCCAAGGGAGGGGGGAGTGTTCGTTAGCACGTAGAACAGGGGGAAGAAGTTCACCCGAAAAGAGGACACGGGTGACCAGATGTTAGGTTCTAGAGAATCGCCCTGGCCCTGGAAAAGTGAAAAATTGGCGTGGACGGCACGGGGGCTGGAAGACTGGGAAAGGGAAGATCACGGCCCAATGGGGAGAAGGGGAAGGGAGACCCGCGCCGAAAATCGGACTTATTTACAAAGAGTCAAAAAAAAAAAAAAAAAAAAAAAAAAAAAAAAAAAAAGGAAAAAAAAAAACAAAAGAGGGGAGACGCACAAGTCTCAGTCGAACCAAGGGAGGGAGGGACTGAGCGCCGCCAATCACTTGAGAAGCGGGGGGTGGATACGGGAGGTATAAACAAAACACGAATCGACTCTGAGAAGAAAGGAGAGGAACGAACCGAGGAATAAAACAGAGAGGGATGTAGAAGTAAATGAGGTAAAAAAAGAAGTATTCACGTAAAAATCTTTGACACGTCACGAAAAATACTTTTACTCCAATCTGGGGACAGAGAGGTACGGGAGGGTAGACTAGAACTGGGGAATTACGGAGAAATACAGCAGAGTTTGTAGGGTCAGCTTGCTCAGAAATGGAAGGGAATAGGGCGTGCCTTTGGGTTTTTTTGGGTAGTTCAGAGGTCGCTAGGAGATTTTCTTCGAATAATGAGGGGTTAAGAAAATACGTGGGGACTTCAGAAAGGGGAGGCGAGACAGAGACTTAGGAAAAAGAGGAAAGAGATTATGGCTCTAGAAGAGAGAGGAATCTCCGCCAAGGTCTAGGGGGATGGGAGCAGTACGTCATGGCCCACATTCTGGTGACCGATGATGCCAAAAAATGGAGAAGAGTAAAAGTCAATCAATGGGGGATGAAAACGTGACACGGGGAAGGGTGATCTGGAGGGCGAAGACCAAAGTGACCTGGAGGAAATTCAGGGGAAGAAAAAGTTCAATCGGACCCGTATTACTACCAGGGCGTATCTACACAAAAAGGAAAAAAGAGAGAATCCTGTTGGTCGTTGTGAAGGGGAAGTCGAAAGGGACCCTGGAAGCCCGGCCTAGGGACCAGGAGAAAGGAGGGGGATTCTGAAAATGGAAAAATACGACTTCCAAAGCGGGTTTTCCCCATTATTGTACGGGAGGGAAAGATCAGGGGTGACTGAAACCTTATTTACATAAGGAGGAAAGTAATATAAAAGGGGAGGATACGAGAAAGACACAAAAGACTAAAACGAGAGAGAGGAGGAAAAGACGAGTCACAGGGAAAAGAAGGAAGAACGTCCGATCCCTAAAGCTGGGTAGAGAAATCAAAGTTCGTTAAAGAAAGTAAAACCCTCACTATGTACAAGCAAAAGAACGGAAAGAAGTCCTCTAGCAGACCCAACAAAAAGAAGAATCAAAGAAAGAGTAGACACTACAGAAAGAACTAAACTTGAGGGCACTCAGCTTAGAGCACTTTGAACAAAAGTGCCTTTCGAAAAAGGGAAAGGACGGAGGGAACAACCGGCAAAACAGTTGGAAAAGGAATCGATGGTAGGGAGGGCTACCGGGGTGTGAAGTGCCTGGAAAGCGTGATGTCGTTTAAGGAGGAGAAAATCCTCTAGGGGGTTTCTTACTAAAAGGCTGCTGCAGACGGAAAAAGGGAGGGGGCTTAACATACCCGCAGACACAAACGGAAAAAGTGATATTGGTATAGAAGAAAAAAAAGGGGGGGGGGGGAGATATTCGCCGGGGGGCGGAGAAGGGAGTCTAGACTCTTTTCAGTGTATGGTACAGAGGGAGTCGGGTTGGCGGAATGTCGGATAGAGGGAAGGAGTTGATTTTAAACCATTTGAAAACGGAAGGGAAAACGAAAAGAGGGAAAGGGAACCACCGGGAAAAGGGGAGATATGCTCACAATTACACAAAAATAGGGAAATTGATCGAAAAAGAGGTACTGGGGGTCATAAGTAATATTAAGGAAAAGGGAACTTCAGACACAAGAATCAATGAAAGCTGGTGGACGAAGGGGAAAAGAAAACTCTTAAAACAATTTTGGAAGAGGACAGGATTCTTCTCGCAGTATGTCTGAATCGTAGGAGGGGATAAACTGTCCACCGTAAAAAGGACTTAAAAAAGTTAGCAGGAGGGAAGAAAAGGGCGGCAGATGAAAGATAAAAATCATGTGCATCCATGACATAAAAGAGCCTCCTAACATGAACTACCCGGAGAATATACTGGTTCTAAAATGAAAAAGAAGAAAGTGACTCATGGGGAGCATGCCCATTGAAGCTAAGACTCATTAAAATAAGAGGAAAATACTCAAATAAAACAGGGGGGATTTGCAAAGCAAGGCTGGGAAGAGGAAATCAGACACCAGAGCTAAACGATTGGGATTGCAAATATAGAAGGAGGGAAGAGCTGGCGGAAAGGGGAGGAAAAAAAGACTCCGAAACCGGAGGTAAGGGACTGCGGGGGGGGGGGGGACAGGAGCAACAAAAGCGTCTCATGAAAGGAAAATAAATAGAGTGGAATTTGGGATAGAAATGACGCTGGGCAAAGGGGGGATGAAGGGAAAAAAAGCGACTTTTTCCCTGAACATCTAAGGGTGTCTAGTTAAGAAATATTCAGGGGGTCAGGGTAAAGGATACTTATGCAGGATAGGACGGATGGAAGCTCAGCCTGGGTCACCCATGGCGGGAACTAATGCGCATCTTTGTGATGACCGCAAGATACCTGCAGCTCCAAAAGAACGATTTGAAAAGGCAAGAGAGATCTAAAAAACCAAAGGAGAGGGATGAAGTGACTTACTTTCATTAGGATAGAGAATGTCACGAAATGGGTCACAAAAGACAAGGTGCATGCCATCCCCGAGGGGAGAGGTCCCTTCTTCCTATACAACGGAAGCATTAATTTCAGATTACCTCAATTTCTGACATAACCCTTTTCCTACATATCTATGAGGAACATCTTAGAGGTAGGAACGGTGAATCTTTTCAACAAGCTACGGGACTTATTTTAGAAAACGGCATAAGCTTTGCTGAAACGGATAGGCAAGCTAAGAAATACCGACGTTGAAGGGAGTTTGCAAGGAAATTCCTCCAAGAGGAGAAGCTTTTAATATTTCTAGAATCCGCCTTGGTCCATTTGCTTGAACGTAAAAGGAAGAGGAGCAAGACCTCAACGTGGGATTGGGGATCGAGGGAGAAAAGGGGAGGGGGGCCTTCTGAGAGGAATTCCTCTTCGTAGGAAATTGAATGGGATTCCGAACGAAAGTGTTAATTAAAGGAAAGGTTAGGAATAGAGATAGGGGGAGTGCTTAAAAGGGGGGATAGTCAGAGCACTTTCGGACGTCTCTAAGGGCACTTTTAGGTGAAAAGGAAAGTGTTGCCAGGAGAGGGGGCAAGCCTCAAAATGTCGTCATAGAAGATCCGGTTACGCAAGCAGAAAGAGTAACAATGAGTGGGGGGTCCTAGCCGGGTTCAAGTATATACCAATCCGGGATTTAGGTGGCGAAACTGCAAGAAGGAAGGGAGTCTCGGAAAGGACCTCGATTTAAAGGATATACATTTTTTGGAGGGGGAGGGGAAAGAAGAGGAACCCCTGGAAGGGGAAAGGTGCCATTCAGGGGGGGGGGAAGGCCAAGGGGTCCTTTCCCCCTTTTAGGAAAGAGCAGTCACGTCAGGAGGGAAGAAGGGACCAAAAACAAGACTATGTTTATGTACCAGCAAAAGCCACTACGTAGGAAAGGCAGAAGAATACAAAATGCTTAGGAGGGGGGGGAAAAAACCTCCATATAGCCTGGTTTATTACTGGGGGGGGGGAGTTAACTAACCATCTTTATGCACTGCAAAAGAATCCATAATGAAACAAACCGACTATGATAAGTCCGAAATACAAAGGGAATCCACACGGAAGAAGGGTAACGCCCGAGTACCACTCACTACCAATCTATTTACGTTTAAATCTTGGGTGAGTAAAAAAAACCAATCGAATTCGGTCTCGGAACTTGGAAAAAAGCTGATTGGAAGGAGACCTACGAAAGAGGTTTGTAGAAGGGGGGAGTAGAAGTGTCTGGAGGAGGGATTGCTTTACGGGTTTGTGTGGGGGCTTATTTTAAACGAGGGTCTGAAGGAAGAAATCGCTTAGGAGGTGGACAACGAATCCCTTTGGATACAAACTGGCAAAGGACACGACTGGAA
>Ga0179593_1354667_pt1 | contig 11952 bp, 14 predicted proteins | sample CZODoug2_1_08_16_FD_185931 | JGI IMG/M metagenome (GOLD analysis project Ga0179593, IMG submission 185931) | Vadose zone soil fungal communities from Angelo Coast Range Reserve, California, USA - CZODoug2_1_08_16fungal (PacBio error correction) | ecosystem: Environmental > Terrestrial > Soil >...
GGTTCGGGGAAGCAAGTCGTCCCACCAATGGAGGGAGACGGCCTAATCATCGGGTTTCTCTAAGAAAAAGAAAAACCTGCACCAGGACAGATCCGACGTAGGAAAAGGAAGCGGCTACGGTGGTTCAACAGTCCCCTGCGAAAAATAGGGAAAAAGAATACCGGGGCAGAGGAAGAAACGGCCTCAAGATCTCCATGGCGGGGGTGCGGTTGAGGAAAGTTGATAAGAAGCGTGAAAAAAAAAAGGTGATATGGGGGGGAAACGGGAAACGCCTTAAGGAAAGCGAGGAATAGCACGCTTGCGGACATCGGAAAAGACAAAGGAGAAGCCGATCATACAAGACAGCCGCCAGTCGCGACTCGAAAGATAAGGCAAATTAACATCGGGCTGAGATTCGACCTTTCGGTCGAGGAAGTACAGGATCGGGTAAAAAGAAAAAAGACAAAGTGATGCACTGAGGCAGCGAACAGGGGGGGACCGCTATCGAAGGCAGCGTCCAAAGGACGAGGAATCCCGAACTTCTGCTAGGATCCCGGAAAATCTATCGTAGATCATGCAAAGACTCTGAGAGAGAGAGGGGAAAATGCTGGGCAAATGAAAAGAGAACAGGAAGCAACCAGGGGCACAGGGGCCTCTAACCGATTCCCGCTCTTTCCGGGGAAAGGTGGGCGACAAGCGCTCGGTCTGATAATCGAGGGATCTAGCCATTCTTTGTCGGAAGAGGTACTTTGGTGCAAGCAAGAGGAGGGTCGCGAAGAGGAGGTTTCGGGTTCAAATACCGATCTATCCGTCGCGATGGTCGGCCTTGGCGCGGAAAGAACAAGGGACAATGGGCCAGCAAGGGCAAAGGAAAAAGGTTTTGCGGGAAAGAGAAGGCCTGGGTTTGGCGAGGCGCCATTGCAGTCAGATAGGTAACTAAAACGGTCGAAGAAGAGATCGGCCAGCCGGACAAATCACCGGGAAGAGGTGCCAAAGGGAATTAGAAAAAAAAGAAAGAGAAAAAAGAAAAGTCCACGACACCACCTGCCGCGCGAAGGGGGGGGACAGCAAGGACACTTCGCTCCGAAGTTGTGTCAAGGGAAGTACACGAACAAGGATTGGATCATGGTCTAGGAAATAGGGGGAAAGGAAAAGGAAGCGAAGTCTCATCGGTGCCGAACGAGGCAACATCTGTGAACATCCTGCATAACGGCGGAGGGAAAATCGCAGCCTAAGGGGAGAGGAAAGAGAGAAACATCCGCACGGGTCTGGGGCGGCGGGAGGTACAATCCTCATGTTCTTAGTATTGCGCTGATCAAAATCGTGGGCAAAAGCATGCAGGGGGTCATGAACAGAAGGAACCTTCCTTGGGTGATAGGGGTCTTTGATGCAGGACGGAGGGGTTATTGGCCTCCTCGTTCTCTGGCGAAATGAGCACTTGGGAATCGAGGGAGAAAAATATCCTCCTTACGTCAGACGGTGCGGTCCCAGAATCTCTTCGGTTTATGTGTGAAAAGGAAATGTTTCGATGGCGGCCTAAAAGAACTGGCGACCAAAACGGCGAAAACCCGGGAGGTTTTCTAAAAGCGTTAACTTCTTGGTTTGAAAGAGCTCACCAGGGGGGGGGGGGGGGGGCTGGGAACGAGAGGCCGCGGACGGGAAAAAGGAAGAGCTATCGAGGTCACTGTGTTCTTGTCGTCTTAACAGAAAGGGCCCAAGACAAGGAAAAGGAACTCGGCTGTCTAGACCGGTCGACCACGAAGTCGCGCGGAACTGACAGGTGCAGAGTTTAGTGCGCCTGGTCCGCCGGGAATCCGGGGGGACTCGCGAGGGGTCTGAAATATTAGAATTCGCATTTGAAAATTGGATCCTGGGTCAACAGATAAGAGCGCGAATCGTCTTGTGAGAAGAGACTTCCTTCCTCGAGTCTCAGGTCGCTACTGCATAAAAAAAAGCGACAAATCGATGACAGAACTGCATTGGTTAGATGAGAGCTCAGCCACAACAACGGGGGAGGGATGGAAAGGTATTTGGCATGAAAAAAAAATAGGACTGAATCGGTGAATAATGGAGGGATTACGACCGCCCGGGAAAAGGCCAGAAAGCTTCGCCAACCGCGTCCTGAAAAGGCAATAGAAAATCTTTTCTCCCTCAGGAATCAAATAGGACAAACGCGGAACCAGAAGACTTTCAGAAAGAGGCTTACAGGAGGAGGCGAGGACGCAGGTCGGAATCAAAACTCGCCGGAGGCAAGTCCAGAGAATTAACGTTAACATGCGCTCTAAAATCGTGTGGATACACAAGGGGGGGGAAAAAGCGCGCCGACGAAAAGCGAAAAGCCTAATTAAGGGAGAAAGAGTTTCGACGACCCGAAAAGAACTCTTTCCCATGTTCAGAAAAGTACGAAACAGTGGAGACACATTCCGTGGGAGTTATCTGGCGAGCGCGAAGGCGGGGGGACAATAGCATGAAAGGCCAATCGAAAGAAGAACACATCCTCAACCGGAGTCGGAGAGCTTAAGTAGGAGATAGGGAAGAAGAGGGCCAAGCTGAGCCTGGGGAACTCGACTATGCGGCAATAAAAAACGCAAAATCTCAAGAGGAAACTCGCACAGAAATGGGGTTCACAGCTGTCCAAAATACGGGGCTAAAGAAGAAGAAAACCGGCGAGCCGCATACCTAATCAAACCTGGATGTGAACCGAAACGTCAAAGATTACGGATGGCGCATATGGCCTTCGACGGATGACCGTGATCTGACACGAACGGCGATTCCGCAATGGAGGATGGACAAGGAGAGAATAGGAAGTCACGAGGAAAGGGAAAGTAAGGGGGAGGGTGAACTGTCAGTCGGTAGACACCTGAGGGAGGCAATGACGGGGCGGGCACGCGAAATAGACACAACTTCTGGGAAGTGTCGCAGGGAGGGGGGGAAAAACTCGCGTCTTCGGGGGGAGGGGCCCTTCTCGGGAGCGGTTAGGGGGGGGAGCACGGGGCGAGAAATACGGGAAATGCGCTGGCCAGAACAGGGCGAACGAGGGAAAGAGCAAGGATCGTCCTCATCGGCGTAAAAAAACATCAAATTATTCAGCACAGGGGACGCAAGATTCCTGAGGCAAAAGACGCGCGATTGGAGAAAAGTCTAAATCGCTAGGAGAATCGGTCTCTTTTCAAAAATCAGAGGACCAAAAGTCCGATCGCCGCGAGGACCAGGATCTCTCGTCGCGATCAAAAGAAGGGCAGCTTAGAGCGGGAGAAGACCGCAGGCGTGTCGCGCCATACGTGAAAACAGCGAGTTAAGAAATCTTCAGGCCAAGGAAAAGGGAACTTCCGCCGGCGAGGCTTCTGGGTGCGCGGCGAGCCGCTCGAAAGAGAGCGGCCTGAGGAACGGAAGGGAATGGGGCGCAAGGAAAAGAAGCCTGCCTTGAAAAAAGGATGGGCAGAAAGATAGAAGAGCGCGTCAACCGGAACCAGAAGGTAAGGAAACTGCTATCTGGGACGGACGAAGCAGGGGTCGGAAAAAGGGCAAGAGAAAAAGCTCAGAAACTCGAAAATCAACCGAGTGCGAGATTTATTATTTCGAGCGACACGCTGCGGGGCGGCTGCAGGAGCTCGGCGGAGGGGGAAGATTTCGGGAGAGGCTATTCCGCCTCACGATAGTCAGGCGGGCAATTCTACAATAAAAATCGCCTTGAGAAAAACTCTCGTAACAACCCGCAATACGGCGAAGTCGCGCGGAGCCCAAAGTCCTAGAAAGGGTAGAATGGGGCGACGAGGGCCGTGGAACCACAAACTCCCTCGCCGACAAAAAAAAACGGAAGATTGCTTGGAAAAGGCGGCCAGCCAAAGCATTGGGTTGTCCGATTTCAACAGACAACTCTGAAAACAACTTATTATGAATGGGGGGAAAAGAAAGAGAGGTGGACGGTGGACGCTGAGGGAAAACCAAGAGGCGTACATTTCCTATCTGCAGCGTGTTCATAACTTCCGAAACAACCGCGTCGCAGCCTCGGGAAAAGGGCTCCTGGGGGGAAGAAATCGACAATCGACATTGCGGGGACGGGGAAGGGGCCGATCACGGCTTCAGATTCGCCTCAAATTGCAGTTTGAGGGTGACAGATTGATGACGAGGCGCGGCGGGGTCTTGAAGAGGGGACGGGGAACGCCTAAGATTCGGGGAGGGAGGCAAGGCAGAATGGAGCCATCTAAATGCTAACCGAAGGAATGAAGGGCAGACAGGCAATCCAGGGCCAGGTCAGACGAAAGAAATATTTCAGAGTTAGGAGCCTTTCTGTGCGACGATTCCAGTTTCGAAAAGGAAAAAAGTTTACAACCCGGGAAGTTGGGGTGGGGAAAAGGAAGATTGGGAAGGAATTAAAACTCTCCGTGAGTAAGTTGACCATTCTGTAGGGCGGCACCACGAAAGCGGAAAATTAATGTTCAGAGAAGGGACTTAAGTCGCCAGCTCGACTTCATGAAAAAGCCTCTTCGCGCGAGATTGGGGGTTAATGCGGACAAGAATGCGGGCAAGAAGCCGGAAGAGCAACAGAGCCGTACTGGATTAACCGCAATGAGGCCACGTAATGGGCGGCTAAAAAAATCTCAAAAACGGCGCTGAGAATACATCGAAGGAAAAGTCTTGATCCGGGATAGTGAATCACAGAAGGGGAGGATCGTCCGAATGCATGCTTTTCATCTCGGGGGGGAAGAGCACGGAATTCGACCTCCAGCGAGTCGAGTTGCGATGAACATCGGTACGGCGGTTCAAAGGGAAAGGGGAAGGAGGAAGACTACCGTTGTGCGGGAATAACTCATCCTTTGTGAACGACAAGGACAGAGTAGGAGGGAAAAAGCGTGGAAGAGCGGAGCAGGGAAGAAGCGCCGTGTTGGGGAGGGAATTATGATCAAAAGAAAGAAGGGAAAATCCCGATAAAATACACCAGAGCGCAGTAGTCTGGATCCGCCGAGACAGGCAATCCAAAGGGGGTAGAAGGGGAGATCGTGACCGAACCACATTCTTGGAGGGGGAACTGAAAGCCGTCGATCAAAAAAGAGGGAAACTCATCTTGACTTGGGAAGAGTCAGCGCAACCTGAAGGAAGGCGGCGCGGGGGGGGGTCAATATCTTTCAGCAAGAAGAGGGACATATGACGCCATCCGCGAAGGATGCGGTGACGAAGAATGCCAAAGTTGAGATAAGTTGTGGACGGGGGGGGAAACCCCATCGTTGACACCGTCAGGGTCTAAAGTAGGAAAAATACGACAACGTCCTTGGGGATGATCGGTCGTGAGATGCAGCGTGTGGGATTGAAAGCCTCGCGCGCAATGATAGCGGGGAAAACTCTTTTTGGAGGAGGGGACCGTCAACCAGGGGAGGTCACCGAGTGTTGAGGGGGGGCGGTCGCGAGATTGGCGAGCAGAAATGGCGTCCGATGCGAAAAATAGACGATCAGCGAAACCGGAATGGGAAGACAAAAAAATTACGAAGGAAATTAAAAATTGGGTAACGAGCGACGGGTAACGATCGGCAGTAGGGACCTGGGTCTTCGAACCGCGCGAGCAGAATTCCGGCTGGTTCTTGTGCGCGGCGCGAGAAAAAAACGATGGGAGAGCAAGAAACGTTCTTCTGGATAGCCTAGGTGCGAAAAAGGGGTTCGCTTGGGCTTCTGGCCTGAATTGGAGGCACGGAGGGGTAGGGCTGCTGGAAGCCAGACGGCAAAAGAATGGGCGCAGAAAGAGGAGAAAGGGATTTCGTCGTCGCAGGGTGGGGGGGGGCCTATTATAAGTTGTCAGCCGTTAAAGAAAAAAGAGAGACGAAGGCGAGGGCAAGATTAGGAGGGACTCAACAGAGTTCTAGTTGGAGACGACTAAACACGGGAAGATCGAGCACCGATGAAAATAAGGCTTGGTCGAAAAGCTCAAAAAAAAAGAGGAAGTAGGAGGAAAGGAATAGGAAAAGCAGGGACGGAGTGCTCAATCCGGGGGAATATGCGGCGCCGCCAGGGCATTCGAAGGACGGACATCATCGCCATCAAGGCCGTCGGAATCGGCTCTCGGGGAGGAGAACAAAGATCCCGCGGCAAACGAGGAGGACGAAATCTTCATAACGAGCGGCAGGCCAATTAGTTCCTAGGAGGACAAAATCCTCACCGAGAAGAGGCAAGGGCCTCAAAATCTGAATTCGTCTCACTCGGCTAGGGGGGAAAAGCGGGGTGCTTGCTCTATCAAACGGGGATCGTAAGAAAAGAGAACAACCGCAGGTTCAGTGGGAGAGATTTTCGACGAAGAAACCCAGCCGCGTCGGAGGGGTCAGGAGCTCAGATGAAACCAAAGGTTCAGCGAGTAAGAACAACATTCATGTGGAGGAAGCTCGGAAGAAAGAAGATGAGGCCGCCAACTCGCAGCGCCGAGACAAGGAAATAAAAAAAATCGAGGAAGCCACCCTTGACGGTAGAGGATTTCAAGGCCGAGGCCCCAAATCGTGAAAGGGCAGGCGCGAAGAAAACACGAAGAAAACGCGGAACACCCGATAGCCCAGATTTTTTCTGGATGTTCCTGACGCCAAAACTGGAACGGTGACAAAGATGCCGGAAGAGAAAGAATACACGACCCATAAGGATCACCTAAACGCCAAGGGTGGCGGGGGGCGAAAGAGAACTATCAAGACGGCTTACCGATCTGCAAAAAGCGACCTCCTTCCGCAGCGCTGGCCCAGAGAGGAACGGGGAAACCGATGAGGATTCAGAGGGAGGGTACTCGAAGGACTGAAAAGAAAAGAAAAAGACTCGGCAAAAACGTCGACAAACTTCATGTAAAGGGTCGGACGGGATCAACAGAACTCGCACACAGGGAAAGGGGCGAGGAGACTCGGGACGAAAAGGAGCATCGACTGCAAACAAAAGCCACCTGGCCTAAAAGGGAAATGGGCTGGCGAACGGGTTCCCGATAGAAAAAAAGGGAAAACTGTCCTCATTCGGCGGACAACACAGGAGTCGGTATTCACCACAAACTTTTCTGACACTTCCCTTGCTTGGGGGTCAAAGGAAGTAGCGGCCTCTGGTGAAAAAAAACAAAGTAGACTCGCGCGGCTCGATGTAGCGTGAACACAAAGAGGACCACAGATGAGGAGATCGCCGAGAAGGCCCAGGATCTTCGAAGAGAAATCAAAAAGAATGGCGATCGAGCTTTATCTCACCTCATTCATTGAGGGGCAACCGTGGAAAGCGCGAGTCATCGGAGTCGGAAAGGGGGGTGTGGGTTTGGGGGGGGGGGGGGGGGGGGGGGGGGGTGGGTGGGGGGGGGGGGGGGGGTGGGGGGGGTTGCTCAGGCACACCGGGCGCGCTTCAGCCTGATTACGCAAAAACGCTCGAGAAAAGGGAATTAGGAAGCGAGAATGGGGCGAATTGATCACTAAAGGGAGGCAAGAAAGGGGCCGATGACAAGGATAATCTCTCTTTCAACCTTGTCAACGGAAAAAAAGAAAAAAAAAAAAAAAAAAAAAAAAACAGTCATGCAACGGTCGATCTGAAGCCAAAACGAATTCACGGGGAGAACCGGCCTCGCGCCAAAAGCACTCTAAATCACTAGGGAGCAGGGGGTCGAAAAAATCTCGTCACTGGCGGGAGGCCGCGGATGAAGGCTCTCTTAGCCGAAATGGAAGTGGACGGGAAGAGGAGATTCCTCCGCTCAGCTCTCAGGGAGGCTTTCCCTTTCTACAAAGAGCAATCGAACCATCCATCAGAAAAAGAGGACGCAACCCTCAAGAGGAGGAAAGAAAGGAGGGACCGAGGAAAATCAGAAAATTGGTCTCCTAGAGGGGAACAGAGAAGCTCTGTTTCCTCTCACACTGTCTCCTCTTTAAGGCATTTACGGGGGGGCTGGCCGATAGGGCCAGTAACCGAGGTGGGCCGAAAGAGGGAAAGAAACCCGCAACAAGGTGAGGGAAAAGAAAGGAGGTGTCGTGACGCTGAGTCAAAACCCAATTACGGAGTGAAGTACTGGCCGGAACAGCGTGGGGCTAAAATATAACACTGAAAACACGCAGCTTCGTACGAAGGAAGCTGCTCCTGGTTTTTAAAAAAGATGAGACAATCGCCATTTCGGAATTAACTTGGCCCTGAAACTCGAGAACGGCCGCAACGAAGATCGGCCTATTGAGGTGCGTCGAAGGGGGGAAAAAAACGGGACTCGGGTCGATCGGTGAAAATCGGGGGTTCCGAACGGGAAAAACCTGCACAGAGACGGGAGGAAGAGAAAGGCCGAAAGCGGTCCCAAGAAGTGACGCAACCCGTATCAAGAAGGAACTCACGCAGCGCGCCATTCCAAGGAAATCCCAAATCAAGCCATCAACCCTCGGATTTCATCGAGACCTGTCGGGAGCGAGACCGGTTCAAAGGAGCGCGGGGAAGGGAAGCCAGTAAACGTGCATGAAACAGCGCCGGACACCGGTTGGAAGGAGTGAGGAGCCAAAGAGCACGGAATAAAAAACAGCGGAGCCAATCCATGAAACCGCCAAGACGATCAGGCAGGATAGAGAAGCGAGAAAGCGGGATGAAATCGGAAAGAGACTCCCTCTCCAAACGGAAGAAGCAAACAGCCCATGGTGACCTCGCCTGCACCCGTACCCTCGATGGATAGGATGGCGCGAGACTGGAAGTTCGGGAAAGGATAATGATAATCGTCAATGGAGGGGAGAGATATCGAGAGATTCTTCTGGGGGAAATCTTCTCTCGGAAAAAGGAAGCAAGATCGTGTTCAAAGAACCCGGAAATAGACCGTCGAGGGCGCCTTGGCGTAAAAAGACGAGGGGAAACGGCATTTAACACAAGGGGTAACTCCTCTTCCGAAAACGTGTCGTACCGTATGGGACGACGATTCTTACCTGATGGGAACGCATAGGGGGAAAAGAGGGTGTCGCCAGCGCATCTTCCAGATTTTAGCAAATCGCAGGTGCAGGCAGTGGTATTTCAAGCGAGAGGAACGAGCGCAAAAGGAAGAGCCGGGAAAACTAAAAACCAGGCGCGCCGAGTTAGGGAGAACCCGCAACACCGTCTAGAAAGAAAAAGGTGGGGAGGGTCAGGAAGACACTTCCTTTGATTTACAGGCAGAGAGACCCAGACATAAACGACGAAAGTCAGAATCGGTGCCGAGAAGGAAGAGGAGTAAAATCGACCGCCCTCCGTAGTAAGCGCGGTGAGAGGAATCGGGTCAGAAAAAAAAAACGGAGTTCTAAAAAATGCGAAATCCACATACTTGAGTCTGGACGAGGAAAAGGACGCAGCAGGGGGGTCTGATCAGTCTGGAAGAAAGAAAGGCCTCGGGGTATCACAGTCATGAGAGAGGAACCCCTCCCCCCGTAAGGGTGCTGATCGGTGTTCCTACGGGGAAGAAAGGTAAGGAATGGTGCCGCCGAGAAGATCAATGAACAGCTTGGCCTCTTTCAGGGGAACCATATCCTCACGTCAAGCAGGGGCGTCCTACCGACGTCTGGTGTAGAGGGGGGCTCGCTCTGAGAGGGGCGAGCAAAAGGCGATTCCGGCAAAAACGAAGAACACCCAAAAGCGAACCTGGGAGGGGGGGTCACAAAAAAAGGCTAGGGGGACTGAGGGTCAATCGAGAAGAAGGCAGAAGGGAGTGCGTACATGAGGAAAACTAGCTCTGGATCCTGGCCTGGGGGAGGGTGTCTAAGGGAGGGGACTAACCACTCTGGGAAGAAACGCACATAACACGCTTCGGACTAAAGCTTGTAGAACACGAATTCTCGGAAATAAGCGACAAGAAGGGGGGGAGACAAAGGTTCCTCGAAGACTTTCCTCCGACTCGGCTTAAGGGCTTCAGGCAGGGGAAAAAGGCTCTGGGAGGGCCGCATCGAGGGAAAGGATGGCTTTTTGCGTAGGGGGGAAGGTCTTCAGTACATAAGCTCCGGCTGAACGAAGACCGGGCACAGAAGACATATGAAACAAAAGAAACTTTTGATGCAAGATCTCTCTAAAAAGAAAACCTTCTTATTGTGAAAAGAGAGCTTCACAACAAGCATGTCCTGGAGAGGGGGAAATCGGGGGTTCCGGGGGGGAGGCCTTCGCCTAAGAAGAAAAGGAGGACTTCCTCTAAATCATCCAACCGAGATTGGGACGGTCTCCTTCTAAACAGAGCCGCGTCAAACACCGAAAAAGCGAATAGTGAAAAAGACCGGAGGCGGCGGAAGAAATTGCAAAATGCTTCTTCCCAGGCACTCACGGCCGAGCCATCCGAAGCAGAAGGAGGTCAAAAACGAACCGAGGCTGAGGAAGGAAGAGGGTTCATGACGACCCGCGGGGGGAAGCGCGACGACAAGAACAGCAAAGAAAGGACAGGGAGCTCTTAGGGTGGGGGGGGGTGAAAAGAAAGACGGAAAGACGCGAAGCTCAGGCTTTCCCAGAGCTCGGGGAGCACATTCCTCGAAGGGGTGGGAAGGGACAACATTAAGGTTTAATACGACGGCAGCCGGACGATATCTCAGCAGACAGAAGCGCCGAACAATCCTCAAAAGAGGGAAAAGAGGAAAGAAGATGCGAATTTACATAAAAAAGGAGGGAAATCTGATCGTGCGCGCGACGATGAAAAATAAAAACCACCTCTTCATGCTCACAGGGAACAAACGCAGCCAAATGAAGGGGTGGGCAGGCTGTTACGACCCGACGCATGACGTTCTCAAAGGAGCGCCAATACCGTATAAAAAGAGGAGAAGACCGACTCGCCGCCAGACGTCGCTCTTTCAGACATATGGCCGAAAACGGGCTTCCCTAGAGGGAAGCGCCGCACCCTGCCAAGTCGCGGGCAAGATGATCTCGGAAATGCTTAACAATTCTTGGCTGGAGGGAAATGAATCGCGACGGACTGAAGTCAAAGCGTGTTGACGTGAAAGAGACCAGAAAAACATGAGGGATCTGGCGGCGGGGAAAAAAGGAGATGCGGAGGTGTTCGTGGAAGGATCAAAGGGAAAATGCGGTTTTAGGATAAAGGGAAAGCAACAAGAAAGAACGGAGCAAATGGCCGCACTGGAACGCTGTTGCTCTGACGGGATCGACTTGAAGGCCGCACCCCCCAAAACCTCAGGGGGAGAACACCAGGCATCAGAGGTGTTACGCACAACTGTGAGGACGACAGGGAACGACTGTTCCCAATCCGGAGCGGGCGCTGTTACGCGCAGAGAAAAAAAAAGGGAAAGATCGGGAGAGTGAAGGAAACAGATGGTAGCCTATCGCCGGGGGAGGAAAAAAAGAGATTCTCGCGCGAGATAAAAGCGAACTCAAACATCGCTGTGAGTATCACCGCAAAGAAAGGTCGCACGCCACCGGGGCCTCATCGAGTTCAAAGGAAGGCCCTTCCATCATGACGGCTCGAGGAACTGAGATGTCATCCCGCTCAGGGAAATCGCAATTTATCGTCGAGATGGTCTGTAGGCCCTCGAAGCAAGGGCCGGGACCGTCACCGTGAGGGGAAGAAGAAGACAAAAAAAAAACCCTTGAGGAAGAAGGTGACTGCCCGGCAAGGTCTGAAGAGGTTCACTCGATAAGGCTCATAAACAGGCCTAGAGAAACAGGCACTAAAAAATCACCTAGTCTGGGTCGGAGGTCGATGGGCCAGAGAAGGAAAGGGAGGACTGAATGTCGCTCGGCGACAATTTCTATGGCGAAAAGTTCAGGGCGTTCCCGGGATCAGCGAAGATGGGCAGGGGGGGGCACCTTGAGGGGACAAGCAAAGCCTCCAGTAGGAATAGAGAGCCAACCCGCAAATCGGCGAGGAAGTGATCTCCGTTGATAGGGCAACTCAACGAAATGGGGAAAGGGCAGGAGGGGGGGGGTCAGAGCTGAAAAAAAAGGAGTCAGATGAAGTTTTGAAAACATCTAGACAAGGCGCGACTCAGGAAAGGAGGGTCTCAAACAGCTGCCGATCGGCCAGTACGAGCAGTTTTCCTCATCTTAAACACGAAAACC
>Ga0179593_1390986_pt1 | contig 11952 bp, 15 predicted proteins | sample CZODoug2_1_08_16_FD_185931 | JGI IMG/M metagenome (GOLD analysis project Ga0179593, IMG submission 185931) | Vadose zone soil fungal communities from Angelo Coast Range Reserve, California, USA - CZODoug2_1_08_16fungal (PacBio error correction) | ecosystem: Environmental > Terrestrial > Soil >...
AGTGCTCTATTGACAACATCAAAAAAATTCGCATCAAGCTCAGCGGAGGTAAAAAACTGCGGCATCAAAAAAGTCCTCATAGGAAAGGGGGAACGGTCAAAGTGGAAAACAAATCATTATAAGAGAGGGCTTGTGTAAAGTAAAATGCCGGGGGCTGTCAGATAGAAGTGTCCGTACCCGCGGCCCGAAAATCGATTAATTCGTCAACCCATAAAAGAGGGAATAGATAAAATAAGCGTGAAGGGACAAACCTGGCGGGAAGGGAATGTTTGTGCGGGCGGGGGGGGGGGGGGGTGGTTTGGTGTGGGGGTGGGGGGGGGGGTGGTGGCTCAAAAAGACGTGAGGGAAATGAAGCAACGGGGTGAAGGGCTCCCCTATGCAGTAACGTAAAAACGGATGAGGAGAGGCGTGATGGGGTCTACAGGACGCAAAAATTGGGCCGCGGAGAGTGCTGATGAAAGGGAAAAGGGGGATTATTGGGGAAGGAAAGGGAGCAAGGAAAGAATCAACCGGTAAAGACGGAAGCGCGCCCTTCCTACGGGGGTGTGTGAACTACGTCTCTGTCAAAGAAGCAAGGGGGGAGGGATTTCTGTCGAAAGATGTTCGGTTTTGTTTGCCTGATTCATGGCGGGAATGTGTGTATGGGGGGGAGGATGGTGAAAGCAAACAGCCCACTACAGGAGGAGAAACAACCGCGCGCTTTTGTAAATATGGGACGTGAAGAGCACAACCGGGTTTCCCCGGTAAAAAAAGGATCTGGGGGGGCGAGAGGCAAAAACGGAAGAGGCGCTGCAGGGGTGAAGGCAAGGTGGCAGGGAGCCGCTGGCAGCTCTAAACCTAGGTGCCAGGGGATGGTGAGGAAGCCGCACCGACGAGGGGCTTCTCAGGGGAGTTGGAACAGGACTCGGAGCCGGCGAACGGCGAAGGTGTGGGGCTGGTTACCAGCCGACCACAGGGAGAAAGGAGCGGCGCGCGCGGATTTGGGGCCGAGGGTCATCTCGGGTGTAGGTCAAGCCGTTCTGTGTAACCGTCAAGGGAGGGAATGGGGAATACACGCCACGGACTCAGACAAATGAAAAGAAAAGGCTCTAGAAAGTCCGTCTATAAGCGCGGCGACACACGGGTTGATTGTTGGGCAAAAGTGCGGAGGCGCAAAATGGTCAGCGCGCAGGGAGGGGGAAAAAAAGAAAGAGAGACAGAATTGGAGCACCTCGGGCATGGGGATACGGAGCATACCTAGTCTGAGCAAGTGAAGAGGGAGAGAGGGCTTTAAAGAGGACAACTACAACCTTCAGCTTGTGGGATAGGGAGGACTGGTGAGGGGTAAGAAGGCGTGGCAAGAAAGTAAGTGTGAGACGGATAAGAAGGGAGACACTATACATAGGGGACCGTAGTCACGGTAAAAAATGTTCATAAGTGTCAGACGGCGATGGCTAATCGTCGCAACGAGGGGGTGCTTCTGCCCTGTGTCTAAAGGAAAAGCTTGGAAGAAAATCAGCTCATCAAAAATAAGAAGAGTATGAAAAGAAGGGGGAAAACAGATTAAAAGGAGGGACAACGATCACGACAAAGTAAGTGAAGAAACGTAGTCGCAGCGCCGGCTGAGTGAGGAACAACGAACCTGTTCCGGATTCAGAAAATGGGTGTTCATTCAAGTGAAAAGAACCAAGAACGTGACGGGATAAAAATAAAAAAGGGAAGGGAAAGAAGAGATAAACAAAAAAGAAATACACAGTCCGAGATAGGATGAACAATCGAGACCGAGGTCCGAATCATGAGACACGTGTACGCAAAGATGGTCACGTTCAAAAAAGAATAAGTCTGAGATACGGTAAAAAGGCTCGCTGGGGAGGGAAAAACGAGGCGAAGGAACAGAGAAAAATAAAGACAACAGTGCGGGGCCGGAAGGTAAGCCGGGAGACACACGCACTGTTCTAGCATCATCGGATGACGAACGGAAGGATGCCGAAGCACAAAAAAAACGAGCTAAAAAAAGCTGGAGTGACAAAAGAATGAATACAGAGGGATTGGCACGCCAACTCGACCTGATTCAAGCGAAGGGTAGATAGAAACTTGAGAAAAAAAAAACACAAGAGTTAGCGACGGGAGCTGAAGGGCGACTAGAGCTCTGCTCCATGAACAGATTTCCATAAGGACCTCGAAGAGAGATTTGAAAAGGAAAAAAGCCGAAAAAAAAAGAGGGGGTCGCAGAATTTAAAGCGACAAAAAAGGGTTTTCAGAAAATAAGGCCATCCGAAACCATACGCGTTGATTTTCAACTGAGTGAGAGGGGTGCAGCGTAGGGGGGGGAAGACCACGGGTTTGTGAAGGGAACGGTAGTATGACAAACGAAATAGAGTGTACAAATGGACTTCTGAAAAAGAGGGAAAGCCATAATGGACTTGCCGCTTTATGGGGGAAAATTGGATGGGTGACGGGATCGGTGACATGGGTTTGAGAAAAAATAAGGACAATTTGCCCAGACACGGTCATGTTAAAATAACATGAATCACTCTGAGCGATGAAAAAAAGTCTTGAAAAAGCAGTGGTTCGTAACGAAACGAAGATGCCTTCGGGAGGGAGTTAAATCGCACAGATGGGGGAGACCGTGAGGTGGGGGTGGAGGCGGACCTTGCAAGACATTGTGGAGAAGCACATCAAATGTCAAGAAATAACGTCCTGGAAGCTTAGAGACGACAGGGTATCGTCCGGGATACGAAAGGGATGGCCAGCGAGAGGGACAATCGGGGGACAATCGACCAAAAAAAAAGGAACATCACTGGGTCCCATTTACGGGCAAAGTCACTGAAGGAAGCTGAGAGGATTGTGGTTTGTGGTCTTTGTTGGTTTTATGGTAACTACTATGTGCTGTCTCGGTCATGTTGGTGGTGGGTGCTGGATAAGGGGTGAGACCCAAGGAAAGAGGGCTATCGAAGAGGTGTGGTGGGGACGGTGATGAGGCCAGCGAGTGCAAAAACCAACGAGAGGTGAACTGAGAAAAAGACACGAAGCAAGAAAAGCAAGAGAAGGAAAAAAGCCTGCGGGCAGAAGCAAAGCCGAGATCGGTCTTAACGGGGGGAAGTATGGGGACAAAAAGGCGAATATCACCGGCAGTGGGATAAGGGGGGGTGGTGCTTGGGTTCGGGATGTGTGGGAGTGCCAGATCACGTTGGGCAAAACGGCAACTCCCCTCGATAAAGGCGCCGAGAAATTAAGACGCCAAACGCAAGATGAAACAGGTCGCAGGGGGGGGGGCTCGACCGAAGGCGAAGAAAAGGTTAGAAGCTGGCAGAGGGTCAGCTACGAACCTGGGGTAGGATAGGGAGTGGTTTGTGGGGGGGGGGCATTCAACTGAAAAACTAGGAAGGAAAAGGTGGCCGAAAAAGTGCGCGTGGGACAATATTGCGGACAGGAAGCTGGACACGTCACCAGGAGGGATACACGTGCGGGAAGTGCCGACGTGGTTTTGCACGAAAAAACGAGGCGGGGAAACAGGGTTGGGAGATTGGCGCCCGGTAATCTGATGGCAGGGAGGCTGCACGGACAAAAACTCCTCCTGGAGTGAAATCAAAAAAGGAAGTGTTCGGCCGACAAGGCTAAATTAGGTGGGCGATTGAAAGGCAAAACCGGTTGTCGAGGTGAAAGCGAGAAGTGAAGGAAGGGGGAGGAGCATGAAAGGGGGCCGTGTCTCTAGGGTCGGGGGAACATGAGCCGCGTCAGCGCGGAATTTTTTCGTGTAGATCGGGAGATTGCCGGTGCGGTTACGAAAAGGTGTTTTGCTGGGGTGGAGGAAAGAGCACGCCGGGAAAGAGAGGGCTGGGTACCAAAAAAAAACTGGTTCACAAAGAAAAGAAGTAGGCAGTCAGTTCTTGGCGGCGCCGCAGACCTTCCAGGATCATCGGCTGCGAAAAAGCAGCAAGGGAAGAAGCTCACTACGCAGGCAATGAAAGACACCCGCGCCAAAGCAAAGGTGTCCAAGGGCCGGAAAAAAAGGAAGTGCGTTGGGTGTCCTAATCGAAGGGGAACGAAAGCGAAGAAACGGAAGGAGAACGAGCATGAGGGAGCATGAAGCAGACGGGGAGCCTGGAAAGAACTCGTCACCTGGCAGTGGTTGGCTGGTGGTCTTTTCTTCGACTGCGGGGAAACACAGAGCTAGATAAACTGGTTTCGGGGTAGAAGTCAGGAGAAGGGCAACTAGGGACACTGACGGAAGGGAAGGTTCCGGGTTGCAGCAGGTCCGCACGAGGCAGGGCTAAGAGGTCAATGCCCTGGGGGGGAAATAGCACGCCTGGGGTCTAACAGGAAAGATTGGGAGCAAAAAAAAGAAAAAGCATGGGCTGTTCGTAAATGGAAAAAAGGATGGGGCTCAAAAAAAAGCAGGAGAAGGAAAAACCAACGGTGAAGCAAACAGTAGAAAAAAGGGAATATGAGGGGTGTAGAAATCGCAGAGCAAAAAGGTCGGAACCTTTTACGTGAATGGTGATCAGCCATTGTCCGTGTGGTCTACAGGCTCTGTCTCATTTAACAATAGGGAATTAAAATAACCGGCCTTGAAGAGATGGGGCCAAGGGGAGAGATAAAGACAACAAGGTCTTGTGTGCAGGAGTAGGATACTTCCATCTGGGGTTGGTTGGTGTTGTGGAGCCACCTGTCTTGGGCCGTGGAGGTTGGAAGTCATCTTTGGGAGAATACGAGTGGTTAACCGGGTGGTGTCCATTCTGCCTATCATGTGCGGGGGAAAAAATGCGCGAGGGAACCGCCAACGCCGAGCGACGCATAAAGAAAAACAATAACGGAGGCGGTTGCAGGGTTTGAAAACTTCGGGTGTAAAGATGAGTCTAGCGAGAGTGGATCCAGGAAGAATGTGGTGAATGCAACAGTGGGAGGGAGGAATCTAGGACGACACGGTAGGTCTATCAAAAAAGTCAAAGGAGAGCCGGCGGGACGCAATAGGTCCTAGCGCCGGAGTCGAGACAATAGGTGGGAGGGAAAAAAAGCCTTCGCTGGTCTTGGTGTGGGGATGATGTTCCTCAAACACGGCGAGAAATTCGCAAATAGGCTAAAGGGGCACCTCGGCGGGGAAGCGGAAGGCTCGCTTGAAAAGGGAGGCGATAGTGTGAAATTAAAGAAGCCGAGAGTCCGTAACAATGGCAGCTCAGGATTCCTCCCGCTGCGAATGAGGGAACGATTGTAGCCCTCAAAAAGTGTGGGCAAGAAAACGATGGGGTGGACCGACCTTTCATATGAGAAACGAAAGGGTTAATGATCGCGCAAACCACGGGGGGGGGGTATTTCAGCGGTGAGATTTTTGTCCACGTTTGTGCCCACATGATCGTGTAGAAGAAGTCGCCAAAACGCTCAGGAGGACTCACGTACTGTTAGTGGCGAAAACCACGCGCAAAGGCCAGCACGTGCCGCTGGGGGTAGTTGAGGATCAAACCACGGAAACCCCGCAAATAGTAACCTTGCAAAAACAAAAAAAAACGCGCATAGAAGTGGCGACCTTAAAAAGAATTTGGAGACGGTGCACCAAAAGCAAAGAGAAAATCTCTGGTTTTCGGGGACAGTTGACATTCTGAAAGAGGGCACGGCTTGTGATCCGAACTTAGACGTAAAAGGAAAAAAAATCTGCGAAAAAAGGGGGCCGCAGGGGGAATGAGCCTGTACCGTCTGATTGAAAGGGAGGGACAATAATGATCGGAGGAATGGTCAGACTGAACACATGATCTGGTGTACTTCCAAGGAACAATCGTCAGGGTGGGGGGAAGCAATTTTGAAAGAAAGGAGGTGAGTTTTACTGGAGAATGGGGGGTTTTTGGTCCCCTGACGACTGTGGAGACGGTGGCCCAAAAGAAACCGGGTGTATCGTCAAGTTAATTCTGACGGCCGCAAAGGAAAGGGTGGGACAGCTAGGCGATCTTGATGCGCCAAGTTCGGGGCTGGGAACACACACGGGTGGGGTGCACCCAAAATCATTGCCGGTCGCGCAACAAAATTTAAGGAAAAAAGAGAACGTGACGAATGGGCTAACGAAGTCCAAAATCCAAGGAATGCAAAGAAGAAAAAAAAAGAAGATCACGGCTGCCCCAATGACAGGAAATCATCACAATACGGGTGAGGGCAACGTTCAAAAAGTTGGGGAAAAAACTCAGAAAGATCAAAACTTGCTTTTTGGTTGGAAAGGAATGCAAGAGCGTGCAGGGTGGGGGGAAAAGACATTTACCGTGCAAGGTGGTGCCAGAGCGATACAGGTGGATCATAAATACGCAAAAGGCTTGAATCAGAACGGGACGGCGAATCGAAAATGTGAAAACGTGTTTGTGGTCGTTGATTTGCGCGGGTTGCCGGCTGCAACACAAAGCGTCCGGCTTCGTCTATCAGGTGGCGTGTATTAGTGGGGTCAGAGTTATCGGTCCAACCGGTAGGGGATTCTTCGGGTGGGAAGAAACGGAGAACGAAGTGATTTAAATAGGGGGTCGAGGTAGGGGGGTGCTGGTTGCACCCTGAATGGGGAACGCGGTGTGGTCTGAGTGACTGGGGTCTTCCGTTGAACTAAGGTCAACCGTCAAATAGAAATTCAAGGGCGCGACGGGGTGGCACAAAATGGGGGGGGGGGAAAAAACCCCCAAAACATCAACCCCAAAGGAAAAAGAAGGTTTTGTGGGGGCGTGTCAAAAGAAAATTCAACGGCGCAAGCAAGGGGGCAACGCGCCGGACAAAAAACTCCATCACGGGTATGGATAACGCATGAGAGGGGAGGGATGGCCACAGGACACGCACACCTTGGGGGGGACAACGAAAAGATTGTTTGCGAGCAGGGGGGAGGAAAGAAAGAACTGACTGGGAGTGAAGGTGGGCAAAAGAGCAAGGAGACATGGCAGCCTGCGGGGAAAAGAGTAGACCGGCTGTGTCTTCGAACGTTCGTGGCGACAGTCTCTGCGGCACAGAAAACGGAGCGCTGACATGGCATGGGACCAACCATAGAACACACGATTGGCGAGACAGTGTGAAAAAGTAGGAAAAACTGTCTAAGGTTGCGTGGGGCAGAGAGGTCAGGCACTTCCTGCGTGGACCTCTAAGATGCACGCCACGGAGGCTCAGCAGGGAATGCTCTGGTCAAGGCTCTCTAAAAAGGATCGAGATGTCCGGCGGTGTTTAGAAAAATTGGATTGTGCGAGTGCGGCAAGGGGCGGGGAGAAAAAAGTTAACACGAGAGAGAAGGGAAAGGGACCTGTGGGTTGCATACGGATGCGTAAGTTAGGTTGGGCTAGACGGTGGGCAGACATACCATCGAGAAAAAGGGAAGACTGAGCCGCTGGGGAAAGGGAACGAAACCTGGAAACGTGCTGTTCGGGAGGAGGCAAAGGGCCGGTACGCTTGGCAACATAAGGACGGGGGGGGTTTGGTCGTGGGGGAAGACTCAATGGAGAATGGAGAGAGGAGAGAGGTTTTGGGACGTAAGCCCACAAAAAAACCGGTGCAACGGTTCAGCGTAAAAAAAGAGAAGAAAACGACTCGACAAGGTTTTAGGGGACCAATTTGGTGTAGCTCCTCTGGCAGAAGCAAAGGGGCGCAGAAAATACAAACAACAAAAGGTGGGTAGAGAGGGAAACGAGAGGACAAGGTTGGGCAAGGGTCGAACCACGAGCAGGATCAATAAACAACGAATGACGCGGTATCATGCCAAGACTGAGCCGAAACCATGGTGGAACTCGTTAGTCAGCCAGTCACGTAGGTTGTGCAGAAAGTATACGGAATGAGAAGAAAACGCTGACACGTGAAAAAAGGAATACGGCCCAGCAGAGATCAAAAAGAGAAAAAGTATCGAACCAAACAGACGCCAAGGGGAAAAGAGGTTACAGACTTCCAAAGGAGAAACTTCAACATGGGCCAAATGATTCAGAGAGGGGTAGGAAGTGGACGAAAAGTAATTAACCGGAGGTTTTGATCACGGCCGGATAATGATTCAAGCTTATTAAGAAAGGACTTCGCGCGGCCAAACGGAGGAGAGGGACACTCACAAATCTCACAGTGCTGGCCCTTCTGGGGGATTGCAAAGCCGTAACAGGTCCTCGCTATGTGAACCAGCAGGGCGGAGAGCCGGGTCGTGGCGAGACATATTGACGACAGGGTGAAAGGAAATAAAAAACGCTCTGAAATAGGCAAGATGCGCGAGGCATGAGGAAACCCGTGTTCGTGCGAAGACAAAGCCCCAAAAGAGAGAACGCGGAAAATGTTACACGCGAATACTCAATATGAACGGGAGGGAGACCACCGGCACGAGAGGGCGAGATTCCCCGGCTTCCGCGTCTCCTAGAGCCAAAAAGGAAAGGTAAGGATTCAAGAAAGGGAAACAGACGACTAATAAGTATGGGGTGCCCGACAGCAATTAAGAGAAAAGTAGGGATGGGGAAAAAAACGAAGAGTTTAAAGTCTTTTCAAAGGGAAACGGTGGGGGCATCAGAAATAAAAAATATCCGTTGATTTCATCTGAGTGGGAGTGTTTGTAAGAAATGTTGGAACCATGGAATGATGGAGATGGGGACAGAAGGAGCTAGGTAGGCATAAAGCCTGGGGTGTTCCAGAGGACGAATCGGTGGGGGGATGTAATGGGGGAATAAACCAAGTCAGGGGTTGTCGGTTGCAAAATCGTTTAGGTGGGGGGGGGGAGGGAGGAAAAGTTCCCGGGGGGGAGAAGAGACAGCTGGAAAACCCGCCAGCACTGAGGAAGGGGAACATTCAGCGACTAGGTAGACATGTCTCGTCGGGAGAGAATGGAACGAGAATTCCTCATAATTGGGCCGTGAACGGGGGTCTTCCAAGGGAATCCGGGCTTTGATGGGGCAACGTTTGCGGCGTCCGCGCCAAAAACAGGGCGGAAAAGTGAACAGAGCAAGTCCGTCAAACCAGGAGGGCGAGGAAGAAGAAGGGGAGGTCGGGGCGGGGCACACAAAATCTGGCGTTGATAGGCACGGACATAAGAAAGTTAAGTGCCACGCATACTAGAGTAAAGAGCGTCCTGGGAATACGTTACCCCAATCTGGTAGGACGGGTGCAAAACGGTGCAATGTGAATGGAAAAAAGGATTGGGGCAGGCCCTGATCTTGAGATGCAAAAAAGTGCTAGGTTTGCCAGAGCGTAAATAGGAGGCTCCTCAAACAACAACAAAGGGAGAAAAAAAAGATGAGACGAGAATGGGAAAAAACACGGATACGATAAAAGAGAACAGCAAATCAGCGGACGGAAAATGAAGAGAATATAAGGGGGCAGAATGTCAGAAGGTGTGTGAAAGAAGCGCGTATAGATCTTGTGCGGTGTGGTGGCACCGGGTGAAGGGGGGGGGCCGGTCTATTGCCTGCCAATGAAAATGGGGGCAGGAAAAGCGGCACATCCACAACGTCATATGAAAGTAAACAGTACGGAGGACAGACGGACAACAGGCCAATAGGAATGAACGTCAGTGGGGCGACTCCGGGATGAGGGCCGCCAGAAATCCAGGTAGTGGGATCTCTGTCATCGGGAAAAGGGGGAAAGAAACCGGAGAATCGATGGATTGGGGGATCAAGAGACTATAGGAAGGAAGGGGTCGCGAGATGGGGCGAGGTGGACAGGTTTACAGAGTGGGAAGAAAGGATCGCACTACTCAAGGAAGGGGAGCACAAGGGACTTCGACGCTAAATTTGGGGCCGACGAGAGGGCAAAGAAGAAGGGGAGAGATTCTCCCTTAATAGAGCATCATGGGGGACGCGCAGCAAAATAAAGGTCACTCATGAAGTATAAAAAAATTTCGAGCCGTACACGAAAAAGGGGGGCGGGGGAACAAAAAAGGAAACGGTTTTGGGGAGAAGAGAGACGGAATTAAAGTGCGGAATGGAGGAAAGGCACTCAGAGGCGGAGCAAAGAAGGAGCCTACAGCAAAGCGGTAGAAAAAGCACACGCATGTGGCATTCGCAATTATTTGGAAAGGAGAGCAAGACGGATACGAGGATTTGGAAGGGGGAACCAGCACGAAACACGCAGGTTAAGAACAACGTTGGGGCAGTTATAATTTCCGATCGGATGGCGAAGAGGAAGAGCCCGTCGAAGCGAAAGAAAGTAAAAATCAAAAAGGAGCTTTTCCAAAGACAAACAAAAAGGAGAAGGGGAAAAAAAATGAAGAAAAACTTGGATGGTGGCCAGGAGTCTGAAGCGCACGAACTCAGCAAACAGTTCTGGAAGGAATCTCCGGGAAAGTATAGTCTTAAGAGCTACACGCATAGGGGAAGCAGAACAGGGAAATTCGCTAAAAAATGGAGTGTGCTGTTTGGGCTATCTCGGCAAACTGCGGACCGTACGTTAAAGAAGGTAACCGTGGAAAAGAATGGGAGAACAACTAAAAAGGGTCGGGTTCACAAACACTGGTCACAGTCCAACTCTTCGCTGCCTTGAAATAGGGAAGGGAACGAGGGGGGGGGCAGGAGGAGCCGTGGACGCCTGCAAATTTCTAAAAGATATCTCAAAGAAAAAAAAGGTAGAAGGAGGACAAGATTTTGGGAGAACAGCAAATTTGGGGTCGGCCCAAAGGAAAAAAGACGGAAGTAAGTATAAATCGAACTCAAGGAGGGGAAGAACACGGGGCCTCTTTCAAAGGGAGAGAGCTCCATTCTCATGAGTGGCACCAACGGAAAGGGAGAAGCACAAATAAAGCAGAAAAGAAAGCACTGCCACAGGTATAACGAGCGAAACTCTAGAGGAGAAAAACGTCGAAAGGCCTTCCAGAAGAAACATTGGAAATGCGCCTAACTTACCGGGGGAGAAAAGGGCCGATCAAATGCAGAGGGGGTGTAACGGCAAGAAAGGCAACAAAGAAAGATAAACAAGAAAAAATGCAGACTCCGGAATTGGAGTCGACGGCGGTCTGAGAAGAGGGTGACAACAAAGTCTGCTGAAAATAGGAAAAGTGCGGACGCGATTACGCAATGGGTGCTCCGTAAAAAATCACGAAAAGAGCATAATCCGCGCGGGAAAAGGTAAAAGGAAAACGTCTGAAAGGAACAAAAAAAAGCTATCGGAGGAAAATGCGGTTGTGGGGATGGCGAAATTCGTAAAATAGAAAACGAAAAGAACCAGACGATATTTGAGAGGAATTCCAGGGCTGAATCCAGGCCGCAAGAGAAAAAGATGCTCAATTCCCGCCGCGAAAGAGGCACGATTTCAAAAGAAAAAATGCGCGGAGGGGGACGGCAAACTAAGGGGGTCGGCCGACCTTACATCGCACAAAAACGGGTGTGCGTGTACTTCATATCGAAACCAAGAGTGGAATCAGAAGGGGAGTTGGGTTTGGGGGTGGTTTTGGAACCTCGGGGGCAAGTTACCACTGGGTGGGAGGTGAAAAGTGGAATCATAGCCAAAACGAGGAGAGGACACAGCGCGGGACGGGCAAAAAGAGGCAGCTTCACAGAAGCGGGGAACCAGGAGTTAAAGTAAGTGGTGAGAAGAGGACAAATCGCCATTATTTCAAATGCAAAAAAACACGAAAAACTCGAAATTGGCCCTTGAAGGAAAAGAGGGAATGTCTTACAATGCGAAGAGATAAAAAGGGGAGGACATAGTCTAGAAGAGGGAGAGAGTTCTTTGGATGGGGGACCTGAAAGAGAACTGCAACAATCAGAACGGTAAGTTCACAGCCGAAGGGAGAAACCGCGAGAAAAAAGGGCTCTAGACGTCTTTATTGGGACCCAGCGCGGGCCACGGAAGGTAGCGTCGCAAAAGACAAACATCTTGTACTAACGGAACACCAAAGCTGAGCGTAACTGTTAAAGTCGTTGTTGTGGTGTGTAAATAGGTGGGGTGGTATGTGTCTGGTGTTTTGGGGGTTGTGTTTCGTACTAATAGAGGGAGGAAGAACAGAAGAATTGGTCAGCGCAGGATCTGGGAAGCTATTTGCGTGGTCGATCGTGTAGGCAGAGCACG
>Ga0179593_1400246_pt1 | contig 11952 bp, 11 predicted proteins | sample CZODoug2_1_08_16_FD_185931 | JGI IMG/M metagenome (GOLD analysis project Ga0179593, IMG submission 185931) | Vadose zone soil fungal communities from Angelo Coast Range Reserve, California, USA - CZODoug2_1_08_16fungal (PacBio error correction) | ecosystem: Environmental > Terrestrial > Soil >...
CCTACGATCCAGAAAAGCCGAAACGAGAAGAGATTCACGTGCCGAAAAGTGTCTGGGCCGGTGCACACTCCGGCCGCGGCGTCCAAGACCGGCAAGTCGATCAGGGCGGCCAGGATCAGCGAAATCAGAGAAGATTAAAAGATGACCTCGACCCCTTTAGGCACTCTGCTGAACCGACGTGATCGGCCCACTCCGCTGATGGGGACGAAAACACGGGGACACTGCCGCAAAGGAAGAAAGAAGGGGCGCGCAGCAGGCTCTAGAACCGCCAGCGCAAGACCGCCACCATCACGCCGAGGGCTGCTTGGGGGTGAGACCGGCCTTCGACCGACTGGCGTGTCTATGCCCAGCCGCACTCAAGCAGAGGAAAGGCAGAAAAGGGAAAGAAAAAGGTAGGGGCCCGACGACGGGAGCGCAGGACCACTCGGCAGAAGTTCAAAGAAAGCCCGCAAACGCGAGCAGGAAGGACATCGAAGAAGATCGGGGGAGTGGGAAAAGGAAGCATTCGGTTTGCCGTTATGGTAATCATCGTGTGAGAGACAAAGCGGGGCACGGAAAACGCGCTTAGAAGAAAGCCACGCCTGGTGAAGAGAAGGTGAATCGTAACGACTTTTCCCCATCTACAGCACGGCACCGGATGGCGGAAAAGAAGACTCGGAGCGCGAGAGACCACACTACTTAGGCGGGAAAATATCAAAAACAGAAAGTCACATAAGCATGAGAAACAAATGGCCGCCGATTTCGCCCAGGTCGGTTTGAGCGATATCCGACAGTCAGACGAGGTTGGCCACAAAGTGAAGAAAAGATGGAGGTAACGAAATCATCGCGGAGTTTAGGGATTGGGTGCGGCGGAGGCGGGTAAGTCACAAAAAAGGTAGGCTCGGGGGAGATGGAGACACCACATATTTTTACCTGAATCGCCAGGCCGAGCGGGTTCTTCGGGGACAAGCGAAAAAAAGGGGAAAAAGAAGAGGGCCAAAGAGAAGAACTCCGTTAGCGCATGAAGCTAATCGCCCAATTGCGTAGCGAGAAGAAAGGGGTGATTCAGGAAGGCCCAGCACAACCTAGTTATGGACTCCGCCTGCATCAATTGTCGAGACGAAGAGGGAGCGAGGGCAGAGGGGTCCCGGCAATAGGGAGGGAAGAACGAGGGAGGGGAAAAAAAGGAAGTAAAGGGGTTCTCGGACATCGACCGCCAAAACGGGCCGTCGGCTAGAGGGAACAACAAAGAATTGACTGACCGTTACTCATGACAAATGCGTTCTCGAGCGCCGCCGCTCACATCGAAGGAGCGGAAAAAAGGGAGGAAAGGAAGAAGAGAGAGGGTGTGCCTGGAGCAAGGGGGCATGAATTTAAACCTGACACGTATGAACGGAAACGAGCCCGGCGCCTGTCCCAGAAAAACAATAAAAATCGGAAACCGTCCGAGCGTGAGGACAACCATAGAGAAGGGGGAAAACGTCTAGCTGACTACGTACGCCAAGGCGTCCCCCAGGGTGAAAACACACTAGAGTCATGAGAAAAGTCCTCTGCCACCCACGACGCGTAATTCAAAGAGCACAAAAAAAGAGGGAGGGGGCTTGGACGGTGAAAAAGCCCGAAAAAGACGCATCGGACGCAAAACGACACGAGCAAAACGGGTCATCCCAAGGTTCCCGCGCCACGCGCAGAGGAAACGGAAGAGGGCCCTGGAGAGGAAGGGAAAGCAAAAAAGAGCGAGTATCGCCATCACTATTTGTGGGGCTACTGGAATGCAGTAAGGGAACAAACATCTGAAGCGGGGCAGCAGAGGTAGAAAGGAGAAGGAACGCCGAAAGGAAGGATGAGGATGGACAGCGCTCGTATGCGAAACGACGAAGGCGCGGCTGATCGGGACACGTAGACAGCAAAAGACAGTGATCTACGTGACGAAACACTGTGCCGGGATGCGTGGGGAACTCGCGGAAGAGCGGGTGAATACCTAGCAAGGGAATTTTGTATGAGGCCTCCGAACCCGCTTACGCGCGAGAAAAGCCTCTGATGCGTCGATTGGGGGAGCGATTCAAGACAGCTAGCCAGGTGGGGGAGGAGGAGGGGGAAGAAAGAAAAGGAGAAATAGGGACGCGTCTCGAGCGTGATGAAAGGGGAAAAGCTCGAAGGCGAAAAGATACCTATACCACGCGGCCCTGCCGGACGGGGTGGTGGGTTAGGACCGGAGGAAAACCAAAGAAAGGAAAAGTTAGTCATCAACAACAACAAATGAAAATATAGATCGAAGAGCCGGGATTGAGGTCGCCACCGAGGACCACCACCAGCCGGAGAGAAAAGGAATAGTCTCTTGAGAAGAGAAGGGGAACGAGCCAGCACATAAATCACGCACATAAAGATTCGTTGTAATGCCGCCACTGGCAAAGGGCGCGCAGGACCGAAATGAGAATTCCATAAATAAAACGCGAAGCGGGAAGAGGGGAGTCGTCACGGAACCAACTGGAGATCATGACCAACCTATCAAGTACACCGCCGAGGAAAAGGAGCAGCGGGAAACGGGACTTAAGACAGCAAAAAAAAGGACCGGGGAGGAGCAAGAGGAAGTCCCGGAAGCCGCATCGTAGCCCAGCGTCATCAATCAGAACACGTTATTAGGTGATAGCAGGAAGGAAAAGATGCTGCACGAAGGAGGGGTGAAAAGGGGAACGACAGGTTTTGAGAGCTTTAGAAAAAAGAGGAGCATAGCGCTAAAGTCAACGTCCGTCCGGACCCCTTCATCCAGGAGAAGTTGACAACACCCACGGGAACAAAAAAAAAGTCCAGAAAAAAAGAGAAAGGTGAGAAGGAAAGGGAAACCGCTGTCTCTCCCTTTGGGGGAACAGAAACCGCGATCTAAAATCCCGCAACGAACGGGCCGACGAGGGCAGAGGACCGAGTCCAGATGGAAAGAAGGAGAAAAGCCGGGACCAGGAGCGTTCGGGTACAAGACTTGTACACTTGAATGGGCACTCCGCACAACTCATAGATGGTGCCAGGGAGTGGCTGGCCAACTAAGGGCGGAGGGACGGGACCAGCCCGAAAAGCATGTGTAGACAGGGGTCACCGCAATGCGAACGATAGTGACGTAACTCACGATGCGAAGAATCGATTTCGGATTCCAAGGGGAAAGAGCTCGAAGGCAGAGAGGGAAACCAAAGAATAAAAAAAAATGCCCCAAATGGATGTGAATCGCACTAGGTCGCCGGCCGACGACGCCAATTCGCATAACACAGCCAAGTACTCAGAGGGGGAAAAAAGAAGGAAAAAGGAAGGACAATAAAAAGCTCCTGATTCAAGCGCGATCCCTAACCACTTCTGCATCGATTCCAGAGGCCATAACGAGGGTCGCTCAGATTGGCACGACATAGGGAGGTCGTCGGCTGAAAAAGAAGCTGAAACAAGGCAGAGGGGCGCAGCGACCTACTTGAGGAGGAAAGGGGGCGAATCCGGGGAAAGCTTCTAACCCAATCCGTACTAAAAGAAAAGCATGTAAAATAGTGAGGAGGGGGGGACGAGAAACGCCATCAATTCCAGCAGCGCAAAAACGCAAAAATGAAGAGGGAGGAGAAGATGGACGGGACGAAATATCAAGTTGTCCCACGAGGGTGGGCAACAGAGAGACTTAGAGAACATCGAGAACAAAGGCACAAGGGAAGGGGGGCAAGCAAAACAAGCCTGCGCAGGTTGCGACGACTGGTGAAGCGCTTGTGTGATCGTTAAAAAAGTCTCGAGGGTGGGGCTAAGGAGTCACTATTCGAACGAGGGGAACCAGAAAGAACCAGCTTCAGAGAAGGGGAGAGGATGGGCACAGCAATCTTCTATTCAGCCGCCAACGCCCATGTGGGTGTAGGAAACGTGGGGCGGGAAGGAGCGACTGGACAAAAGACGGAAGATAAGACTGAAAGACATGATCATCTAAGGCTTTTCCCGCTAGGATCCGGCCGTCGATGAAAAAGAGCGCTGTCCGAAGAGGCTCGGCGGAAGGAATCAGGACGAAGGAGGGGGGCTGATTCACGCTGGCGGCCACACTTCTTCATTAGGAAGATTGCTAAAAAAAATGCGGAGTGGGCAAAAAATGAGAAAAACAAAAGCCGGCGGCTTCAGAAAGCCGGGAAAAAGAAAAAAAATCTGCGATCTTCCTTGTTCGTTGCGGGGGAGGAAGAAGAAGAAATACGCAAAACATCAGTTGATTGCGGAGGGGGATGGATGGGAGAGAAAAAAAAAGCGCAGCACTTACAAACGCTCTGCCTTGTATTGTAATTCATCTCGAATGCACGGGATCTTGGACAATTTCGGGAATAGAATGTGCGCGAGCCAGAACAAGAGAACAAGAAGAAAGCAGGGTCAAAGAGGGGTAAGACTTAGTCACCAGGAAGGCGGGTTGACCGAGGAAGAGTGAACCACTATGCACCGGTCAGGTGCGCCGAGCGGTCGGAGAGTCCGGAATGAAGAGGTATCTCTACAAAAAAAAAGAAAAGGAGGGGGGGGGAAAAGAAGAAAAAAAAGAAAAAGTAAACAAGAAGGTAGGACATCATAGATCACTAACTTCTCAAGTCCCTTTGTCAATCCCGTCCCGTTGCCTTACGGCACTCCGGAGACGGGGGGAAAGAAAAAAAAGAAGCAGAGGAGGCTAGGCGGCCGGCTCAGACGGGAAAAGAGAGAAGCCTTGTAAGCCAATGGACAGACCCTCCAATGGATCTCACGGGACCGAAGGGAAGAAAACGCCGCTGAGGGGATCACGGAAAGAACTCCCAAATATTAAGCGCGCTCGCGTCTAACGCCATAACTGGAAGAAGCCCCGACATAACAATATCGACGGGAAGGAACGAGGAGGAAAACAAAGAAGGGACTGGTCTACCGGGAACCGGTCACCCTCCTTCCTTCTTTACAGCTGGCATACTGCGGCAGCAGGAAGAGGCCGCCAACGAAAGGAAAGCGAGAATAAAAGGCATGATTAACAGAAGCATTAAAATATCGCCGGCGGATGCGCAGCGCTTCATCGACATCGGGCTGGCGCGCTGGGGTAGGAGAAGCATAGGGGTGAAAAAGGGGGGGAGACGTCATGAGGGGGGGGAAGGGAGCCTCGCTCAGGCACCACTCAGCTAACCCACGCTATTTTTCTATGGAAGGATATACGCTGTCAAAGTGCAAAAAGAGAGCGCGACTAGTGCCGAAAGGGAGGGAGGAAAGGCGTCGCGCTGCATATTCCCACCTCCATACATCGAACCACAAAAGCGAACAGTCTCAAAAGGGAGGCGCAGGATGGTGGAGAAGCCCCAGGAAAGGGAGATGAGTTGAAGGGGGAGAAGGGTGCTACTAGGTCATCGGTTTGACCAAAAAACGGGTGGGGAAACGGAGATGGGAGGAACAGAGTTCAGTAATTTTTTTGGCGTCGAATGGGAGCCTTGGAAGATGGAAGAGAGGCGGGGGTCCCCTTATTGTACTGCTTTATGCAATTACCTCGGCCCGTCGGGGGAAGAGCAAGAGGGTCAAAAACTGATCGCCAAGTCAGAACGATGAGAGTGATAATCTTCGCCCCTAGGATTCGTTAAGGAGCGCGATGTAGTGGGGCGCCGGTCGATGCCGGCTGGACCGAGCTCCACACGTGTTTGGAGAAATAATAAAATGATGGTAAGAAAGTATGAGAGCTGGGATACTGCATCTGACTGCAGACGAGGACTGCCCATGAGACTTGTTTATAATCTAGCCCACATGAACGTCAGCCTCGAGCTCCGACTTGTTTAGTCTACGTGCGATTAAAGGGGAGTTACTTCGAAGCTCGCACTTCCGAAAGGCAGAATCGTGGGAGAGTGAAGCTTGAGGTCCAAGAACAAAATCCTGTATCGGGGTTGAAGGAGGGAAAAAGAAAAGGGGGCTGATAAGTCTAAAAACGTCATTGGGAGAAATCTTACGGGGCGAGAGCCCTCTGGGGCAAAAAGAGACATACCATCTAATCCGGAAAAGTGATATAAGTCCTCTCTCTGTAGTCCCCTCGGGCCGGGTCAAATCGGACGTGCGGCGGGGAGCGAGGGGGGAAGCGGAATTCTCTAAGAGACGACAGTCCAATGCGGAAGTTAAAGCGGCGCCATCACGAGGTCTTGGAGGGTCCCCAGAAAGCTGAGAAGAACATCAGGCCGAAAAGAGGTCAACACGGGACAATCGGGGCCAGCGTTGTGTTAAGTAGTAGGGAACCCGGAGCCCGGGCGCCGGATGCACTCGCCGGGAAATGAGGAAACGCAAGTGAAGAGAGAGGGAGAGAAAAAACGCAAAGCCTTCTTTTGTCGATTTCGAGGAACAGAGCCGAAAGCTAAAAACGAAGTAAGAGGGTCACCATGCCGGGCTATAAAATCCCAGTTCTGGGAGGCCTGCGCGGCGACCATGGCTGACAACTAAAAATAAGTGAAAACGGAGATCCGGAGGGACTGGGAGAGTACCGCAGGAGATAAGTGACTCACTTGATATCTGTTTAAGAGCAAAAGGATCGCGTGGGTCAGAAGAGAAGAGGAGACCAAAATGGGAATCTATGTCTCGCTCCAAGCGGAAGCGTCGAGTGAGACTTCAGAGTGTTCTGATAAAAATGAGCCACTCGGAAATGCGGCATGATGGACGGCACGAAAAGAAAAGGGAGAGAGCGAGGGAAACTGACGTGCTGGGGAAGGTCTGCGCGCTCAAAAAGCCTATAAACCACCGGCACGGCTTTTTGGGCTTTAAACGACGGCGGGAAACCAGGAAAAGAGAGAAGTCGATCCACCTTAGAAATGGGAGCGCATGTGGGGGCAGTCAAGACAAAAACGAAGTAGAAGGGGAAAGACCAAGAAAGACTGAGCTTGTTGTCCAGGCACTCGCAGGGGAAGAAAAAGAGCATGCCAAGAAGCTAGACATACGGAGATGGTCTGCAGAATAAGGGCCGACCGCGATAGCATCAATCCGAGATATGCCAAACTAGAAGAAGGTGTGACAGGAGGAAGAGGAGGACAGAGAACCTCCGGACGCGATTCGACACCAGCAGACAAAGTCGGAAAGGTGCGTCAACGTAGAAGTCTTGGGACGGAAAAAAAGCGTCCGGGAGGAAGCAGGATGAAGGAGAGCTGTCAGCGCACGGACGAAGTTAGCGGAGGACTTGTTGGTAGGCCGAGGGCCAGAGAATGCGAACAAAAACGGAAAGAGGTTCTTAAGAGAAGGTTGACGAGAGAAAAGAGAGCGAGGGAGTAAATCACTGGAGAGAGGAATGGATCATCCAGGCCACGGGAGAAAGAGAGGTTCGAAACCACGGGGAGAACGGGGAATAAACCCCTGGAACCCAAGAAACGAGGGAGGCCGTGACCGTGAAGAGGAAGGCACGATGCGAGATCACCAAAGGGGGACAGACGGATGGATGTAAGAAATCGTCTACTTCGACTCAAGGGCCGGCACGACGATAAAAAAGAGGAACCAGTTGTCGAAGATCACGTCGCGCACCCGAACGGAAGGAGTAGAGAGACCAGAGGAAGGGGAACTCAGATATGACAAGCATAAAAAAAGACTACGGTAAAGAATTAACCCGACGATTAGCAAGGGAAAGAAAACGTGAACAGGACGTATACCGCAAGGGAAAAAGAGACAGTGTGCTCATGGGAGAGCCGAACTAAAAGCGATGAAACTGTCGGTCCGGACTATCTGTAAATCCGAGAAAAAATAAGACGAAGCTGGAAAAGCAAGCAAGGGGAAGGTCGGGACGCCTGCAACGAAAGGAAGTAGTAAAGGGGCAACCAGGGCGGCGAACCAAAGTAAGGTAAAAAAAAGACAGAAAAACGGCTAATACCAAAAATGATAAGAGAAGAGATGAGGAAGCAAACAAAAGAAAATATCGCAGGAGAAGAAATCTTTGCAAGACGAGCGGAGCTTCGAGAGAAAAAATTTTTGGGGCGCGCATAAAGCTCGAGGGAGAAACTAGGGGGGAGCAAGGGGATAAGAGAAGTCATGTACGTCTTCACCCGAAGTGAACTCGCTACATATAAGAAAGTGACAGAGTTGACGGAGGATATCAGCCCCCTAAATAGTATACCATCTCGACCTTCAAAAACTAAAGAAACCGACCGGGAGAGTGTTGCGATCAAACAGGTCCACATCGGGAAACTGAGGGGAATCATCGGCCGCAACAGGTAAGAAACATAGGAATGGTCAACACGCCGCGTCCATGGGGCGTCTATCAATGTGGTGGTGATCGGTTGAGAGCCGTAGGGGGAATAGCAACGCTCTCGAGAGCAAACGATCCCCGGTCGCCGGACGGACGGAAGGTAGGCACCTGGAAAAAAATTCACCGGAAAAAACAAAAAAAAAAAAAAAAAAAAAAAACCGAAGGGGAGATTAGCGGCGGAAACAAAGGACGAAGGGGGGACCCACCATACGAAAGTCAAGGCCTCAACAAACGGATGAACGAGTTGCCAGATCAGAAGAGACGAGATTAAGGTGCAAGCGCCGAAGGCGAAGACGGGCCGGAAGATGGGGGAACTCTAGGAAAAAGAAGAGAGAGTGCACGGGTAGCCACGACTTTCACGTCTAATCTGAAAAAATCATCGGATCCTGGCGAGAAACCCCAGCCCGGCGGCTGTCGAACCGGAAAGAAATTAAGAGGGGCGGGAAGTAGGGGTTGATACGTGAAGTGGAGGAAGAGAAGAGAGAGTCCCGCCAGCCTTTATTTCTAGAGGATGGTGACTGTAGACTAGATGAAAGGTGCCGGAAAAGGATGGCATAAAGGCTCGCTGCCAGGTAGGGGAGGGAATAAGTCTATCATTCACATATAGAGTTCTCGATCAAAAAAGTCAAGAAAGAGCAGAAAGAGCAAGAGTGAAAGATGCCTTGCTGGAGGCCCAGTTCGGCCGGACGTGGTAAAAAAAAGCTGACGGAAAGTGAAAAAACAAAAGAAGAGAAAGGCGTGATCGGAGATCAGGTAGAGTCATCTTATTGCTCCAACTAGTGTAAGATGAGAGAAGAACTGCCTAAACGGTGATGGACAGACAGGATCACGCTCACAGGCGAAAAGGCCGTTGGGAAGGTGGTCACTCCATAAGGTGACACCCCGATGGTGAGAAGAAAGACCATCGAAAAAGCTTTCGTACTGAAGGCAGCGAGCATCAAAAAAGCCGAATTGCTCAATAGAAATTGAACCGAAAATCGAGATGACCGTAATCCCTACAGCAGCGAAAAGGGAATGAAAAACGTATCGAAAAAAAGCACGAGAGAGCCAGTTCAACACGGCTCAAAGGGCCAGGTGCGAAGAACTCCTCGACCACGCCAAGAACCGACAATCCGAAGAAGAGCCGAGGAGGGAGTGCCGCTTCGAACCGCAGAAGGAGGGTATCCAAAACAAATTATGTAAATCAAGCTGTCTGAGCTTCTAAAAAAAAAAGGATGGACAAGACCATGAAAGACCAGATCATCCAGCAGAAGAGGATGCCGTCACGCGCCAAGAGTAGCTGCAGAGGACTTGAGGTCAAAGGGAAAGAGGGGGGGAGTTGGATTTCTGCAGCAGGAAAGGGAAGGAAGCGGTTGGGAACGCAAAGCCCTCGCAAAAGAAAACCACAGAAAAAGAACCAAGCTCGGGGGGGGTATTGCAGGAAAAAAAACACTCTGAAATCAGCTAATCGAAAAAAACGGCCAAAAGGATGCGAGGGAGGAGGCGAGGCGAGAAGAGAAACCAATACCTCACAAAACCTCTGGAGAAAAGTCGTCTCCACAGGGGAGACGGCAGGCGTTTCGAAGCCCACCCTAGCTAGCAGGGGAGGTGCGTGCCGGGTAGAAAAACTTCAACCCCATTTAAGCGGAAAAGCAAGATGTCGTCACAGGCGCGAGGGTCTTTGGTTGCGGCGGCCAGGGCCTGGACAATGGAGAAGCGGAGTGATAGTCTCCGACGCTTAGTTCGCGACTGCCGACGAAAGAAAGGGGAAGAATCGTACAGGGTGAAAACATCGCCACAAAGCCAAAGAGAAATCGACGTATGGACAGAGAAGAGCGGCGCTCGAGCGGGAGGGACTCCGAGAGGAAAATTCATGCAAGATCACAAGACCCTTAGGTATGCCGGCATTAAAAAAAGCCGCGCCTAAACAAGGGGGTCGAGCGAAGAAAGGAAATTACGATATTTGTCTTCCGTTCTTGCAGCAAAAAAAAGTTAGGAAAACGAGGAGGAAGGTAGCGCCTGCTAGCGCGGGCGCCCACCATGGACGAAATCAGGAGAGAGCAAACCTAGGGGGGCGATCTGACCGGGTATAAGGAACACACGTGCTGCGAGCTCGGACAGCTATCCGACATCAATCCTGAAATGCACTGAAGGGAAGGGAAAAAGAGATTGGGGGAAACTTGCTGCGATGGAATTGCCAACCCGCTGGGGCCGGGAGAACTGGGCGGCCCGGCGGAGGCAAAACGAAAGCATCTATGAGAAGACAGTAAGGAAATATTGATGAAAATAGAGACCAAGAGCTACACTGTAAGACCTGGCGTCAGACGGGAGAGGAGAACATAGGCGAAGCAGAGAAACTAAAGGGGGCCCAAAAAAAACATCTTCAGGCCCAAGAGGAAGGCGACTGCAATCAAGCGCTGGTCTTCTTCCCCACGAACGAGAAAAGTCAAGGAGCGAAAGCGTAAGAAAAAAGGCCGACGAGTGAAGTGGGGGGGTCAGCCCCAGTGTCCAGTGCGAACGAAGAGGGAAAGAGTGTCTGCTTGAGGGCATCGGCAACCGAGCGGAGGCGAAATAAGGAAAGCTCTTGTTCTGAAAAAAGGAGGCCGGAAAAGAAGGAAAAAATCTCTCAGGCGGCAGGAAAGTCGTCAGACCGGGCGCATCGGAACTACAAGAAGAAGGCGGAAAGGTGGGAAGTTAGGGAAGGCGCAGAGAGAGGCCCAAACTAAATGAAGCGGAGGCTACGAATCTGGCTGGAGACTACGAAAACCGGATATACTACGTGGACAAAAAATTGAAAGCGGAAGAGGAGGGTGTGTTCGAAACGCATCTTGTGATAGAATAAGGAGGGGAGATACCGGAAGAGCGCTGCAGCGCGACCAGAAGAGCGGAAAGTTTGAAGGCTAAAAAGGAGCGCCAGAAGGCAGGGGCGGCAGAGGTCTGAGAGAATGAAAGCAATGCAATCAATGGGCCTACGTGGTGGTCGCTCAAAAAGAAGAAGGAAAATACCTAGAAAAAAGAAGAAGGGGATGTTGTGGGCGCCCGGAAAACGAACATCCAGAAAGGCGATCGAGTCAAAAAAAAGAAAAGGAAAAAGAAGATCCAAGTTTCTGTCGTCCGCCGCGAGGAAAAAAAAACAAAGACGGATAAAGCGTGGTAAGGGGGGCAGCGCACAGATAATCCGGGAAAAGACAAAGGAAAGCAGGCTAGGAGGACTGTTCTGGCAGAATACAGAAGCACCTGCAAGGCAAAAAGACACGTCTGATTGCACAAGCGCAAAAGTAAAACGCGCGGCACTCAGCTAAAAGATCAAAATAGAGGTAAATAAAAACATCCAAGACAAAGAATCAGGCAAGGGCTCACGGTAGGCACGGTTGCGCGGCAAAAGAAACAAGACTTAAGAAGGAGAAATGAATGGAAAGACAACAAGAGGAAACTTCTGCAATAAAAAGGATGTTGAGAGAGGAAAGAAAGGGGGAAACCAACTGCATCAGAAGAGTGTGCGAGTAGGGAAAAGTCAAAAGGGGTGATAAAAAAGATATCTTACGCTCTCCCTCGGGCGCAAATGGCCTGCAAAAAAGAAAACAAAAAGTGCCCGAGAAGGGTGCGACCACGGGAAACTGGCTGAAATTAAAAACCGACTAGAGCTTAAACACTCCGGAAACGCAAGATGAATATGAGACGTCGATGGAACAGAAAGACCGCATATAAAGAGAACGGAGAAGCCAAGAAAATACGTGCAGAGACGAGAGGTAGAGGGATAATAACGGCTCCGCGACAAGAATTAAAAGAAA
>Ga0179593_1528468_pt1 | contig 11952 bp, 18 predicted proteins | sample CZODoug2_1_08_16_FD_185931 | JGI IMG/M metagenome (GOLD analysis project Ga0179593, IMG submission 185931) | Vadose zone soil fungal communities from Angelo Coast Range Reserve, California, USA - CZODoug2_1_08_16fungal (PacBio error correction) | ecosystem: Environmental > Terrestrial > Soil >...
GCCTTCTAAGGGGGAGGGACGGGAGGACTCGGGGGAGGCAGAGGCAAGGGGGAGGACATCAACGAGGTCGCTCCTTGAAAGCTGAAAAAAGGAAAGAGGGCGGTGGATTTCAGTCCGACAACTTGCTAAGTAGAACACGCTCGTGCAAAGGAAGAAAAGTAGTACTATGAGGAGTGTCGCAGGTATAATTGAGAGAGGAAAGATTTTGGGGGAAAAAAAAGTGAGTGGTCCGTTGGGAAAAAGTGGTCGAAACGTATCGGCATAGGCTGAAAGGAGGCAAATTGCTGCATGAAAAAAAAAAAAAGCACGAAAAGTTTCAAGGGGGGGCAGGCACCGAGGGAGTTTTGCGAAAAAAGTGCGTTCTTGAGGGGAGGAGGGGCGTAGCGCGAGTACCTTCACAGAAAAAGGGGAAAATACGATGACGGGATGGGTTAGGGGAGGAGTCGGCGTTGCAGAGAAAGAAGACGCAGGTTTCTTCAAAAGCGGGGCGCCAGGCGGCAGAATGAAAGGGACTTACTTTCCGAAAAGGGAGGGTGTCCCCGATTCAAAAAAAAAAGAAGGATAACATGCGGAGATTGAAGAGCATTCCGTAACGGAGAAACTTACGACGTATGGGGAAGGCCCAGGCGGGGCGAGTGGCAAAGAAAAAGGCGCGCTATGAGGGTCGCCCATGTGGTGCGCTGCTCGAGGGAGAAGCGACATGAACAACTCCGTCAAGAAGTGGGCTTACATAGGGGGAGAAAAGGGCTGAGTTCGAAAAAAAAAAGAGGCTGTCGGAGATCCTAATCGTCTGAAGGGGGGGGGGAGAAAAACGCCAATATCAACTCTACCTCGTCAGAAGGTTTCCTGCTGAAGAGGGTAAAGGGAAGAGGAAGGGCAATGCCGGGAAATGGAAGAGGACATCCGGCATATGAAATCAAAATGCCGGTGGCTGGAGGATCTATAAGGTGGAAGGGGGGAAAAAGTTTCAACAAGTTTTCAGCGACGATAGCTCTGCCAAGTTGCGGGGAAGAGAGTGCAATTTCAGGGCGCGACGCGGGGAAGATAATATCTCAACAAAGGGGAATAATCTCTCTTATTTGACATTCTCGACAGGCCAGGGAAAGCAAAGGGCTGGAGAAAGAAAACTATTCCGAGGAAGAAGGACGGGAAGAGTCTCCTATCCATGTCCTGCGGGGAAAATCCTGGCCCCCTGGGAAGAGGGGCTTATATCCTCGAGAAGGGAAGCGGCCTAGGGGAAGCGAAAGAGGCGCGGAGAGGTTCCTTAAACGGGTTCTGAATGTGATGATGGTGATACGGGGACGACGTCATAAGGGAAAGGTTCATAGTCCCCTTATCCATTGAAGGTCAACCATGCGAAGGGAAAACCCTCCCTCTTGATAGAGGAGAATAGGAAACGGGATAAGAAAAATGGCAAGTTGAATTTCGGGGGAGCGTCAAGAGATAAAAGAGAAGAAAAGAGACTCTCACACACACGGATGAGAGGGGGATAGGGGGCTTTGGTCGGGGATGAGAAAGAATCTAAGGGAAGGGGTGTTTCACAAGGTAGCCAAAGTGGGGAATGACGTGCGATAGGGGGTCGGGAGAGTCCTCTCCTTCATCGGCTAAAAATTCGGGGGGGGGGGGGGCATTAATACCGTAAAGGCAGAGGGAGTCGGGCGAACGCAAAATGGGCCTAAAGTCCGCAAATAAAAAAAGGTCATAGATAGAGGTCTTGCTATTTGCAAAAGAGCAGATAGACTATAGAAAATATTCAGGTCTTAAATAAGAAAGAGAATTTCTATTTTTTAAGGGAAAGCGACGGCAAAGGGAGCGTCTATATAGGGGCACAGGAGAAAATCGGAGTAAGGTTGATGAGGAATGAGGAAGAGATCAAAGGGGTTCGGGGGGGGATAGAGGCTTTTGCCTCCAATCTCTATTGAGTTACGGTAAACTTCGTGCAAAAGGAAAAGGGAGCGTAGCGATAGTAAACTATAAGCAGGGGAGATATGAGTCATCCCAGGGTCTACCGAAAAAGAGGATTGTCTCTTGGCGACGGGGATAACACATTGTTGAAAAATGGAAAAGACATTGTCAGAAAGAAAGCAAAGGATGAGGGTCGGCATTCAAGGATAAAAAGGCGATTCTGCCGAGGTATTGTCGAAAAAAAAACTCGAGAAGGAGTACCTTCACACCCGCCATCATTAGGAGGAACTTTTTGACGAGGTTGGAAAAAAAAAAAAAAAAAAAAACCCATGAGTTCATGCTGGACTTGGGGTCAGTTTGAAACCTTAAGAGCGAAGAGGGGTTTTCAAAGAGGAAAGAAGAGGGGGGATTTCCTCATCTCAGGGAGAAAGGGAACTCGATTCAGCCAAGGGGGGTCGGAGTGCAATGGGGGGAAGAAATATTTCTTGAAGAACAAAAAATCGCGGGCACACAAAAATAAGCAAGCGAGAAAGTGTTGGTCACCGGGGGGGGGGGGAAAGAGGGAATCGTAGTCGTTCCGTCTCTCCAGAGGAAAGAAAATCGACGAGTTAAGGCCTCAAAGAGGCAAGGTGGAGAAAGCGGAAAGGGTTCTAAACTGGGGGAAAAAAATTGTCTCTACATTCTGAAAAAAAGAGGGGTAGCCCAACGTATAATTAAAAGGAAAAGGCGTCCGGGTTAAGGGGAAGCTTAAACAGCAAGAGGGAAAGGACGACGAATTCCGGAAAAAAAAAACTTAATAGTTGCTGAACTGAAAAGGGAAAGCTTATTACTTCTACTCAGGACCCTAAGCATCGCGCTGCGTCAGGAGAAAATCCAAGGGAATGCCTCAAGTAATGCTTGGAGATCTTGGAAAGAAAAAACATTCCTCTCGGGGGGGGAGGGAAGTTTCTAGCTCACTTGTCTTGAAAAAAGGACCATCGCAGGTGGAGAAGAAAGCTACATCGCTCAAAAAGACAGTTCAGTCAAGGACGAAAAGAAAACGAAAGAAAAGAACGATATGTCGTTTACAGGGAAATCTGAACGAGAAAAGTTCTTTTGCAAACAACGCGGACAGCGAAACAGGTAAGGAGTGTGCGTTCGTTGAGAAAAGAAAGTGCGAGCTCAAAAAAAAGGCAAGCTTGCAGAAAGGCCCGACAGGTTCATGTACAGTCGAGGTAGATCTCTCACAACAAGAAAGATATTGAGAAGGATGAAAGGTCAGGGGTGAGGTGTGTCATGGAGCTTTGAGGGGCGGAAAAGAAAAGCGCGTTCTTGCAAAAAGAAATGAGGGGACCGCCTTGAATATCTTCGCGTAAGGGAGGCGGAGGTATTGAAAAAAAAAAAAAAAAAAAAAAGAAAAAAAAAAAAAAAAAAAAAAAAAAAAAAAAAGAAAAAAAAAAAAAAAAAAAAAAAAAAAAAAAAAAGAAAATAAAAAAAAAAAAAAAAAAAAAAAAAAAAATAAGAAAAAAAAAAAAAAAAAAAAAAGAAAAAAATAAAAAAAAAAAAAAAAAAAAACAACAAAACCACATAAAAAACAACCACTTTAAAAACAACAAAATGAAAAAAAAAACCCACAAAAACACAAGCTCCCAATAAAAAAAAGATAAAAAAAAGAAAATAAAGAAAAAAAAAAAAAAAAACAAAAAAAAAACCCCAAAAAAAAAAACAAAAAACCACAAAAAAAAAAAAAACACAAAAAAAAAAACACCAAACAACACCACACACAAACCAAACCCGAAAAAAAACAAACCACCAAAAGCCACAACAAAAAAACAACAAAGATATGACAAGAAGAATAAAAAACCCAAAATAAAAAAGCACACTCAAAAAATAGGGCCCACACACAAAACTAAAACCCACCTCAAACACCCACCAACCAAACCATAAACAAAAACAGACACCTACCAAAGAAAGACAAGAAAAAAAAAAAGAACCAAAAAAACGAAAAAGAAAGCCACAAAACAAGACCAGCAAAAAGGGGGAGAAAGAAAACTCAAACTCTCAGGGGAATCCAAACAAACAACCACCAACAAGAGTGCAAAAAACACCCAATAAAAAAAACGAACACCCACACCCCATATACCAAAACAAAAAACCAACCCAAAACCACAAATAAACAAAAGAAAAAAAAGCAAAAAAAAAAAAACCCTACACAAAACCACACCAACACAAAAAAAAGAATACCAAAAAAAGAAAAAAACCATAAAAAAAAATAACCCACAAAAAGAAACTGACTAAGAGAAGACAAAAATAGGAAAAAAAAACCCAGCAGTAAGAAAATAAAAAAAAGGAAAAAAAAAAACATACAAAAAAAAGATGGAAGAATAAAAGAAAAAAAAAACCCAAACAAACATACCACAAGAAAAAGAAAGAAAAAATAAAAGAAGGACAAACAAGAAGAAAAAAAACCACCCCAAACAAGGACAAACCATAAAAAAAGAAAAGAGGGAAAAAAAAAATAAAAAAAAAAAAAAAGAAAATAGAAGAAAAAAAAAAGGGAAAAACAAAAAAACACACAAAGAACCACACAAGAAAAAAAAAAAAAAAAAAAGAAAAAGAAAAAAAGAAAAAAAAAAAAAAAAATCCCAAAAAAAAGAAAAAGGAAAAAAAAAAAAAAGAAAGGAGAAAAAAAACAAAAAAAAAAACAAAAAAAAAAAAAAAAGAAACGGAAAAAGAGACCAAAACACACAAAAGAGAAAAAAAAAATAAATAAAAAAAAAAAAACAGAGGAAAAAAGAAAAACACAAAACAAACCAACAACGATACAAAATCCACAAAACCAAAACCACCCAAAAAAGACAAAGAAAAAAAAAGAAAACAGAAAAACAAACCCAAAAAACACAAAAAAAAAAGAAAAAAAAAAGAAAAAAAAAAAAGAACCACACAAAAAAAAAAAAAAAAACAAAAGAAAAAAAAAAAACCCTCCCAAAAACACACAAACAGAAGAAAAAAAAAAAAACTCACAAACCTCAACAAATCGTGAAAAAAAAAAAAAAGAAAAACCACACCCAAAAAAACAAAAGAACATAAAAAAAAGGAAAGAAGAGAAAAGACAGCAGAGCAACACCCCAAAAAACAAAGAAAAAAGACAAAGGCCAAAAAAACACACAAAAAAGAAGAAAAAAAAAAAAACAAAAAGAAAGAAAAAAAAAAAAAAAAAAGGACAAAAAAAAAACAACACACAGAAAAGAAAAATAAAGAAAAAAAAGAAGAGAAAAAAAAAAGAAGAGAAGAGAAAAAAAAAAAAAAAAAAAAAAAAAAAGAAAAAAAAAAAAAGAAAAAAAAAAAAAAACACAAACACAAAACTCCCAAACGAAGAGAAAAAAAAGAACAAATAAAAAATGAAAAGAAAAAGACCAAAAAAGACAAGAAGAAACAACAACAAGAAAAAGCTGAAAAAAAAAAAAAATAAAAATAAAAAAAAAGAAACCACACAAAAAAAAAAGAAAAATAATAAACCCCAAAGAAAACACACTCACAAAAAAAAAAAACACACCCAAACAAAAAAGGAAGGGTAAAGACCAAAAAAACACAAAACTCACAGTAAAATACCAACCAAAAAACCGAAAGAAAAAAAAAACACTCAGAGAATAAAAGTAAGAATGAAGAGAAAAAAAGGAAAAAAAAGAAAAAAAAGGAGGAAAGAAACCAAAAGGGAATAAAAAAAAAAAAAAAAAAAAAAAAAAAAAAAAAAAAAAAAAGAAAAAAAGAAAAAAACATGAAGACAACCAAAAAAAAAAAAAAAAAAGAACAAGAAAAAAACGGGCTCGGTTTCGGAAAAAGTCAAATCCGCTAACAGCGTCGGTTACAGGGGGGGGTCGTGGCGGGGGGAAAAGAGGTCTATTTTGTAAACAGAGGGGGGTCGAAGGCAGGGGAGAAATGCTCCAGACAAGGAACTGGGTTAGTTCGAAGAAAAAAGTGCCTAAAACCAGAACATTCAAGGAAGGGGGAGGAAACCAAGGGCGATGACAGAGGTCAAAAAGTAGCGCGAGGGGGAAACGACCATCAGAAACGAGGTGGTCAAAGGGCCGGGGGCCCAATGTCAGGACAAGGACGCTGGTCATCGCTGAAAAAAGAGGCTTTCGGCATGAGAGCGTTCGGGCAACCCAGAAAAAGGTCCGCGAAGTCAGGGGCGGTTCTGAGAAAAACCAGAAGGCGCGAATAAACTGGGGAGGGGGACACATCATGAAGAAAGAGGGAACTTTCCGTCGATATGCCCATCGTCCTGGGAAAAAGGCGACTCGTAAGGGGGGGAAGGCGTCGACCATGAACGCAAACTCGGAATCCAGGGCGAAAAGGAGGAATCCGAAAAAATCGGATAGGCTAGATGAGGAGGAAAAGGAGGACAATCGGTACTCATCTATACGGTCAGATCGAATAGAGTAAGAGACTTTAAAAGGAGAAGGAGGGCCCCAAAGGCAGGAAAAAATGATTAAAAAAAAAAAAAACCGAGGGAAAAAAAAGGCTATTTCAGGGCTGCTCTGTAGTTTAAGTTAAAGGGGAGTTTCTGACAGAAAAGTACTGAAGAGCTCGAATAGGATTCGGGCTGGAAAAAGGGTCTGATGTTCAGGATCCTATTAATTTTAGGCCGGGGCAAAAAGGTTTCAATTACCTTGAAAGGAATGCAATGGGAGGGGTGAGTTGGGGGGTTTCCATAGGAGAGAGATTCGCGATCGGGGAAAGGTAAGCTACAGAAATATAAAGGATTGCTAAAAAAGCCAGCAAGGAAGAAAGCATCTGGGGAGAAGGATGCAGCTTTTCTGGGGGGAGAAAGAAATGACACCGTCTCTTACTAAGATAAAAACACGCTTGATTCCTTATCAAGGAGAGAAGTCTTTTCTTAATCAAAAAGGTCAAAGGAATTGAGCAAAAAGACAGGGGGGACTAAAAGCTCGCGAAAGAGGAAAGGATAAAGTTCTTCTCTGCGTAAGTTAAAAAAAAAATGGGGGACGCAGGAGTACTCTTTCTCAGAAAAAGGAGTTTGATTTCGATGTGGAAAAAAAGGTGCTACTATTAAGCGCGATAAAAAATTCAGCTAAACTGATCAAGAAAGAGGACTCGTGTTTATGAGGAAAAAAATCTTGCTGAACGGGAAAGGAGGGGAGAGATAATTCCCGACCACGACATGCTGGCAAAAAAAAAAAACAGGAGGAGAGGTAAAGAGATATCTTGTCGCACAAAAAAGACAAGTCCGAAAAGGGGAAAAAGAGAATAGGGGAGAAACGCTATCAAGGGGGAGGGTTAGGCTCGCCTCATTCGGACGCGAAAGCGAGGAAAGCTATTTCATAAGGGGAAAGTCTGGAAATACGACCGTGAAATTCATGAAGAATAGGGGGGGCTATCTGCCTCCAGGAGACGAGCGGCGACAGAAGCTCCGTCGCGGATAAAGAAAAAGTCAGGCGACAAAGTTTGGAGGGGGGGACAAGAGGCAGGAATGCAGCGATGGGGGGAAAAAAAAAGAGTCGGGCCGCGTGAATAGGGAGGAGACACTGCACTGATAAAAATCCTGTGCGGAGAAGGAAAATACGCAAAAAAATCGGAGGGGGGGAGCTAGGGGGACATCGGGGGGGTATCCTATTCGATCTAAGAGATCGTCACGGAATACTCCGAGCCGCTCTGAAAGAAAAGGGGAGGAAGGGTTCGGCTTCGGAAAAAAGGGGAAGAAGGAGACAGACATAACTACGCGGACGGGCTGGGAGTTCAAAAAAAGAGGGAAGTTTCCGAGGAAGCGACTCAGTTCGTGGGAAGGGACCGAGAAACCTCTTAGAAAAAAAAGAAAAGCGCATCATGACAAAAAAAAACGGTGACGGGATGAGGTTTGGGCCTCTTTGGTCAGGGCGCTGGGGAAATTTGAAGGGGGGGGGAAAAGAGGGAGGGAATCGCGGGGAAAATCTTCGAAAAGAAAAGGAAGAGGGAAGTATTGTCTCTATGTCTAGCAAGAGGGAGTCATGTGGACCTTGATGCCTCAATCAGCAAAAAAAATTCATGCGAGAAATCGTTCGTATGGAAGGAAGAAAAGGGGGGCCATAGGCAGAACATTTCCGGGCGAAGAGAGAGAAAAGGGGAGAGCTTCGGAATGTTTTGTCAGCCGGGGGGCAATACGTCCGCCATTCAATTTCAGGAGGGGCGACCTCAGAGAGAAAATAAGAACGTCTGCAGAAAAAGGAGAAAGGAGAAAAGAAGCTGCTGCCGGGGAATGAACATCGTCGGACTGGGGGGCAGAAGAGCCATACTATACCGGGCATTGTACTACGGGTGCTTATGAGAGCGGCCCAAATCGAAGCAGAAGCTACCCTAAAGAAATGCCATGGACATGCGCAGGGAATGTCAAGAGGGGAAGCGGCTTGATCAGTCGCTCGTATTGAAAAAAAAAAGATTTATGAGCTGCAATGGCTAAAAGCCCTTCACGGTTGGGGCAAACATAGATCAGGGCGGACTACCTGACAAAAGGTCCTTTTGCCGGATTGGGGAGAGGACGACATTACCCGTTGTGGGCCTTGTCCATACAAAAAGAACGGGAACTTTGCACCTCGGAAAGTCGGAAGGGCAGGGGGGAAAAAATACTGAAGAAAAAAAGAAGAGTCAAAGGAGGGAGAGACCGAGGGAGGTTCATGTAAGAGGGGCGGCCAAAAGAGCTCGAGACAGTGAGGTAAAAGAATAAAAACCTTACGTGAGAAAAGAGGGGCGGCAAGGAGGAGAGCAGTGGAGAAGGATTTCACGACGTAATCGAAACGGGGGGGGGGGGGGGGGGGGGGGGTGGGGGGGGGGGTTGGGGGTGGGGGGGGGGGGGTGGGGTGTGGGGGGGGGGGTTGGGGGGGGGGGGGGGGGGGGGGGGGGCTGGGAAAAGAGTCGGCTTTCAAGGGGGGGACACAATCTTTTCTGCGTAAGATCTCAACAAAGTGCAAGCGGTTCAAAAGCGGGGGTTGGCTGTTGGGAAAAAAAGGAGAAGGGGAGGGCGAATTTGCAACAGCTTGAGTGGGGGGAGAAAGCTAGAAACGTCGCTACACATATCGCGTGATCGAACGCAGGAGTCAAAAAAAAACAAAGGGAGATGGGCAAAATTCGACAATGGCTGAGGAAAAGGAAAGGGGGGAGTAGTCTTCGCTGCCGTTCATCAAGGACAATAGGATAAGATTATTGCTGGCGTGTCCGAAGTAGAAAAGGCGGTTCAAAAAGCGAGGAAGGGGGGAAAGGAGGGAGGAAAGAGAAAAAGCCACGCTATTTCGGAGAAAAAAAGAAAAAAAGAAATTCGCTGCTCGATAAACTGGGGCAAAAAATCCGAAAAATCTCGGGACGCAAACAGTTCGAAGAAGGTGAGCCGGAAGTTCGGAGGGAGAGGGAAAGTTTCATTTCGCGAGCTCCATCCGCGTCGACGCTTTAGGGGGGGGGGGGGGTAGGGGAAAAGGTTGGGTTGGAAGGAGCTATCATAGGTAAAAGAGGAAGAAAAAGGGCTTAATCTATATCTTATCGGAAAATGAGACGAATAGTAGAAGGGAAAATTCTATAATCTGGAAAAGTGCAAAGAAAAAAACCAAAAAAAAAAGGGAAGACGTCAAACGTGTCGAAAGGACTATTGTAATCAGGAAAGGAGGGGGGGCAAGAGCGCAAGAAGGAGCCTTCATCATCAACCTCTGACCGGAAAAAGAAAGGGGGGGACTGAGTCGAGAAAAAAAAGGGGGGGTCTCTCCTAAAATTGGAAAGGGAAAGATCTCTTACAAGACAAAAAGAAAACAGAGGGGAGCGGGGGGGAAAATTCGGAATAAGCTCGAGCGGAGATACTCTTGGGGCAGCAACTAACAGGGGGGGTAGGAAAGACGCCGGGTCGCCTCGGAAGAAGTTGTTGTGGGGGCCGGTAAGGGCGAAATAGAGGGGAATTCTGCTCATGCAAACAGCTATGACAAAAAGAAAGGAAGCAAAAAACGGAAAAAATAAATCGCGGAATCCAAAAAAAAAAAGGATGTCGTCAAAGAAAAAAGGGGGAGGGAAAAGGCGTTATCCTCGAAGAAAAACATCTGGACTAAAAAAAGGAAAGGGGGGCGCGCTCGAGAGATGAAAAAAAGAGGAGATGGACGAAAAAGTTTTGGCTTTCGGGGAAATGAAGATGGACTAAGGGGACGATGGAAAGGGAACGCAGACGTGGCCAGATGATGCCTTTGGACAGGGATCTCTGAGGAAGGGAAAAGGACCGCTGTCGTGAGCCTAAAAAAGAGGCCAACATGAGGATGCGACCAAGAGGAGGACTAACAAAGTTTCGAGGGTCGGCGAAAATATAATGGGAGCAGGCTCCACTCTCGAAAAGAAGGGGTTCGTCTGAAAAAAGAGTAGAGTTGGAGGTGGTGTGTGAAAGGAAAGATCAAATGCAGAGGACAAGTCCCGGATGAGTTTCGAAGAAAAGACATCTTTGCAAGGGGGAAAAGAGAGAAGGGGGTATTGGAGGAAGCTTGCCCTCAGTGCGGCTGAAAAGCAGAGAAAGGGTCATTGAAGCGGAAACACGGGGCTCAACTACTTGCTCCACTCCAACCTAGAGGACGCAAACTTTAAAGGCACTTGCTCTGGGGTCGCAATCAAACGAAAGTGGAGAAAAGGGAGGAAGAGGCATATGTCTCGCGCGGGGGGAAAAAGAGAGAAGAGGGGGTGTTGAGAGGAGGGGAAGGTCGACTTTGGGAAAAACCCGGGAGGGGAAGGTCGAGAAGGTTGAAATAGGGGGGAGAAAAAAGATGGATAGGTGCCGGCAGGATGCAGTAAAGGTCGAGGGCCAAAGGGAAAAATCCTAGAGTTTCAGAGGGAAAACCGTGGAAAACTGGACAAGAGGGAAGATCTAAGGAAAAGGGGGAAAAAATCTTGTCCGCGGAAGAACGAGAAACTCGGAGGAAAAGTCCTCTTTGGCGCAAGGGGTCGAAACTTTAAAAATGGAGGGGAGGGAAAACCTTCCTAAGGAAAGCAGAAAGGAAAAGCTTGTTTAGTCTATCAAAAACGGATTCTATAGGAAAAGTCTGCTTGCAAGGAAAAAAGCCGGGGGGGGGCAAAAGAAACCGGGAAGCTCGGGGAAAACCATACCATAAGGGAAAGGTTGAAAAGGCTCTTTGGGGACTGTGTAGGGGGACGGGGGGTCCCCAGATTAATAAGAAGCGCTTTTCCAGGCCTAGGAGGGGGGAGGACTATCATCAGAGGGTATAAATGGGGTTCTCGGGATGTGCGGAATGGGAAGGTCTACGGGCTGTAATCCATCGAAAAGGGAAAGGAAACACATTTGCTTACGCTCTTCTACAGAGGGGACGCTGGGGAGAAAAAAACTTGGGGAAAATCTCCATTCGGAGGAGCAAGAAAAAAGTTATAAGGTGAGAAAGGAGGAGGGGAAGGGGGGGGGCATCGGGAAGGGTCTGATCTCTGGATTCTTTCAAAATCGACAATCACGTGAGCTCGGAAAAAAGGTGGGGAACTATCATGAAAAAAAAGCACTGCCTTTCTAAGGAAGGTTCTGTAAACAAAGAAAAGTGGGGGACTTAATGGGGGGGGGGGGGGGGGAAGAAAAGGGAAAAGATACGCCATTTGATAAAAAATAATAGGAAGGGGTGGCTTTTTCTGATGAAAAGGCGCCGATACGAAAAGGCCATCTCCTTGCGAAAATCGACAAGGGGCCTGAATGGAAGCAGGGGGGGGGAAAAATCGAAGAAAAAGGGTCGCGCGAGCAGTAGAAGGGGAGACGGGGGGATCGTTTTTGCGTAAAAAAAGGGGAAGCACTGAAACAGCAAAACTTGGGGGTGTTTGCCAAATTCGCGAAAGAAAAGCATCAAAGAAATAAAAAACGCAAAAAAAATAGGAGCAAGAAAAGGGGATTTGAAAGAGGAAAAGTAGAGGGGGGAAAAAGGAAAAGTTGTGGCGCAAGCACGCCTACTTTGACCGTGAAAAAGTGCAAGGAAAAGATGTCGAGTGAAAGACTGATGGCGATAAAGATGGGGGAGGGGAAGGAAAAGCACGGGGGGGTTTTCAAAAGAAAAGGAAAGAAAT
>Ga0179593_1723045_pt1 | contig 11952 bp, 8 predicted proteins | sample CZODoug2_1_08_16_FD_185931 | JGI IMG/M metagenome (GOLD analysis project Ga0179593, IMG submission 185931) | Vadose zone soil fungal communities from Angelo Coast Range Reserve, California, USA - CZODoug2_1_08_16fungal (PacBio error correction) | ecosystem: Environmental > Terrestrial > Soil >...
GATAGATTGAATTAGGTCGGGGTGAAGGTATTGATGCAGGTGGGAGCCCGGCCATACACCAAAGATAAGGAATAGAATTTTGTGCTCATCCGTGGATGCGTTGACGAGGGCGCTCAGTTCGTCACGACGCAACGGAGCACCTTGAAAAAAACGGGGGGGAGTTGCGCAGGGCGAACGAGTAGGGGGGTCTCCTTATAAGAGAGGTGGGGAAAAACAAAAACACATGGCCTGATCGGGTGGAAATTCAAAGGCCGGATCGGTAAAAAAATCATGAGGAATGAGGAAAAGCAAGCCCTGGGTCGAGCCCACGGAAGTGGAGGAAAAAACCGACGAGGTTAAAGCGAGCACATCAAAATAGTAAACACCGATCTCGCAGTGAAGAAGAGGGTCCGCGAATTTCCGGCAGGACTTCGAAGACCATCGAGGAGGCCCGAAATCGGAGGAATCGGGGACGATCTGAGTCAACCCGGGAAAGGGTCGGATCAAGGTAGAGCGGCCACGATTCACGCTTGGCGGGCGCGAGGTCCGTCCTGTCAACTAGGGTAAAACGAATAGCTGGCTGTAGAGAGGAAAAAAGCACACGAAGGTCTTCAGGATGTAAATTCAGGGAAGGAAGGAAAGGAAGGGTGAGGCGCCCAGAAGAGATATAACAACAACAGAGGAAAATGAGTTCGAAAAAAAGACCGGGGACGGATCTATGCCATCCTTAATACCTTAGGAGAATAAAAGAAAACGACGATCGCTCGGCCGAGACGAAAACCCAAGACGGCCTCTTCGAGAAAAGCCAAGTATCTGGGGGGACGAGAGGAAGGTAAAAAAAAGAAAACCCAAAACACTTAACCCGGCTAGGTATGTCCTGAACAAAAAGAAGAAATTCACGTCACATAGGACGCAAGCGGAAGGGAGATCGGCGGGGAAGCCGGGGGCCTCGGAACTAAAAAAAGGAAAATGAGACGAGGATCGGTATGACTCGACAATCCAGGTAGTGCTGGTCAAGACTCAACTCCTGCCTGTAATGTACAAAAAAAAGAAGGGGAGGAATACAGGACCAAAGAGTCCACTCGCCAAGAAAACAAGGATCAGATCTAAGAAAAATCAAAATAGAGAGGGGGGGACAAGCAGTCTCAAACGCGAAAAACGTCTGAAAAGGGGCAGGGCGACACCGGAGGAGAGGTGAGAGTGGGGCTTTCAAAGAGACCATACCGAGCTATAAAAATAAGCAGATTCAGGTGAAGGCAAGGGCGGAGATATCAGTCGGCAAAGCTGGAGATAGGGAAGAAATAGTCACGACGACTCAAGATGTGAAGGGGGGGAAGGCTCAGGTTTCGGAATTGCGTTAGTATCTGGCGCGATGCCAAATCGGGTTGAAAGAGGGGGAATTCAGTGTAAGATGTCGAAGACGGTTAAATGAGAAGAGGGCATATCGCGCCCGCCAACACGATTGGTAGCCGGCGTTCGCCTGCGCAACTTGGGGCGAGTCTCAGGAGGGGGAGATACGGAGAGGCGGCAGAACGACAGCTTGGGAACTGTCAGGATCAGGAAGATTTTCGATGAGGCCGTCGCGACTCGGCGGCTAAGGAGTGGCGGATGTCTGCTACTGATCCGTGAGAAGCCTCCACAGGCCCTCAGTCCCAGGAGCATCGCCACGCGCCGGATCGAGCCGGGGCAACTGGAGGGAAGGAGACAATAAGCAGCGGTTAACCGCACAGGAATAGCTCAATATTGATAAAAGGGGCGCTCGCATCTGCGACACAAGCCGAGTATTATGCGCGAGGGCAAAGAGGACGAATAGCGGATGACTTTACGGGCATGAATGCCACTAACGATCGAAACCAGAGCGAGATGACTCTGAGACCCTGCATGGAGAAGAGAACCCTAATAAAAACTCAGGGAAAAGCATTAGAGCCACGAAGGGGAGGTCACGAGCTTGGGGGGACACTACAGAGGAGAAAAGCCCACTCACGGCGGAAGAAGTTAAGGAAGGAAGTACAAGTCTAAAGGCGAGGAGTGCGAGCCAAGCCCAGGGCCGAGAGGACCAAAAGGCTGCGCGACAAGACGAAAAAGTCCATTCATCACGTAATAGAGGAATAGAGAGGGACCAGAGAAACCCCCGGGAAGGGGGGCTTTTGTTTCTAATGGAGAAACAAGTCCCATTCTCATTCCGATGAAGAAGACTTCCATATCCTTCGGGGGGTCGATACTAAAAAAAATGAGGCGGTATCGCGAGGTGGGACGCAAAGGGAGAGAACAATGGGAGCAAGGGCGCGGCTCTTCAAGAGGACGAGAGTTCGGCACTGAAAAAGCGATCCTAAGAGGCAGGCGCTAGAAAAAAGGACAAAATGAGGTAAGACCGGGGAAAAAAAAAGAAAATACGTCTGCGTCGGGGAGAGGACAGAAGGGAGCCATTTAACTTCTCAGAGTAGATGTCTGGCCCTGGTTTTCAAGTTAGTCAAAAAACCTCACGTCATCGGGAGGGAGAGAGAATTGGCGAGACTATACCTTCTTCGCATCTGCAAAAGGGAGTTGAGAAGAGGTCTAACGGATCGAATCATTCTTGGGGAGTTAAGACAAGGATCCTCTACTGAAAGGAGGTAAACGTAGGAGGGGTTGAAAACATATCTTGTCAAAGTAAGGAAGTAGGGCCAATCTCTCTATCGTAACTAGCCAAAAGGCGTCCAGGGAGACCGCTTAGAGAGAAAAAGGTCGGGTCTACCATGCGGATAGGGTAGAAAGGGGATGTCGAGCTTCTCATAAAAATTAGAGAGCTTCCAGCCAGGAAGAGAAAGGGTGAGCCGCAACTCGCCCTCCCAATTGGGGAGAATCTGCCGGAGGAGATCAATAAACGATGTCACAAGAAAAATTCGGCTAAAAAAAGAAAAGGGAGGGACAAAATCCGGGAAACAGACCTACTGATATACATTTAGAGGAAAAAAAAACCATATATGTGATCCTGGGGGAAGGTCCTTCGGGAAAGCTCGGTAGGGCCTTACCGACGAAAGTGATGCCCGCATGACCTGCCCGGGACAGCGAAAGGATGAACATCTAAAAAGAAAAAAAAGAAGGTGGGCGCCGAATTCCAACGGGGAGAGGGGACTTAAGCTCAGGGAGGGGGAAGGCAGGGGAAGGAATCAAGTAGCCGCGAGAGCCTTGGCCTAAGGGCTGAGCTGGAATCAAGATGAAAGGGAAAGAAAAAGAGCACCACAAGGCACACTCGGGCTTCTAAAAAGGAAATCAAGATTTCGGGGGAGAGGAATTGCGCAAAAGCGGGAGCGTCTGAGCGTGAAAGACTGATAGAGTCGATGGGAGAAAGGGTTAAAAGAAAAAGGAGAGAGTGTTTAATAGAGGCGGGCGGCGCTGGAGACGGGGTCGTTCATGGCAATAGCCGTTACGGAGATCTCTCTAGGGAATGCAAAATCGCTAGATAGATACCGGTTATCGGGGGTCTGTCGCGCGATGCGATCGAAAAAGAGGGAAAATAAGGGAAGCTAGCCGTGCTGAACAGAAGGGGAAAATGTTCTAGCAAAAAAAAGAGGTTTAGCACAAAACGGGAAGGGGATGAAGGAAGGAAAGAAGGACGCTGCGTGGGCTGGCCATGGAGGAAGTCTTCCATTAAGGAGGTAGGGATCCAAAAGAAGAGGATCCTGCAGGGCAGCCGAAGGAAAGAGACACCCCTACTGTCGATCAAGATTACGAGAAAAGGGAATAAAGAAAGGGAAGAAGAAGTTAAAGGGCGATTGGAAAAAGACAGACAGGAATAGGAAGAACTAGCTAAAGAGAGAAATAACAGCCTCCAGCGAACTCAGTTAAGGAGAAAAAAGGTCAGAGATTGTGGACCACGCACGATGGAAAGAGAGGAAGGGAAAGTTCAAAAAAAAGGAAGCTAGAAGCAAACAAGATCGTTACATACAAATGCAATAGCGATCTTAGAAACGGGGAAGGGAAAAGTTGCTGAAATGCCCGCAAAATAAAATGCCTCCAAAATTACGTCAAAAAAAAAAGAGGGAGAGGTGATTGGATTTAACTTCGTACGTCACCTCGAAATAAAGTTCAAAACATCTACGCCATTATAAGGGAAAGAGAATAAGCGATCTTTCGGGAGGTAGAGAAGGGGGTCCAGGAGAAAAAAAAAGATCGACTAAATACTCCTGTTAGGTCCGTCTTGAAGGAGAGAAAAATTGCCGAAACACGTGGTTGGGGAGAGAGCCATAGAAAAACTGGGCTGTATTGCAAGAAAGAAGAGGGGGGGAATAAAAGTCCTTCCGTTTTCCTTCCAAGGATGAGTTTAGGAGGAAAGCAAGCATCCCTGGTCGCCCAGACGAGGAAAGAAAGACAGAGGGGAGATTGCTGCGAGCAGCAGCAAGCCGAGATCTTCCAGGAAGGAGGAAAGCTTGGGCCCAAACCTCATTCGAAGAAAAAAAAGGGAAAAGCGGATTCAGCGAGAAGGGGATTGGTTCCACTGGAATGTCTTGCATGAAGAAAAGAGGGGAAGCCGACGCCACTATATCGCTTGGATCTTAAAGAGAAGAGGGACGGAAACCTTCAAAACAGATCGTCGTGCAGGGGAAAGGAAGGAATGGGAGACCTGAACGAAAGGGTCTTCCAGGTGTACTGCAGAGGCCACCAAAAGAGAAAGAATTAGGGGAGGAGGAAAATCGGAGAGAAAAAACAACGACGAAGTAATTTGTCGGCCTACCTACCACCTCGATGCTGCCAGCATGAAGACCAAAAGATATGCAGCCTACTAAAAAAAAAATCTATTCAGGCCGCGACATCTGACTAAAAGCCGGCCTCGGCGGAGAAAGAAGACAAGAAGATCTGGGACAGCAATCCACAGACCCACCCTCATATCGTCTAGGAGAAAGAAAAGGCGAAAAGGGGGGGTCTTAGAGAGGACGAGAAGTCCGGAGAAAAAAAAAAGACGCAGCGGCCGGAGCGCGGGAAAGAAGGTAGGAGGCAGGGCCAGCATCTAGGGAGGGGCGCTATGCTGAATCCGGACTTTTCAGAGGAAAAGGAAAAAAGTGCTTTCGAGAAACATATCCGAAAAGGGGATCTACAACTGGGGAAAAAGGAAGACACAACAAAAGAGAGAGGAAGGGGGTTGTTCCGGGAAAAAAAAATGGGAACAAACTCATTAACGAGGGAAAAAAGACCATCACGAAAAGAAGAGGGGCTACTAAAAACCGAAAAAAAGGGTAAAATTTAGAAGCAAGGCAAAAAATGAACGGGACAACCCCGAATACCTGCTAAAGAGCTCTGGGGGGATAAAGGGGGCTCAAGATCAAAAACGAACGGGGAGAAATGTGAAAGCGCACAGAGGCAGGGGACGGCATAAGGAATCGCGAAAGAGGTCGGGAAGACGATGAGAAAATATTAAGGCAAAAATACAGAGTGATCGGAGAGAGCAAAGCCCGGAACTCGCCGAGGGAGGAAGGTTGAAGGAAGGAAGTGCAGGTCCTGAGGAAGGGGTAAAAAAGGCGAGCACATAGTGGGGGGAAGGATACTTTAAAAATTACTTGAGCCAGGGCAGAGATGTATGCGGCGAGCTGTCATCTTGCGGTGAAGGAAAGAGGTCGGTCAAAAAGGAAGCCCGCCACAGATAAGGAGTTGGTAAAGGAAGAGAGAGTCCTGGCGCCACTGGGGCGGCTGTTCAGAGAGTCGAGAGGGGAGGAAGCGCTAGGTCAAGATGAGTGGCGACACTTGCCTTTCACGGGAAAAGGATTTAAAAACAGCGCGAAAGAGGGAGACGCCTTAGTAGCTGGTTAAAGGGGGCTCCCGGGATTACCGACGGAAGGGGATACCAACAGCCGTCCCGAGAAGGAATCTAGAAAAAGAAAAAGCGCCGCCGGCGGAATGGAGAAGAAGACCGGAGGACAAGTGCAGTTTTGCCGATCGAGCCATAAATGCCATGAAAGCAAAGGGCTCGCGAAAACTCGCACTTAGGGTCGAGAATCTTTTCAGAGGACGACTGCGAAAAAGAATTAAACAGAGAGGATTATCGATCTAGCGCTAAAGTAATGGAATAGTGATAAGCCTCACATGAATGCGAATGGCAATGAGAACAAGGGGGGGAATAACGCCGAAAAACAGGGGAAAGGAAAACGCCAGGGCTACCATGTCTCTCGATTCCGACGAAAAATGAGACCAGAAGCATAAGGGGGAGCAGATAACGAAGAACGAAGAACGACCGCCAAAGACAATATAAAAAAAGCAAGAAAACAGCAGGAGAAAAGATCCAACGAAGCAAGAGGGGAGGTGACGAGGCGGGGAGAGGCTGAAACCAGTCAGAGATAGAAAGCGATCCCCACTACCTCGTAGGAAAGCAGGAAGAAAACTGTAAAGGAAGACGTAGAAATTCAGAAGACATTAACCCAAAAGAGGAATGACACGCGAGATCATAGCAAGGAGCCTCACAAAAAGGAGGAAAGTGAAAGATGCCGGCAGATAAACAGGCGCGCGGCAATCAAAATCGACAGCAGTAAAAGAAAAGAAGGGCGGGACCGTCCGCGAATGCCAACGGCCCCCAGGGAAATTAATAGGGTGTTGTGGCGGCGTCGATAACACCGTCGGAGGGATCCTGAGGGAGCATAAATGACCCCAGCCTTAGGTAAAAGAGAAGTCAGGAGGCTATACTGAAGGGGCTTGAAAAGGCGACGAAGTGGGTAACTGGGCTTGCTCAGACGTGATTCTCGAGAAACGCTAACAATTGGTCGCCGGGAGAGAGAGGGGCGTGCGGCACCGTGTTGGGAAGATGCAGGGGGCTAAGATTCTCAGCGAGCCGGGGACAAAATACGCAATAACCCATCCGCGCAGAAGGAGGAATGACGAAGGACGCCGGGAAACATCACGGGGAGTATACAGCAGGTCGGCGCGGGGAAAAACTGCTTGGCAAGTCGCCGGGAAAACGGGGAGGAGCTCAATCTATTGGAGGAACTCGGCACTGGGGAAAATGGGCAACGAGGCAACCGAGGTACCAGCGCCGCGTCAAAGTCCCTCCAGGGGGAAGATATTACCTTGATCACTCAAAATGCACCGGAGGCCGTTAACACAACTAGATACGAGACTCTAAAAAAAACGGGGAAGGGATGAAAAGTCAAGGGGGGGAAATACCTCTAGGGAGCTGTTCTCCGGCAAATCTCGACCCCGGCGATGAACGGCCGGCGCGGGAGGTGCAGAAAAAATTGCAGAAGAATACAAAGTTGCCAATCAAGGATTTCCGATGAAAGAAACACTAGGTCTGACTAAGGAAGAGGGTCAATGGTTTCTATGACCCATGACCTTGGTCCGATAAATAAAGGGAACGGCGGTGCAGCTCAAAGGGATGGGGAACCGCGCTTAGTCTTAAAAGTATGGCGCATGGGAATCGTCGCGAGCTTAGGAGCTGGAAGAGAGAGAAAGAAGAGGGGTAGAAACTGACTAGAGAGGTTGCCAACAAGAAAAAAACACTGAAAAAAAAGGGGAGCGCTCTATCTCGCAAAAATTCTGCGCAAGCACATAGAAATCGGGAGACATTTCAAAAAAGAGGAGCATGATTAAGGCATGAGACAAGGCGGATAAAATCACGCCCCCTGGGGGGGGGGGGGGTCATCGCGAAATGCTCAGAAGGAGACACAAGGGGTAAGTCGACGCCGCAACAAGAACATAGGACAAGAGGGGAGAAGGGGTCGGCCTCGCGGAAAAGATGGAGGGACAGGGGAACCTAAGACGTGATGCTGGAAATCCCTAGGTCTAGGAGCGACCCGGAAGCGAGCCGGGCGCTGAAGGACGGAAACTGAGGGAAAGCACGGGCTGGGAACTGCTCGGCTTGACTCGCGCTTCTGAAAAGACGAGGGGGTGGGCAATTTCGGAGAAGGCTAAGAAGCGAAAGATTACCACGAAGTCCAAGATGGGGGAGCGCTGCATCCTTAGGAAGTCTGACGCCGAGCAAATACAAGCGAGGAAAAAAAAAAGAAAACAGCGGTCTTCGCGGGCTCAGAATCCAGTCTTGGAGTTAGGTGTGTCGACGTGGGCGTCGGGGCGCTCTCTTCGGAAAATAGAGGGGAGAAGAGAAAATCGCTATTTAGAAGGGGGAAGTGTAATCGAAAAACTTGGGGCGGGGGCGCAAGAAGGGGGGTCGATCGGGGGGAGGGCGGGGTGCGAGTTGGGCTCGGTTCACTTCTTAAATTCGAAAATGATGGACGGCGATAAGAGACTAGACGAGAATAGACCTGCAAAAGGGAGCGTAAAAAGAGAAGTGGTGGGATGAGGAGTCGTAGCAAAAGGGGATGCAGATCGAAATATTCTTAGCAAAAGTGGGACGAGCTCTGAGAAAGGCTTCTGTGGTACTTCATCGGGGAGAGGGAGTGCGAAGAGAAGGAAAATCCCTAAGTGTCCTCGGGGTCAGCATCAAAGCGGAAGTCTGGGCCATCGATTAGAAGGGAAGTGGGGAACAGCGCCTCGCTGGAAAAGGGCTAGAGATCGGGAAGAGGAAGAAGTTAAAAAGACTGCCTCCCACTCAGCCCAAGGCAACACACGATGTCAGTCGCAATCGGGTCAAGTTCCTGATCCGTAAGTGTTCAGGGGAAAAAAAAAGAAGCAATCCGATTAAAGCCAGAAGAAACGGAAAGAAGGAACTCCGAGAAAAAGTTAAGGCTACGCTAGAGGGGGGACTGCACCATCTCACGTCCTCGATTTTGATTAGACTGCCCGAAGAAAGAACTGCGAAAAAGGGAAGATGCTCGGCTAAAACAAGAACCTTCTGCCAGGGCAAGGGGGGGGAGTACCGAAGGAAGGTCTCAAAAAATGGAAGGAGGGCACCCGGAGATCAGTCCCGCGCCAGACGACGGACTACCTGGGGAAAAGGACGGAAAAGAGGCGATGGGCCAAGTTGGGGTGGGCCGCGCGACTATTGCTCAGATAGCGAAGATAAGAGGACTGGCCGAACAGCTCGCGGGGAAGTTGAGACCGGACAATCTTCCTATTAGACGGAGCAGAGGGGAGGGGAGATAGGTTAAGACAATAACAACACGAAAGATCGCTAAAGAAAGCAAGGGTTCAAAGTGCAGGGTAAATGGAAGTTCTAGAGAAGGTCCATAGAAAAGGACGGGGAGCACCTGACCCAGACGGGGTTGCGTGGGGGGGAGTCGAAAAAGGAATGAAACGGTGCTGGCGTGTAGAAAAGAAGAAGAATGTGGGAACCGCCCAATTGAGCGCGTTGAAACAAGTAGGGGAGCGGGGGGAGATCCGGGAAAGGTATTATTAAAAAGAAACGCTATTGGTCTAGCAACCGCTATTAAGAAAAAGACCGAAGAGTCGGAGGCAGAAGATCAGAAAAAAACACCCAGATTGAAAAAGTATAGCTGGAGTGTCTCGGGGTGTGGCCTCTGAAGTCGTCCTGAGGCAATAGAGAATATCGGCAAGAGAGGAGGTACAGAAAAATAGGTGGGAACACTTCGGTCGAGGGATCGGGTAGAGCCACGAGCATAAAGAATTCCATATAAAAGGGAAGTGTATGCACAGTCGAATGCGTGAAATAGGGGGGGGGGGAGTACTGTAGAGTATAAAACCACGTCCGAAGGTGACGTAAAGGGGAAGGACCGGGAAGATCCTTCCCTAAAGAAATTGAAATTCTGACGACATCTCTATAAACACAACACAATTGAAAAGAGAAGGAGGGGGGAAAGGGGAACCTAACATAAAGAGGAGGTATCTATCCAGGTAGCCTAACAAGGAAGAAGTACAGATCGAGCATAGAGAAAAAAAGAACGACGAGAAAGGGAAGTCTAAAAAGAGAAAAAGACCCCCTCAAGGTGCGAGAAGAAAAAGAGGAAGGAAATTGTCCGAAGACCTATGATCCGACCGAAAAACCCGACCTGAGCAAAAAAGCTTCTAGCGACCTCTTCGAAACCGAATGTTAAAGGTCGCCGGACGAAATAATCGGCACAGGGGAGAGAAAAGGAGGCCGGAATGAATATGGGAAGAGGATTCTGATGATACCAGCTCAGAGATCGAAGAAAAAGGTGCTGGGGGGAGAACAGAAAATCCCAAGGGAAGGGCGGTCAGGAAAAGAGAGTTAACTAGAAAGTCGCGACCGATCCGAGGAAAAGGAAACCTCTACTGATTCAGGTAATAACTGTCAAAGTATAGTCGCAGATCGAAAGAAAAAGAAGGGCATCGAGAGTGGATACGACACCGCAAAACTATGGGGGGTATTTGATAATTCCGGCGCGAGAAAAGAAAACTACGTCGGAACGGCATGGGACATTCTAGATTGATAAAAAGTGGGGGGCCGGGCGAAGAAAATACCACCTGAAGTGTGGGGGACCGACTACGTTCAGCCAGCTATCATATGGAGTCAAATTCTATCAATTCGAGCGGTCAGGCAAGGAGATGATAGAAGACGGGAAATCAATAGTAGCGCGGGAAGTCACTGGGCACATCGAAGAGGTGACGTTAATGGGGGGTCGGTGGATTGCCAGGGTTTGTGGGAGAAAAAAGTCACTTGGGAAGGTCAAAAGGGTTTGAAGGAGCTGACTTCCTTGGTGGAAAGCATGAGGATTGGAACGAAATTTCCTTCTGCGGGCCGTAACGAAAGATTTTCTACACAAAATCTAGCGGCTTGGTGAAAAAAGCGACAGCAGGACGTCGAAGGAGAAAGTTGGCGGAAGTTCAGTAAAGTCGGGGAGAGGGAGGGGGGAAGCTTAAAAAAAATAATGGGAGGGAGAGGTGGGGGGATGGATACGGTTGTTCGGAGGTTTGGTGGTCGGAATGGGCGAAGGGAGGAGAAAACGAGGAGAATGAGGAGGATTGGGCACTGCTGTGACGAACGTAAACAGCAGGTATCATTCTACCCGCCGGCCAGACCTCGCCTGGGAACATCAATCAAACAGGCGAGAACGGGAGGCGGCAAGGCGTGCCGGAGAGAGCAATAATGAAACTAAGAGGGGAACAGAAATGAAGAGCGCAGCCTCGCAAGTGAGTGGCTAAACTCTGGTAAACGCATCAGAAAAAAATCTTCTACCAGAACATCGATGTCGCAGTAGAGTCCTCTTCTCTCGGAAGTCACAGCATGAGATAACAGGAGACCATCGCCGCAGAACGATCAAACCAAGCCCATTTGGAGACGCATTCAGAAAACCTAGCGGGAATACAAAAAAGAGGAAGGAACTCGCCACGATCGAGGGACAGCAAAGCAGGATACAGAGAGAAAGGTGGGGGGGGTATGGGAAGAAGAGCGTGTAGGTATCGGAGTGAAGACACTTCAAACAATTAAAAGAGGAGGAAACCTTGGATGACGCGCGAAAGTCAATAACTTAAAGGAATTATATTCGAAATGAAGGAAGAGAGAACGACGCCGAGGCACCGACAAAAGCCCGCAAGATTCGCCGGTTAGTGCCGCATTAGCCAATATAGCACATGACTCATCACTCCGGGAGGTACGAGGGAAAGAAAGAGGGAGCAAGAACAAGAACCAGAAGAGGAGTAGGATGGTTTTTGGGGGGGGAACGTACGCTTAACAGTCGTAATACGTGCTGAGCAATGGAGCTATGAACACAAAAGGTGTCTCCTTCATGGAAATAGGGCGGACGAGGGAACTATAGTCAGGAGGCTCTATAGGAGAGCGAGGACAAAGGGGGGTCGCCGGCTAGGGTCTCGTTGTGGGGGGTGGGGGGGGGGGGGGGTGGTGGTGTGGGTTGGGTGCACCTTGGGTTCACGTCAGATGACAAGAGCGATTCAGGAAACAATCGCGCCGGGTCCAAAGAGAGCGCCAAAAAGGACATTTAACCTCACGTGCTGCCACAGGATTAGAAAAAGTTCGACGAGAAGGAACAATGTGTGTCACAGCCATTTGAAGGCTGAGATACTATTCTCACTCGGGGGTCTTTGCCTATTTGGCAAGAGGGAAAAGAGAAAACCCGCGCCGGACCGAAGGAAATGGGAGAGATCCTTGCTGCAGGAAAAAAGATAGTGAGTCTC
>Ga0179593_1262032_pt1 | contig 11951 bp, 21 predicted proteins | sample CZODoug2_1_08_16_FD_185931 | JGI IMG/M metagenome (GOLD analysis project Ga0179593, IMG submission 185931) | Vadose zone soil fungal communities from Angelo Coast Range Reserve, California, USA - CZODoug2_1_08_16fungal (PacBio error correction) | ecosystem: Environmental > Terrestrial > Soil >...
TAATGCGACGGAAAAATGCCGCAGGGAACAGAGTCTTATTAAAGGAAGTTGTGGGAGACAAGGAGCGAAAAAACCTCATTCAGAAAAATTTGGGCAATTCCAAGGGCAAAGATGTAGGTAGTATTGCCCTTGAGCCATTCCTGCGCAGAGACAAGGTGTGAGGAAAGCGTCAAGGGGGCGAAAAATAGCAAGTTCGGCAGAATGCAAAGATGACGGGGAGGGTCGCGGCGATAGAGATAAAATAAAGACATGTGGGAGAGCGGGCCAAAAATAGACGGAGAACAATACATGGAGATTGACATCAACGCAATAGGTTACGAAGAGAAGATGAAAAGAGAAATCAGATCAACGACCACGGAGAGAAGGGACCCACGTTGGTTGGCATTGAAGAAAAAGGGGGGTCCCTTATTTTAAGGGGTGAACTTGATCGTTGGAAAGGGAGACAAAGGGAATCGTGCGCTGCTACTGGAAAGGATTGGCATTAGGGATGGATAATAGGGCCTGAAGTGGAGCAATCAAGTATTCGGAAAAAAATGTAAATTCTATACAGTAACTTAAACGTCATAACGGAGAGCAAAGATATTCTTGGCGAGAAAAAGAATTCGCGGTGGGTCAAATGAAAGGAACGGCCTCGCCACTAAGTCTTGAGTCATGATTATATTAGATAGATTGGAAGGTGGGGGGGAAAGAGGAAGAAGAAAACACTATAATCATCTACTGAACTCATACAGAGCAAAGATCTTCACTGGGTAGAAGTGTTAAAAACGATACCAAAGGGGAAAGCAGACAACGAAGACTTAATCGGTTTCAATGAAGCAAACGTGGGCCCGAAACAGGCCTCAAAATGGGGAAAGGCCTGATTCGAGTGCAGAAAAACAGAGGAGTGAAGTACGCAGTGAGTGCTGCACTGATCAATGGCGGGAAAAAGCAAGTCTATTTTAGGGCCTGGAAAATGAGTTTTAGAGGAAAAAGGGCGAACGGGAGACCTAACAATAGAGAAATTTGGCAATGAAAAATTCCCTTGGGGAGGAGAGGTCAGATCACCCATCTGACGATGGGGACGTACATTTGCAACCTTTCGAAAGCACTCAAGCAAATAAAGAAATCTACAGACTTTGGGCCGTGGATTGAAAGGGACAGGGACAAGGAGACGAGAGGGTATCAATGCAAAAAAGGAGGGGGTAAAAAAGGAAAGGCGGAGAAAACATTTGGGCATTAAAAGCAGCAAGCGCGAGGTAAGACTCCATGGGGGCAAGTTTTCCCCTTTCAAAATTTTAAAAGTGGGATGACAACCGAGGTTGGTAACGGGGAGAGCATTTGACAAGGGAAAAGCATTAGCGAAAGCTGAGAAAGGCAACCAACCCGAGAAATTGTTAAAAAAAAGACGACGCGCCAAACAAATGACGAGCTTTCCTGGGAAGAACTCAATCGTGATCATTGGGGTGGAGAAGGACTTTTGAGTCGACAGGGGAAATAAACAGGGGACGAAAAAGCAGAAAGGATTGATCCACCCGTTTCTTTCAAAGTAAAACATCAAATTGTCAAAACATGGGGACGGTTTGACATTGTGGCAGATGGTATGACAAGAATGAATCTAAAGAAAAGGAGCAGACGAAAGAAAACGTACAAGGGGACACCAACGGCTCTTAACTTGCAAAGCACGGACTTTGGCCTTATCAGCCAATGCGTGAGAGGAATGGGCAGGCCATAGGGGGTGTTATCCCAGGGATGGGGGTAAAGAGGAGGGTGTGACAATGGGTCATAGAGTGTATTAAACCTTTGGAAATGTAAATCAAACGAGAGAAGCAACGTAGGGTGTCAAAACTATTAGATGGTTAAAGGGCGGGCTAGGGGAAGTTCCGTGGCGTAAGACTGTGTCCGGATCATAGAAGAAATGATCAATTAAAAACGTATAGCGCGTAGAAAAAACTTGGGGGACAGCGGTGTAAATAACCACACCAGAAATTCCTTTGTGGGGTCAAATGGAAAGGTAAATGGGGAAAAGCCGGTTTACCAATGACGATCTTGAGGAATCAAAACCGGGAAGGGATTATGACGACAAATGGACGGGAAAAAACTAGAATATGAAAAAGAAAGTTTTTGGGAGTTTATGACGTGTGGGACAGAAACACAAAAAAAACGAGGAGGGGAGAGAGTAAAACCGTTCATAACCGACAAAACATTAATTTTACGAGGAAAAAAGCGGCAAAACAGGGGTCAATATTCAGGGAATGAGTATTAATCATCAAAAAAGAAAAAGACCAGTAAACCGGCGGTCCCATTGATACAAGGACCACAAAGGAATTCTGGTGTTAATCCAGCCAACCCAAGGGAAAGTCACGCTATCGGGGGTACTAGGCCTCGCATTGTCCGAACAAAAGCTATCGCCAAGAAAGAAGAAGGAGGCCCGCCATAATATGAAAAGCGGTCGGTCGGCTCGTGGCCGGCAATGCTGAGTAAAAAGCCACCGAAGCCAAAACTAGGAAAAGGTCCATTAACACCCTTCGATTAAACCACATAAATCAGGGGATAATCAATTACTGGCCACTAGCAAAAGGGCGAACACATCGAGCCAGAAAAAATATTACAAAATTCAGAGCCAAAAAACAAACAAAGGAAATGGGGCAAGTGGAAAGTGTGACGTGGAGAGTGGATGAGAAGCCTTTATGAATGAGCATTAAAGTGGTTAACAGGTATAAGGAAGAGTCAACAGTCATGACAATGTTGGAGCACTTTAAGAAAGAAACGGATCAACAAAACCTGTTTCTGATGCCTTTGGTTAGGTAATTAAAACACCGTAGGGGGATCAAATAGCACTACTAAAATTAATCATAAAGGAAATATCAAGAGAAAAGATCGATTCTCGGTAAATTTTCTCAGGGGGGTGTTGCACAAGCTCACGACAAAGCTGTAAAAAAGGGGGCTGAAGGGCCGAAGTGAAATGACCATTCTAGCACTACATCGTTTTTAAGAAAAATCATCAGACAAATGAACGGACGTTGCCCTGTAGTTAATTTATCGGAGGAAATCTGACTGAATGAAAATGGGGGCCCTTGACTATAAAACTAACGAGGGGGTCTTGATACAAACCATGACGGGCACCTTTGGTCAAAAAAATGGAGGGAAAGCCAAAGATGTAGCACGGGGGGTGACTTTGTTTCCATTGACGCCAGAAAGCATGGCAAAAATGTTAGTCAAGAGAGGGTTGATAGAGATTAAACGGCAGAAATGGGAAAAAGGAATGACGCTATTGGGAGAAAGGCAAAAAATCAGCGATAAAATAATGGACAAGTTTCCGAATAAAATAGACTTGAGGGGGAAAAACAGAAAGGGAGCAGGCTCAAAAAAAACTGGTATTCCGCAAATGGAGAAGATGACCTCTATAAGGCAACCAAGGAGAATTCAACTTCTCCCAACGGCGGCATGGGGAGAACCAACAGAACACGGTGGTGGTGTGGAAATTTGAAATTGGATTGTTGAACGGCGACAAAAGTGATCTTAGAGCTGCTGCTGTAAAAACTTGTCAAGTAGTGAGGGGTTTAAAGGGTTGTAAAATGCAAAAAAGGAAATTCGTCCCCATGATCATATTGGAAAAAACTAAGACAGAATCTAAAAGAAGAAAAATGAAGAAAAGAGATTCCGGTGAGGTAGTATGAACCGAATTCGGGGCTGGTGTAAAAGAAGGGAACCGCAGCTCCAACATAGAGTGGTACTTATAAGATATAGAATTCACATAATGTCAGGTGGGGGGCGAATAGGGGAGAACAGGAAACCAAAGATAAAAAAAATAATGACAATTTTTAAAATAAATAGCAGTAATTCACCGATTGGGGAGACGAAGTCCAAAGTACAGCAAAAGAAAAAAGAATACTATTCTTTGGTGATGGAAGAACGTGGGAAGAACAAAATCAGGCTGGGGCAAAAGAAGAGTCGAGGTGCGAACAAAGGGAAGACGTTAAAGTCATGAAATGCCAGTGCTCCATGATGCAGGCAAGGCAGTCTAGGGGAAAGTGGCCGAAACCATATTGTTCCGATGAAGAACCAGAGAATCAATAAGGAAACTCGGGTGTATCCGTCTGCGTTTGGGGGATCGTCAACCGAGGGGGAACGATGAAACAACATTTTGCCCGCGGCTGATGATAACACAGCAAATAAGAACCTACATCTGGTTGGAATTGGCCCATTTACATGAATGACAAGAGATGCCCGATCATGGGGGGATCAGAAAGCACAAAATTGAGAGTTCGTCAGCGCCAACTCAGCAACGAGTAAGACATAAAGTCATGGAACGGGGGCCCGTTTGAAGTTTTTGGACCAAAAAAGATTGGGGTGAAAAACAAATTGGGGGGATTCTCAGATGGGGCAAGGACCTCAAGGACACGGGGGGGGACTGAAAATCAAAAGGGGTTATCGGACCTCAGCTGAGTGAGCTTACAACAAGCCGAGAAATCTGTAAAACGGCGCGGGATCCTATGGAGAGGGGAGTAAGTTAAGAACTTAAAGGGGCTTCGTGATACATTTGTCTCAATTTGTCTCACGCGGAGCTAAGGGAACCAAAGGACGAGCAAACAGAGTGGGGATCCAACCGGGGGTGTTTCAAAGTGGTCAGAGAAATTTCATTGACGTGACATCTGATCTCCGAGGAGGAAAAAGAAGGAAAGTAAGAAATCTGGGGCGTAAGACCCTCAGATCAAGTTCACAACTCCACAGCTCTTCAGGGGTGGGTGCAAGGACACTTGGGATATGCGCTACGTGTCGGTAGGCGGTGTTCGATGGCCATTAAATGGTATCCCATGGGAGGTGGATCGAAGGGGGGAGACAGAGTTTCAAAGCGGTGGGGGGATGCCGGGGCTGGATCGCCTTGGGGGAAAAAAGGAACTAACTGATTTTTCAAAAAAATGGGTACCTTTGTTCTAGTAGGCCTAGCGAATTTCAACGGGTATGGGGGGTCCGGAAAAGATCCAGATAATGGCAATTAACTGACCGAAAAACGGGGAGGGCTGGGGTGACCAGCAAAGCCAGAATTCCTTGGGTAGCTGTAACTTGAAGGTGAAAAGAAGGGTGGACCAATGACGAACTTGGATGTCACTCAAACGCGCAATGTGAGTTTGAGACGACAAATGGACGAGGGACCCTACTATAAAGTGGTTGTTGTATGTTAAAGGACGGGGGTGTAAGATATCAAAAACAACCACAACGGAGGGAGGAAGAGAATACACAACGTTTTAAAAAAAAAATGGTTATAGAGGCCTCGTCAAGTGTGAAAAGCAAAAAATAAATTCGCGTGGGGATGTCATAAGGATCGTACATTGGAAAAGGCCCATTTACTTAACAATTGGCTACAACCAGGAATGCATGGGGTGAGGGGGAAAGTCCGAAAAAAAGAACCCATGGTTTTCCGAATCGGTAGTCCATTATTGGGGGGGGGGGCATTTGGGGGGGGAGGGAACCAAAAGTATCGCACACCACAACGATGAAAACCCAAAAAACAATACCATAAAAGAAATAGGGGAAAAATAAATTACGGGGCAAAGTCAGGATGCATAGGCCACTGAATAAAAACGATGAACTGTGTTAAAGAGAAGGCGATTTCAAACAGTCATATGGGAATAATCAAAATTGAGAGTGGAAATAGGAAAAAAACAGGAAAAGGAATAGTAGGCAGGCAGAGTTCCACAAGATGGCAAGATTTCCATCGCAAATGAAGTAAAGGTGGGAAGGGGAAGATTGAAAGGGGGGGGGGTAAGAATCGGGATAATGAAAACCTTTTCTCTTTCGAGTAGGGCATTTCGGGGTTCAGACCAGTACGGAAACAGGTCAGACGTCAATGAGAGGGACGAAAATTTAAAGACAAAGGTGTGGTAAACAGACGGTTCGCTTCGTCCTTGCGTATGGATTGTGACATAGGCAAACACCATGGAGCACCAAAAAGATACAGAAAAGAAAAATCGCGAGGGGCTTCAAAGGGGTCGGATATCTGATACGCGCCGGGAGTTAGGAAACTTTTGAAATCTTTCGGTGGGGTCACACAAAAGCAGAAGAGCTTGCTGTAACGATAAAAAAGGGCAGCCGTGCGAAAGATGTGGCCTTGCCCCATCAAATGAAAAAACCAAGACCATAGGTTTGGCAAGCAAAACAATCATAGAAAAGAGAAAAATGAACGGGGGCAACACATGGGATATGAAATAGAGGCTGACAGAAAAATAAAATTGGAAATGACGAAAAAGATTATAGAATGTTTGGAGAGGCCACAAATTAGGGGGCATCTCAAAAGATTAGGTAAAATTAAAAAAATGAAAAAGCATGTGTACAGGCGAGAGTGCCTGATTTGGGGGGGTACTTCAGAGACGACAAGACAGGCAAAATGTTGTGGGTAGAAGCAATAGGGGGAAAGGGGAAGCGACAATATCCAATTCGGGGGAGAAAGGGGGGGAAATATGAGAGAAAAAGAGGTAGCGGAGAGAAAAAAGAGCGGAGAGTCAAGCAAGGAATAAACTTAAGGACAAGCAGGGGAAAGATTCATGAACAGGAGAGTAAATTCGACGAAATGGGGGAAGAAGAAAAGAGGGTCATGCAATCTACCAGCGTAGCCATGACTGCTCAAACCCACGTTTTGCTGAGGTGAGAATCTTCGTCTTGAGTGCAACTGGTATCGTGGACTGGGGATGGGAAGGCCAAGGTAATATCCGTGAACGCGCTACGGGGGACAACGTACATGATGGGTGGGATAAGGTTTCCTTGGAAATTCTCAAGATTAGGCCCCCATTATTCATTCAGTGAATTCGGAACGTAGTCTTATAATACGAAACCTAGACTATAAAAGTGTCGGTGGCTTGGGGAAGTAGGAAAAAAGTCGGGCAGTGTTTCAATCGGAAAGGGGGCACAGCTTCTTGAAGGGAACGGCTTATCATTAAGGGTAGAATTCACAAAAATGAATCATGTGACGATTTACAAAAACACGTATCATCGACAATTTTTAAAAAAGGAGAAGACGTTAAAGATACGGGAGCCTTCGATAAACAATTCAAGACAACGAAACTTACAGTGTGGTTTAGCAATGAATCAAAAACGTGGGGGACAACATGTCGGGGAAAGCATGAGGCAGGTCATATCTACAAAGGTAAGGAAGGTTAAAAGGAATTGTCGGGATGCACTGCGACAGGAAGGAAAAAGCCAAGGCTATTTCTGGAGGGGGGAAAAAAAAGGGATTGTATACTCTCGAAAGCCCTAAAAGGCGAATCTTGCATCGCGTCCTGCCGAAGGATTGATCGTCGATCAACAATGAAAGGACAACAAGGGGGTGGCCCGGGGGAGGGAGAAGAGGGCAAAAAATCAAAGAAAGCTACATGAGGTGGGCCATGTGAAGGGGGCCATTTGGTACCTTAATTCCAAACGGTTGCGCGGAAACGAGCATGTGGTGGCAACACAAAGTCGGAAAAGAATATGTCGGCGAGAAGGGCAGTTACCCAAAATAAGATATCGAAACAAGGGTTCCAGAAGGGGTGAGAGTGGTGAAAAACCGAGGTTGTTGCTCGGAATGGGGAACCCATTCGCACGTTGAGAAAAAAAACGGTTATCGGAAAGCAACAGGAGTGAGGACTGTGAAACAACCCGAGAAAAAGAAAAGAGAATGGCGCGTAGAAATGATCTAGGATATTGACCTGGAAGAAGCTCATTCTGATGAAGAAATGTTGGGGACTCCTGTGGGGGCGTAGCAGAACTATCAATAACGCGAAAGACGAAGCAGAACGGGAGTTGGATCAAAAGGGGGGAAGTCAATGTAAACAAAACGTGGTCAAGGGAAACGGTGGGAGCTGTGCAGGGGCAGAACTGGTAAATAAACCAGAAAATAAGAGCACATAGAATAGGGTAGAAAAATGAACCGCGCGAAACCTACAAAAAGGGGGCACTAGAGGGGGGAAAAACCTATCGTAATGTGCGATGCAATGCAAACGATGAAAGGATTGGGTAGATTATGACCTCCGAGCGTGCTTTTAGGCTTTTTTAAAAGGAAGGGGGACCATATTTTGAAAGGGGGGACGCAAGAAGGATGAGGTTGGAAGAGCGGGAATGGGGTAAAAGGCGAAAATGTAACAGTTGTTCTTTGTTAGCCTTGCTGTCTGATTTCCGACGGAGGTGGGGTCCACGGAGTCCGAGATGTTTCAAAACCGTAAAGCTTCTGTAATTTTGGGTACGGCGGACGGCGTGGGTCCTTGGGAACGCGTGTTTTGGGGCACGGCCAAGAGCCAGAATCATGGACGCATTACAGGGGGGATAAATACTACGGGGGATAAACGTGTGTTACAGGGGTAGGCCATCAACAAGAATTCCATTGGTGGTTTGAGAAAGATGGGAAAAAAAGGTTAAATGAATCCTAGGTTTTACCATGAGCGGAGCTTGTATGATTTTAAATCAATAAACCTAATAATGGGGGGGGTCCGACAAATTTTACTCAGGACACTCTATAAATAATGGGGTTGAGTGTTAAATTAACTGTTTGTATGGGAAAGAACGCCTACAGAAAAAAAAGGAGGGTATGAGTAAAGAGAAGGAAACAGTTCTTACAGGACAAAACAAAAGAGTGGTGCCGCGTAAACATTGGGGAGGAATAATTCTTGGGCGGGGGGTGGGTGATGGTAAAAAGCAGCAGATCTTAGGTGGTAAAAAAAGGTAACGGTTACCTTTATCAATGGCTAAAAACCACAGGAATTACTGTGGTGATGGTTAAATCCAAGCCGGTCCCAAGGGTGGGGAAAATGTTACCGCGGAATAAGAATCAAGAACATGGCTCGTGCATAGGTTGACAACCCAAAATTGGCAGAAGGACAAGAGAAGTAAATTCGACGAGGTCCGAAAGAACCCATAGAAGAAAAAAGGGTTATGGAAAAAAGAGCGTCGGTACCTTTGCAAAGTCTATTTCAAGGAGCCCCTATAACAAGAACATGAGGGTTTGGAACCAAAAGTCGGAGGGAATCATGGGGGTCAAAAGGAAGGCCAGATGACAAAGCCGACTCATCTTCGTCGGATAAGGATTACCCCAATTCGATAGGAGGACCCAGGAAGAGCAAGGGTCAAGGAGTGGGAACTTGTAGTAGCTGTTTATGCTAAGCCTGTGGGAGATGGTGCGATTAGAATGGGAGTTGCATACATACTATCAGATAACCGTCAAGGAAAAGTTAGAGGGAACTTTGAAAGACTTGGATCCCCTCAAGGAGGGCTTCGTCATGTTCAGGATTGAGTATATCGCGACGAAACACCGTATTGAAAGGGATCAAAACTGAGCTTCTTGCAAGGAAATACGGAAAGAAAAGAAAAGTGACGCGCCGTCCCGAGGGTCAAAGGGTTAAATATTATCGGGTTGTGGGACAGAAAACATAGGACCGATAACCGGGTTGGAATGACCAGAGAAAGTGGTCTTGACTGGAAAAATAGAGAAGGAAAATACAAACAAGGTGTTAAAGCACAGAATCAGAAAAATGGGAACGGAAAAACGTGCAAATGAGATGAGAGTGCTGAGATTAGGGGGGGAGAAAAAAAAAGGCCGGAAGGAAATGATTTAGAAAGAAATTGGGGTTGGAGCATTGATACCCCCATGAATACACTAAGCTCAAATTGGAAGTATGGGTGAGAAAAATCCAAGTTCAAAGGGTGACCAAAGATGTAGCGGCTAGGAGTTTCAATGAGTTGGTGACCAGGTCATAAAAGGACGACAGCAGGGCAAAGGGGGGAATCGTCAATCAGCAATCTTGAAAACGACGATAAGAAAAGAACAGGAAGGTCCATGACCTATTAGGTCGCAGGAGATCGAAAAATCATTTGGTGCAAGGGCATAAAGGGAGGATTGCGACTCAGTGAGAAGTTAAAACTGGAACGCAAAAAGGAGAAGTGACCGGGGCGAAATGGGAAGATAGGAAGAAGACCAAAAGAAAAAAAAGCATGAGGGTGTTCGGGGACTCAAAAAAATTTTAAGTAGCAGTGGAAAATCAACCACAAAGAAGAGAGGTAGTCTTGCGTGGATTTGACTTTGTGATGGGACTCAGCTGAGAAACAAAGGAAAAGGAAGCAGGCGGCTAATAGGAAACGGGGGGAAATTATTTGAGGAGATCTTTTGTCAGGGGAGTAAGTCTCAAAAAATCAGGCCCACAGATCATTGAGGGGTGAATTCTAGAAGAAGCGTAGAACTCATAGAGAAAGAGGGGCATGAGCATGTAGGAAAACCGGTTCGGGGCAGGGTTAAAGGAAGAACGTGGACTCAAAAAAAAAGATATCTTGAATCTTCATTAGGACGAGGAGAAGATTACTGTATAGAAAGTACCAATAAAGAAAGGGGAAGAGGGAAGAATAAACAGGAAACCGGAGTTTTCATAATACAGAAAAAACCTGGTCAACTTTGGGAGAGTTCCACCAGAAAAGGCAAAGAAAGAAAACGGGGGGAAGAAGGAAAGTAGTGGGTGCAAAGGAAAGAAACGTGGAACCGAAACATGACATGGATTGGGAGAAATGTGAGGGTCACGAATCACATGGCGACGGGTGAAAGTACAAATGGCGGGGAAGGAAAAATCAAGAGACGTAAAAGGCAGGGATTGAGGGCCCGAAAAAACCATGAGATTGATAGCGTAGAGGGGGGGACGCGACCAAAGTAACTTCATCAGGGGGAAAAAGAAAGCTTAGTCTTCAAGACAAGAAATTGTGGTGGGGAGGAGGATAGGAAACCGCTGACGATTGAAACGATACAACATGGGACCTGGAGGGGAGGAAGGGGAAAAAACAACTAAAAAAGGAAAATAAAGCCGCTACATCTGTGGAAAAAGGGTGGAATTGCAAAAATTGGGAGCCATGAGCAGGTTGAGAAGCCAAAATGGGGGAGAGAAACAAATTTTCGGGGGATAAAAAAAGTTGGAGGTCAAAAGGAAAGTTCATTTCCGGGTCAGCAACGCGAGAATATCATCGTAAGGGCAAAGTGTGGCCATTGAAACTGATGTGGGTTTGTTTGTGGGTTTGGGATGAGGGGGGGGGGGGGGGGGAATGAAAAAAAAAAAAGAGGGTTTATGTGGGAAAGGAATGGGGAGGAAAAGGGTTCGAGAGTTGGCCTGATCAAAAGTATAGGACAGCAAAGACTGGAAAGGAGCTGGTGAAAAAAAACGAGGAAGGATGAAAAGATGCAACAGGAACAGGCGCGTAGCCCTATATCGGAAAAGAGGGGGAAAGCGCGGAAGAAGGTCATTGGTGAAAAACGGTGTTGGGACGTTGCTAATCAATAACCGAAAAAGACCGCCACCAGGAGGGTTAAGACAAAACAGCAAGCAAGGGCCGATACAAGGGAAGGGTACGGGTTTGAGCTTTGCATTCAGATGGAAAATGAAACAGAAGAAATCCGGACATATATAAAGCGGAGCATGAACAATCTCCCTTAAAATAATAAGACTTGACCACCGGACGATTACAAGTGAAGGGCACGGCTCTGAATGGGGGTCCTCACGCCTACAGAGATGTAAAGTGGGCAATGGAAATTAATTGGGAATTATCCCATGAAATGGGGGAAAGAGGTGGTAAAAACAATGGGAGAGGGTGCTGGGTATTCCTTTGGAGAATGTCGTCCGGTGCAAGTCAATCGACGCCGTATGTTTTCAAACGACAGAGGGATTCATGGAGGGCGGTAACAGAGTTCCGCATAAAAAGTGGACACTTTGTGAAAATGGGCCAATAAAAAAAACAGAATGACGCAGTAAACGAGAACGCGGAAATGGATAAAACTGTGGGGGAGATTAGGACTTACCCAAAAACACCATAAATTCATTGGGGGGGGGTGGAAATGGTAAATGTAAGGGGAAGCCTGTGGGACAAAAATTACGATTTATTTTTATAACAACCGAAAGGAATTTAGGGGGGGTCGAAAAGGAAATGTAACAGGAACTCTATCAATAAATGGTTTTGGTTAGGGTAAGTGGTGT
>Ga0179593_1298560_pt1 | contig 11951 bp, 20 predicted proteins | sample CZODoug2_1_08_16_FD_185931 | JGI IMG/M metagenome (GOLD analysis project Ga0179593, IMG submission 185931) | Vadose zone soil fungal communities from Angelo Coast Range Reserve, California, USA - CZODoug2_1_08_16fungal (PacBio error correction) | ecosystem: Environmental > Terrestrial > Soil >...
AAGGGGGCGCAGGAAGTTAATACGCCAGGAGCTTGTACGGAAAAGTAATGTGGTTGCTACCATTCACCATATGGGTCTAATTTCTTGGGTCTTCAACGGCAACGCCGCAGCCAGACCAAAGCTAGTGAGTAGTTTTCAGAACAAGGGGGGGGGACGAAAGGGTTCCGTTGGTGAAGAATCTAGGATTACGGCCAAACACTACCAAGGGGGCGCCCGCGGGAAGGGTACCGGGAACGGGGAGAAGGGAGCAGTTAGAACTTGCACGAATCAGGGTTTCGTGGACGCAAGTATAAAAAAAGGGGTTCAAAAGGGAAATGCCTCCAAAACAACGGAAAAGAGAAACCCGGATTCACCTAGCCAATACCACCCATTACGCCGGCGGAGGAGTTTGCACGAATGAAAAATAGAAGAGCCTTATCCCATCCTGGAAAAAAAACTCTTGGGAGGGAAAAAACAAAAAGTCCCGATAAGAAATAAACGAAAATGCCAACTTCTGGTTTAGTGGCCACAGAACGAAGGAAAAAAAGAAGAAAGAGATTTGGTGCAGAGGTCATGCGGCAACCATGGAGTAAAGAAGCACTCAAAATTGTAAAAACTCGAGAATTGGTTGGAGGAAACACAAAAAGACCGACGACCCAAGCAACCAAAGGAGCGCATCTCCATGGAGGACGCCAAAAAGGGAGCGCTGAGGGTAAATTCAAACCGCAAGCTGCATACCCGGAGCAAAAGAAACGTTTTGGGGAACCGCACGGCAAGAAAGGCCATCTTATAACAGGTTACCTAAGGGTGTGAGCGGCTGGTGGGAACTCAGGTAATGTTTTTAAAATACAAACCCACTGCTTAAGCTGTCGAAACGAGGGAGGGACGGGATGAAGTGAGATTGGTGAACTACCACTTTCGAAAAACTTGTCAGTCGATCTTAGGTAGTACAAATCTTGGCAGAAAGCAGGAGACTCGCGGACGTGTGCTGGGAACGCAAGCGCCAGGGGCTCGGAAGGGCCCATGCTGAGAGGCCGGGAAGTGAAAACCGGGGCATCAGCAGGCTATAAACAGTTGGTGAAAGATCCCCTTGACGGAGCCGGCAGAAAGTGCCTTCCTAAATGGAAAGCCATTAAAGCTCGGGCCAACTCCGAAAGCGGATGCTTTGTCAACTGTAGCGATAAAACGCGCCATTACCCGGCGCCGAAATTGAGAGAACATAAAAGAAAGGATACTATGAGTAACTCGAACGACAAGCGTCCCCAAACTGCTGGAAATGAAAAACGATCAGGGCCCGAAACCGGAAGTTGCCTCGATCGCAGCAGCCATAGAGGGCGATATATGAAAAAGGGGGAAAAAGTGGAACAGGGGAAAAGAGGCTTTATAAGTAGAGGAGTCTTGTAGATGAGATAATAAAGCTCACAGAACATCCATGCAAAAAGAGCCCCAGCTGAAGGACCAAGAGTTGTGGTCCTGTCGGAAATGAATCGTTTAGCTGGGGGAATTGTTGCATTTGCCAACCGAGCCGAAATGCTTCCGCACAGCATTGAAAAAATTGCTGCGGGGAAGGAAACCAAAGAGAGTGCGATATAGCGCTGCCAGGGAAGGAATTCGGGGGAAAGTCAACAAATGATTTCCAAAAAACATGGTGGGTTGGGGGAGGGGTCCGAAAAAAGTGTTGCGCAGACCAAGGGGATGGACTCATCACAGCCGCAAAGAGGCCAAGAACAATTCGAAGACCAGAGTGGAGTCTCGGCGGGGTCATGGAAAAAAAGATGAGCGGCGACAAAACGGGTTTGAGGAGGGACCATGTAAGATCATCGAAAGAAAGGAATCCTCATTGGTATAGGGGATCAGGGGGGCGTCGAAAAGGAAGGGCTTCGAACGGAAAAAGGGGGAGCGGGAGGGACGCTGGAGCTAAAGAAAGGCAGGAGGAAGAGATGCAGCGACACCTATAAAATGGAAGAGAAAAATGATAGCGGAGGAGAAAAGACGGAAAAAAGGACCTGTATTTTAAAGAGTGGGGAAACTAAAGAAAAAACGCATGACCAACTTCCAAAGGAAGGGGGAGGTGCTAACGTGTTACTGCTGAGGGAGGCTTATAAAGATCGAGGTTAAAATGGATTGCAGCGAAAAGCAGCTGAAAAGGCAGTCGGTTTGGAAAAAGGGAGGACATCATTAGTCAGGAAAAAGAAGGGGAACATCCTACGGATGAAACGGAGGAAAGGAAAATAAATATCCATATTGAGTCGGGTGGTGGAAAGAAAACCACGAGTGTGTATGCCTTCTAGGCTGATCAAGGGGGAGAAGAGAGTGATAGAGGAGAGGAGCCGGAGGAGACGTGAGGGTTTGCCGACGCGGCACGTCAAGACTTCACTAGGAGGATGGAAAAGGAAGTCATTCTGGTATGACCTTGTGCTTCAGCGAGAAATTGGGGGAAGGAAACTCATGTAGACCTCGGGCAGAGGATCGATGGGAAAAAGTGGCGAGAAACAATCGGGCGTCTTGATTGAAACTCAAAAAGCGTAAAAACTCTCTCACAGGGGGAGGAAGGTAAATAGAGAATCCCGGACGAAGCTTCACTGAGAGGAAAAAATCACGCAGGGCAGGGCTGATCGAAAATTGGAAGATCAGAAGCTTAAAAATTTTCAAGCGTGGCCTCAAAAAAAACGGGACGAAAAAGGGAGAAGTCAGTAAATTGAACAAGCGCAAAGGAAGATCGGCATACAAAAGTAGGAAACCATCACGTACGACCTAAGGGAAATCGGAGGCAAAGACAACTAATGGAAGGACTAACCAAGGAGCCCACAAGAAAAAGAAAACAAGAAGGAATTAATAAACTCCATTAAGGGGGAAGAAAAACGAGGATCTTGAAAACGATGAAGCTTATAAATGCTGGTTACTGGGCAACGACGCAGCAATACTGACCGACCTGGGACAAGTAGAAAGGGGTTGCAACCGTAAATGGCGCTGGAATCCATTAAAACTCTAGAGGAAACAAACGACTTGAGAAAGAGCATTCCCAAAAAGAAAATGCAATGACGACCTGGGGTTGAACGACGGGGCAGACGCTGAAAACCTACATAATCCGTTCTAAAGACCGAAATAGAACGGAGAGAAAAAAAAACGATCACATCATTGGACGTAGTATTTGGTACGGCGGAGGTCGTGAAGAGCGGAACCGTAAAGGGCGAACATCGGATGTAGGAGATAAGCTGCACGGGCCAGACCGCAAGGAGCTCAGGCCGGAAAAAAAAGAAAGGGGGTGTGGGGGGAAATAACGATCTAAACTAAGACGCGCAAAATACCGTGGGGCACAAAGTGGAGGGACCTGAAAATCCACCACGACAAACACCATGGGCAGAAGGGAGAAACACATAGCTTTGAGAAAAGAGACTCAGATCAGGGCCCGGGAAGGGAAAGGTCACAGAAAAAGGAGGAAATAATCACGGGTCCAGGACGTCACCAGAGTTGCGGGGGGCCAGCTAAAATCAAAAAAAAAAAAAGTGGGAATATGAAAAGGAAAACCGAAGGCAGAGGGAGCAATCTCGCAGGGGGGAAGGTGACAAGAACCGAAATTCAAGAGCGCCGAAGAAAAATCTCTCTCGGCTGGGGTTAAATGCAAAAGGATAAAGCTAGAGGGGGGAGGCGCCACGAAACCAACACTAAGCCATGGATGGAAGAAGGGGGGGTGGCAAAGCGGAAGGGGGTTAAACACGCATTAGTCTCGAAGGCTAAAGAAACTCCGGGGGAAAGAGACATCAAAAAAGGGGAATGTAAAGGAGAATAAATCGATATAGATTAAAACTGAGGCAGTCAAGGAGAGAAAAAAGAGATTGGATCAGAATAGGAATCCTTCTCTGGGGGCAACTACTTTGAATATTATGAATCATGCGAGTAAGGGGAAGGGGGATCGCCCAAGGAGAGAAAAAGGGTAATCCCGCTTCAGAAAAGCAGAAAAAAGAGATGATGATGTACCGGTGGGGTTGGTAGCGGAAGCAAAGGGGGGTAAGGGGATGGGGGAGAAGGAGGGACAGCTAAAGTCAAACTATGAAAAAGTAGAAAAAATTATGACCGTGACCTCACCGGGGAGAACGACAAAAGAGCAATTTGATCAGGTCACGAAGGAGTGGAGCGAAGTGCAAGCAGAAATAGGTTCTGGAAAAACGCGTTGATATACCCAAAGAAAAGTAGTAAGAGGCATCGAAAAGGATGAGCTGAAAACATGTGGAAGAAAGTATTAAAAAGAGCATGGCAGCCTCCAAAGCTATAAGGGGGGGTTTACTGTTTAAAACACCTACAAGCGCGGCGAAGCAGAGGCCGCTCAAAAGAAGTGGACGAGGGGAGGTTCGGAGACGACCGGCGGTAAGGATGGGAACAAGAAGAAATAAAGAGGTTGGGGTTATGTTTGCAAAGTGGAAAGGTCAGCAGAATCACGGGGCCCGCCACAGGAAATGGCAAAAGAGAGTTGTAGGAAGGCTCAGCGGGGAGCAGGTTCAATGGCCATACCGACACAAGGGGTGAGCCGCGGGTTGTTTGAAAAGGAGATCCGCTCAGGAAAACAGGTTGGGCGAAAAACACAATTCCGAAGGGAGAAGGGGCGCGGCTGTGCAAAAAAAAAAAAAGCGGCATCGGGGGGGGTTGGGGGGGCAGGGATTTCCTTGGGCCGTGGAGGGGGAACAAATAACGCCAAGGGATACAAATAGGAGAGGAAATTGATCGAGGGTTTCAAAACTAAAATCCGCCGGGTACTAGGGAGAGCGATCCGTAAGAAAAGGGAGGAGAAGGGGGGGACAACTGTCAAAGAGGGGGGACGTCCCGCTAAACGGTCAGGAGGACCAAAGGGAGAGGTCGAGGGCGGCGAAGTCCAACAAAAAAAGAGGGAAACAATTCGGGGAAAACGATTTGGAACAGTCCGACCGGGATCGACACCAAAGCCCCTAGAGATAAAAACCAAAAAAGAGGGGGATCTGCAGAGAAAGGTGTGTCCGGAGCGGCTGTGCAGGGGAAGGAACAAGAAATTCGCCATTGACTGTTCTGAAAAATGAGAAAAACATCCAGGCTGCGGGAAAATACTACTCTAGAGAGGCCCATCCAGGAAGAAGAATATATACCTAGACAACAACAAAACGTCTGAATAAAAGAAGAGGGGAAGCGGGGGGGGGAATCGAAAGAGAGAAAAGGGGGAAAGCAGACAAGGACTGGGGTGGCTACCAGTTGAAACGAGGGCTAATTGATGGGATGCACTACCTCCTCGCACAACATCTCAAGGTAGGCAGTGTGAAAAAGCCACAGTGGGGGGACTCAGAATATAGTGCGGTGGGAAAAAGCGGGAATAGTAGAACAAAACTACCGGGAAAAAAGAGGAATTGCACCTTGGCCCGGTATACTGAAGTTCTGGGAGAAGAGAAGGGTTATTAAGAAAGAAAAACTTGGGTGCGGCCGTAACAGCTACAGTTACGACACCAACTTACATATATCCGAAAAAAGGGTAAAGCCAAGTCCCCGAAAAAGGCGACCAAGCATCGGGAAACCCACGACAAAAAACCGTATCAGAACGGAAAGGCAATGAGTGGTAGGGAAAACCTTAACAAGGGGAGACCCGACCCAAACTATGCCCTCTAAGGGGGGACGGCCTGACGAGAAAGGGGGGCAGTGGGGGGCAAGTGAAGTACGAGGGGAAAAGGTGCTTAACAAACGCGGGTAATAATGTCAAAACAATGCACAGAAGGATGGGGGGTTTTTTGGGTTGTGGGGGGGTTGGAGGGAACCGATCTTACCTCTAGAAGAAAGAAAAAAAAAAAAGAGAAAAAAAAAGAAAAGAAAAAAAAAAAAAAAAAAAGAAAGAAAAGGAAAAAAAAGAAGAAGGAAAAAGGAAGGAAGAGGAAAAGAAGGAAAAGAAAGAAAAAAAGGAAAAAGAAAAGAAAAAAAAAAGAAAAAAAAAAAGAGAAAGAAAAAAAAAAGAGGAAAAGAAAAGGAAGAAGAAGAGGGAGAGAAGGAAAAAATCAAGGAAAATAAGAAAGAGAAAGAAAAAAAAAAAAAGAAAGAAAGAAAAAAAAAAAGAAAAAGAGAAAGAAAAAGAAAAAAAAGAGGGTCAGGAGAGAGGGAGAAGAAAAAAAATAAAAAAAAAATGGAGGAAGAAAAGAAAAAAAAAGAAAAGAAAAAAAAAAAAAAAAAAAAAAAAAAGAAAGAAAAGGAAAAAAAAAGAGGAGAAGAAAAAAAAAAAAAAAAGAAAGGAAAAAAAAAAGAACAAGAGAAAAGAGGAAAAAGAAAGGAGAAAAAAAAAAGAAGAAAAAAAAAAAAAAGTAAAGAGAAAAGGGAAGGGGGGAGAAGAGGAAAAGAAAAGATAGAGTAGACACCAAACCACAAAACACAAAGAGAAGGAGAGAAGAAACAACAAATAAAGGAGGAGAATCGAAAGAAAAAAAAGAAGAAAAAAAAGGAGAGAAGAAAAAGAAAGAGAAAAAAAAAGAGAACAGAAGAGAAAAAAAAAAAAACGGAGGAGAGGGGAAGAGATGAAAAAAAAGAAAAAAACCCAAAGTAGGAGGAGGGGAGGGGAGGGAGACGGGGAAGAATGAAAAACAGGGGAAAAAGGAAAGAAAAGAGAAAAGAAAAGAAAAAAAAAAAAAGAGCAGAAAAGAGAGAAGAAAGCAGAACGAGCAAAGGGGAACTAGAAGAAAAAAGGGGGAGGGGGGAGAGAGAAAGAGAAAAAAAGAAGAAAAAAAAAAAAGAAAAGAGAAGGACGAGAGAGAAAAAAAAAAGGAGTAAGACGGAGAAAACACAAAAAAAAAAAGAGAGGAGGAAAAGAAAGATAAGACGGATCATCGCCATTTCGGGAGGCCCCGAAAGTGGGAGGGCAGATGAAAGGAAGCCTGCAAACTACCCTAAAGAGAGGGGGGTGGAGGCTCGAAAGACATTCAAAAAAAAAAGAAGACACCATGTTACGTCAGGTTCTGGGGAGAGGAGCGGGGCAAAGAATGGTCAGGTTTTTTTGAAAGGAATATGAGAAGAAGGGCGGAACGGGGAGGGACGGAGAAGGTGAAAAGGGTCTTCAACACCCACCTTTAACAAGAAACTGAAAAACTAACTCGTGGGTCTAAGCAGAAGAAAATCGTCAAGATAGAATCGTCGACCAACAGGGCGACGAGTTTAACATAGAGGTGGGAGCAAAAAAGGGGCACAAGGAAGGGACAAGGGAATCAGAGAAACGTTTTTTGAAGATAGACAGGTGACAAACAGCGGGACCTAGAGGACCGAGATAAGGTTATAAGAAGGGGCCAAATTGTGAAGGCGGAGAATGAAAGCCAACCGAGGGACGATGATTGTGAGGTTTAGAGAGGGAACGTGGAATTCCAAAAGGAAAAATTTACATGCCAGAAAGAACTACGATTTCTTAGAGCATAAGGACAAGCGAAACAGCAACTAGCATTGTTAATGGAAAACGAGTTATTTCACAAGGAGAGAGAGGGATCAAGGAAAGAAGGCGGCGCGGCAAATATCTCTCCTAGTTTAAACAGAACAGTGTTCAAAATTCAGGTTGAAAGGGGAGCAAGATCGGCCGGTGCAGGGTGCTTAGAAAAACGGGTCCCCAGAAGGTGACAAAAAAAATGTCCAAAAAGAGTGGGAGTTTTTCGGGGGAAGGTAGAAAAAAGAGGGAGGTGACAGAAGTTGTGGAAGTGACGAAACCCAACCCTAAAGAAGTACGACAACTTGACTCGGACGGAACAAAACGAGAAAACAGTTTCGCGTGAGAATGAAAAAGACATCTCCTGTCGGGGAAGAAGGGGGACTGTGACAAAGGAAAAGAACATTGGGGGGAGGGGGGGGCACGCCAAGATGGGGGCACAGCCAAACGGAGGGAAGAACCGACAGTTTCCCATCAGGAAAAAAACGACGGATTTAGGAGAGATGAGGAAGGGGTCATTGGAAAAGAGAAAGGAAAAAAAAAAAAAAAGTGAGAAACAGTAAGAGAGGTGGGCCTTGGGGAAGGGGAGACTCAATAGGTTGAGAGAAAAAGAGAATGGGGAGGAGTTATAGTAGCTAGGGACCATCGAAAAAACATTTGCGGCTAGGGGTCTCGTGAGCGAAATAAGAAAAGGAACCGTACGGGACCGTCTCTTCTATATCCGAAAGAAAAAAAACGCGAATATGCGAAAACCTGAAACACTAAGGAGAAATACGCCGGATTTATCCGGAGGGAGAGGGGAGAGGGCGGGAAGGAGAGACCGACGAGAGAAAAAATCCATAAAAGGACTTGGATCTTGGGGGGAAAACTGCTAATAAATAGGGGAAAAATATCTATGGTCAAACCATGTGGGAGAGAAAAAAGAAAGAAGAGGTATGTGAAAAAGTGATCCACTGAGTCTTGGAGGAAACATGAAAGGAAGATGATCGAGAGAAAAGGACTGAGAAGTCACGAAATCCATCATTTATGTCTTCACGAAGAAGGAGGGTTACCGAAGATCTTCATCTCTGAGGGGAGGAACGAATTTCTAGGAAAGCGGGAGGGGAAAAGTGAGAAGAAAGGAAAGGAGGGTGTGGGAAAAACCGCTTTAACGGAGTAACAAAAAAGGCACTGGGAACCGATTCTTGAACGAAAAGTTGGGCCATGCCCAATTTCTTCACTCGCTGAGACGGAGGGAAAGGGTCAAACGAACAGCAAAAACTATCGATGAATTGCAATTCCACCGGGGAAGGGACGGCGGAACCAACAGGGTAGGTCTAGGAGAACAAAACAACAACGGGTAAAAAAAGGATAGCTCTGCCTGTGAGCAATCTTAGGGGGTCTGGGGGAACAGAATGCATGTAAGGAGGAAATCATGAGGGAAGGATGGGCAAGGGGGGAAATGGAGGCCAAATTCAGTAATAAACATGACCGAGGGAGAAGAAGCATCAGAGGAAAAAAAGGAGATCTCTGGGAGAAGGGGGAGTCCGCGCAAGGCAGGAGGAAATCTCCTGAAAACAAAGAGAAGGAAGAGAAAGAAAACGTCCGTGAGAACCTAGGAGCATACATCTTCAGGAGAAAAATCGGTTAAAGACGTCCACAAAAACAGACATTGGATAAAGAAAAAAAAAGAACAAGAATCGAAGCTAGCTTATAAATTCAGTTGGACTGGCACAACGACGCCCTGCTACAAAACAGCAAAAAAAACAGGAGAAGGTGGCACATCGAGACGTCAATCAGGAAACTAACACTCCTGCGATTAGGAGAGATGGGAAGCCGGTCAACAAAAAAGAAATACTGAAAAAGGAATTTTATTGGGAAGTGAAGGGTGGAGAAACGATGGGCGCTTCACGAATATAAGGAATCGAAAAAGAAGAAGTAAAAAAAAAGGGGGGTCATGTCGTTACGCATTGTCAGGGAGAGTTGTTCTGCAGGGGGCGAACAAAAGAAGACAGAGGAAGGGGCCGGCGGCTCATCAGAAGGAAACTCGCGACGGCCAGACGCAAGTAGCTGAAGGGAGACAATTTTAAAAAGTAAACTACCTATCACCAAGGTAGGGTGTTGAGGAAAAAAGTTCAGGAAAGGAAGAAACAAGACAAAAAAAAATGAGGCAAGATGTCCGCGCCCAAATCTCTGGGGCCACAGACCATACGCCAGATAGAAGAAGAGCTTTGGAGTGTTCAAAACTAGAGAAAGGAGTCCATCCACGGCCTGGACGAAGGAGTGCGGCCACAACAAGAGATCTGTTGTGAAAGCAGACCAAAAAGCGGAAGAAAGGAGGCGTAGGGCAATGGGCAAAGAGCGATTCAGGAAGAGTGAGACCGAGTAATGAAGGGAGAGGGAGCACCAGTCTACTCTCGGGCTGGGGGTCGTAATGCCCCAGGGGGGAAGGAAAGAAATAAGAAATCGCCCTGCCAAGGAAAGAATAAAAATGAATCTTGGGGGGGGGGAACGGAGGGATTGTATCACGCTTATTATAAATCGGAGAAGGAACGCCTCATTATACCGAAAAGGTGGAAAAAAGGTGGGGAAGAGAAAAAAGATTAGCCGGGGGGCGAAAAGAAAAAAGAGACGTCGAATGAAGGCAAGTCTGTTCGTCCCATGACTAGGGGGGGCCGAGCTGTGGGGAGTCCAGAAGGGGAGAGAGTCAAATGGACATGGGGGGGGAGGCCCGATGTCACAGGGTCACGGGATGGAGAGAAAGAAAAAGAAAAGAGTCTGGGTGGGAACAGGGGGGAAGCACACACGGTGGGGAACCAGAATGGCTTAAAAGGCGAGAAGTCTCTGAAAAAAAGTAGATAAAAAGGCCTGCCTTTTTCGACAAGACAAGTAACAATGTCAGGAATGGAACATAAAAAACTACTCGCCGATGGCGCGACAGGAAGAGGGAAATTGCGGCAACAAGGGAGAAGAAGGGGCGACGCGCAGGGGATCTGATAGCTCGGAGAAAAACGTGAAGAAAGAGTGGCCCAATCACATGGACAGAAATCTACACCGTAGAACTGACACGCCTGAAAAGGGGTGAAGGGGGAAACTGAAAAGAGCGGAACCAGAAAAAAAAAGAACTTGCTGGTAGTTGATTGAAGTAAATACCTGAATGCGGCTTTGATATATATTTTGAGAGACGGAGCACAACAGACGTCAGTGAAGTAGGGGGAGGGTGAAAGAGAGGACCGCCTCCGGGAAAAACGAAGTGGGATGCCGTCTTTTGGGGCCTGAGTCAGTAGCGTTAGTCAATCTACAAAAATGGGGGAAGAGGGGGTGTTGGAATATCCAACGTTGAAGCCAGTGGAGAAAAAAACACAAGGAAGTCGCCTTTAGAACAAGTCTGGAAAAAGATTGAAAATAGGGGGGCGCGGGTCTTTGAAATTGAGTCGTGGAGGGGCAAGGGAAAAAATAAGAAGCGGCTGCAGTTAAAGAGGAGAGGTTAATGAGTGCACCGAAAAAAAACGTTTCTATGATAGGGGGCAGAGAAGTCAGGGTCTTATCTATAGGGGGGGGGAAATGGAGCATTGGGAAAGGGACAAAGTAAAAAGCTCGTGATTAGTGCAAAAGAGATAGAAAGGGGAGAAAAAGGCCAGTCAAAAAAGACAGCAGGTTGAACCTCAAGCGGGGGAAAAACGGGATGTTGGTGCCATTCAGTGACGAAAGGGTTAGGCACCCGGAAAGGAGTTAGGGGAGAAGGGCACGTGTGAATGCCAACTGAGCCCGGTGTGTTGCAGCTTCTGGACTTGGAGTTGAAGGCCAACCAGTTCACAAGGAAACTGCAATGGGTTCGAACAAAAAAGACAAATAGCAGGAGGGAAAACACGAGGCGGACAATTACCTCTCACGCTCTCGAAAACATTAGCGGAGTAAAAAAAGAAAAGGGAGGGACGGGTAATGAGCTCGCGAGCAGAAGGGATTAGAAGGAAAAAAACGAATTACTGGGTGGGAAAAAAGGAACTTAATAAGGCTGAAATGGACAGAAGCCAAAAAGCCAAAAAAAAGCTCAAGGGGGAGGATGCAAAAAACCAATAAGGGGCGGAGGAAGTGGGTGTCGGACAATGGGGTCAGTAACTGGGAGGCAACAACGGAAGGTGACTCTCCGTAAGGGGAAAAAGGGCACGGGAAATGCGCATGGGACTGGACTCGAGAAATGGAAAAGAAACGGGGAGGAGGTGAAGAGGGTCAAAAGGGGAAAGTGACACACCCACATAAGAAACCACGTAGGTCTGGAGAGGGAAAGTCCACCCTAAACTCCGGAGGGGTGAAGATGAAAGACAGCCTTACCGTCAAAGCGGATGGGACGAAAAGGGAAAGGAGAATAAAAGAGCCACGGGGGGAAAAAAAAAAGACCTTCTGCGGACAAAACCTTGTTGACTATCAATTGGTGTAGATTCGGAGGATTTGAGGAAAGGAAAATTGAAAGAACAGAGCCATCACCATGGTTGGGGACGATGTGAATCTCTCAGACCGACGAAAGCACAATTAAAGAGGACAGGTAACAGCTCAATTGAGGAAGGAGATGAGGCGCAAAACTAACTGA
>Ga0179593_1364602_pt1 | contig 11951 bp, 17 predicted proteins | sample CZODoug2_1_08_16_FD_185931 | JGI IMG/M metagenome (GOLD analysis project Ga0179593, IMG submission 185931) | Vadose zone soil fungal communities from Angelo Coast Range Reserve, California, USA - CZODoug2_1_08_16fungal (PacBio error correction) | ecosystem: Environmental > Terrestrial > Soil >...
GGCACGAAGATGACAAACAAGCATCGAGTAGCCGATGGTACTCGTATTGAAGGGTTGGGCCTTTACTCTCGCGGGGAGTGAAAGAAAGTGATGTGGTGCGGTACAGCAACAAAAAAAAACAGGCAGCCACGCAACTCAAAACACTGAGGAAACGTACCGGGGAGGCCCGGAGGCCACCAGGAAAAATCCGCGCTTAGAAAAAGAAGGGGGAGAGGGGTGGGACGCTGGAAGAGCATCCGGATCAATTGCAGCCTCGATGCCGGGAACTGTCGCAAAGGAGGTGGGAAGAGGGGGAAAAAACCTGGTTGAAGCAGTGGTGGTTGGGGAAAACAGTCATCATCTTTTCAAACAGTGACGCAAAGTCAACTTAGGATAAAAGCTAAGCCGAGACCTCACTTGGGGGGGTTGGGGCGTCTCATCAATATAGAAAAAAACTTTCAAGGAAATGGGGGGAGGCCGTAAGTGACGCCGGCAGTAGGCTCTTCGCGCTGGTCCAGGGAACCCCACGGAGGGGGCCCTGAGGAGAAAATTTATAAGAAAGGAATAAATGAGAGAAGGAGGGGAATTCAAGAGGGAGATCGGAAGGAATAAAAAGTGAGAGTTTTATGCTTTCTCAAGTGGCTGAAGGTTGGGAAAAAAGGAAAATATAGCAGGACATGTGCGCTCCGAAGACGGCATCGGGAAAGCGCTGCGGGTTGAGGAAAAAAAGAGAAATATCAAACGGGGTGATCGCGGAGGTTGGGTCATTACTTCTCATTGGCAAGACGGTGGGGAGGCATTAAATGAGATTACTCAAAGAGTCGGGGCTCTAATGAGAAGACGGAGGAGGAAAAGGGCCAAGGCCGGTTCAAAGAGAATGAAGCCGAGGATTACGCGTCGGGCATGAGAGAAGGACGGTGACTGCCTTCGAAAAAACGATCAAAGGAAACTATGCCTCGAGTTCGATTAGGCATGACTATGGGCCAGTTCAGAAAAAATGTCGGAGTCTTGCAAAGGAAGGGGGGGGGTGAAAGCGGCGCGCGTCGATGGGTTAATGCAGATTAGGAGGGAAGAGAGACAATCATGATTGGGGGGATTATGCTAATGCTGTGAGAAAAAGAAATCGATGCCCTATAGGAATAGCGGCGTCGCGCTAAAACAGGGCAAAAAGGACAATGGGCGGAAAAGTGTCCGGGAGAGGACTCAAATACTATTTCTATCTGACGGGGGGGGCTGTACAAGAGAGAGATTGAAGGGGAAAAAACTTCTAACAACAATCCACGGAGCTTGCTCGGGATTTTATCTGGACTACAGACGTAGCATCGAATGGGGGAGAAAAAATCGGAAGGAGGGACTGCCGCCGGTAGTTTTCAATAGTTTGGGCGTTTAGCAGAGAGCGTAACAGCTGATTGATTGCAAGTCAGTCATAGCTTCTTGGACGGGAGGAGGGGAAAAAGAGGGACAGGGCTTTCAAGGCGAAACCTATGTGACGGGGGGGTGCAGGCACAAAGAAACATCAAGCAGGGGGGTAACCTGGGTGGGGTGTAAAAGAAAGAATTTACGTTCCGGCGTTAGGGACAGCGTTGACAGAGAAAGGGAAGACCGGGGGCGGTGGGGCACGGATTCCACGAGAAAGTTTCGCCCCGTATACGCGATGGAAGTCTGACACTGTGAGGGTGGGATTGAAAAAAAGAAGCAGAAGGTGATGGGACCAGCGGTACTTGATTGGGGAAGGGGAAAAAAGGAATGGGAAGGATTCGGGAAGCAGTTTGTGCACTCTCTATGCTGAAAGGGTACGGACGGGAACTAGCGTCGTCTGGGCGAAAGTGTGGGTTGGGAAAGATCGGGGAAGTTCTGGACGAGGGGGGTGAGCCGTCTTCAGGAAGGCATTTGTGTTGGGGGGGGGGGAGGCTGAAATTATGCAGCCAGAGTGAGAACGAGCCGAGAGAGAGACCTGGAAAGAGTGCCGGGAACGTGGGGACTTGGGCGAACGCAGGACCTCCCAGAGATTCGTTCACCTAAAAGTCGCAGAGGAAAAACCTGTGGATAGGTTACGCAAAGGGAACTTGTGGGAAAATCTTACGTCTGGGACGAAAAACTAAAAAGTCACACCCGCCAACAAAAAAAGAAGGGAAGGAGAGCGGGGATGGAAAAGTAAATTTTTGGGTAATCATACTCACGACTAAAAGCGTCGATGGAGGGGAGACGTGCAGCCTTTGCGGAGGACGAGAAGACACGTAACACTCGTCTCAACAACCGGGAGGTTCGAGAGGAATGGGTTTTGAAGTGGGGGGTTGCGGCGCATGGACGCAGAACAGGAGGGGGTGGGACTAAGGGAAGGAGTTGAGCGAAATCGCGGGCGGCGGAGAATGCGCAGGAAGGAGAAAGAGACCAAAAAAAGGAGAGGCCATACTGATCGTGGAGAACCATTCACCATTCGGGCCTCACATTGATTGAGGAGAGAGTAGAGACCAAACACGAACTAGGGGAGGGCGCGCAATACTGTTTATTAATCTAAATGGGGCAAAAAGAAAACTATCGAAAAGGAGCAAAGAAGGAGTCAGTTCATAGTCCCCATAGTACTGCTTAGTAAACTGGGGTGCAAACAGAAATTGCTTCCAAAAAAGTAAAAGAATGGAGAATAAAAAAAAAAAGAGGGGGTTCTGCCTTCTCTACTAGACGGCAGCGAAGAGTCGTGGCTATTATACTCTATGAAAGAAGAGAAAAGTGGGCCCGCTCTCAGAAGATTAAATATCAGGGAGAAGAACGGAAATGAAGGGGGGGGCAAAGAAGAAACCACGTAAATAGAAGCAGGACGATATAACCATGCGATACGCGGGGAATCGCGGTTATGGAGATGAGAAAGGAGAAAAGTTTATCCGGTATAAAAGTCGAGAACAAAGAGTCCGCAAAAAAGAAGAAAGAAGGACAAAAAAAGAAGACTCTGAAGTGCTGGAGCCTCTGTATGTAAAGATATCCATTCAAATAAAGGCGTGAAGAAGAGGGACCAACTTTCTGTATCGAGATGGAGAATCTGTCGAGGAAAGGAGCCGCAGGAGCGAAGACAGACCTTAAACAACCCTAAACCCTAGCTCTAAAACGGAGGAGGAAAAAAAAGAGTAGAATGGGTGGTTTTTTTTTTTAACGGAAGGGAAGGGAAAAAAGGGAGGGGCTTCGCTCCCGCTTCTCGGACTAATATCAAAAGAAAATCTGGGAAGCAACATTGGGAAACACCGATGGAAAGTAATCTCATCCATCAGCTAAGCCTAAGCAAGGAGGGATATAACAGAGGGGGGCAGGAGTGTCAGCATGGTTCTGGAGACGGGAACTAAGGCAAAAAAGAAGGGGATCTCAGCAAGCTCTTGCCAAAGAGCTCGCCAGAAGAGATCTTCATTGCTTCAGACTTGATCCCATCAGCGTACGGGAAAGTAGTAGGGCAAAACTCAAGCGAGGCGGCGAAACAGGGATATCATAGCTCCACAAACAGGTCGAGGGCCTACCTGGAGGAGGGAAGGCGCTAGGGAAGAAAACAGAGAGAAAACTCAGGGACACAATCTCTGAGGAGAGGACGCGCATCACGCATAAGTCTTGGCCAGTGAGAGGGGGCCGGGGCGAAGGAAATTAAAAAGGTAGCGTACATCCTCAGCTATGAATGCAGAAGCCTCCTAACAAGGGAATGCTTCGTTTTGAGGCGGAAAGGGGTGATTTGCAAATGCTCGGGAACACGATGCGCGGGGGGGAGTTCGACCTTACCGTTGGGGAAGATAGGAACAGGAAATCGACCAACTCAATTTGAACCTTTAGTGCAGTCTGGGGTGAAATCAGGAGGGGGGAAAGCTCGCGTATCTGTAACTGTCATGACAGAGGGAGTCCGAGCGCGCGATCGGGAAAAAATCTTCAATGGAGACAGCTGGGAAGATTTACCAGGGTACAAGATTTTCTTGAAGCCACGGAAACAAATCGTGGAAAAAAAAAGCAAAAGGACAAGAGGGGTGGGGGGACAGGTTTGTGCATTTGAGTCGACGCGTTGATAAGAATAAAGACACGCCTAGAAACGATTAAGTAGTGTTACCCCAGACAATCAAAGGAAAAGACATGTGGGTGGCGGTGGTCTATTTCCTGGGAGTCAACCAGGGAACTATAAGAGGGGAAAGTGGCGTCACTCACCAAGCTCTGAAAAAGAAAGGAGGTGAAACGGAGAGGGGAGGAGAAACGCGTTGTGCCAAAAAACGGGGGAGACAGAAGAAGTCCAGGTGGTGACTCAGAGATCGAGGAAAACTGCGGGAACCGTGGGACAGCCAAAGTCAAAACATAGACGAAAGAGCACAGTACTCGTTTCGAAGCACAAGAGAGAACGGAACAGAGGGTTTACACAACTTTAAGACAACCTGTAGGAAGTATAGGAAAAAGTCGTCAAATACGACTTTCCCTCAACATGCAAAAAAGGGAGCGACATGGAGGGTCACTCGGAGTACTCAGCCGTGCCGGGATATAGAGGATAATGACGCTAGGCTGTTCAAGTAGACATCACAGCAAATAAGCTACCATGTAGGGCAAAAGGGGAGAGGATGGTTCGAAGCAGGGGGGTGGCACATGAGAGGAAGGAGAAAACTGAGAAACATCCAATTAAAAAGGCTCATAGGCCTTCGGACAAAAATCAAACCAGAAACCTCAAACAGGCCTACATCACATTTTCCGGAAATCAAGCCCATCCAAAAAAAAGACGACAGCCCGACATCTGGGGCGACGAAGTGCGAATGAAACAGCGGGAGGGGCACGAATCATACTGGACAAGGAATACGATGGGGAAGAAAAAAAAACATTTATGACGGGGCCTTCGAGGGTGACAAAAAAAAATGAGAACATCCTTGGAAGGAGGGGAAAGATAAAAAGAACTAACCAGCCGTATTATACACCATCGATCTTCCGTTAAAAGAACCGCAAGAAGAACGGAAAAGCGGGGAAGGAAGCTCCCTAAAACCGGAAACAAGGGGGGCAGGCATATGTTACTCGCTAAGGGAAGGGAAAGAGCCAGAATAGGGGAAATAGATTCTTCATCAGCATTTACAACCCTCGGCAATGGTCTATGCCCGCAGCGAACTAGGCAAGGGGGGAAAAACATCCAGAGGGGAGCCTAAGCCTTCGGAGAATCCGAGAGGAGAGAAGGGCCAAGAAAAGGCAGGAGAGAGTCGGGCACTTTAGGATCTGGTTGGCCTGTCCGCCGAGAAAGAGAGAAAAAGTGTCCCGACGCGGCAAAGAATGTAGGGAAAACACTATCATCTGCACAGGGGGGGGAGTCTTCTCAATGTAATATAGAAAATGGAGAAAGTGAGAAGGTCAAGAAAGGAGACTGACGTGCAACAACCAGTTCATTAGGTTTACGCCAAACGCTGGGAAAAATTAAACAGTAGCCCGGGCCCCATGATGCGTAGGTCAAAGCAAAAAAACTCCCTGCGCCGTGCGTCGCGGCCACGCCCACTGGAAGGAGACTAGGGGGACCTCCGACAACCCAAACAAACAAAAGAAAAAAAAGACAACGGCGCAAAAAGTCTTGAAATCGAAGGAACAGGGCATTGAGCAATTTTTCCGACATGGGGAACGCAGGACAGAGACACGTAGATCAGGGCGAAAATGCAGGTGGGTCTCACGGACCAGAAACGTCGCCTCCGTGCAAACAGACAGAAAAAAGGGGACAGGAAAGGGTCATAGAGTAAAAGATAAGAAAAAAGAAAAAAAAAGTCAAGATTGAGCCTCGCGTCTCTAGTAAAAAATGGGGGGGGGGGGGGTAGTTGTTGACGAGAAAAACAGAAAGTGAAAGATCAGACAAAAACAACACCATGTTTAAGAAGTCTGAAAAAAAAAAGAAGCGCTGGACGAAGAAACCCGAACACATCGCTGCGCAAGGGGAGCAGACCTGATAGAAAAAACAAGAACAAGGGGGGGGGTGAAAACCTCTTGGGCGACGGGGTCGGAAGGGGTGCACGAATGGCGTCGGGAGGGCGCATTCGGCTGCCAGCGACGGTTGGGGAGGGGAAAAAAGTTCGCAACAAATAACGGCGGAAGAAAAAGACTAAAAGGACCCAACTAAATCGTGCGTTGTAAGAGGAGGGAAACCGCACACGAGCAGAAAAAAGAAAAAAACAAAGGAGGAAAGAGAGATAAGATTATGAAACTAAGAGGACACAACGCATGAAAGAGAGGAGGTCGAGGTGCCTTTCGCGACGGAGGGGAGAACGCAAGTTATGTTTGGAGGAAAAGGGGGGGGGACCACAACTACTTACAAATCAATGACCGCACGACCGGACCAAAGAAAGAAAGCTCCGACTAGCGACCCGCAACGACTTTTCAAGTGGGGGCTAAATAGGCTCAAAGGTTGGAGCCCGCGAAAGCTGGGGAGGGGTAATTCACCAAGCGCTGATATTGTTTGGAAAAGAATATTGACCCAGGGGGAAAGAGGTTGAATCATCTTTTAATTTCGGCAAAGAGTCCCCAGGCAAAATTAAGGCTGAAAAATATAGCGTTACAGGGAGAAAAAAGGGGGGGGGGGGTGGGGTGAGGGAGAGTTTTCGGCACAAATTGGCGGCCGTCTGCGCCGCACGAGTCGATGGCGGGAAAAAAAAGGGAAAGACCGGGAAAGCCGGAGAGACGCTTTTAATCTGTAGGAAATGTCCGGAAAGGGGGGAGAAGGCCCGAGTCTTAAAGTTTCGGAAAAGCCTTAAAGAAAGAGGAAGAGGGCGCCGCGCGGAGTTGGAGGCCTTGGGTGTGTTGGGGGGGTGTGACAAGCCAAAGGAAGAAGAAGAAAGGTGAAAAGGTGGAAGAGACGGAATCGTCAGCATCTCTGTCTCGGGAAATAAGGAAAGATAGACCGGTAGACAAAAAGTGGGTTGCTGGTTTTGAGTCCAATGACGAAGGAAAGCGGTGTGGGTTGCACGGATGCTAATGAATGACGAGGAGGGAGAAGACTGAGAAGAAAAGGACTTCTCACAAGCCTTCACAGATAAGAGGCCGTCAAAAGGGGGATGTGGCCAGTCGAGGCAGGTCGGGGAAGATTTGGACGGTCGACATGAACAATCCCGGTCAGGGATAGTAAGAGAAAGGGAACTCTGAGTCAGTCGAGCCTTTCTAAAAGGAGGGGATTGAGGCTAAAGTGACCGGCACAGCTATAAGAGGATTGGCCAAAGGCGCAGAAGGCTCATGAGGGATATCGAACAGGATATTAGGGGGCGGACATGCTCACACTTGGAAGGACGAGAGGGAAAATTATCCTTTCAATAACAAGAATTGGGTGCGGCCGAGTAAGAAAAAATGATGAAAAAAGAAGAGGGAGAACGCGGTTGGCTGAAAGAGCGAGCGAGGGAGGTAGAGGAGGAGATAAAATAAGAGGCTGGCGGCTTTTATCTTACCTGAACGCCAAGGAGCAGAAGGGTGGGGACTACACAGCTAAGAGAGACTCCGAAGGGGCGAATTGCAATCGTGGGCGTTGGGACAATCCGGAAGTTTAAACAGAGGAGGGAAAAGGGGAGAAAATCGGGAAATCATGAGCGTTCGGTTGTGCTCTGAGACCTATTAGGGCTTCAGGCGAACATACCTTATGGGAGGTCTTAATGGAAAGTCCAGGGGTGGGGGACCATCAAAAGAGAGTAGGGGGATTGCCTGGGTGTGGGGGCAGAGACGGTTGAGGGGCGCGCGGAAGGGGGCAGGATTTAGGTCGAGGGGAGGAGAAGGGGGGCGGTGCTGCAAACGGAGCCAACGAACGTTTCCCGGGTCCGGAAAGAAGAGAAAAGATTCTATGTGAAAAGGGGTGATTGGCCCAGCCATCAGCTCCTTCCTCACGAAGTAGAGGAGTGCCCACATCAAGTGGTCGCCGACTTTAGGGTTTTATGGGGAAAAAGAAGATGGGGGGAGAAGATTTCTCAACTTGTAAACTGGGCTAGGGGGTCCAAGAAAAAAGGTGGAGTCAAATGAGTGGGGCGGAAGCCCTCTTCGTCTGCGCGGAGAGGAAGGTGATGTGGCGTAAAGGAGGGCCGGAATTTCAGACGCAGGCTCTAGCAGAGTCAAACCTTTCATATATGTAAATACTTTGTCTTAAACCCAACAGAGAGCCCACGATCGGTCAACTCGGTGAAGGAAGAGGCAGGCGGGGGTCGTCAACGGTGTATATTGACGACGTAACGGGGTGAAGTCTGGAACGAAACACGACTTCACAAGGCACGAATGGGAGGGCGTTGATGGAAGCGATGGGTTTAAAAGCACTACTTCGTCCGAAAAGGGATTCAGGGCGGGGGCAGGAAGCAAGAAAGGAGTGTGACGACCCAACTGGGCCCCACCTCCTGGGCCTCAACGAAAGAATTAACTGGTTTAAAGAGAAGGGGTTAGTTTGCAATGGGCTCTTCAAATAAAAGAGGGGAACCGGAAAAGGGAGCGTATTTGTTACCGATGTTGCTGGCGCGCGGCGATCTGGGAGAAAAAAGAAGAAGGGGAAGTGGAAGAAGAGATAACAATACCTTGCCATCCTGAGGGAAACGGGCACCAGGAGGCAAGGAGAAAAGGTTTAGAGAGAGAACTCCTTCCAAAACGGTCAGAGGGCAGCGACATAATGGGGGTATAAAGCCCCTGGACATTTTGACAAGAAAACGAGAAAAAGGCGCGGAGGAGAAGTCGCAAGAGAGCGCGGATGCGAGTGAGGGTGACAAAAATCAGGGACAGGCGAAAGAACAGATGCGACAGAGAAATGTTCTGCGGCTCGAAAGATCACAGGACGTGGATAACGAAAGGTACTATCGAGTAAAATCGAAAGTAGACATAGGAATTGGGGAAGGGGTTTGAGCCTATGAATATAGCCTGCGCGATCTGGTGTCCAGATAAAGTACGCGAAGGGGAGAAAAGGGACGGAAAAAAACAGAAAGAAAGATCTCTTCTCAAGAGAAGCGAGGGGAGAGCGGTATATAGGAAAAGGGAGCCAGAATATACGACAAAAACAATCAAGAAAGTGAGCGGGGGCTCGAGGAGTGGGGGGAAAAAGAATTGCCATTCATGAGAAAGTTGACAATAGAGAAAAAGAGCAGGATCTGTTTCGCTGACAGGGCGCAAAAGAACGAATACCGCTGACACTAAAGGAACATACAAAAAAAGAGGAGGGAGGAAAAGAGGGAGAAGGTGGCAAAAGGTCAAGTAGGGCAGTCGGCGCGAGCCCAGGACGAAAAGAAGAGTCTCGAGAAGAAACCGGGGGATCTAAGGTCAACGATGAATAAAGAACCTCTATCCACCGATTCACGGTTTAGAAGAGATAGGGGCAGGGAAGTTCAGCTGGGGGCGGACTACTGGCTCCGGTGCTATCTACGGAGACCTAAGGGCCCAGCAAAGAAAGTCCAGCGCACCAGGAAGAGATCTGTAAGGGTTCAGTTTCTCGTCACGGTGGATCCCTTGGGAGAGGAGGGAAAAAAACAACTAAAAAGCTCGAGGGAGACCAATAGGATGACATAGCTCAACGGCGCGCTAGTCCCCAGTCGATTAGGGAGGCCTCAAAGATAGAAAAAACCTCAGGGCAGAGCTCAAAAGCGCGGCTGGGAAAGAGGGGAAGCAGCAGAAAAGTGGGACGTTTACGCATGGGACCTGGAAAGAAAGGCTGTGGTAAAGGAAGGAGGGAGACAAACAAAGGGCTTGCGGCTCCTTCCTCAGAAGGCAGCAGATGGGAAAAGGGTCACCGATGTCGGACGAATGAGAGGGAGAGACTAAGAAAAGAGGAAACACGGGTGAGAGATCTCTATCGACGTTTTAAAAAAAACAGGGACACCTTGGGGAACTGGGCACAGCAGCGGGTATAATGAGCAATAAACAAAAAACGAAAAAAGCGCCCTGACAGGAGAGCAACATCTTCAGAGAACCCAGTTAATTGCAAAAAGAGGGAGAGTGCCCGCACGCCCAGGTGACTACACATCCGCTATGTAAACGAAATAGGAAGGGGGGCAGGGTGTCAAAAGTCCGTGGCCAGGAACAACGGGAAATCCTGATCCCCGAAGACGAGAGGCGAGGAAGTAGTGAAGGTATGGAAGGAAACCATCGAGGAACAACAAAAAAAATAGTTTGGCGGGTGTGACAGTCAAGGGGGGGGTCGTCTTCAAAGTACGAATCCGGGAAGGTGAGTCAATCTCCACCGACTACCCGCCGGAGGATCAGAGGGGTGAAGAAACCGAAAGAGGAGGGAAAAATACGTGGCCTCCACCAACTTAAAACAGCGATTCCGGTGGACTCGCGAGAGAAAAAACTTCGGAGAAAACTCGGAATAATTTGCAAGCGAAAACCCCCGCCAAGAGAAAGAAAAGGGGGGGAGGGGATGCAGCACAAGCGAAAGCCCTGAACGCTGGAGGAAGAAAGCTTAGAAATTCAGAAGGACCTCGGGGGAGGGAATACAAAACCGGCGTTCCCGCAAAACTCCGCGACCCTTGGGGGAAGGAAAGGAAAAGGCATGAAACACGCGCTGCCGGAACTATCAGAGTAATATCTGCTTGAAAAAAAGCAAAATCGGCCATCGTACGTAGGAAAACGTCAGAAAGGTGAGACGAAGGTTTTGAAAGGGAAACGCAACATCTCTAGCAGCAGAAAAAAAAGGAGAACGCAAAGGCAATGGGCCTTCGGTATCACCATCACCCCAAAAAGACCTCTAGGGGGGGCACAAAACGTGCCTGCACGGCACGGAACAGAAGAGGAGACCGGAGAGGGAGAAAGAGGGAAAAAAAGAAAGAAGAAGGGACAGCGTGCTGGCACAGGAAGCACATTCACTTCACCCTGAAGGATGAGGAGTTGCAATTCAAAAGATCAAATAGAGAAAAGATCCTGATGGTTTGTGACAGAAAACACCTTCGCTGCATATTTTGATCACGAGAAGAAAAAAGGAAGGGAGTGGAGAAAAGACGACAGAAGAGTCAAAAATCCTCCACATCGAAAAGTCCTTCACATCGGAAAGAACGACAAATGTACGCCAAGAATGCATATTTGTGGGGAGCCGCAGAAAACTGAAATAGGTGTCAAGCGGGATTCAATCATCATGTACCTAAGGAAGGGAGGGGTGGACCCAGACATGAGGCCTCGCCAGTGTCCCCTCTTAAGGAGGCAGGATGCGGCGAGAGTCAAAAATTCGGCTAAATGGTCCATATAATGGGCAAGAAAAAGCAGAAATTCGAGGGAGATCATAACGGGATAGGTCCGCCGCTGTCCAAAGAATCTAAAATTTGGAAGAGGAAAGCATAAATCTGGAGGGAGGGCAGGAAAAAGCGCATCCGCTTACATTTAATACGGTCAGTGAACGCAAGGAAGCGAGGAAGAGGGAAGGCTTAGAATGCTCTATCAAGGTAAACACCGCAGTTCCAAGGAAGGTACTCACACAGACAAACAGACGATATCATCCAGTCGACCAGGCAGAGCTGGAAAAAGAAAGAAGCGGGACTGAGGAAGCGAGCCGTCGTCGCCACTCAAAACTGGGAAGGTTTGTCAAAGGTCACAACAACACACAGCCGAAACTACAAAGGAGGGCGCCCCATAGAACGGTCACAAAGGCCCGTCCAAGAAAAATTGATATCCAATATTAAAAGAAAAGGGGAGAACAAGAGAAAAGGGTAGAGCCCCAGGATGAGTGGTCTCACTCCACGACCGGAAGAAAAAAGCAGAAGAACAAAAGTTAAAAGTAGTCTTAAGAAGACAAAAGAGAACAAGGAGGAGAGGTGGAGCACCTCGCGTCTCAAGGAATCCAAAGGTGTTGACTTGAATCAGGAAAAAAAGGGAGAAGATCTCAAAAAAGAGGCAGGGGAAACAAATGGGGACTCTCTCCCGGGAGAAGACACCAAACAAAAGAGGGGGCGAGGCAAAACAAAAAGGGAGAAGAGACACAACAAGGAAAAAAGTATGGGGTGGGATCAGAGAGGATCTGGAGGAGGGAGGGGCAAAAGTAGGGGGGGGGAGGTGCAGGTATTGCTCCA